>Ga0208179_1000045_pt1 | contig 156184 bp, 149 predicted proteins | sample Malvired_Geostar_FD_184238 | JGI IMG/M metagenome (GOLD analysis project Ga0208179, IMG submission 184238) | Marine viral communities from the Global Malaspina Expedition - Malaspina viral metaG DeepMed_Geostar (SPAdes) (version 2) | ecosystem: Environmental > Aquatic > Marine > Oceanic...
TACCGGAGCCACGGGAGGGCGGGGGGATCGCGACGGGCAGGTCCGTGAACTGCTCGACCGGCGTCGCCATCGTTTCGTCCACCTGCGTGCGGTACTGGGGGACCCGGCCGTCACCGCCTTCGTGATCGTGCTGGTAGCCGAGCGCCTGCCGGTCATGGAAACGATTGAACTCCACGCGCAGCTCAGGCGCGCCGGAGTCACCGTCGGCGGGCTGGTGGTCAACAAGCGTTCGCCGGAGGATGCCGGCGAATTCATGGCTGCCAGGGCACGGCAGGAGCAGGTCTACCTGCAGCAACTGGTGGAGGCGCTTCCTGACTTGCCGATCGAGGAGGCTGGGCTTCAGGCGGCGGAGGTCGTGGGGGTCGAAGCCTTGGCCGCGTTCGCCGGCCGACTGCGCGATGCCGCGGGAGCGGCCAGCCGCGACGCGCCTACAACCACCCCGCGCGCCTGAACATGCGGTGCAGCCACAGGACCACGCCACCCACCGCGGCAACCAGCACCCCGTAGGCCCAGCGCCCCTGCAACTCCGGCATGTGCACGAAGTTCATGCCGTACCAGCTTGCCACCAGCGTGGGGGCCGCCAGCAGTGCGGCCCAGGCGCCGAGTCGCTTGACGATCTCGCCCTGCCTCACCGTCACCAGTGCGAGGTTCACGCTGACCGCCGCGGTCAGCATCTCGCGCAGCGTGTCGGTGGTCTCGTTGACCCGGACCACGTGGTCATGGACATCGCGCAGGTACAGCTGGATCTCCTCGCCGATCAGGTCGCCCCGCGCGCGGGTGAGCTGGGCCAGGATGTCCTGGAGGGGGGCTGCGGCCATGCGGAGCCGGGTGAGTTCGCGCTTGAGGTCGTACAGCTTCTTGACGGTCTGCTTGCGGTAGTCGTCGGCAAAAATGTCCTGCTCGAGCGAATTCAGCACTGCGCCGAATTCATCCACGATCGGTGCGAAACGGTCGACGGCCATGTCGAGCACCGCGTACAGGGCGGCGGCCGGGCCATGCGCCAGCAACTCCGGCTCGCGCTCCATGCGTGCGCGGGCCGCTTCGTAGGTGGTGGAAGCACCGTGGCGAACGGTGACCAGGTAGTGTTGGCCGACGAACAGGTGGGTCTCGCCGAACTGGATCCGGGTACCCACCAGCTGTGCGGTATGGATGGCGATGAACAGGGATTGCCCGTACGTCTCGATCTTGGGCCGCTGGTGGGCGTGATGGGCATCCTCCACCGCGAGGTCGTGCAGGCCGAACTCCTCCTGCAGCTTGTCGAGCAGCGCCTCGTCAGGTTCGTAGAGGCCGAGCCAGACGAAGCTGCCGTCATCGGCGTCGAGGACGTCGCTGATCGCATCGATGCTGATGTCGCTGCGCTGGCCCGATCGATCATAGGCAGCACAGTTCACCACACCGGTGGGAAGGCTGGAGCTGGTCATCGGCGGATGGTGCCATGGCCCCGGATTGATTGGAGCGTCCAGGCCAAAGCAAGCTGGACCGGCAGGATCGCGACGATCCAGTGCAGGTGTCGCTGCGGAAACGGTTCCAGCCAGTACATCACCAGCGCACATGCCGAGCCTGCGGCCACCACCCACGCCAGCCACGTCGACCAGCGCGCCGGTGTCCCGCGCCGGAATATCCGCCAGGCCGCCGGCAACAGCAGCCACCCGGCCGGACTGAACAGGAGCAGGTTGCGGTTCGCCCAGCCGAACTCGTGCGCGGTCCCGAACCAGATGAAGAGCATCAGCGCCGAGAGCAGGCCCGAGACCAGCCAGAAGACGAAGGCCACCGTGGCCCACGTCCGGCGGAGGCGGGCACCCGCGCCCACGACCACCGCCGCGAGGCCAAGCCCGGCCAGCAACCACGGCCACCATGGTCGCGGCGTCCCGACCACCTCCGGTTCCGGTCGCAACCGGTGGGGAATCAGCAACCGTTGATCCACCACCAGCGGCCGCCCCTGCCGGTTTACCGCTGACGCGAGCTCGTCCTCCAGGCGCATGGGCACGAAGGCTTCGGCCCACCCATCGAGTGGTACGTCCGCGGCAGGCCCCAGGCCGATGTCAAACCCCAGCCACATCCAGAAGTCAGGGGAGGCGAGACGGGTCGATTCGCTGCGGAACGTGGTGGCGCGCCGGGTGTCGAGCTGCTGGTGCAGGCGCCCGCCCAGCGCACGGTCCAGTGCATCGCGGACACGCGTGGAGCAGTTGTCCAGGAAATAGTCGTAGCCGTAATGGGCGTTTTCCGGCCGGGCATTCTCGGCGAGTGCCGCGGCGAGTTCGGAGGCATCACGTGCGTCCAGGTCCAGCCACTGCAGCGACACGCCGCGCCCGACATCGCGGTAATACTCGAGATCCTGCTCGAGCGGCAGTGCAACCAGCCGGTAGCGCATGTCGCCGCGCACGAAGCGGGCGATGAAATCCTCTTCGGTGGGGTCGAAGAAGCCGAAGTTGTACGAGGTGACGCTGCCGTCGACGGGGTCGGCCACCACGATCGCGTTGTGACCGAAGCGCTCGAAGAATATCTCCCCCGGTTGCATCGTCACCACGCCGATGCGGGGCGCGGCGAAGGCGACGCAACTCCAGGTCCAGAGCGCCAGGGCCAGCAGCAGCCGCGCCGTGCGGCCGCGGCGCTCAGGCATGCTCCAGCTCGCCCAGTACGCTGACATGGAATGCGTGCACGCGCCGGGCATCGGCGCCGGACACGCGGAACACGAAACGGTCCAGGGTCAGTTCCTCGCCAGCTTCGGGCAGGTGGCCGATGGCGGCGGTGACCAGGCCGCCGATGGTGTCGTACTCGTCATCGTCGAAGTCGGCACCGAAGCGCTCGTTGAAGTCCTCGATCGGCGTCAGGGCATCCACCACGAACTGGCCATCCGCCTGGGCGGCGATCAGGGCGTTGGGATCCTCGGCGTCGTCGTGCTCGTCGTCGATCTCGCCGACAATCTGCTCAAGCACGTCCTCGATGGTGAGCAGGCCGGCCACCCCGCCGTGCTCGTCGATGACGATCGCCATGTGGTTTCGCGATTGCCGGAACTCGCGCAGCAGGATGTCCAGCCGCTTCGATTCGGGGATCAGGACCGCCGGGCGGAGCAGGGCGTGCACGCTGGCCGGGCCGTTGTCGGCGACGACGCCGCGCAGCAGGTCCTTGGCCAGCAGGATGCCGAGGATCTCGTCCTTGTCCTCGCCGTGTACCGGGAAGCGCGAGTGGCCCGACTCGACCACCAGCCTCATCAGGTCCAGGAATGGCGCATCGGCGGGCAGGGCGACCATCTGCGAGCGCGGGATCATGACGTCGCCGACAGTGAGGTCGGAAACGGCGATCGCGCCTTCCATCATGGTCAGGGTGTCGGCGGCGATGAGGCCGTCGGCCTGTGCATCGCGAAGCAGTTCGACCAGGTCCTCGCGGGTGGTCGGCTCGCCGGAAAGTGCGGAGCTGATGCGGTCCAGCCAGGAGCGGCGCTTCTCGGAAGCGCGCTCGGGCGCGTCGGCCGTGGCGGCGTATGTTGGGGTACTACTGTCGTCCTCGGACATTGGTGCATTCATGGATACGCCCGGGGGGAAGGGCGTCGGGACGAGTCTAGCGCATCGCCGTGGCCCGGGTTAGTGATCAGCCGCCCGGCAGGTAAGGGTCCGCGATGCCCATCGTGGCCAGGATTTCGCGCTCCAGCTGCTCCATGCACTCGGCTTCCGTGTCGTCCTCGTGGTCCCAACCCAGCAGGTGCAGCACGCCGTGCACCGTCAGGTGGGCGTAGTGCTCGTTCAGGGACTTGCCCTGTTCACGCGCTTCCCGGGCCACCACCGGGGTGCAGATCACCAGGTCACCCAGCAGCGGAAGCTGTACCCCTTCCGGCAGGTCGGCCGGGAAGCTGAGCACGTTGGTCGCGTAGTCCTTGCCGCGGTAGTGGCGGTTGAACGCACGCCCCTCCTTGGCATCCACCAGGCGGATGGCGAGATCGGCCTCGCGGATGCGGCCGTCCAGTGCCGCCGCAACCCAGCGGCGGAAACTGACGGCGGCCGGGACGCCGGCGCGCGGGACCCCGTAGCTGATCGAGACGTCGAGACGGGCGGGGCCGAGGGTCATCGCGGTGCGCAGCTCAGGTGTTGGGGCCAGTCTGGCCGTCCTGCTCGTCACGCGCGTCGTAGGCGTTGACGATCCTGGCGACCAGCGGGTGGCGGACGACGTCGCGTGCCTCGAAGAACGTGAAGCTGATGCCATCGACGTTGCGCAGCACGTCCAGCGCGTCCTTCAGCCCGGACTTCTGGTGCTTGGGCAGGTCGATCTGGGTGAGATCGCCGGTGACGACCGCGGTGCTTCCGTAACCGATGCGGGTCAGGAACATCTTCATCTGCTCGATGGTGGTGTTCTGCGCCTCGTCGAGGATCACGTACGCGTCGTTGAGCGTGCGCCCGCGCATGTAGGCCAGCGGGGCGATCTCGATGACGTTCTTCTCCAGCAGCTTGACCACCTTTTCCACGCCGAACATCTCGTACAGCGCGTCGTAGAGCGGGCGCAGGTAGGGATCGACTTTCTGGGTGAGATCGCCCGGCAGGAAGCCCAGCTTCTCCCCCGCCTCGACCGCGGGGCGCACCAGCACCAGCCGTTGCACGCGGGACTCGTTGAGCGCCTCGACCGCGCTGGCGACGGCCAGGAAGGTCTTGCCGGTACCGGCCGGGCCGATGCCGAAGTTGATGTCGTGGGTGGCGATGGCGTGCAGGTAGCGCGCCTGGTTCTGGCCGCGGCCGCGGATGGTGCCGCGCTTGACGCGGATGGCGACCTCCTGCGGTTCGTAGTCCCCATCCTTTCCGGGCGGCGGGTCGATCCCCGCCAGGGCGAGGTGGATCGCAGGTTCATCCAGCGTCTCGTTGTCGGCATCGCCCCAGAGACCGCGCAGCAGCGTTTCGGTCTTCCCGACCATGGCCTTGGGCCCGGTGAGACGGTAGACATTGCCGCGGCTCGATATTTCCACGCCGGTGCGCAGTTCGATCATGCGCAGGTGCCCTTCGAAGGGACCGTTGAGGTTGGCGAGGCGTTCGGCGTTGGGCGGATCGAGGGTGAATTCGGAAGTCGTGCGTGAGGCCATCGGTGCAGGAGGCTGCAGGGGGGAGGGGCCAGCTTGCGCCCGGCGCGGGGTTTTCGCAAAGTGTCCCGACCTTCGAGCGATGGCGGGCCGTACATGCGCGGGACCACGGGAGTGTTGGGTGTGGCGGTCGGGCTGGCGCTGTCGTGCCAGGCGATGGCAGCGGACGTGACGGTACTGGCGGCGGGGCGTATCCACACCATGGATGCCGTGCAGCCGGAGGTGGAGGCGCTGGCCTTCGACGAAGACGGCGAGATCCTCGCGCTGGGCGGGCGCAGCGAATTGCTGCGGCGTTACCCCGATGCCGAGCGCCTCGACTTCGCCGGGACGACGGTGGTGCCAGGCCTGATCGACGCCCACGGACACGTCGCGGGTCTTGGCATGACGCGGATGCAGGCCGACCTGGTCGGCAGCGCCAGCAAGCAGGAGGTGGTGGAGCGGCTGCGTGCCTTCGCTGCCGACCTGCCGGAAGGCGAATGGCTGGTCGGTCGCGGGTGGGACCAGAACGACTGGCCGGAACGGTCGTTTCCGACCGCAGCCGACCTCGACGCCGCCTTTCCGGACCGCCCGGTCTGGCTGACCCGCATCGACGGCCACGCCGGCTGGGCGAACAGCGCGGCGATGGAAGCAGCGGCGGCGAAGTCGGGGCGGGACCTGACTGGCGAATGGCAGCCCGAAGGCGGCCGCATCGTGCGCGAGGCAGGTGGTGCTGCGACCGGCATATTCGTCGATGGCGCGATGCCGCTGGTCGAGTCGGCGCTGCCATCGATGGACGCGGCCGACACCGAGCGGGCGTTGGCCCTGGGCATGGAAATGGCGGTCGAACACGGCCTCACCGGCGTCCATGACGCCGGGGTCTCACTGGAGCAACTACGCGCCTACCAGGCGTTGGCGGACCGCGGCGAAATGCCGTTGCGCATCCACGCGATGGCCGATGGCGACAGTGATGCGCTGGCGTGGCTGTGCGCCAACGGCACGTACATGCATCCCGGCGGCAGGCTGCAGATGCGCGCCGTGAAACTCTACATCGACGGCGCACTCGGCAGCCGTGGCGCGGCCTTGATCAAGGACTACAGCGACGACTCGGGCAATGACGGCCTGCTGCTGATGACGCCCGGTCAACTGGTGGACGTGGCGGCACGGGCCAAGGAATGCGATGTCCAGGTCGCCACCCATGCGATCGGGGACCGTGGCAACCGCGTCGTACTCGACGCCTTCGAACAGGTCCTGGGCAGCGACGCCGAAAGCGACCACCGCTGGCGGATCGAACATGCGCAGATCCTCACCGGTTCCGACGTCCCCCGGTTCGCGCCACTGGGCGTGATCGCGTCGATGCAGCCCACCCACGCGACATCCGACATGCCATGGGCGGCCGAGCGTACCGGTCCCGAACGCATCCAGTGGGCGTATGCGTGGCGCAAGCTGCGCGATGCCGGTGCACGTCTCGCCCTGGGGTCGGACTTCCCGGTCGAATCGGTCGACCCGCGCCTGGGTCTGTACGCGGCCGCCACCCGCACCGATGCGCAGGGCATGCCGGAAGGGGGCTGGCTCCCGCAGGAGAAGCTCACCGCGTGGGAATCCTTGCGCGGCTTCACCCGGGATGCCGCATACGCCGGCTTCGCAGAGGACCGCGTCGGCAGCCTCGCCGTCGGCAAGCGCGCCGATTTCGTGCTGCTCGCGCAGGACCCACTGGCGATCGATCCGGCGCAGCTGGACGAGCTCCAGGTGCTGTCGACCTGGGTCGACGGAGAGGCGGTCTACCAGCGGCCGTGACGCGTTGAGTGTTCGCGCACCCTACGCCGGGGTGCGGAAAAACCGGGACGGCGGTCAAACGACCGCCTTGGACGCGGCCCCTAGAATGGGGTCTCGGAGTTGTACGTTGTCCACGGACCGGATCCAGGGAGCAAGACCTGCATGACGCATTCCAATTGGCGCAGGGGCGCCTTCGTCGTCGCGACCGTTTCCATCGTTGCCGCCGGTGCCTTTTTCGTCAGGGCCCCCGCGCATATTCCCGATGCTCCCGATACCGAGAGCCCGCGTGATGCTGGCGATCCCGTCGCGAGCGAGGTTGGCTCGAGTGGGGGCCGCTCCCGCGCGAACGGCGGAACCACGGATGCCACTGTTCCAGGTGCAGGCGCGCCGCCGATTCCCGAAGGGCTGCCACCGGTGGATCCGGTCGACCCGCCGGAGTACGCCACCGGGCTGGCTCCGGATACCCTCTATGTCCCCGATCCAGAGGCGAAGGCGCACTTCGCCGGGAAGCTGCCTTTCGGCGTCGATGACCGCACCTACGTGGAGTTCAACCGGCGCGCGCTGTCTGACCTCGCGGTGGGCTCCCGGCTGACGCTGCGTACCCCGGACGACGGCAAGATCCATACCATCCGGGTCGACGATGTCCAGGTCCATCCAAACGGGGACAAGTCATGGTTCGGCCACGTGCTTGATGTCAATGGGGACTCCCTGCCGGCGGTCTTTACCCAGGGTGCGGATTCCAGCTTCGGCAACATCAGCACCAGCAGCGGCACCTACAGCCTGGAAGCCGAAGGACGGATGGGCTGGATCGCCAACGTCAATACCCTGCGTCGCCACCAGGACTTCGACCAGCCCGACGTGCTGGTCCCCGACCCGGTCGACTCGGCGGCCCCGCCGGGCGGGTACTGACCGGCCAATCCCGCCGCGCGGTGCCCGGTACCGCGCGCCTCCACTTTCCCCCTGCCGCCGGCAACGCCGGTGGTGTTCCCCCGCGCCGGCTCCGCGGCCGGCCATTCCTCCCCCGAAACCGAAGGATCAACCGATATGGACATCCCTTGCCCGACCGCCCGCCGTGGCTCCCGTCGACCGGCGTTACTCGCGCTGGCACTGGCCGGCACTGTGCTCGCTGGCACCGCCGCCGCCGAAAACGTCGTCGACATCATGTACGTCTACACCCCCGAAGCGGCGCAGTACGGCGGCAACATCGAAACCCGGCTCAACCAGTACATCGCGCAGTCGAACCAGGCCTACCAGACCAGTGACGTGGACATCCGCCTGCGGCTGGTCCACAGCGTGCAGAGCAACGATTCCAGCTACCGCTACACCGGGAATACCGCGCTGAACCAGATCACCTACTACGACAATGCGATCCATGCGCTGCGGGACGAGCATGGTGCCGACTTCGTCGGGCTGCTCAACATGGCGCCCGGCGGCCTGTGCGGGGTCGGCTGGCTTGGACAGAGCAGCGGCGGGGTGATCACCCCGCAGTCCAAGAACATGGCCTATAGCAGCTCCGCGATCGATTGCGGCTACCTCACCTTCACCCATGAGCTGGGCCACAACATGGGGCTGATGCACAGCCGCAGGCAGGGTGACACCTCCGGCGGCCACCACACCTATGGCATGGGCTACGGAGTGGACTACTCATTCGCCACCCTGATGGCGTACGCGTACCTGTTCAACACCAACTACGTCTATCGCTTTTCGAATCCGCGCCAGAGCTGCAACGGTTCGGCCTGCGGCAACGCATCCACCGCCGATGCGGCACGCTCGCTGGGACTCATGGCCAACCAGTATCCCGACTATCGGCCGTCGCGAACGGATCCCAACCCCGATCCCACGCCCGACCCCGAGCTGCCGGTGCCTCCGCAGGGGAGCAACGCGGTAACCAATCCCAGTTTCGAGGGCAGCCTGGATGGCTGGGCCGGCGTCCACGGTGGCAGCCTGTCGCTCAGCAGCCAGCGGCGGCACGGCGGCAAGCAGGGCGTGGCCGTCGCCAGTCGCAGCTCCTATGCATCCGGGATCGCCCAGGAGCTCACCGGAAAGCTGCAGACGGGGGCCGAGTACGATTTCAGCCTCTGGATGCGGCTGCAGGGCAAGTCCAGCGATACCGCCCGGGTGGTGCTGGAGGTCAACGGTGGGCAGAGCTACGTGGACCTCGGTCGCTTCGGGGTGACCAACGGCTGGACCGAGATCGATGGCCGTTTCACCCACCAGGTGCCCGCCGGGAGCCGCGTGCGGCTGCTCGTGTACGGACCCGCCGCAGGCGTCGCGTTCTATGCCGACAGCGTGCGCGTCGCCCCGGTCGGCGGTGACGACGATGCCTCGGGCAACCTGGTCCGCAACGGCGCCTTCGAGAGCGGCAACGCGACTTCCTGGGCACGGACATACGGTGGGCGCATCGGCGTGGCGGCGGAGGGCTTCGACAGCAGCCGCAGCCTGCGGTTGTCCGAGCGCACCGCCTGGTACGACGACGTGCGGCAGGAGCTCGTGGGGCTTCAGCCCGGCGTCGATTATCGTGCGGACGCCCAGGTGAAGGTCACCGGCCGTAACGAGCCCGTTTCGCTGTGGGTACTGGTGCACGACGACAGTGGCCATGATTGGCAGCGCATTGCCTGGGCAGCCGCGGACAGCACGAGCTGGACGGCACTTTCGGGCAGCTTCCGGATCGAGCCGGTCGGCACCCTGCACTCGGTGTCCCTGCACGTGATGGGACCGGATGCGGGAGTCGGCTTCCAGGTGGACGACGTCAGCGTAGTTCCGTTCTGACTTCGCACCTTCTTGTGTCATGCGACGCCGGCCCAGTGCCGGCGTCGTTGCATGGGGCTCAGCGCCTGAGGGCGCGCACCAGCAGCACCAGGCCCACCACCGCCATGACCACGCTGCCGCCGAACCAGGTCCAGCCGACGTGGCCGGGCCCGGCGCCCGTGTCATCGGCCAGGTAGGCGAAAAACCTCAGCAGGCCGACCGCCGAGATCGCGCAGAACCACAGGCCCAGGGCGCAGCGTCGTATCAGGCTGTCAGGGGGCGCCAAGTCTCACCTCCGGCCGGGAGAGGCTATGCAGGGTCCACGCCCGCCACGCGACCACGCAGGGAGTTGCTGAGCGCTTCGGTGATCAGGACATCCACGAACTGCCCGACCAGCCGCGGGTGGCCGGCGAAGTTCACCGAGCGCATGTTCTCGGTCTTGCCGGTCAACTCGTTCGCATCCTTGCGCGACGGACCTTCCACCAGCACCCGCTGCACGCTGCCGACCATCGTGTCGCTGATCTTCCGCGCGTTCTCGTTGATGGTCGCCTGCAGGCGGGAGAGCCGGGCGTGCTTCTCCTCGCTGGTGACCTCGTCCTCCAGGTCGGCGGCGGGGGTCCCGGGGCGGCGCGAATAGATGAACGAGAAGGACTGGTCGAAGCCGACGTCCTCGATCAGCTTCATGGTCTTCTCGAAGTCGGCCGAGCTTTCACCGGGAAAGCCGACGATGAAGTCGGAGCTGATCGAGATGTCAGGGCGCACCGCCCGCAACTTTCGAATCTTCTGCTTGAACTCCAGCGCCGTGTACCCGCGCTTCATCGCGCTCAGGATCCGGTCCGAACCCGATTGCACCGGCAGGTGCAGGTAGTTCGCCAGCTCCGGCACGTCCCGGTAGGCCTCCACCAGCGAATCCGAGAACTCCAACGGGTGCGAAGTGGTGAAGCGGATCCGGTCGATGCCTTCGATTTCCGCGATAGTCCGGATCAGCAGGCCCAGGTCGGCCACGCTTTCGCCGTCGATCGGCCCGCGGTAGGCGTTGACGTTCTGTCCCAGCAGGTTGATCTCCCGCACGCCTTGAGCGGCCAGTTGGGCCACTTCCACCAGCACGTCCTCGAACGGCCGGCTCACTTCTTCGCCGCGGGTGTACGGCACCACGCAGAAGCTGCAGTACTTGCTGCAGCCCTCCATGATCGACACGAAGGCGCTGGGCCCTTCGGCGCGCGGCTCGGGGAGCCGGTCGAATTTCTCGATCTCGGGGAAACTGATGTCGACCTGCGGCTGGCCCGACTCGCGTCTTTCCCTGATCAGCTCCGGGAGGCGATGCAGGGTCTGCGGGCCGAACACCAGGTCGACATAGGGCGCACGCTTGACGATGGCAGCCCCTTCCTGGCTCGCCACACAGCCGCCTACGCCGATCAGCACCGGCTTTCCGCCCTGTTTAAGCGATTTCCAGCGGCCAAGCTGGCTGAAGACCTTGTCCTGGGCCTTTTCGCGGATCGAACAGGTATTGACCAGGATCACGTCGGCTTCTTCGACGTTCGTGGTCAGTTCCAGCCCGTCCGAGGCGGCCAGAACGTCGGCCATCTTCGCCGAATCGTACTCGTTCATCTGGCAACCGTGGGTCTGGATGAACAGCTTGCCGCGGGTGCCGGCGCGCGCGGGCGGGGGTGGTGCAAGGGTGTCGGTCATGTCGGGTCCGGGTGGGGCGGCGGTTAATCCGTGCCGGAGGGGTGCGGTGTCTCCAGGCGGCAGTCTAGCGGCTGGGCCGGCGGGGCGGGAATGGTGACGGGGTGCCGCGTTACGTCACACAGGGCTTGGCAAGCCGCAGCCGGATGGGGGACACTCGCGCCCATGAGGGGGGGTATCGCAATCTTCGGACTTGCCTGCCTGCTGGCTGCCGCACCCGCGGTGGGCGGCACCATATACCGCTGCGACAGTGCCGACGGCAGTCGCAGCTATGTGAGCAAGCGGGTGCCCGGCGCCAAGTGCAGCGCGGTCAGCCAATATTCGGCTGGTCCTGCCAGTACGCCCGCATCGCCTCCCGCGCCCAAGGGCGCAGTAGGCGGGGTGGTGTCCGCCCCGAGCAGTGCCGGCTCCCCGACGATCATCAGCACCTCCGGGAGTGCGCCGGCGGGGTCGGCCATGACCAACGCCGCCCCGATCAAGCCGGTGGCCCCGGGCAGTGCGGGTTCCCGCCTGGTCCAGGGGCAGGTGTACTCCTACATCAAGGACGGCGTGCGCCACTACACCAGCTCGCGGCCGGCCCGCTCGGCCAGCGCCACCCCAATCCGGACCATCAGCTACAGCTTCCTGGAGACCTGTTACGCCTGCGGATCCAAACCCGGCGTCAACTTCTCCAACGTGCGCCTCAATACCAGCGCCTACCGCGAGGAGATCGCAGCGGCCGCAGCCAAGTACGGTGTCGACGAAGCGGTAGTGCGTGCCATCGTCCATGCAGAGTCCGCCTTCAACCCCAACGCGCTGTCCAGGGTCGGAGCGCAGGGGCTGATGCAGTTGATGCCGGCAACGGCGAGGCGGTTCGGTGTCACCAATGCATTCGACGCCAAGCAGAACATCCACGGCGGCGTGGAGTACCTCGCGTGGCTGCTGAAGCGCTTCGACGGCAACCTCACCCTTGCCGCCGCCGGGTACAACGCCGGTGAAGGCAACGTCGACAAGTACAAGGGCGTGCCCCCCTTCAGCGAAACCCAGCGCTACGTGGAGCGCGTCGGCATCCTCGCGGACCGCTATCGCAGCGCCCAGTAGCGGACGAGCGGAGGCATCCGGATTGTCGGTTCGTTCACCGTTCCGTTACACTTCCCCGTCTTTTGAGCCGCCAGCCGTCGCCAGCGTGCCGGTCTGTGCGGTGAAACTTCGATTACAGCTTTTCTGCGGAGTGCCGGATGGCCAACCAAGGGGTCAATGATCCTCACCACGAGCCCGTCAACACGGGCCGCCGTCGATTCCTGACCGCGACCACCGCCGTGGTCGGGGCGGTCGGTGCCGGCTTTGTCGCCGTGCCGTTCATCAAGTCGTGGAGCCCCAGCGAGCGGGCGAAGCTGGCCGGCGCGCCGATCACCGTCGACATCAGCGCGCTGGAGGAAGGTCAGCGCCTGGTCCACGAGTGGCGTGGCCAGCCGATCTGGATCGTGCGCAGGTCCCAGCAGGCGCTGCAGATTCTGCCGACGCTGGACGACCAGCTGCGCGATCCAATGTCCGAGAATCCGGAGCAGCAGCCCGCCTACGTGCTGGGCAGCAACCCGGAGCTGCGCTCGATCAAGCCGGAAGTGTCGGTGCTGGTGGGGCTGTGTACGCACCTGGGCTGCTCGCCGGAGATGAAGGCCGAGATCCGGCCCGAGCCGTTCGACGCGAACTGGAAGGGTGGTTACTTCTGCCCGTGCCATAAGTCCAAGTTCGACATGTCCGGCCGCGTCTACGAGGGCGTCCCCGCGCCGACCAACCTGGTCGTGCCTCCGCACCACTACGTCGACGACAACACCATCGTGATCGGCGTCGATCCGCAGGGAGTCGCTTAAGCCATGGCGAACATCTTCACCCGCGCCACCACGGGCGCGATGGACTGGGTCAACGAGCGGGCACCGGCGCTGGCGCCGATGTACCGCAAGCACATGTCCGAGTACTACGCGCCGAAGAACTTCAACATCTGGTACATCTTCGGCGTCCTGTCCCTGGTGGCCCTGGTCAACCAGATCCTGACCGGCATCTTCCTCACGATGCACTACAAGCCGAGCGCCGCGGAAGCCTTCGCCTCGGTCGAGTACATCATGCGCGACGTGGAGTGGGGCTGGCTTATCCGCTACATGCACTCCACCGGCGCTTCGCTGTTCTTCGTGGTGGTCTACATCCACATGTTCCGCGGGATCATGTACGGCTCCTACCGGAAGCCGCGCGAGCTGGTGTGGATCCTCGGCATGCTGATCTACCTGGTGCTGATGGCCGAGGCCTTCATGGGCTACGTGCTGCCCTGGGGCCAGATGTCGTTCTGGGGCGCCAAGGTAATCATCTCGCTGTTCGGCGCGATCCCGGTGATCGGCAACGGGCTGACCGAGTGGATCATGGGTGACTACCTGCCCGGGGACGCGACGCTCAACCGCTTCTTTGCGCTGCACGTGATCGCCATGCCGCTGGTGCTGCTGCTGCTCGTGGTCCTGCACCTGGGCGCTCTGCACGAAGTGGGTTCCAACAATCCGCAGGGCGTGGAGATCAAGAAGGGTCCGAAGGGCAACCGCTGGTCGCCGACGGGCCCGGCCGACGGCATCCCGTTCCATCCGTACTACACCGTGAAGGACATGGTGTATGTCGGCTTCTTCCTGCTGCTGGCCGCGTTCATCATCTTCTTCGCGCCGGCGCTGGGCGGGTGGTTCCTGGAACACGACAACTTCACCGAGGCCAACCGCCTGGTGACGCCGGAGCACATCAAGCCGGTCTGGTACTACACGCCTTATTACGCGATGTTGCGCGTGATCCCCGACAAGCTTGGTGGCGTGCTGGTGATGTTCGGTGCGATCGCGATCCTGTTCGCGGTGCCGTGGCTGGATCGCAGCAAGGTGCATTCGGTCCGCTACCGCGGCTGGATCACCAAGGCCATGCTGGCCGTGCTGGTGGTCTGCTTCGTGTGGCTGGGCAAGATCGGTGCCGGCCCGGGCACGGACCCGGTGGAAACGATCATCGGCCGCTTCCTGACCTTCTTCTATTTCGCCTTCTTCATCACGATGCCGCTGTGGACCAAGATCGACAAGACCAAGCCGGTGCCGGAACGGGTGACGATGCATGACTAAGTCCAAGCTCCTCCGCGCGCGCAGCCGCGTGCTGTCCAGGCTCGCCACTTTCGCCGCCGGCCTGCTGGTTTCGGCCTCCGCCCTGGCCGCCTCCGGTGGCGACCTGCAGCAGGCAGGCGTCGACCTGACCGACCAGGCCTCGCTGCAGCGAGGCGCCAAGCTGTACATGAACTACTGCGCCGGGTGCCACTCGCTGAAGTACCTCCGCTACTCCCGGATGGCCGAGGATCTCGGCCTGACCGAGGAAGAGGTGATGGACAACCTCAACTTCACCGGGGCGAAGTTCGGCGAACAGATCCACGTATCGATGCGTGAGGAAGATGGTGATGCGTGGTTCGGCAAGATGCCGCCGGACCTGTCGCTGATCTCCCGGGTGCGTGGCAGCGACTGGATCTACACGTATCTCAAGTCCTTCTACCTGGACGAGTCCCGTCCGCTCGGCTGGAACAACCAGCTGTTCCCGAACGTTTCCATGCCCAACCCGTTGTGGGAAATGCAGGGGCTCCAGCACGCCGAGTTCGGCGCACCCGATCCGGACACGGCGGAGCGTCCGGTGGTCGGACTCCGGGTGACCGATCCGGGCAATGTGGAGCCGCAGGTTTTCGACCAGTCGGTCAGGGACATCACAGCTTTCCTCGAGTACGCCGGTGAACCGGCCGCCCTCAAACGCCAGAGCATCGGCGTGTGGGTCATCCTGTTCCTGGCGGCGTTCACTTTCCTCGCCTGGCTGTTGAAGAGCGAGTACTGGCGCGACGTGAAGTAGCCTGGCGGTTTCGACCGCCAACGCCCGGCCCTGGTGTGGGCCGGGTCTGCGCAAGGGTGCCGGCAACGTCGCCCGGCGAGGCGCTGCTCGAGGCCGTGACGACCGTCTGCGTTGGGTGGACGGCGTTTTGCGACCGGCGGTTCCGGGCGCGGGGAGAGGTCGACCATGGCGGCGAGTCCACGTATGCGTAATGCCCTGACACTGTTTTCTTCCACCGACTGCGTGCTGTGCCACAGGGTCCGGCTGGTGCTGGCGGCCAAGGGCGTCACCTACGACCTCATCCCGGTCGACCCGCAGAACCCGCCCGAGGACCTGGTCGACCTCAATCCGTACCATTCGGTGCCGACGCTGGTCGAGCGTGACCTCGTCCTGTATGCGGCCAGCGTGGTCAGCGAGTATCTGGACGAGCGCTACCCGCACCCCCCGCTGATGCCGGTGGATCCGCTGTCGCGCGCGCGGCTCAGGCTTGCGATGCTCAGGCTGGAGCATGACTGGGTCCCGCAGGTCCAGGCCATCCAGCTCGGCAACAAGAGCCAGGCGGAGGCGGGGCGCAAGCGTCTGAAGGAGCTGCTGACGGCTTCGGTCCCGCTGTTCAAGGCGTACAAGTTCTTCCTCAACTCCGAGATGAGCCTCGCCGACTGCGCGATGGCGCCGATCATCTGGCGTCTGCCGGCCCTCGGGGTGCCGTTGCCCAAGGACGGGAAGTCCATCGAGGACTATGGCAACCGCATCTTCCGCAACCCCGGCTTCACCCGGAGCCTCACCGAGCAGGAGCGCCGGCTGCGCGATATCCCGGCCTGACCGGGGCGCGCGGAGCGTTGGTCTAGACTGAAGGCATGATGGAAGACGAAAGCCCGATGACCAGTCATCGCCCGTACCTGTTGCGGGCGCTGTACGAATGGATCGCCGACAACGGCATGACCCCCCACCTGCTGGTCGATGCCTCCCGTCCGGGGGTGCAGGTTCCACAGCAGGCGGTGAAAGAAGGCAGGATCGTTCTCAATGTCGCGCAGCGGGCCGTGTCGGGCCTTGAGATGACCAACGAGATGATCAGCTTCAGCGCCCGGTTCGGGGGGGTCAGCCAGTCGGTGAATGTTCCGGTGGGCGCGGTTCTGGCGATCTACGCCAGGGAGACCGGGCAGGGCATGGCACTGCCCGACGATATTCCCGACGAGGGCGCGGAGCGCGACGGCACTGCCGTCCAGGACGATCGCCCGAACCTGAGCGCGGTACCCGATTCCGACGGCGACGGCACGGGTACCGATGCGGATGGGGACGACGACGGTCCGGATGACCCGGCTCCCCGGCGCGGCGGGCATCTCCGCATCGTCAAGTAGGTTGGCGGCCTCGCCTTACTTGAGCCGGTCGACGGTGGCCAGCGGGCCCGTCAGCGACAACAGCCGGTCCCCCCGCAGCACCAGCCGACCCGGGTGGCGGTCTTCGCCGTCACGGGAGTAGTCGAACCGGAACGTGCGCTCCCAGCCCAGCCAGCCGTTCTCCAGCCGGACCGGCCGCAGCCCGATGGCATGTACGGTCTGGTCCAGCCACTGCACGCCGGCGCTGCGGCACGCCTCGCGTCCCAGCGCTTCGGCGCGCTCGGCGGCAGCCCGTCCCGCGCTCCAGAAGGCGAACCCGGCGGCTGCGACAATCATCACGATCAAGAGGGTCGGCATCGGCATAATGTGGAGGCACGGGTCTTCCCGCGCAATGGCCAGGCTGCTTTCAGGGGGAAGCACTCATGAAACTGGTATTTCCCGATGGTGAGCATCCGCAGGTCCTGTTGGGTGCCGGCGTCAATCGCATCGGCTCCGGTCCTGGCGCCAGCATCGTGCTCGACCAACCTGGCGTCCGCCCCGAGCATTGCCAGCTCCATGTGACGGGGCAGGGGGTCATGCTGTCCGCGAGCGCAGGGACCGAAGTCAGCGTGAACGGTCGTCGGGTGGAGGGCGTGATGGCCTTGCGGCCGGGTGACACCGTTGCGTTCCACGAGGTGCGGGCGAAGCTGGTCGAGCTGGATGCCAACGCTGTGGCGCAGCGGACCGTGCTCAACGACTGCGCCAGGAGCGCGGCCAATGATGACCCAGGGGCCACCGCGGTCCGGGCGGTGCTGCCACGCTTCATGTTGCGTGGTGTCGACGGCAGCGTCGCCGGGCGTACTTTCCCGCTGCTGGGCCCCGTAGTCGTGGGGAGATCGGAGGAGTGTGGGTTGCGGATGGATGAAGAGGGGCTGTCGCGGAAGCACGCGCGGCTGCTCCCGACCTCCGAGGGTGTGCAACTGGAGGATCTGGGCTCGACCAACGGCAGCTACGTCAATGGTTCACGCGTGCTGCGCGCGGAGCTGCGCGATGGCGACGAAGTATCCTTCGATACCCTCAGGTTCCGCTTGTCGGGCCCCGCCGGACCAAAGCGGGAAGAAGCTCCCCCGCTGCCTCCGCGGTGGCGCCGCCTGCCTGTCGCCGCCTGGGTCGGCGCAGCAGCGGCGGTGTCCGCACTGGCCTGGTGGCTGTCGGCCTGACTTCAGCCGGGCCCCACGGGTACCGGTCCGAGCTTGAGCGACATGTCGATTGCGCGCACGTGCTTGGTCAACGCGCCGATCGAGATGCAGTCCACCCCGTCCTCCGCGATCGCCCGCAAGCCGGTCAGATCCACGCCACCGGATACTTCGAGCGGAACCGGACGGGCATGCGCGGCCGTGATGGCCACCGCCTGCCGCCGCATCGCCGCCGGGAAGTCGTCCACGAGGATCCGGTCGCACCCGACATCCAGTGCCTCGCGCAACTGCGCCAGCGACTCCACCTCGACGATCAGGGGCAGCGCCGGGTGCATGCGCCTGGCCGCCGCAGCCGCCGCGGTCAGTGAACCCGCCGCGCGAATGTGGTTCTCCTTCAGCATGACCGCGTCGTAGAGGCCCATGCGATGGTTGCTGCCACCGCCCACCCGCACCGCGTACTTCTGTGCCAGGCGCAGGCCCGGGATGGTCTTGCGCGTGTCCAGGATGCGCGCCCGCGTCCCCTGCACGGCGTCCACGTGCGCTGCCGTCGAAGTGGCGGTGGCCGACAGGGTCTGCATGAAGTTGAGAGAGGCGCGCTCGGCGCTCACCAGCGCGCGGGAGCGACCGTGGAGGGTGGCCAGCACCGTGCCGGCAGTGGCGCGCTGGCCTTCCCGGACATGCCATTCAATCGCGACCTCGGGGTCGAGCGCGCGGTGACAGGCGTCAAACCACGGCCGTCCGCAGACCACCGCGTCTTCCTTGCACAGCAGGTAGGCCTCGTCCGCCTCGTCCGGGAGCAACGCGGCGGTGGCGTCCCCGGTGCCGATGTCCTCGGCCAGCGCCTGCGCCACATCGTCGACAATGGCTTGCAGCGGTGGATCGAAGTTGTTGTTCACGACCGACTGAACCGCTCGACCTGCGAGGTCGCGATCGCCTCGTCGGCAAGGAGTACGGGAATGCCGTCGTCGATGCGGTAGACGCGCTTGCGGTCCCGCGTCACCAGTGCCTCGCCGAGGCGCCCAGCCTGCCGGCCGCCGTCGGCCCGGAGGACAGTCCCGGCATCGATGGCTTCGTTGAGGGCGTCCAGGCCGGCCCTGTCGAGGATCGAAAGCGGCTGGCGGGTGGCGGGGCAGACGAGCAGGTCGAGCAGTTTTCGATCCATGGGGGTGGAGGCCTCTGGCTTGCCGGCGGGTAGAATACCGTTTTGCCGCAGGCTCGAACCATGACAGACACCGCGCAGGCCCCGCTGGTCGGCATCGTGATGGGCTCCCGCTCGGATTGGGAGACGATGCAGCACGCTGCCGCACGACTGGAAGCGCTCGGCGTGCCCCACGAGGTGCGGGTGGTATCGGCGCACCGTACGCCCGACGTCCTCTTCGAATATGCAGCCAGCGCGGCCGGTCGCGGCCTGCGCGCGATCATCGCCGGTGCCGGTGGCGCCGCGCACCTGCCGGGCATGCTCGCGGCGAAGACCCAGGTGCCGGTCCTCGGTGTGCCGGTACAGAGCCGCGCCCTCAACGGCATGGACTCGCTGCTGTCGATCGTGCAGATGCCTGCAGGCATCCCGGTGGCGACCTTCGCGATCGGCAACGCCGGGGCGGCCAACGCGGCACTGTTCGCCGCAGCGATGCTGGCGGCGGACCATCCCGACATCGGTGCCTCGCTGGCTGCTTTCCGCGCGAAGCAGACCGACGATGTCGCCAGCAACGACGACCCGCGCACATGACCACTGTCGGGATCCTGGGCGGGGGGCAGCTGGCCCGCATGATGGCGCTGGCCGGCGCGCCGCTGGGGCTTCGGTTCCTGGTGATGGATACCTCGGCGGAAGCCTGCGCCGGACAGTTCGCGCCGATGGTGGTGGGCGACTATCGGGACGAGCAGGCGCTGAGCGAGTTCGCCTCACGCGTCGACGTGGCCACTTTCGATTTCGAGAACGTTCCGGCGGAGTCGGCGCGATGGCTGGCCGAACGGGTGCCGGTGTTCCCGAACCCGCGTGCCTTGGCCATCGCCCAGGATCGGCTGGCCGAGAAAACGTTGTTCCGCGACCTCGGCATTCCGGTGCCCGCATTCGCCACGGTCGACAGTCGTGAAGAGCTGGAGGCGGCCATCGCCGAAGTCGGAGCACCGTGCATCCTGAAGACGCGGCGGCTTGGCTACGACGGCAAGGGGCAGTTCCGGATCCGGGTGGCCGCAGACGCGCAGGCCGCGTGGGAAGCACTGGGGCCGCAGGCGGCGTCGGTGGGATTGATCCTCGAAGCCTTCGTTCCATTCGAGCGGGAGTTGAGCGTGGTCGCCGCGCGTGCGCGCGACGGAGGCTTTGTCGCCTGGCCACTGACCGAGAACTGGCACGTCGACGGTGTGTTGTCGGCCAGCCTGGCACCGGCGGCGGTGGAAGGGGAACTTGCCCGCACCGCCATCGAGCACGCGCGCCGGCTGGCCGAGGCCATGGACTACGTCGGGGTCTTCGCGCTCGAGCTGTTCTGTCGGGGCGGCGGGTTGTTGGCCAATGAGCTGGCGCCGCGCGTGCACAACTCGGGTCACTGGACCATCGAGGGCAGCGAAACGAGCCAGTTCGAGAACCACCTGCGCGCGGTCCTCGGCCTGCCGCTGGGCGACACGCGCATGGTCGGGCATGCCTGCATGCTCAACTGGATCGGCGAGATGCCGGATCCGGCGATGTTGCTGGCGCAGGCGGGCGGGCACTGGCACGACTACGGCAAGACCTCCCGGCCCGGCCGGAAGGTTGGCCACGCCACGCTGCGCGCCCCGACGCCGGAGGGACTGGTGGCGGCCCTGGAGTCGACGGGACGGGCGCTGGGACGGGGCGGCCAGGTCGATCCGGTATTGGCGCGCCTGCGCGGAGCGTGATCCGCACACGGAAACGGCCGGCAGTGCCGGCCGTTTCTACGGGACCGGACGGTCAGGTCACTTCATGTTGGAAGCGACGAATTCCCAGTTGACCAGGTTCCAGAACGATTCGACGTACTTCGGCCGCGCATTGCGGTAGTCGATGTAGTACGCGTGCTCCCAGACATCACAGGTGAGCAGCGGCGTGTCTTCGCCGGTCAGCGGCGTGTTGGCATTGGAAGTGCTCACCAGCGCCAATGCGCCGTCGGGCCGCTGGACCAGCCAGGCCCAACCGGAGCCGAAGGTCTTGACCGCCGTTTCGGTGAACTGTTCCTTGAACTTGGCGAAGTCGCCAAACGCTGCGTTGATGCCTTCGAGCACCTTGCCGGTCGGTTCGCCGCCGCCGTTGGGCGCCATGCAGTTCCAGAAGAAGGTGTGGTTCCAGACCTGCGCCGCATTGTTGAACATGCCGCCCTGCGACTTCCGGATGATGTCCACCAGCGGCATGTCGGCGAACTCGGTGCCCTCGATCATCTTGTTGAGATTGTCGACGTAGGCCTTGTGGTGCTTGCCGTGGTGGTAGTCGAGGGTCTCGGCGGAGATGTGCGGCTCCAGCGCGGTGCGGTCGTAGGGGAGGGGAGGCAGTTCTATGGCCATGGCGGACTCCTTGATGGGCTGGCTCGATTACAATCCCCATTGTATCCCCCGTCAGGTTCACCGGCTGTGTAGCGGCCGGGACACGCAATCCCAGGAGCTGTGCCATGTCCGTGATCGAGCGGATCCAGTCCGAGGTGGACAACCACCCGATCGTATTGTTCATGAAGGGAACGGCGCAGTTCCCGATGTGCGGCTTTTCCAACCGTGCCGTGCAGGCCCTCAAGAACGCCGGCGCGGACCCCGTGCACACGGTGAACGTGCTGGAGGATCCGGAGGTCCGGGCGAACCTGCCGCGTCATTCGAACTGGCCGACCTTCCCGCAGTTGTTCATCAACGGCGAGCTGATCGGGGGTTGCGATATCACCATGGAGCTGTTCGATTCCGGTGAGCTGGCGCGTATCGTCAGCGAAACGCAGGCGCAGTGAACGCCCCTCCGGCGAACGATGCAGTGGCCGGCTCCCCGGGAGCGCTGGCAGGGCGGGTGGTCCTGGTCACGGGTGCGAGCGGCGGCCTCGGCAACGCTGCGGCCCTTGCGTGCGCCCGTGCAGGAGCGCGCGTGGTGCTGCTGGGGCGCAAGGTGCCGCGCTTGAACCGGGTGTACGACGCGGTGGCCGCCGAGGGGTCCGAGCCACTCCTGTACCCGATGGATCTCGAGGGTGCGACGCCCGATGATCACGCCCGGGTGGCGGCCAGTATCGAGTCCGAACTCGGCCGGCTCGACGGCCTCATGCACTGCGTGGCCGAGTTCCGCGGCCTGACGCCGTTGATGCACACCGACCCGGCGGCGTTCGCGCGCGCGATCCACGTCAACCTGACGGCGCCGTGGTGGCTGACCCAGGCGTGCCTGCCGTTGCTGTCGAAGGCCGCGGACGCTTCCGTGGTGTTCGCCGTCGACGACCTGGCACGCGTCGGCAAGCCCTTCTGGGGCGGATACGGCATCTCCCACCAGGGGCTCGCCGGGCTGGTGCGCATGCTGCACGCCGAGCTGGCCAATTCGCCGGTCCGCATCGCCGGCCTGTGTCCGGGGCCGATGCGGACGGCACTGCGCGCGCGGGCTTACGCCGATGATGCGGATCCGACGGCGCGCTCGCCGGAAGAGTTCGGGGCCGCCTGCGTCGAGTTGCTGTCCCCTGCGGGCGCGGCACATCGTGGGCAGGTCTGGATGCCCGGGGCGGGTGACGCATGGAGGTGACAATCGCCTCGGCCGCGCTGCTGCTGTTCCTGATCCTGGACCCGCTGGGGAACATCCCGATCTTCCTCAGCCTGCTGCGTACGCTCCCTCCGGAGCGCCAGCGGATCGTGCTCGCACGGGAGCTGCTGATCGCCCTGGGCGTGCTGATGGCGTTCCTGTGGGGGGGGAAGTACGCACTGGAAGTCATGCACCTGCGCCAGGAGTCGGTCTCGATCGCAGGCGGCATCGTCCTGTTCCTGATCGGGATCAGGATGATCTTCCCGCCACCGGAAGGGCTGATGGGCGAGATCCCCGACGGTGAACCATTCATCGTCCCCATGGCGATCCCGCTGGTCGCAGGTCCCTCCGGAATGGCGGCAGTGATGCTGATGGGCAGCAATGAGCCGAACCGTCTGGGAGAGTGGAGCATCGCGTTGTTGATCGCCTGGGGCGCAACCGCGGCAATCCTGTTCTCGGCCACAATCCTCTACAAGTGGCTAGGTCGCCGGGCGCTGACCGCCGTGGAGCGACTGATGGGCATGCTGCTGGTGGCGATCTCGGTCCAGATGTTCATGGACGGGCTGGCGAGCTACCTGCAGCTGACACCTGCCTGATTGTCACCGGAATGTCGCGGTACCGACCCGGGAGACGGCGGATGCCCGCAGCGACGGGGGCGGGCAAGGCCCGAGCTGTAACAAATCCGTCAACCATCCGCATTAGTATTGCGCCGTGTTAAACTCACGTTAACCGGCGTCAGGCGCCGGTTTGTCGTGTCCGACGTGCCCGGTGGCCGGCTGCAGGCTGACCCCGGGATCAGTGCCACTCCCATCCCGAGGCCCTTCGCCATGAATCACCCCAGCCGCGCCCGCATGTCCAGGCTCACGCTCGGTCTGCTCGTCGCTCTCGCCACTGCTCCCGCGTTCGCCCAGAGTACCTCCGCCGGTGTCGGTGGCCAGGTCGTCGGTGCGGACGGTGCCCCGGTGGCGAACGCCGAAGTCACCATCGTCCATACCGAGTCCGGCACGGTCAGCCGCGTGGTGACGGATGCCAGCGGGCGCTACGCTGCACGTGGTCTGCGCGTTGGTGGCCCCTACACCGTCACGATCAACAAGGCCGGTGCGGGCAGCACCTCCGAAGATGATGTCTATCTGCCCTTGAACCAGGTCGCCACGGTCAACGCCCAGTTGAACAACGAGGTCACGACGCTGGCGTCGGTGCAGGCAGTGGCCATGGGCGGCTCGGAAATTTTCAGTGCCGACAAGATGGGTACAGGTACCAACGTCACCGAGGGCCAGATCGAGGCACTGCCGTCGGCCACGCGCAATATCCAGGATTACATCCGCCTCGATCCGCGTATCTCGCAGACCGACAAGGGCGACGGCGCCATCTCCGCCGGCGGCCAGAATTCCCGCTACAACGTGATCCGCATCGACGGCGTCAGCAGCAGCGATCCGTTCGGCCTTGAAGCCAACAACATGCCGACCATGCGCCAACCGGTGTCCATGGACGCGATCGAAGAGATCAACATCGACCTGGCGAACTACGACACCACCATCTCCGGTGGTACCGGCGCCATTGTCAATGCCGTGACCAAGTCCGGCACCAACGAATTCCACGGCAGCGCCTACTTCGCCATGCGGGACGGCGATTGGGTCCGCGAGGACCTGGAAGGCGAGGAGTTCCAGGGCTTCGACAAGGAAGAGACCTACGGCTTCACCCTTGGCGGTCCGATCGTGAAGGACAAGCTGTTCTTCTTCGCCAATTACGAACAGTTCACGCGCACCGCGCCCGGGGTCAGCCTGCTGGGCACGCCGTATGGCAATGGGGACATCACCGATGCGGACATCGCACGGGTCCAGGCAGCCGCCCAGGCATATGGCTTCGATGCGGGCGGCATGACGCCGCCGGCCAGCGCCGAAACCGACATCGAGGAATACGCGCTCAAGCTCGACTGGAACATCAACGATGACCACCGCGCGGCGCTGCGCTACAGCAAGACCGAGCAGTCGGTACCCCAGATCCCCGGGTTCGGCAGCAGCTCGATCTCGCTGAGCAGCTACTGGTACGACCAGAACAAGACCTTCGAGAGCGTCGTCGGTGAGCTCTTCAGCAACTGGACCGACGACTTCTCCACGGAGTTCAAGGTCTCCCGGCGCGACTACACCTCGGCTGCCGCCACCTACGCCAACCTGCCGGGCATCATCATCGATGACGGCGAGAACACCATCAACCTGGGCACCGAGCGCAACCGCCACGCCAACCTCGTGGACACCGAGCAGACCACGCTGTTCGGTGCCGGTACCTGGTACGCCGGTGACCACGCCATCAAGTTCGGCTTCGACTACGAAGACAACGAGGTGCTGAACTACTACGGCCGCGACATCAACGGCGTCTACACCTTCGACAGCATCGCCGACTTCGAGGCCAACAATCCGTCCCGCTATCAGGTCCGCGCGCCCCGCCCGGGTGGTAGCTATGCCGACATCCCGGCGTCCTACAACTTCGAGAACACCGGGCTCTTCATCCAGGACGACTGGGCGGTCAACTACAACCTGACCCTCATGTTCGGCCTGCGCGTGGACATGCCCGAGTTCGGTGACAGCCCGATCTACAACCCCCGGGTCGAGGAGATCTACGGCTACGACAACACCGTCACCGTGGACGAGGAGCTGTGGCAGCCGCGCTTCGGCTTCAACTACACCTTCGACAGTGAGCGTCCCACCCAGCTGCGCGGTGGTGTCGGCCTGTTCCAGGGCGGCAATCCGAACGTCTGGCTGGCGGGTCCGTTCCAGAACACCGGCCTGAACTTCGATTCCTATGATTTCCGTGGCGATGCTGCCCCCGGATTCGATCCGTCGCTTCCGCCGGCCGTCGTGGGCGGTGACATCGGCACCCCGTTGATCACGGCGGACATCATGGAGCCGGGGCTGGCGTTGCCGGCGATCTGGAAGGCCAACCTTGCGTTCGACCATGAGCTGCCGTGGTACGGCCTCGTGGGCTCGGCCGAGCTGCTGGTCACCAAGAACAAGAACGCGCTGTGGTTCGACCGGATCGACGTCGGCACGCCGACCTACCAGGGCCAGGACGGTCGGATGATCTACTGGAACGCGGAGGGGCTGGATCCCGACAACGCCGGGCGCTTTGGCATGGACGCGGGCCAGAACGGCGCCCGGGATCGTGCCAACAAGGATCCGGCGGTCAACCAGGCGATCGTGATCCGCAACACCGACAAGGGCTCGGCCCGCCAGCTGACGCTGTCGCTGTCCAAGCCGCTGGTCGAGAACTGGGGTTGGAACATCGGCTACACCTACACCGATGCGACCGAGTTCAGCCCGGCCACCAGCTCGCAGAACTCTTCGAACTGGGGCAACTCGCTCGTCTACAACACCAACGAGCCGGTCGGCTACAACTCGCGCTACGCGATCCGCGACCGCTTCACCGGTACGATCACCTGGCAGAAGGACCTGTTCGGTGACAACACCACCACCGTAGGCCTGTTCTACGAAGGTCGCTCGGGTCGTCCGTACAGCTACATCTACTACAACGACATCAACGGCGACAGCGCGGAGACCAACGACCTGTTCTACGTGCCGGCCGGCCCGGGTGACGTGATGTGGACTGGTGGCGCGGCAATGGAGGCCGACTTCTTCGAGTGGATGGCCACGCACGCACCGGAACTGCAGCGGTACCAGGGTCAGGTCGCTCCGGCCAATGAATTCCGTGCCGACTGGGTCAATACGTTCGATATCCGCATCAGCCAGGAGATCCCCTCGTTCTTCAACGAGCACAAGGCCGAGCTGGCGCTGGACATCATGAACGTCGGCAACCTGCTCAACGAGGATTGGGGCGTCGTGGAAGACTACGGCTTCTACGCTACCCGCCGCGTCGCCAACTATGCAGGCATCGATCCGGACACCGGCAAGTACATCTACAACTTCAGTGGTTCGACGGACGATGCGGACATCCAGGACGGCGCCGGTCGCGCCAACCCGGGTACCTCTCGCTGGTCGGCAATGCTGAGCGTCAAGTACAAGTTCTGATCGACGTTACGCCGCAACACCGAAACGGCCGGGGCGACCCGGCCGTTTTCTTTTGCCCGCAAGCCCTCTAAAGTCGATCGGCTGAAACGGACAATGACAGGAACACCCTCCAGATGAACGCTCCTTCCAACGCCCGGCTCCCCACGGTCGATGCCAGCATCCACCCCCGCGGCGGCCTGGACATCCTGTCGCGCGCCGAAGTCGCAGAGCTTGCAGATGCATCCGCCGGTGGCATGCACGACCTCCTGCGCCGGTGCGCGCTCGCGGTCCTGACCAGTGGCAGCGCCTCGGACGATCCCCGGGCCGCGCAGGAGCTGTATCCGGACTTCGATATCCAGGTGCACCAGCAGGATCGTGGCGTGCGCATCGATCTGCATCACGCTCCGGCAATGGCCTTTGTCGATGGCGAGATCATCCGCGGCGTGGCTGAGCTGCTTGCGGCCGTCGTGCGCGACCTCGCCTACCGTGCCATCGAGCTGGGGGAGGGCGGCTCCCGTGACCTGTCCAGCAGCGAAGGCATCACCGACTCCGTGTTCGGGCTGCTGCGCAATGCCCGAGTGCTCGAGCCGGTCGAGCCGAACCTGGTGGTCTGCTGGGGCGGCCATTCGATCAACCGCGAGGAATACCTCTACACCAAGGAGGTCGGCTACGAGCTCGGGTTGCGCGGCCTCGATATCTGCACCGGGTGCGGACCGGGCGCGATGAAGGGGCCGATGAAGGGCGCCACCATCGCCCATGCCAAGCAGCGCAAGCGCCGCATGCGCTACATCGGCGTGACCGAGCCGGGCATCATCGCGGCCGAGTCGCCGAATCCGATCGTCAACCACCTGGTGATCATGCCGGACATCGAGAAGCGCCTTGAAGCCTTCGTACGGCTTGGCCACGGGATCATCGTGTTCCCGGGTGGCGTGGGCACCGCGGAGGAAATCCTCTACCTGCTGGGCATCCTGCTGCGTGAGGAGAACCTCGATGTTCCGTTCCCCCTGGTGCTGACCGGACCGACGTCCGCCGCACCCTACTTCGAGCAGATCGACCGCTTCATCCGCCTGACACTTGGCGACGGCGCGGCTGAACGCTACCAGATCGTCATCGGCGACCCGGTCGAGGCGGCGCGGCTGATGGCGGACGGCATCCGCAAGGTCCGCGGACACCGCATCGCGCAACGCGACTCGTTCTTCTTCAACTGGTCGATCAACATTCCGCTGGAGTTCCAGCGTCCCTTCGATCCCACGCACGAGGCCATGGCGGGTCTCGACCTGCACCAGGGGCGGCTTGCGCACGAATTGGCTGCCGACCTCCGCCGCGCCTTCTCCGGCATCGTCGCCGGCAACGTCAAGGAGGAGGGACTGCGCCGGATCGAGGAGCGCGGCCCGTTCGAGATCCACGGGGACCCGGACATGATGGCTTCGCTGGACGCGCTGCTGCGTGCGTTCGTGGAGCAGCGGCGCATGAAGATCGCCGGCGACTACAAACCCTGCTACCGCGTGGTGGCCTGACCGGACTCGATCGGCAGGCGGACGGTGGCGATGTAGCGACCGTCCGCCGCTTCAGTCCGGAGGCTACCGCGCCCGCCGGTGAGTGCCTGGATGCGCACCTGCGACGCCTGCAGGCCCACCCGGTGGCCCGTGTGCGCGGTGCCTCCCGTTTGTGGGACCGTATTGGAAATCCTCACCACCACGGTATCCGGCGTGGTGGTGACGTTGACCTCGATATCGCCGGAAGGCATCCGCTCGACGCCATGTCGTATCGCGTTCTCAACCAGCGGCTGGATCGACAGGGCGGGGACGGTGGCGGGTGGGATGGTGCGCGGAAGGTGCCACGACACCTGCAGCCGGTCACCGAACCGCAGGGCTTCGATTTCGAGGTAGCGCCTGGCAAGCGACAGCTCGTCTTCGAGTGAGATCTGTCGCGGCCCTGCCAGCGCCGCGCGGAACAGGTCCGCCAGGTCCAGCAGCAGGCGCTCGGCCTCTTCGGGCCGCTGGTGGACCAGTGCGGCACCGGTGTTGAGCGTGTTGAAGAGGAAATGCGGGCGGATGCGAGCCTGGAGTGCCTGCAGCTCCGACTGCTTGGCCCGGACCGCGTGCAGGCGTCCGCGCCAGTGGTTGTGGAAGGCGGCGAGCGCCAGGAGCCCAACGGCCAGGACGATGCCGGTCAGCCGCAGAACAAGCCCCATCCAGCCCACGGGGTCCATGGGCCACACCTCGCGTACCAGCAGCCACACCGCTCCCGATACCAGCCAGGTCGTCACCAGGAGAAGCCCCAGGGCAACCCAGGCCAGCTGTTGTGGCCGCAAATGGTGCAGCCGGCGCCTGAACAGGTAGAGGGAGCCCAGAGTCAGGATCGCCACCCACTGGATGACCAGCGAACTCAATCCGAAATGGATCCAGCGATCACGCTCTACGCCCGGCGCAAGCGCCAGTACCACCGCCAGGCACTCGCCAGCGAGAAGGATCCAGATGATGGCCGGGGGCTGCCAGAGGGCGTCGAGCGGCTTGGGAGGGAGGCTGGCGTGCATGGGGCACAGGATAGGCCCGAAGCAGCCCAGCCGTTCAATCATTCAGGAGCGCCGCCCATCGGCATTGACTGGCCTTGTGCGGTCCCGGTCTCTAGCGTATCGCTCAGGGAAATTCCGGGAAGGGGACGATGCAGCCGAGATCTAATCCGATCGTACGGAGAGGCGCCGGGCGCTTGGCCAGAGGTTTTACGCTGGTCGAGCTGATGATCGCGCTCGCGGTCGCCGCCGTCCTGCTTGCCTTGGCTACCCCCAGCTTCAATTCCTTGATGAATGCCAATCGGTTGACTTCCGCCTCCAATGAGTTCGTTGGCACGCTCCAGGCGGCGAGGATGGAAGCCTTGAGGCGCAATGCGACCGTCCAGGTATGTACCAGCGACGATGAGGCCACCTGCGACGGCGGGTCTGCCACGTGGATCGTCCGTACGCCGGACGGCAACAACGACGGCAACCCCAACGATGCCGAAGTGCTGCGTGTGAGTACCTTTCATCCGGCTGTCCAGGCGAGCGGCGACGTCAATGCGCTGGTGTTTCGCGCCGATGGATTCGCCCGCGACGCGGCGTCGCCAGCGGGTCCGCTGTTGGCGAGTTCCTTCAGTTTCTGCATTCCCACGCATCAGCCGGAGCAGAACGTCCGGCAGGTCAGCATCGCTTCGGGCAGCAGGGTGTCGACCGAGAAGGTCAACGGAGGTGGTGCATGCAACTGAAGGTGCCCCGCACAGCGGGAGCTCGCGCGCAGTCTGGCGTGGGTCTGATCGAAGTCCTGATCGCGGTATTGATCATGGCGGTGGGCCTGCTTGGCGTAGCTGCGTTGCAGGCGACGGCGCTTCGTAACAGCCAGAGCTCATTGGAACGGAGCCAGGCGGTGGTCCACAGCTACGCGATCCTGGATGCCATGCGCGCGAACCTCGGTGTCACCCGCGCGGGTGGCTACAACACGGGCATGGTTTGTGACTTTGCGGGGGGCGGCTCGCTTGCGAACGACGATCGGGCGGCATGGTTTGCAGCCATGCATGAAGGCCTGGGTAACGATTCATGTGGGCAGATCCAATGCACTCCCGTACCCAACAGCGTGTCGCGTAACTGCGTCGTCACCGTGAGGTGGAACGACTCGCGAGCGGTTGAAGGCGAAGAGCAGTTCACGATTTCGACGGAAACGCGGATATGACATACCGAAGCCCGTTTGGCCGTATCCGCTCCAGGCAAACCGGCCTGAGCTTGATCGAGCTGATGATCTCGATGGTGCTGGGCCTGCTTGTCGTTGGCAGCGCGGTGGGTGCTTTCCTCTCCAACCAGAGGACCTACCGCGCAACGGAGAGCCTGGCCCGCGTCCAGGAGACCACGCGTGCAGGATTCGAGTTGATGGCGCGCGAAGTACGCGAAGCAGGTGGTAATCCCTGTTCCAAGAACCTCCCGACGGCCAACGTGCTCGATGGCGGTGGCGGCCCGATGATCGCCAACTGGAACAACGGCGTTACCGGTTACGACAACGGCGCACTTGCCGGCTCCCGTGCCGGGACCGATGCGATCGAGCTCCATTCGGCCACGTCAAACGGATCCACCGTCACGGAAGTCCCCTCCGGGTCGGCAGCCAACCTGAAGGTCAACACCTCGGCGCATGGCTTCGAGGTGGGAGACATCCTGATGGTCTGCGACTACGGCCAGGCCTCGATCTTCCAGACCACGGGCGCCAACGCCGCCAACGTCACCATCGGCCACAACGTCGGTGGCAGCGTTGCGCCGGGGAACTGTACGAAGGGCCTTGGTCTTCCGGTGGTATGCACAGCCAACGGTACCCCGAAGCTCTACGGTCCCAATTCGGTCGTCGCCAAGCTGCATGCCGCGCGCTGGTATGTCGCCGACAACGGTCGGGGCGGCAGTTCGCTTTATCGGCGCCCGATGAACCAGGGTGCCCCGGGCCCCGCGGAAGAGATCACCGAAGGCGTGGTCGGCATGCAGATCCAGTATCTCGTCGAGAACGCCAATGGCTATGTGGATGCTGGCGGCGCGGTCGATTGGCCCCGGGTCACGGCGGTCCGCATCACGCTCGACGTGGAAGGGCCTGGCCGCGAGGGTACCGACGGTGAGGCGCTGGCACGCCGGATCGAGCACATCGTCACGCTGAGGAACCGGACTTCATGAAACGTCTGAACGAGCTTAGGCCGGATGGGCGCGCTCACGGCCACGCACAGCAGGGCGCGGCACTGGTGGTGGTTCTCATTCTCCTGCTGATGATGACGTTGCTCGGGCTCGCCAGCCTGCGCGGGACGATGATGGAAGAGCGCATGAGCGCCAACATGTTCGACCGCAGCATCAGCTTCCAGGCTGCCGAGGCCGCACTGCGCGAAGCGGAAACCCGCTTGCTGCAGCCAGGTGTCAGGGCAGCGTTCCCAGTGGCGGCCGGTGCCTGCAACGACGGCCTGTGCGCCACGCCGGTTCCTGCCGAGAACGTTCCGGAGCGTGCCGAGGATCCAAACTTCAATGGCTGGTACTCCGTCGCCGAGCAGGTAAATGTACTCGCCGGTACGCCACAGTACTTCGTGGAGTACATGGGGGAGGCACCTGCCTGGCCCATGTGCGACCGCGAGATCCCGCGCCAGGCCAGCTGCATGCGCCCGCGCTACCGCATCACTGCCCGCAGCAATGCTGGCGAAGGCCGCGCCCACGTCATCGTGCAATCCAGTTTCGCCGGATCCTGATTGGAGAACGACATGAAGTCCAACGCCCCGCTCCGGCAGAAGCCCGGTAGTCGTTTCGCGCCGATGTTCGCGGTGTCCCTGGCGTCGCTCCTGGCGATGCCCGTACACGCAGCAGTGGACGTTCCCAGGGTGCCGCCGAGTGCCGGCAACGGAATTCCGCCCAACATCCTGTTCATCCTGGATGATTCGGGGTCGATGGCCTTCGATGCGATGCCGATGTCGTCGATCGGCAGCAGCTTCAAGGATCGGTCGTACGTCCACAACACGATCTACTACAACCCTTTCCAGCCCTACAAGCCGTGGTTGACGGCAGATGGCACGCGGATGACTGGCGGAACGTCGTACGACGCCGTGTACCCGAGCTTCAACTACGCCCGCGGCACCACCATCAGTCTCTTCAACTCCAGTAGTTGCCAGAGCGTCGACAAGAACAACAGCAACCAGAACGTCTGCGGCGGCACACAAACCTTTTACGTGCCAAAGGATCCGACCAACACCAGCGCTGCCTATCTGGACGACATCAACAACTTCTACCGTTACCAGATTCTGTCGAACGGATCGATAGAGCGTCGGGAACGCACCTATGCCTGGGGCGGCTGGGGTTGGCGTAACGCGACGGCCGCCACGCCCACTGGTCGTACCGAGGCGGCCGAGCGGGCGAACTACGCCATCTGGTTCTCGTACCACCGGACCCGGATGAAAGTCGCCAAGGCGGGTGCCGCGGAGGCATTTGGAGGACTCGCGGAAGACGAGTACCGGGTCGGCTTTACGACGATCTGGGGACCCAATGGCGGTGGCGCAGACAACGACCAGTTCCTGATCCCGGTGCAGAACGACAACGGCCTCTTCCGGGACGACAATCGCGAGGAATGGTTCGATGTGCTGTTCGATGCGCGCGGGTACAACGGAACCCCGCTCCGCAACGCGTTGAAGCGCGCCGGCGAGTACTACAGCGACAGCAGCAGCTCCGGACCTTACGGGGGAAATCTGGACGCCGATAACGAACAGTTCCAGTGCCGGCAGAACTTCTCGATCCTGACCACCGACGGGTTCTGGAACGGAGCCAACCCGAGCGGTATCGGGGACGCCGACAACACGGCTGGTGATCTCATCTCCGCGCCGATGCTGGACAATGGCTCTCCGGGTGCGACCTACCAGTACCAGCCGACTGCGCCATACAGCAGCAGCGATTCAGTAAGCCTTGCCGACGTGGCCATGGCTTACTGGAAGAAGGACCTGCGCACCGACATGGACAATATTCTGCCGGCGTCGGTGGCCAATCCCGCGTTCTGGCAACACATGGTCACGTTCGGGATCTCCATCGGCCTGTCGGGGACACTGGATCAGACTTCAGTGGCTGCCGTGATGAAGCAGGGCGGTGTCACCCGGAACCAGACTCCGCTGTCGGGGTGGCCGAACCCCATGAACACCGAGGACCGGGAGCGCATCGACGACCTGCTGCACGCTGCGGTCAACGGGCGCGGCGAGTTCGTGGCCGCCACTGACCCCACGGCGTTTGCCAAGGGACTCGAGGCCGCGTTGAGCACCATTACCGATCGCACCGGGTCCGCCTCGAGCGTTGCTGCGAGCAGCACCTCGATCAGCACCAACACCCGGCTTTTCCAGGCGAAGTACCTGGGCGCGAGCTGGACTGGCGAGCTGGAGGCCTATGCCGTCACCGATAGCGGCATCGATACGCTGAACCCAATCTGGAAAGCCTCGGAAGAGCTTCCCGCCTGGGGCAACCGCAAGGTGTTCACCACCGACTCCACCGGTGCCCGGGGTACCTTCCCGACGGCTACGCAGACCGCAGCACTGGGCGTAAGCGCAAAGGGGCACAGCTACGCCGACTACATCCTCGGCGATGACTCCGGCGAGATCGACAACGATGGTGACCTGCGCACCCGCTCCTCGCTGCTGGGCGACATCATCCACAGCTCTCCGTACTACAACCAGCCGACCGACACGCTATACGTCGGTGCGAACGACGGTATGCTTCACGCATTCAACGGCACGAACGGACGGGAGGTCTTCGCCTACGTCCCGCGCGGCGTGGCCATGTCCGAGCTCCGGGAGCTGGCATCGCCCGATTATGCGCACCGTTATTTTGTAGACGGGCCGGTGGTGGTTTCGGACCGGAGCCTGACCCGGACCGCGCCCCATCCGAACGGTCGCGACATCCTGGTCGGAACGCTTGGCCGGGGAGGCAAGGGTGTTTTCGGCCTGGACGTGTCCAATCCAGGTACGTTCAACGCATCGCGGGTGCTCTTCGATACTGCTGGAGACGCCGACATGGGGCTGGTGCTCGGCGAGCCCCTGATCGCGCGCCTCAATGACGGCAGTGTCAGCGTCATATTCGGCAATGGCATCAACAGCGCCAACGAGAGCGCAGTGTTATGGATCATCAATGTCGATACCGGTGCAGTGACGAAGATCGATACCAAGGCCACCGGTAACAATGGTCTCTCCGCTCCCCGAGGTTGGGATGCGGACGGAAACGGCACGGTGGACCTGGTCTACGCCGGTGACCAGTTGGGCAATCTCTGGAGTTTCGAGCTGGGCGACAACACCAACCAATGGGGCGTCGCCTTGGGAAGCAAGAACAACCCGGCACCCTTGTTCACCGCAACGGATGCGGGCGGCAAGCGCCAGCCGATCAGTGGTCGTATCTCGATCGGTATCGATCCGGTGAACTACCAGCGGTGGGTCTTCTTCGGAACTGGTCGCATGCTCAACGATGCGGACCTGTGGAACTCCGACGGTTCTCCCAACCTGGACGTGCAATCCATGTACGGGATCATCGACGGGAGCGCTTCGATCGGTACAAGGGCTGCCAACGATGGCCAGGGCGACCCCAACGGCCTGGTCCAGCGGACCATCCAGGCGCTCGGCGCCGCTGACGATGGCACGCCGGTGCGTGCATTCGAAACTGCCGTGGACAACCTGCCACCAGGAAAGCGGGGTTGGTTCGTGGACATGCTGACGCCGCCGAACGGGACTGCCGAGGGTGAGCGGATCGTCGGAAACTCCCAGATCGTCGGATCCGTGCTGCTGACCTCGAGCATCATTCCAAGTCAGAACCCCTGCACACCGGGTGGGCGAGGCTATCTCAACGCCATCAATGCCTTCACTGGGGCCAGCGTGGGCGAGCACTTCTTCGACGTGGACGGCGATGGCGAGTTCACCGATGACGAGATCGGCGACGTCCCCGTTGGCTCGGTTGATCTGGGGGTCGGCATGCCGACGGACGGCGTGCTGATCGACAACCTCATCGGCATTGGCGGCTCCAACGGCAACAGTTCGAGTGTCAACATCAAGAACCCGGCCTCATCCGGGCGGGTATCGTGGCGCGAGATCCTCAGGAAGTGACCATCATGAAGCGATCCAAGCATCAATCCGGTCTGGCTGTCGGAATGCGGTTCCGCCAAGGCGGGTTCACGTTGATCGAGCTGATGATCGTGGTTGCGATCGTGGCGATTCTCGCCGCGATCGCCATCCCCAGCTACCAGAACCACGTCATGAAGACTCGGCGCAATGCCGCCGGCGCCTGCGCAATCGAGATGGCCCAGTTCATGGAGCGCTTCTACACCACCAACCTGACCTATGTAGGCGCAGCTCTGCCTCAGACCGAGTGCCGGGGCGACCTTGCGCCGCATTACGCAATCGGGCTCGGAAATCAGGCGGCGCGTACCTACACGATCTCTGCGGTGCCGGTGGGTGGCGGACCACAAGATGGCGACAAGTGCGGCACGATGACCATCACCCACACCGGCGCCAAGGACTCCGACGGCACCGCGAACGAGTGCTGGTAGCAACAGTAGCCAGACAAAGAAAAAGGCCTGCAGCGATGCAGGCCTTTTTCTTATAAATCCTGGCGCCCGAAGTTGGACTCGAACCAACGACCCCCTGATTAACAGTCAAGTGCTCTAACCAGCTGAGCTATTCGGGCGGGGATGCGCATTGTAAGCGCTGGGGCGGCCCGGTCAAGCCTCCGGCGCATCAGAACGGGCAGGCCGTCGCCTCCAGGCGCTCGCTGCGGGTGCGGCCCGCATTGTTGACCACCACGCTGCCCAGGTGCCGGCGCTCGCCCCGTATGTCGCACAGGCGGATGCTGATGTTGCTGCCGTAGGCCCATCCGTCGGGGGTGAACCTCACCCGGACGCGACCGCGGGTGCTGCGGAGGGCCAGGCCGCCCCCGACCCCGTCGAACACCTGCAGTACATCGTTGGCGGCCAAGGGCCGGCCAGCGTTGGCAGGGTCCCGGAACAGGATCCAGCCGTCGTCCCAGGTGGTACTTCCGCGGCAGGTCCGGCCATCGCTGCTGGGACAGACGGCCACGGCGCCTCCGTGCTTCACCGCCGCGATCCGGGCGCTGGCGAGGGAGGCGCTCAACAGGTGGAAGGTCGTGGCCACGCGGATGCGTTGCTGGAGACCGGCAAACGCCGGCACTCCGAGGGTGAGCAGGGTCACCAGGACCGCGAGGGTGGCCATGAGCTCGACCAGGGTGAAGCCGTGGCGCCGGGGCGTGGGCATGGATGATTCCGATTCCTTTCGGGACCGGCGCAGCTTGGCCGCACGCGCCATGAACGGCGATCCGCCAACGGCCCGCGCGGGGGTAGGGTTTCCCCACGCGCGCCCCCATCCACCCAGTCGCCCTACACTGGGGGTTCTGCCCCCGCCGCGACCCGATGAACGACAGCCACATTCCCGCGCCGCCGACCGAAGGCACCTTCCAGCTCGTCTCCTCGTACTCCCCCGCTGGCGACCAGCCGCAGGCGATCGAGAAGCTCGTGGCCGGGTTTGAGAACGGCCTGGCCCACCAGACCCTGCTGGGCGTCACCGGCTCGGGCAAGACCTACACCATCGCCAACGTCATTCAGCAGGTGCAGAAGCCGACGCTGGTGATGGCGCCCAACAAGACGCTGGCGGCCCAGTTGTACGGGGAGTTCAAGTCGTTCTTCCCGAACAACGCGGTCGAGTACTTCGTCAGCTACTACGACTACTACCAGCCCGAGGCCTACGTGGCGTCGTCGGATACCTTCATCGAGAAGGACAGCTCGGTGAACGAGCACATCGAGCAGATGCGGCTGTCGGCGACCAAGGCACTGCTGGAGCGGCGCGACTGCATCATCGTCTGCACGGTGTCGGCCATCTACGGCCTGGGCGACCCGAACGAGTACTTCCGGATGGTCCTGCACATGGTGAAGGGCGAGCGGATCGACCAGCGCGAGCTGATCCGGCGCCTCACCGAGATGCAGTACAGCCGCAACGACACGGAGCTGCGCCGGGGCACCTACCGGGTGCGCGGCGAAGTGATCGACGTGCACCCGGCCGAGTCCGAAATGGAGGCGGTGCGAATCGAGCTGTTCGATGGCGAGATCGAGAACGTCAGCCTGTTCGACCCGCTGACCGGCGAGAGCCTGCGCAAGCTGCAGCGCTACACCATCTATCCGAAGTCGCACTACGTGACAACGCGGCGGACGGTGCTCGACGCGGTCGATGCGATCAAGGACGAGCTGAAGGTGCGGCTGGAGCAACTGTACGCGCAGAACAAGCTGGTCGAGGCCCAGCGCCTGGCCCAGCGCACCCAGTTCGACCTGGAAATGCTGGCCGAGGTGGGCTATTGCAACGGCGTGGAGAACTACAGCCGCCACCTCACCGGTCATATGCCGGGCGAGCCGCCGCCGTGCCTGTTCGATTACCTGCCGCCGGACGCGCTGCTGGTGTGCGACGAGTCGCACGTGACGGTTCCGCAGGTCGGAGCCATGTACAAGGGCGACCGCTCGCGCAAGGAAACACTGGTGGAATTCGGTTTCCGGCTGCCGTCGGCGCTGGACAACCGGCCGCTGAAGTTCGAGGAGTGGGAAGGGCGCTCGCCACGGACCATCTTCGTGTCCGCGACGCCCGGGCCTTACGAGCTCAAACATTCGGAAGGCGAGATCACCGAGCTGGTGGTGCGCCCCACCGGGTTGATCGATCCCGAAGTCGAGATCCGTCCCGTGGCCACGCAGGTCGACGACGTGCTGGGCGAGATCAGCAAGCGCACCGCCATGGGCGACCGCGTGCTGATCACCACGCTCACCAAGCGCATGGCCGAGAACCTCACCGAGTACCTGGGCGAGCACGGCGTGCGGGTGCGTTACCTGCATTCGGACATCGACACGGTCGAGCGCGTGGAGATCATCCGTGACCTGCGCCTGGGCAAGTTCGACGTGCTGGTCGGCATCAACCTGCTGCGCGAGGGACTGGACATGCCCGAGGTGTCGCTGGTGGCGATCCTCGACGCGGATAAGGAAGGCTTCCTGCGGTCGGCCGGCTCGCTGATCCAGACCATCGGCCGCGCGGCCCGCAATGTGCGAGGCAAGGCCATCCTGTACGCCGACCGCATCACCAATTCGATGCAGAAGGCGATCGAGGAGACCGACCGGCGCCGGGCCAAGCAGGTCGAGTACAACACCGAGCACGGAATCACGCCGGCGTCGATCAACCGGCCGGTGGTGGACATCATGGAAGGCGCCCGGGTCGACCCCGACGCGTTGAAGGGCCGCGGCAAGGCCCGCAAGGCCGCCGAGGAAGCCGCCGAATACGCAGCACTCAGCCCCGCCCAACTCTCCGCCCGCATCAAGAAGCTCGAGCAGCAGATGTACCAGCACGCCCGCGACCTGGAGTTCGAACAGGCCGCCTCGGTACGTGACCAGCTGAACAAGCTCAAGGAGCAGGGTTTCGCAGGGTAACCCGGCTATTGCCGGCAGCCCCGTGCCGGGATAAACTGCGCGGCCTCTCGCCGGGTTGTCATGGCGAAAGGGCGGTTAGCTCAGCGGTAGAGCACTACCTTGACATGGTAGGGGTCACAGGTTCGAACCCTGTACCGCCCACCACATCCACGCCAGCGGCGGGGCCTTCGGGTCCCGCCGTTTGCTTTTGCGGTAACCGGTGCGACCGTCCACCATGTACGGTGTGCCCTCGTCACGGAAATGCATGCGCCGCCGGAATCCGCTGTGAAACAATCAGCCCGGCGATGGGCTCCGGAGGCGGCGGATGACAGCGAAGCACGAAGCGAAAACGACGATCAACCATGAGGAGATCCGGCGTTGGGCCGAGGCCCGCGACGGTGTCCCCGTGAGCGCCAAGGGCGTGGATGAAGATGGTGACGAAATCGCGCTGTTGCGGATTTCGTTCCGCGACGACCCGGCCCTGAAGCGAATCAGCTGGGACGAGTTCTTCGAGAGGTTCGAGGACGACGACCTGGCGTTCCTGTACCAGGAGCAGACTGCCGACGGAAAACGCAGCCGCTTCTTCAAGATGGTGGAGCGGGACTAGGACGCCACCCGAATTGACTTCGCATCCCGCTGGTCCACTATTATGGCCACGTGGCGCAGCAACCGGCTGGGCCTGAAACCCGAGGTGGCCCGCGGCAACACCGCCGGCCGAGCGTGCGACATGGACACTACCACCGCCCATCGCTGACTCCGCCCGAGGCTTCCGCATTGCGCAGGCGCCCTCGTGGCGCCTTTTGTTTGTGCAGCCCGCGCTTCTTCATTTGTAGGAGCGGCTTCAGCCGCGATCCGTGGGCCGGACAAGCGACCGACTATCCAATCGCGGCTGAAGCCGCTCCTACGTACAGCCAAGACACACGCCCATGATCGCGATCACCCTTCCCGACGGCTCCCGCCGTGAATTCGAAGCCCCCGTCTCCGTCGGCGAGGTCGCCGCCTCGATCGGTCCCGGCCTCGCCAAGGCCGCGCTGGCGGGCAAGGTCGACGGCAAGCTCGTGGACACCGGCTTCCGCATCGACAGCGACGCCTCGCTCGAGATCGTCACCGACAAGCACCCCGACGCGCTGGAGGTCCTGCGCCATTCCACCGCGCACCTGCTGGCCCAGGCCGTGCAGCGCCTGCATCCCGGGGCCCAGGTCACGATCGGCCCGGTGATCGACAACGGCTTCTACTACGACTTCGCCTTCGAGCGTCCCTTCACACCAGAGGACCTGCCGGCGATCGAAGAAGAGATGAAGAAGATCGTCAAGGAAGCCCAGCCGGTCAGTCGCAGCGTCAAATCGCGCGACGAGGCGGTGGAATTCTTCAAGGGCATCGGCGAGCACTACAAGGCCGAGATCATCCGGTCGATCCCGGCCGACGAGGACCTGTCGCTGTACAGCCAGGGCGAGTTCACCGACCTGTGCCGCGGACCGCACGTGCCTTCCACCGACAAGCTGCGCGCCTTCAAGCTGATGAAGGTCGCCGGCGCCTATTGGCGAGGTGATCACAACAACCAGATGCTCAGCCGCATCTATGGCACCGCCTGGCTCAACGACAAGGAGTTGAAGGCCTACCTGAACCAGCTGGAGGAGGCCGAGAAGCGCGACCATCGCAAGATCGCCAAGCAGCAGGATCTCTTCCACCTGCAGGAAGAAGCCCCCGGCCTGATCTTCTGGCATCCGAAAGGGTGGTCGATCTGGCAGGTGGTCGAGCAGTACATGCGCAAGGTGTACCGGGACTCCGGCTACGACGAGGTGCGCTGCCCACAGATCCTCGACGTGACCCTGTGGCAGAAGTCCGGCCACTGGGACAACTACAAGGAGAACATGTTCTTCACCGAGTCGGAGAAGCGCACCTACGCGCTGAAGCCGATGAACTGCCCGGGCCATGTGCAGGTGTTCAACCACGGCCTGCACAGCTACCGCGATCTCCCCATTCGCTATGGCGAGTTTGGCGCCTGCCATCGCAACGAGCCGTCGGGCGCGCTGCACGGCATCCTGCGCGTGCGCGGCTTCACCCAGGACGACGGCCACGTGTTCTGCACGGAAGGGCAGGTGGAGTCGGAAGTGACCGCCTTCCACCAGCAGGCGATGAAGGTGTATGCCGATTTCGGGTTCACCGATGTGCAGGTCAAGCTGGCGCTGCGTCCGGAGCCCCGCCTGGGCGACGACGCCACCTGGGACAAGGCCGAGGACGCCTTGCGGTCGGCCCTCCGGTCGGCGGGCGTGGAATGGGAAGAGCTGCCGGGCGAGGGTGCCTTCTATGGCCCCAAGATCGAGTACCACCTGCGCGACGCCATCGGACGTACGTGGCAGCTGGGCACGATGCAGGTCGATTTCATGATGCCGGGCCGGCTGGGCGCGGAATACGTGGACGAGCACAGCCAGAAGCGCCACCCCGTCATGCTGCACCGCGCCATCGTTGGCTCCATGGAGCGTTTCATCGGCATCCTGATCGAGCACCACGCCGGCCAGTTCCCGGCCTGGCTGGCGCCGGTGCAGGCGGTGGTGGCCAACATCACCGATGCGCAGGCCGACTGGGTGGAGCAGGTGCGGAAAACCCTTGCAGATCAAGGGTTCCGGGTCCAGGCTGATTTGCGCAACGAAAAGATCGGCTATAAGATTCGCGAGCACACGCTTCAGCGCGTGCCGTACCTGCTGGTGGTCGGTGACCGCGAGAAGGAAAACGGGCACGTGGCGGTGCGTTCGCGTGGAGGGGAGGATCTCGGATCGATGCCGGTCTCGGAATTCGCCGCGCGTTTACGCGATGAAAACGCCGCCTGAGGCAATGTAGGTCCAGATCAAGCAGGTTAGATACAGCCCCGTCCGCGCCCAGCGGGCGGCACGTTCGACAACGGAGATTGCAATATCAGTACCCCCGAAAAGCGGAACCGCAAGAATCAGGAGATCCGTGTACCCAAGGTGCGCGTGATCGGCAGCGACGGCGAGATGGTCGGCGTACTGTCCCGCGACGAAGCCCTGAGCCTTGCCCAGGAAGAAGGACTCGACCTGGTCGAAATCCAGCCCCATGGCGACCCGCCGGTCTGCCGGGTGATGGACTTCGGCAAGTACATCTTCGACCTGCAGAAGAAGGCCAATGCGGCCAAGAAGAAGCAGAAGCAGGTCGAGATCAAGGAAGTGAAGTTCCGTCCCGTCACTGATGAGGGCGACTACCAGATCAAGCTGCGCAAGATGCGCGGCTTCCTGGAGGAAGGCGACAAGATCAAGGTCAACATCCGCTTCCGTGGCCGCGAGATGAGCCACCAGGAGCTGGGTCGCGAGATGGCCGGCCGGATCGAGGCCGACCTTGGCGAAGACATCGTCATCGAGTCCCGCCCGCGCCTGGAAGGGCGGCAGATGGTGATGATGATCGCCCCGAAGAAGAAGACCTGACTGCCCGTTTGGCGCAGTCCCGGAAAGGCGCCGAAAGGCGCCTTTTCCATGTGGGAGGCTTTGCCGCGCCTCCCCATGCTTTTGTAGGAGCGGCTTCAGCCGCGAACATGTGACCGGTCACTCGCGCCGGCTCCACGATCTCGGCTGAAGCCGCTCCTACGACGGCAGCCCGGGGGCGCAACGCCACAGCGCGCCCGAGCCAACGAGTTGCACGCAGCCCTCCCGCACCGGCATAATGGCCGGCCCGGTTCGCCGGGGTGTTTCACGTATTGCCAGGACCTGTCGCGGATTCCTTCTGGATCAACGACTTACAAGCCGGCACGGGCAGGACGGAAAGTGTGGCGCAGCCACCGCCCAGGCCAGTGACAAGAACCCGAAAGGACATTCGCAATGCCCAAGATCAAGACCCATCGCGGGGCGGCCAAGCGTTTTCGCAAGACCGCATCCGGCAAGTTCAAGTGCGGCCACGCCAACCGTAGCCACATCCTCACCAAGAAGGCGACCAAGCGGAAGCGCAACCTCCGGCAGACGAACCACGTCCGTCCCGAGGATGCAGGCCGTATCGCCCGCATGCTGCCGTACGCCTGAGGAGGACTGAGACATGGCACGAGTCAAACGTGGTGTACAGGCGCGTCGGCGCCACAAGAAGATCCTGAAGCAGGCCAAGGGCTACTACCACGCCCGTCGCAAGGTCTTCCGCGTCGCCAAGCAGGCGGTCACGAAGGCGTTGCAGTACGCCTACATCGGCCGCAAGCAGAAGAAGCGCAATTTCCGTTCGCTGTGGATCGCCCGTATCAACGCCGCATCCCGCGCCAACGGCATCAGCTACAGCCGCTTCATGAACGGCCTGATGAAGGCCGGCATCACCCTGGACCGCAAGGTGCTGGCGGATATCGCCGTGCACGATGCAGCCGGTTTTGCCGCGCTGACCGAAAAGGCCAAGGGCGCGCTCGCAGCGTAAGGTGTCGCATCGCGGCCGTCGGTTTCCCGGCGGATCGCGGTCGGACAACGAAGTACACGCATGGGGAAGGGCGCAAGTCCTTCCCCATGTTCGTTTTTGGGGCCAGCAGATCTGCATCTGTAGGAGCGGCTTCAGCCGCGAGCTGAAACCGGCGCAGTCGATCGAACATCCGGTCGCGGCTGAAGCCGCTCCTACAAAGGCCCGACCGATCTGTGACAGGAACTTCCGAATGAGTGACATCGAAGCACTGGCCGCCCGGGCGCTGGCCGACATCGAAGCCGCCGATTCGCCGCAGGCGATCGAGGCATTGCGGGTGGCGCTGCTCGGCAAGTCCGGCACCGTCACCGCGCAGCTCAAACAACTCGGCACGCTCCCGGCCGACCAGCGCAAGGCGGCCGGCGAGGCCATCAACCGTGCCCGTGACGCACTGTCGCAGGCGCTGTCGGAGCGCAAAGCCTCGTTGGAAGCCGCAGCGCTGGACGCGCGACTGGCGGCCGAAACCATCGATGTGACCCTGCCGGGTATCGATGCCGGATGCGGCGGACTGCACCCGGTCACGCGGACGCTCGAGCGCATCGTCGACATTTTCGCCCGCCTCGGCTTCGAGCTCTCCGACGGCCCGGAAATCGAGGACGACTGGCACAACTTCGAGGCGCTCAACTTCCCGCCGCACCACCCCGCCCGGGCCATGCACGACACCTTCTACGTCGATGGCCCCGCTGCCGGGGGCGAAGCGGGCCGCCACCTGTTGCGCACCCACACCTCGGGCGTGCAGGTGCGCTACATGCAGGACCTGCTGGCCCGGGGCGGCACGCCGCCTCTGCGCATGATCGCCGCCGGCAAGGTCTACCGCAGCGACAGCGACCAGACCCACACCCCGATGTTCCACCAGATCGAGGGCCTGCTGGTGGACGAGCACGCCAGCTTCGCGGACCTGAAGGGCACGCTGGCGGAACTCGTGCGCGCGTTCTTCGAGCGCGATTTCGAGATGCGCTTCCGTCCCAGCTATTTCCCCTTCACCGAGCCCTCCGCCGAGGTCGACATCGCCTGGCAGCAGCCGGACGGCAGCACCCGCTGGCTCGAGGTGCTGGGCTGCGGGATGGTGCACCCGAACGTGTTGCGCAACGTCGGCATCGACCCGGAGCGCTACACAGGTTTCGCGTTCGGCCTGGGTGTCGAGCGCTTCGCGATGCTGCGCTACGGCGTCGACGACCTGCGCAGCTTCTTCGACAACGACGTGCGATTCCTGCGCCAGTTCGCCTGACCTGCCTGGACCGAACAGATGAAGTTTTCAGAGAACTGGCTTCGCCAGCACATCCCGACCGCCGCCAGCCGCGACCAACTGGTCGCCACCCTCACGGCCATCGGCCTGGAGGTGGAAGAGGTCACCGCGCTGGGCGAGTCCCTGGATGGCGTCGTCGCGGGCCGGATCATCAAGGCCTCGCCGCATCCGGAAGCGGACCGCCTGCAGATCTGCGAGGTCGATGCCGGCGCGGCGGGCACCGTCCAGATCGTATGCGGGGCGCCGAACGCCCGTGCCGGGCTGGTAGCGCCATTGGCCACCGTGGGCGCGGTGCTCCCGGGCGGCATGAAGATCAAGCCGGCCAAGCTCCGCGGTGTTGAATCCTTCGGCATGCTCTGCTCGGCCCGTGAACTCGGCATCGACAGCGATGCCTCGGGATTGCTCGAACTCCCGGCCGATGCCGCCGCGGGGCAGCCGGTGGTCGAGGTGCTCGGGCTCCCGGATGCCAGCATCGAGATCAAGCTCACCCCCAACCGCGCCGACTGCTTCGGGATCCGCGGCATCGCTTTCGACGTGGCTGCGGCGACCGGAGGTGCCGTGGTGCCGTTCGAGGTGGAGCCCGTGGCGCCTGCCAACGACGCCGCAGTGTCGGTCGAGTTGTCCGCCGGCGTCGATGCGCCTCGGTACTGCGGGCGTGTGATCCAGGGCGTGGACGCTGCCGCCGCGACTCCCGCCTGGATGGCCGAACGCCTGCGCCGCAGTGGCGTCCGGCCGGTTTCGCTGCTTGTCGATGTGACCCAGTACGTGATGCTCGAGCTGGGCCAGCCGATGCACGCCTGTGACAGGGCAGCGCTTTCCGGTCCGGTCGGCGTACGCCGCGCACGCGCAGGCGAATCGCTGAAGTTGCTGGACGGGCGCGAGGTGGCGCTGGACGAGCAGTTCCTGCTGGTCACCGATGCCGACCGGCCGGTCGCGCTCGCGGGCATCATGGGCGGGTTCGACACGCGGGTGACCGGCGAAAGCCGCGACATCTTCCTGGAAGCGGCGCATTTCGCGCCGGCCGCGATCGCCGGCCGTAGCCGCCGGCTCGGCTTGCATACCGACGCCGCCCACCGCTTCGAACGCGGGGTGGATCCCGGGCTGCCGCGCGAAGCGATCGAATATGCCACCCGGTTGATCATGGAGGCCGCTGGTGGCCTGCCAGGTCCTGTGGTCGAAACGGAGCTGGCGGAACACCTGTCGGCGCCCGCGCCGATCCTGCTGCGCCGGGCCCGTGTGGCGCGTGTGCTCGGAATGACGATCGCTGATGCGGATATTTCCCGCATCCTCGGCGCGCTCGGCCTGGCGGTGGAGACCAACGCCGACGGTTGGCTGGTCACGCCTCCCAGCCGCCGCTTCGACCTGGCGATCGAGGAGGACCTGATCGAGGAGGTCGCCCGCATCCACGGTTACGACGCGATCCCGGTCCAGCTCCCCGGCGGGGCGGCGCCGTTGCAGGTGCCCAGCGAGACCCGGGTCGGGGAAGGCGCTGCCCGCCGCCACCTCGCCTCCCGAGGCTTTCTGGAGGCCATCAATTACGCGTTCGTCGACAGCGCGCTGCTGGCCGACTGGGGGCTGGAGAAGGGTGTGGTGCCGCTGGCGAACCCGCTCAGTGCGGAACTCGGGGTGATGCGCACGTCGCTGTTGCCGGGCCTGGTCGCCGCACTCGGCCGCAATGCAGCTCGCCAGCAGTCGCGGGTGCGGCTGTTCGAGCTCGGTAATGTCTTCGCCCGTACCGCGGATGGGTTCAGCCATGTTCCGCGGGTCGCCGCGGTGGCCAGCGGCACTGCCAGGGGCGAGCAGTGGAATGGCGAAGGGCACTCCGTCGGCTTCCACGACCTGCTGGGCGACCTGTCCAGCCTGGCCGCGCTTGCACGCGCCGAACTGGAGTGTCGCCCGGCACGGGCGCCGTGGGCGCATCCGGGGCGGTGCGCGGAGGTGTTCCGGGTGGATGGCGGTCAGGAGGTCCGGATTGGGTGGGTGGCGGAGCTGCACCCGCGCCTGCTGAAGGCACTGGAGATCGACACCGGGGTGGTGGTGTTCGAAGCGGACCTCGTGCCGCTTCTGGCGCGTCCGCTGCCGAAGGCCGGGAACCGTTCCAAATATCCTTCGGTGCGGCGCGACCTCGCCTTCGTGGTGCCGCAGGCGGTGTCCTGGAGGCAGCTCGCGGGCTCCGTGCGAGGCGCCGCCGGTCCGACCCTGCGCGACCTGGTGCTGTTCGACGTGTACCAGGGCAAGGGCGTGGAAAACGGGTGCAAGAGTCTCGCTATGGGCTTGATTCTGCAGGAAGAATCGCGCACCCTGACCGACGCCGATGTGGATGCGGTGGTGGCTTCGGTGACCGCCGCGTTGCAGCGCGAGCACGGGGCTACGATCCGCGGATGACAGGGCGACCGGCCCGCGAGACCGGGTCGGCACGTAGTGGATGGAAGGAACAGGGCGATGGCATTGACCAAGGCCGAGATGGCCGAGCGACTTTTCGACGAAGTAGGGCTGAACAAGCGCGAGGCGAAGGAATTCGTCGACGCGTTTTTCGACTCCCTGCGCCAGGCGCTGGAGAGCGGCCGCCAGGTGAAACTGTCGGGGTTCGGCAACTTCGACCTGCGTCGCAAGAACCAGCGCCCCGGCCGTAACCCCAAGACCGGCGAGGAGATCCCGATTTCCGCGCGCACGGTGGTGACCTTTCGTCCGGGCCAGAAGCTGAAGGAACGCGTGGAAGCCTATGGCGGTGCCGGACATGCTTGATCCCGGCAGCAACCGCGAGCTTCCGCCGATCCCGGCCAAACGCTATTTCACCATCGGTGAAGTCAGTGAGCTGTGCGACGTCAAGCCGCACGTGCTCCGCTACTGGGAGACCGAGTTTCCGACGCTCAACCCGGTCAAGCGACGCGGCAACCGACGCTACTACCAGCGCCACGAGGTGTTGATGGTGCGCCAGATCCGCGGACTGCTGTACGAGCAGGGCTACACCATCGGTGGCGCGCGCCTGCGGCTGGAGGGCGAGGCGGGCCGTGACGAATCGGCCCTGAGCTCGCAGATCATCAAGCAGGTGCGCATGGAGCTGGAAGAAGTCCTGCAGTTGCTCAAGCGATAGAAAAACGGCTGTCCGGCAGGTGCCGGTCGGCGCGCAAGTCGGCTATACTCACCGCCCGCCGCAAGGTGGGCAGCAAGACATTCGGGGCGTAGCGCAGCCTGGTAGCGCACCTGTCTGGGGGACAGGTGGTCGTCGGTTCAAATCCGGCCGTCCCGACCAATCAAGATGCAGAACGCCTGGCCTCCAAGCCAGGCGTTTCTGTTTGTGGCGCCACGGCTGTACGCGATGGCGGTCTCAGCTGGCGACGCTTCGCGTCGTCGGGGACTCGAGCAGCCGCGGCCAGCGCGCCACCAGCGACGCCCGGATGCCTGCTGCGTCCAGGCCTGCCTCTGCCAGCAGTTGTTCCCGGCTGCCATGGTGCTGGAATACATCTGGCAGGCCCAGGTGCAGGACTGGCAGCACGATGCCTTCCGCCGACAGCAGCTCGGCGACGCCCGAGCCCGCGCCACCGGCGACGACATTGTCTTCGAGCGTCGCGAAACCCTCGTGGCTCTTCGCCAGCTCCAGCAGCAACTCCCGATCCAGCGGCTTGACGAAGCGCATGTTGACCACCGTCAGCCCGAGTTCCTCGGCGACCTGTTCGGCAGCCGGCACCAGCGCGCCGAAGGCGAGCAGGGCGATCGGGCCGCCGGATCGGCGGACCTCCGCCTTGCCGATGGGCAGTACGTCCAGCGCAGGCCGGACCTCAACGCCCGGGCCGGTTCCGCGGGGATAGCGGACTGCCGCCGGGCCGTTGAACCGGAAGCCGGTGGACAGCATCTGCCTGCATTCGTTCTCGTCCGCCGGGGCCATGACCACCATGTTGGGGACGCAGCGCAGGTAGCTGAGGTCGAGGTTGCCGGCGTGGGTCGCGCCATCGGGCCCCACCACGCCGCCGCGGTCGATCGCGAACAGGACGTCGAGCTCCTGCAGGGCCACGTCGTGGACCAGCTGGTCGTAACCGCGCTGCAGGAAGGTCGAGTAGATCGCGCAGACCGGCTTGGCGCCCTCGCAAGCCATGCCGGCCGCCAGCGTCACCGCGTGCTGTTCGGCGATGGCGACGTCGAAATAGCGATCCGGATATTCCCGGCTGAAGCGCACCAGGCCCGAGCCCTCGCGCATGGCCGGGGTGATGCCCAGCAGCGTCTCGTCCGCCGCGGCCATGTCACATAGCCAATCGCCGAAGACATCGGTGTAAGTGGGTTTCTTGACGCTCGGCTTGCTGACCAGTCCACGGGAGGGGTCGAACGGACCCACGGCGTGGTAGCCGATCTGGTCGCCCTCGGCCAGCTCGTAGCCCTTGCCCTTGGTGGTGATGATGTGGAGCAACTGCGGTCCGCCCAGTCCCTTCAGGGTCTTGAGCGTGGCCACCAGCGCTTCCATGTCATGCCCGTCGATGGGACCGGTGTAGTGGAACCCCATCTCTTCGAACAGGGTGGAGGGCACGAACATGCCCTTCCAGTGCTCCTCCCAGCGCCGCACGAACCGGGCCGCGGGTTTGTTCTTGTCGCCCAGCAGCTTCTTGCCCCCTTCGCGCAGCGCGTTGAGGGTGCGGCTCCCGGTGAGGCGTCCGAGCATCTGGGTCAACCCGCCGACGTTCTCGGAAATCGACATCTGGTTGTCGTTGAGGACCACCAGCAGGTTCGGCTCCGGATCCATGCCACCTGCGTGGTTCAGCGCCTCGAACGCCATGCCGGCGGTCATTGCGCCGTCGCCGATCACCGCCACCACCTTGCGGTCGTCGCCGGCGCGTGCGCTGGCAATGGCCATGCCGAGCGCGGCGGAGATGCTGGTGGAGCTGTGGCCGACGCCGAAGGTGTCGTATTCGGATTCTTCCCGCTTGGGGAACGGGGCGACGCCGTCCTTCTGCTTGACGGTGCGGATGGTGTCGCGGCGTCCGGTGAGGATCTTGTGCGGATAGGTCTGGTGGCCGACATCCCAGACCAGGCGATCGCGGGGGGTCTCGTAAAGCCAGTGCAGTGCGACCGTCAACTCGATCACGCCCAGGCCCGCGCCGAAATGGCCGCCGGACTGGGCGACCTGTTCGATCAGGTATCCACGCAGCTCGTCGGCGACGGCGGTCAGCTCCTCCTGCGGGAACTGGCGCAGGTCGGCCGGCAGATCGATGCGGGACAGGCGGGGGAATTGTTGCGGATCGATCATCAATACGGCATCGGACGGCAAGTGGGCCATTGTCCCGCTCGCGCGCAGGCGGAGCAAGGAGACGCCGTTCAGTCGGCTGGCTGCGCCGGTATCCGATACAGCGGTGCCGGGATGAACTCGCCGGTGGCGTACAGGGCACTACCGTCGGCGGACCAGCCCAGCGCCTCGGCCTGGGGGAGCCAGGGCAGCTCGCTGGTGGCCGGTTGCGACTCGACGGCGGAGGTCCAGTTCGCGCCCGGTTCGCGGGAATAGAGCAGCAGGTGCCGATAGGTCATCACCGCGAGCGTAAGACGATCCGGCGAGACCGACGCGGCGGTCACCTGGGCATCGTAGCGGGAGCGGCCGGATGGCTCCCCGCCGTCCGGCCCCGGTGTTGGGTTGGGCACACCCGCGAGCAAGCCTGCAGGGCGCGCGGTCAGCAATCGCTGGCTCCCGGGCCGCAGCGGGAGCGTGAACAGCTCCGGTGGCTCGCGCTTCTTGGACACCAGCAGGATTTCGCCCCGTTCGGCATCGACCGCCACGGCTTCGCAGTCGCGGGCACCATCCGGCCAGCGGAAGGCAAGCGACCAGGCCGGAGTGAGGCGGGCATTGGTCAATCCGCCGGGCTCTTCGATCACGTGCAGTTGCAGGGTGCGCCGGAGTCCGCCGTTGTCGCCAGTGTCGGCCAGCAGCAGGTAATGACGGCCCTCAAGCTCGAACGCTGCGATGTCTTCCCAATCCGTCTTGGTGACGCCGTCGATGCCGAAAGTGGCGACGCGGCGTCCGGACGTATTCACCGCGAACAGTCGCGCAGGGTTGTCGCCATCGTCGTGCAGCCAGACGATGCCTTCATGTTGCCGGGAGGCGGCAAGCCCGCTGACCTCGCTGAGCTGCATGTCCAGGAGCACGCCCTCCAGGCGGGGTTCGGGCAGGCGCTCCCCCTCGACCGGCTGCGTGCAGGCGGCCGCCAGGATCAACAGGCCCGTGGCCATGGCGCGGCCAGCAGAGCGGATCACCGGGTGGTTGGAGCGGAGCATGGCGGAAGGATGGCACGGGGTCGCCGTGCATGGACAGCCGCCTGTGCGGGCACGGAAGTTAGACTGTGGGCCTCCTTCATCCTGCGGCGCTCCATGGTCACCATCGGTACTCCACTGTCTCCCCATGGCTTCCGCGTATTGCTGCTCGGCTCGGGCGAGCTCGGCAAGGAAGTCGCGCTGGAGCTGCAGCGTTTCGGCGCCGAAGTGATCGCGGCCGATCGCTACGCCAATGCCCCTGCGATGCAGGTTGCCCACCGTAGCCACGTGCTCGACATGCTCGACGGTGCGGCGGTGCGTGCTTTGGTCGCCGCCGAGCGGCCCGCGCTGATCGTGCCCGAGATCGAAGCCATCCATACCGAGACCCTGGTGGCACTGGAGCGGGAATTCGCCCAGCGCGGCAGCGATGTCAGGGTCATCCCCACCGCGCGTGCAGCCCGCCTGACCATGGATCGGGAAGGGATCCGGCGGCTGGTCGCGGAGACGCTGGGCCTGCCGACTTCCCCGTACCGGTTCGTGAACACGCTGGAGGAATACCGCGAGGCGGTCGAGGCGATCGGCCTGCCCTGCGTGGTCAAGCCGGTGATGTCCTCGTCGGGCAAGGGTCAGTCGACGGTGCGGGACAGCGGAGAGATCGACGCGGCCTGGGCGTACGCGCAGAGCGGGGGGCGGGCCGGCGCGGGCCGCGCCATCGTCGAAGGCTTCGTCGACTTCGACTACGAGATCACCCTGCTCACCGTGCGCCACGCTGGGGGCACCAGCTTCTGCGAACCCATCGGCCACACCCAGGAAGACGGTGACTACCGCGAGAGCTGGCAGCCGCAACCGATGTCCGCCCTGGCGTTGGAACGTGCCCGCGACATTGCGCGCCGGGTGGCCGATGATCTCGGCGGCTGGGGCGTGTTCGGGATGGAGTTCTTCATCCGCGGCGACGAGGTCTGGTTCAGCGAGGTGTCGCCCCGGCCGCATGACACCGGCCTGGTGACCCTGGCGGGGCAGGACCTGAGCGAGTTCGCACTGCATGCCCGCGCGATCCTCGGGCTGCCGGTCCCGGCGATTCGCTCGCTCGGCCCGGCCGCCTCCTGTGCGGTACTGGCACGCGGCCAGGGGGTGCCCATCTTCTCGGGCGTGGATGCCGCGCTGCAGGAGCCTGATACGCAACTGCGCCTGTTCGGGAAGCCTGGCGTCGACGGGCAGCGCCGGGTCGCGGTGACGCTGGCGCTGGGCGACGACATCGAGCAGGCCAGGCGGAAAGCGCGTGACGCCGCCGCGTGCCTGCACATCGAGCTGCAATAGCGCAGCCCCACACGGAGTCATTGATGGACAACAACGGTTACGCGATCTTCTTTTTCCCCCAGGCCATCGAAGCATTGGGGGAGGCGATCAAGCCCTACCTCCAGGGCGAAGGAGACGGCGCCCACGTGATCTGCCGCAACGTCGACACCGGCGGTGCACTGGCGAAGATGGTCCTGGACGGGCGCACCACCTCCGGTGCCGCGGTCGAGCTCGAGCTGATGGTACCCACCAGCATGGTGCGCATGGTGGTGTCCGCGCGCAGCGACGAATCGTTCGGCTTCGGCCCGCGCATCGCGGTGGAGTCGACCCGACAGGCTTCCGACGGCAAGCCAGTGGTGCCGGACCCCGAGGCTACTCCGGGCGCTTGAGGTCCAGCCAGACCAGGTGGTGGTCGCTGGCACCGGCGATCGCGGCCTCTGGTTGGTCCGGGCGCGGCCAGAAAACGCCGCCGTCGACCACCTGCAGGTCCGCCGAGGGCAGCACGTAGTCCAGCCGCAGGGTGCCTGCCTTCGGCCCAAAATCGCCGGTATGGGCAGCCACGTCACCGTCCCGGTGCACGCCCCGTTCGGCTGCCCGCTGCACCGCACCTTCGCTGCGCGGTACGAAGCCGGCGTTGACCCGCGGGTGATCGAGCAACTGGGCCATCGCCCCGGCTACGCCGTCGCCGTCGGAGGGGTCGGCGTTGTAGTCACCCGCCACCACGAACGACGCGTCTTCCGCCAGTCCGCCGCAACGTCCCCGGTCGTCGCAGATCCACGGGGCCGGGGCGGGATCGATGTACTCGGCCCACAGGCGGATCTCGTCCGCGTTGCGCAGGCCATTGCGGTTCTCGGGACCATCGAAGACCGGCGGCGTCGGGTGGGCGGCCAGCAGGTGCACCGTGCCCAAGGGACTGCGGATCGGCACGTCCCAGTGTGATTTCGACGACAGCCTCAGCTGGCTCCACACCGGTTCCGGATACCACGATGCGCCCGTCACCGGATCCACCGGGCGACGTGCGCCAGGCATGGCACTCCAGCGAAGCTGCTGGAAGGTGCGAACTCCCGCTTCGTCGATCGGATGGCGCGATAGCACCAGCATGCCGTATTGCCCCGGGTGCAACCCGTAGCCCCAGGCATCGTTGCCACGTTCGCGACCGGCGCCGCCGACCTCGCCGTTGCCGTCCAGGTCGAGCCCGCTGGGCACGCCGGTGTTGACGGGGGCGAGGTAGCGATACCGGTAGCGCAGCGGTTCTCCGCCTCCCGGCTGGGCGACTTCGAGGTAGTCGCGCTGGAACAGGTCGGCCGCCCGCCCATCGGCGTCGTAATCGAATTCGTTGAGCAGCACGACGTCCGGCCGGGTGCGCTGCAGGACGGCCGCGATGCGGCGCGCCTCCGGATCCCGCGCCGCCAGCCGCCGCGCCAGCCCGCCGGCGTCTTCTTCATACAGCGACGTGTTGTAGGTCGCCACGCGCAGGGTCTGCCCGGGCGACCTGGCGGCATTGTCCATGTAGGCCTCCGGGTCGCCATGCACTGCCACCCGCAGGCAGCTCGACAGGAGTACCGTCCCCACCAGCATGGCCAGCGGGGCGAGTGCCTTCCGGAGCCGGGTGTTCGACGGGGCCAGGCAAGGCGGACGAAGCGGCAGCTTCATGCAGTGTCTCCGAAATCGAGATCGCGCCAGGCACGGCCGTCAAAGCCCTCCAGCGGGCGGAACCGCTTCTTGTAATCCATCTTGCCGTGTCCGCCAATCCAGTAGCCCAGGTACAGGTGGTCGCGCCCTTCCCGGCGCGCCCATTCGATCTGCTTGAGGATCGCCAGCGTGCCCAGCCCGCGGAAGGCGGCCTCGGGCTCGTAGAAGGTATAGACCGCGGACAGCGCGTCTTCCACGACATCGGTCACCGCCACCGCGAGCAATCGGCCGGGCCCTTCCTTGGGGCGCTCCCGAAGTTCGAGGAAGCGGCCCTCGCTCCAGCGCCCGATGAGGAACTGTTCGAACTCGCGGGCGCCATGGTCGTCCATGCCGCCGTCCCGATGCCGGGTTTTCAGGTAGCGTCGGTACAGGGCCAGTTGCTCCTCCGTGCGCCGTGCCGGCTGGATCCGCATTTCGACAGCGGCGTTGCGGGCGAGGCAGCGACGCTGGCTCCGGTCCGGCCGGAACCGCGCCACCGGGATGCGGACCGCCACGCAGGCGCGGCAGCCGTGGCAATGCGGCCGGTAGACGATGTCGCCGGAGCGCCGGAAGCCCCACCCCAGCGCCATGGCGTAGCGCTCGGCCAATCGTGGGTCTCGCGGGTCCAGCACGAGGTCCCGCGCCAGGCGGTCGGGCCAATACCCGCACGGGTGCTCCCCGGTGTGGAACAGGCGCAGCTCTTCGGTGTCCTGGCTGGGAGTGTTGCCCATGGCACCAGCATAGCGCCGGCCGGCGTGATGCCGGTGATGCCGGTGATGCCAGTTCGGTGAAAGTCGACTGAACGGAACGGCAGCGGCGTCAACCGCTACGCGGGGTGGTCGTTTACCCCATCACGCGCGCCACGTCGGTGCCAACGCAGGAGCTCCCGCATGAATATCTCCCTGGTCCGCCTTTCCATCCTCGCCGCATCCATCGCAATGGCCGGTGCTGCCTTTGCCGCGCCGCCGTCCGCCGACGGGCATCGCGGCAAGGCGGATGGCAGGCTCCAACTGGACACCAATGGCGACGGTGCCGTCGACGCCGCCGAGGCGGCAGCCCATCCGCGCCTCGCGGCGCGTTTCGCCGAACTGGACGCGGACGGCAATGGTCGCCTGGAACGCGGCGAGTTCGGGCGCGGCCACGGCAGCCGGCACAAGGGCATGGGACGTCACGGTTCCGGACCGTTCGGACACATCATCGCCATGGACACCGATGGCGATGGCCGGATCAGCAAGGCGGAATCAGAAGATTCCCGTCTCGCATCGCGGTTCGACCGGATCGACGGCAATCGTGACGGCTACCTGGTCCGCAGCGAATTGATGGCCTCGGCGGATCAACGCCGGAGCGAACACCGGGCCAAGGCGGCCGAACGCTTCGAAACCCGCTTCAAGCAGGCCGATGCGAATGGCGACGGCCGGTTGAGCCGCGCCGAGGTCGAGGCGGGCTGGGAGCACAAAGCGTCCGCCTTTGCCTTCCTCGATGAGGACCGCGACGGCTACCTCACGCGCAGCGACCTGGCCCCGCGGCATCGCTGACCGCCAGAGCAAGATCGGGTGGAACCGCTTGGCCCGTGCCGCAGTCTCCGCGGCACGGGTCTTCTTTTTTTGCACCGCCGTCAAAGGCGTCCGGAACTGATCAACCCCGCCAACAATCCGCCGATGGCGGCGATGAAGCCCAGAGTCGCGCCGATCCTGCAGGTCCACCTCTCCTTCCGCCTGCGCGCCGCGGCCGCGGCGGGATCCCGCCTGGCCTCCATGGCGTGGCGCCTTGCCATTACGCGTGGCTGCACCACGAGGGCCTGGTAGAACACCACGCCCATGAAAGCGAGCGTGGCCAGCAAGGGCCACTCCCAGCCCTGGTCATACCGGCTGATGAACACCAGGGCGACGACGAATGCGACGGACGCGAGCGCGGACACGACTGCACTGCGCACCAGGGCCAGCCGTTCCGCATCGTCGAGCGCACCCTTGAGCTGGCTGCGCATGCCCAACCAGATGCCGGCGAAGCCCCCGACCAGCGCGAAGCCGATGCTGCCTGCCGCACCCAGCAACACCTGTCCGAATGTCTTTGCGCCGGCCGTGGCTGCCGCAGCCGTGAGAATGCCGGATGCAGCTGCGGGTGGGCTGGCGACCGCAACCGCCGTGGCCACCATCGAAGCGAATGCGGCCGATGGCGCCGACCCGCGTGCGAACTCACCGAAGCGTTCCAGCAGGGCCGCGCGGACCGAGGCCCGGGCGCGGGACAACCGCTTTCGCACCGCCTCGTCCGACAATCCCAGCAGGACCGCAACCTGCCGGCTGCTCTGGCCTTCGCGGTAGTACAGCAGCAGTGTTTCGCGACTGTCCTCGGGCAGGGCGGAAATCAGCTCTCTGGCCACTGCGTTCCGTTCCTCGTCCAGCGCCCGTTGCGCAGGGCAGGGATCGGGATCGGCCGCCATTGCGATGGCTGCATCGGCGTCCTGGATGGTCCTGGGGGAGCGTCCGCGGGCGCGCAGGTGGTCGCGCGCGAGGTTCCGGGTGATCTGCCGCAGCCACGGCAGGAAGCTGGAAGGGTTCTGCAGGCGCCTGAGGTTCTGCCAGGCACTGAGGAAGGCCTCCTGCGCAATGTCCTCGCTGGCAGGTACGTCGCGCACGATGGCCAGGGCGATGGCGGTAACGGAGTTCTGGCACGCTGCGACGATCCGGCCGTAGGCCGCGCTGTCTCCGGAGGCCGCAGCAGGCAGCTGGGCTTCGATCAGGCTGTCGAGGGGTCGGGGCGGGGCGATGGAATCGGAAAGCATGGCGTGTCCTCCTTTTGCTCCAGGGACGCCCAGCCGCCCGAAACGTGACCGCGAACCCCTCGCGCGCTCAGAACCCCATCAAGCCCCGACTTTCGACGTGCTTCACCACGTCCACGACCTGCCACTCGCCTTCGATGCGGGCCACCTCCAGGGTCTTGTAGCTGGCCCACGACCGGTGGTGGTAGGCGCTGACTTCGACCGTTCCGCGGTCGGGAGCGGTAGGCCGGAACGCATGCACGTCGACGATGGTGGCTTCACTACCCGAAGCGCGATGGAAGCTGCCGCGGGCTTCGTCGGCGACTTCGACGCACCAGGTCGCCGGGACCAGGAGTGCCCCCTGGCGCGGCAGCGTCTCGATCATCTGCTCGCTCGCATCGCCGCCGTCGATGCCCAGGCAGGCGACGGGGGTGTCGATGACCACGACGTCACTGGCGAAGACCGCGCGGGCGATCGGCGGCAAGGTGGCGGCGGTGCTGCCGTCGAAGGGCGGCGACGCCAGTTGCGGCTCCGGGTCCACGCGGTTGAGGGTGTGGATGCCGGCCAGTACCACCGCCAATGCGATCAGGGCCAGCAGGCCGAGCTTGATGCGCAGCAGGCGCCGGTTGGCCGGCGTGCGCGCGGCCGTGGCGTCCAACGGCGCATGGAAGCTGTAGCCTTCGCCGGGCCGGGTGGAGTCGATCAAGCCGGCTTCCCGGAGCAGCTCGCGCGCCGGCAACTGCTGCTCGGACCGGACCACCCAGACCTCGGATTCGGGTGCAGTCGGATCGGAATAGCTGAAGGTGCCGCGACGGTTGCCCCGGTAGGAGCGTCCGTTGGTGATGCGCACCTCGATCCCGGCCTTGCGCAACAGCTCGGCCACACCCTCCGCGTTTTCCAGCCGTCGGCTGCTGAAGACCTTGCGCACGACAGGTCAGCCCTTTGCGGGGACGTGGGACGCCGAGCCGGCATCCCCGACCACGCGGATCAGCCCCTCCTGGGCCGTGCTGGCGACGAGTCGGCCCTGCCGGTCGTAGATCTGGCCGCGTGCAAGGCCGCGGGAGTCCTGCGCGCTCGGTGCGTCGATCGAGTACAGCAGCCACTCGTCCGCGCGGAACGGGCGGTGGAACCACAGTGCGTGGTCGAGCGAGGCCATCTGCACGTTCGGCTGGTAGTAGCTGATGCCGTGCGGGAACGTGGCCGTGCCGAGCAGGTGGAAATCCGAGGCATAGGCGAGCAGGGCACGGTGGAGTTCCGGTGCATCGCCCACCCGTTCGTTGAGACGGAACCAGACCTGCTGGTAGGGCGGACGCTTGGGCGGGTTCAGCTCATCGCGCGGGTAGACGTGGCGGAACTCGAACGGCCCCTGTCGCGACAACCATCGCTGGACCTTGATCGGTAACGTCGACAGCACCTTCTGCGGCACCGCCGGGGCGGGCTCGATGTCCTCCGGCATCGGGACCTGGGGCATCGACAGCTGGTGCTCGGCGCCGCCCTCGTCCTGCTGGAACGAGGCCGCCATGAAGAAGATCACCTGCCCGTGCTGGATCGCCGTCACCCTGCGCACGGAGAAGCTGCCGCCGTCGCGGGTGCGGTCGATCTGGTAGACGATCGGCGCGTCGATGTCGCCGGCGCGCAGGAAGTAGGCATGCAGCGAATGGGCGGTGCGGCCTTCCTTCAGCGTCGCCTGGCTGGCCGACAGTGCCTGGCCCAGCACCTGTCCGCCGAACACATACTTGGTGCCGATGTCGCGGCTCTGCCCGCGGAAGAGGTTGTCCTCCAGGCGCTCGAGCGACAGCAGGTCGATCAGCTCTGATACGGGGGGGGTCATGCAGGGCCAGCCGGTGGGGATAGCGGGCAATTATAGCGGCGAGGGCACGGCTTCCCGGGCTTCGCCGGCCAGGCGTTCCAGCCCGGTTGCCCGGAGAACCTGCGCCCATGGGAACAACGGGCCGGGGTCGCGCTTGCGGGCCACGTTCAGCGAAGGATCGTCGCTGGCCGGCACCTGTTCCGTGTCCAGGTCCTCGTGGCCCGCGATATGGCGCAGAGACGGGAGGGTTCGCCGCAGATGCAAGGCAAGGTCGACCAGCGCCTGTACCTGGACGGGCGGGTAGGCCTCCTCCATCGCCTGGTGCCGGGCGTGCAGCCAGTCCGGATAGCGGCCGGTGTTCACCAGCTCGATTCCGATGGAGCGGGGGTTGTAGCCGCGCACGTGGTGGGCGATGCGTCCGGGCTCGACGTACTGCAGCACCGAGCCGTCGCGGTCGATGTAGAAGTGCCCGCTGTTGCCGGTTCCCGAGGGGTGCAGCACGCGCTCGCCGTACTCGCGGGCCATGGCCAGGTCCGGCAGCTCCGTGCAGTGCACCACCACCAGGTCGATGGCCGCCAACGGGCGCGCCTCGAGCAGCGCCTCGTAGGGCAGGGGCTGGATCCGGATGCTTGGTGCAGCGGCCGGTACAGGCGGCGTCGGGTCGGGCGGCATCCGCCGATGCTAGCATCGCGTCCCGAGCTTTCCGGATTGACCATGAGCGGCCACTGCATCCTCTCCCACGGCTTCGAGAGCGGCCCCGACGCGACCAAGGTCACTGCACTGGCCGAGGTGGCCGGACAACTCGGCTGGACCTGCGAGCGTCCCGACTACACCGATCTCGACGCCCGCCGCGAAGTCAGCGACCTGGGCGACGTGCCGGCACGCCTGGAGCGCCTGCTGGCGATCGCCTCCAAAGCGGCGGCCCGCGGGCCACTGGTGCTCGCCGGATCCAGCCTTGGAGCCTACGTTTCCGGGCTGGCCTCGCTCCAGGTGCCTGTCGCCGGGCTGTTCCTGATGGCGCCACCGATCCGGATGGACACCGCGCACCCGTTGCAGGCGGCGCACGTGCCCATCAGCATCGTGCACGGCTGGGACGACGAACTCATTGGCGCGCCCGAAGTGGTGGAGTGGGCGAGCGCGCGACGGGCCCGGCTGTTGCTGGTGGATGATTCGCACCGCCTCTCGGGCCATGTCCGTGCCAGCGCCGCCGCCTTCTCCGAGCTGTTGCAGCGGGTTGCCGGAGCCACGACATGAAGTTCTTCGCCAGTTGCGGCAAGGGGCTCGAATACCTGCTTGCCGAGGAGCTGGTCGCGCTCGGCTGCACCCGGGCCACGGCGGCGATGGCCGGGGCCAACGTCGAGGGCAGCCTGCTCGATGCCCAACGGGCGGTGCTGTGGTCGCGGCTGGCCAGCCGGGTACTCTGGCCGATCACCGAATTCGAATGCCCGGACGAGCAGGCGCTGTATGCCGGCGTGGCGGCGGTGCCCTGGCCGGAGCACCTGGTGCCCGGCGACACCATTTCCGTCGACGCGCACGTCTCGGGTGAGGCCCTGACCCATGCCCGGTTCGCCGCGCAGCGGGTCAAGGACGCCGTGGTGGACGTGATGCGCGACGCCACCGGCGAGCGCCCCGACGTCGATGTCGAGCATCCGGACCTGCGCCTGAACCTGGTGGTGCGCAAGGGGCGGGCGATCATCTCGATCGACCTCGGCGGCGGGCCCCTGCACCGGCGCGGCTGGCGACAGCAGCAGGGCGAGGCCCCGCTGAAGGAGAACATCGCCGCTGCGGTGTTGATGCGCGGCGGCTGGCCCCGGATCTATGCGGAGGGTGGCGGCCTGCTGGATCCCATGTGCGGTAGCGGCACGCTGCTGATCGAAGGCGCGCTGATGGCCGCGGACGTTGCGCCTGGACTGCTGCGCCACGGCAGCTTCCTGCCCAGCCGGTGGAAGGGCTTCGACGTGGCAGGCTGGGAAGCGCTGTGCGACGACGCCCGCAAGCGCGAGCTGGTCGGCCGCGAAGCGCTGCGCCCGGTGTTCTACGGGCGCGACAGCGATCCCCACGCGACCCGCGCTGCGCGCGACAACGAGGTCATGGCAGGCCTGGCCGGCCTGATCGACCTGCAGGTGGCAGCAATCGAGGCATTGGCCGCCGGTGTTATCCCACTGGAGACGGGGCTGGTGGTCTGCAACCCGCCCTACGACGTCCGGCTGGCCGCCGACCCGGCGCTGTATCGCGAACTCGGCACTGCGCTGATGCGCGCCGTGCCGGCTTGGCGTGCCAGCCTGCTGTGCGGCGACACCGAGCTGGCGCATGCCACTGGTTTGCGCGCGCGCAAGAAATACCAGGTGTTCAACGGCGCGATCGAGTGCACCCTGATCGTCGCCGACCCGGTGGCGCCGCCGGCGCGCGAAGGGGCCGGGGCCGAAGCGGCCCAACCGGCGCTGGGCGAAAGCGCGCAGATGGTAGCCAACCGCCTGCGCAAGAACCTGCGCAAGCTGAAGTCCTGGCGCCAGCGCGAAGGCGTGACCTGCTTCCGTGCCTATGACGCCGACCTGCCGGAGTATTCGGCGGCGATCGACGTCTACCAGACCGATGAGGTCCATCCCCGAATTTTCCTGCACGTGCAGGAGTACGCCGCGCCGGCCGACATCCCGGAGCCGGTGCAGCGCCGACGGCTCAACGAGTTGATGGCCGCTGCGCGCGAGGTGTTCGGCGTTCCTCGTGAACAGGTGGCCCTGAAGACGCGCATGCGCGGCAAGGGCGGTTCGAAGTACGGCCGGTTCGACCAGCGCGGCGAGTTCATCACCGTTTCCGAGGGTGACGCGCGCCTGCGGGTCAACCTGTTCGATTACCTGGACACCGGCCTGTTCCTCGACCACCGGCCGATGCGCCTGCGCATCGCGGCGGAAGCCGAGGACACGCGCTTCCTCAACCTGTTCGGCTATACCGGCGCCGCCACCGTGCATGCCGCGGTGGGGCGGGCGCGTGCAACGACCACGGTCGACCTCTCGGGCACCTACCTGGAGTGGTGCGCGGACAACCTGGAGGCCAACGGCATTTCCGGTGCCCGCCACCGCCTGGTGCAGGCCGATGCCATGGCCTGGCTGGAGGCCGACGAGGGCGAGTACGACCTGGTGTTCTGCGATCCACCGACCTTCTCCAACTCCAAGCGCGCCGGAGACTTCGATATCCAGGCCGAACACGTGCGGCTGCTTCGGGCGGCGGTGGCGAGGCTGGCGCGCGACGGCGTGCTGTACTTCTCCAACAACTTCCGCCGCTTCAAGCTGGACGAGGCGGCGATTTCGGAATTCGCGGAGTGCGAGGAGATCTCGGCCGAGACGATCCCGCCGGACTTTGCCCGGGATGCCAGGATCCATCGTTGCTGGAAGCTGCGGCGACGCTGACGCCGGGGCTTTCGCTGCACTGCTGGAACGGAGGTTTGCAGGCGCGGCCCTGTGCAAGGGGCGCGGCGGCCACCAGATCCTGTCCATCGAACGCAGGAGGTCCCCATGTCCCATAGCACCAGCGATACCCACGAGGTCCGGATCGATCGCATCATCAGCGGGCAGGCCGCGTCCGACGGCGCAGGCGTGCGGCTGATCCGGGTGATCGGCGGCGCGTCGCTGCCCGACCTGGATCCGTTCCTGCTGCTTGATGAATTCGGCACCGACCGGCCCGAGGACTACCTGGCCGGATTTCCCGACCATCCGCACCGCGGGTTCGAGACCGTCACCTACATGCTGGATGGCCGCATGCGGCATCGGGACAACCATGGCAACGAGGGTGTGCTGGTGCCCGGCAGCGTCCAGTGGATGACGGCCGGCCGTGGCCTGGTCCACTCGGAGATGCCGGAGCAACTGGAGGGCCGGATGCGCGGCTTTCAGTTGTGGGTCAACCTCCCGGCCAGCGAAAAGATGTGCGAGCCGCGCTACCAGGAGTTTTCCCCCGCAAGCATCCCCAGCGTCAGGGTCTCGGACGGGGTGGAGATCAAGGTCATCGCGGGCCGCGTCGGCGATGTGCAAGGCCCCATCAGCCAGCCCGCCACCCGGCCGGTCTACCTGGACGTGTCGATGGCGGCCGGTGCTGCCTGGGAACATGAGCTGCCGGAAGGGCACAACGCCTTCGCGTATGTCTTCGAAGGGTCCGTGCAGGTGGGCGCGGATAGCGTCGGCGCCCGGGAGCTGGCCACGCGGCAACTGGGTGTATTGCGCGGTGGACGGCGCCTGGCGGTCCGCGCTGGCGCCAGCGGAGCGCGATTGATCCTGGTGGCGGGGCGCCCGCTGCGGGAGCCGGTGGCGCGCCACGGGCCATTCGTCATGAACACCCGCGAAGAACTCATGCAGGCTTTCGAAGACCTCAGGGCCGGCAGGTTCTGAAGGTTCTGAAATGAGCAGGGGAAGGCCTTGGCCTTCCCCTGCAATCGATCGGTTCTGCCTGCAGGATCAATGACGCCTGCCGGCGTCCGCTACTGCCCCGCGGCGATCTGGGTTTCCAGCAACGGAGAAGCGCCGAAGCGCAGGTCGCGGGTGATCCCGAACACCTGTTGCAACTGGTCGCCCGACTGGGCCTGCAGCCACACATGGGCCACGCGGCCGTCGTCGAGTTCGATCAGCGTTTCGCGAGCTTCGATGTCGGGATTGTTCGCCAGCTCCGCGCGATACCAGAGCACGTCCTGGCCCGCGACGCTGCCTTCTTCTTCGCGGTTCCGGCGGTTGGGTTCGAACGGCGAGTCCGCCGCGATGTAGAGCCCGAAGGCTTCGCTGCCGTCTTCGCGCAATGCCCGACAGATGTCGGCATCCCCGGTGCTGAGGTGTTCCCAGCTCAGCCCGGCGTCGGCCGGCAGGCGTGGACAGGCGCTCTGGCCCTGTACGTCTTGCGAATGCGCCGCCCCGGCCGCCAACAGCAGGAACGGCAGGCATAGTGCCGTCTTTCTCATCGGTATTCCCCCTGGTGCGCAGCCGGAAACCGATCCGGCCACGCTCCGACAATAGTGCAGTTCGGGGGCGTTGACAAATCCCGCGGATTCATGTTCCGAACCGAATCCGCTGAGGGCCGATGGCTCTCAGCGATCGAGCCGGACCCGTGCCGCCGGTGCGTCGCCAAACTCCAGCGAAATCAACTCCAGGCGCCACCCGGCTCCGCTCGCGGTGGGCGCGTCGGGCGTGATGACATCCACGGTGGTGGGGGGGGCGCCCTGGGGCGTGAGCTCGAAACGGACCTCGGCCTCCCCGGCGCGGATGCACTTGGCCCCGGGCGGGCAGCGAGAATCCGACACCACCCCGACATAGCGAAGTGCGGTGTCGTCAGCGAGGCCGACCCGTTCGCCCGGTTGCAGCGTGTATTCGCCACCCGGCGCACCGGCGGCTGGATCTTCGCCGCCGCTGGCGCAGCCCGGCGCGGTCATGGCAAGCAAGGTGGCAACTAGCAGGGATCGGCTCATCGGGCGGCTCCTTCGGGATGGTCGGGATCGGGTTTCGACCGTAGTGCCCGGGGCGTGACCGCCAGGTGCGCGACGCGTCCGGGGTGGCCGGGCTTCAGTGTCCGATGGAGAGCCTTGGCGCTCCGTCGCTACCAGGGGAAATGGTCAGCATCCGCCCGTATTCCTGCTCGTCCATGGGCAGTACCTCGCATTCGCAGAGCGCGGACGCGATGGCGGGTGCGGTGTTGCTGTGCCCGACCACCAGTACCGTCCCGGCCCGGTGGGCCAACCGCAGGCGTGCCGCAAGGTCCACGGCGGGCTCGGCGGGGTCGTAGGTCGTTACCGGCAGTCCGTGCAAGCGCGCGGTGGGCTCGGCGGTGCGGGTGGTGCGGCGCAGGTGGGTCGAGTACACGGCCACCACTGAGGCATCGGCAAGCGACGTGGCCAACCGGCGCGCCCGTTCCTCACCTGCACCCGTCAGCGGCGGATCCTTGGAGCCGTCGTCGGCCTTCTCCGCGTGGCGGACCACCACGAAGGTGGCACCTGCCGGTTCGGCAGGCGGAGACGTCGAGCAAGCCGACATCACCGTGAGCGTCGTTGCGATGAGCAGGCGGCGCAGCATCCGTGGCGGGTTCATCGGCAGCCCCAATTGGTGGAGCGCCGATGATGCTCGGCCAGCCGCCGCGTGTCGACCGCCGATCAGCCCTTGGCAAGCATCGCCAGCAGCCCGCGGGCAGCGGCCAGTCGGGCAGCGGCGTCGGGGAGTTCCAGCTTCAGGCGGAGCCGGTCCGGCCCATCCATCTGGTAGAGCTTGGGCTGCCCCTGGATCAGCTTGATGATCGACATCGGGTCCACGTTGGGCTTCTCGATGAACTCCACGCGGCCGCCGGTGGGCCCGAGGTCGATCTTGCGGATGCCCAGGCGGGTGGACTCCAGCTTGAGCTCCGCGATCGCGAACAGGTGCTTGGCGGCGTCCGGCAACAGGCCGAAGCGGTCGATCATTTCCACCTGCAGCTCGCGCAGCTGGTCGGCATCGCGCGCGCCGGAGATGCGCTTGTACAGCGTCAGGCGCGTGTGCACGTCGGGCAGGTAATCGTCCGGGATCAGCGCGGGCACGTGCAGCTCGACCTCGGCGCCACGTTCTTCGGCGGCGTCGGCATCGGGCAGCTTGCCCTGGCGGATGCTGCGCACCGCGCGCTCGAGCAGCTCGGTGTAGAGGCTGAAGCCGACCTCGGTCATCTGGCCGCTCTGGTCCTCGCCCAGCAGCTCGCCGGCGCCGCGGATCTCCAGGTCATGGGTGGCCAGGGTGAAGCCGGCACCAAGTTCGTCCATCGCCTCGATCGCGTCCAGGCGCTTGCGGGCGTCGGCGGTGATGCTGCGCTTGTCGGGGACCACCAGGTACGCATACGCGCGGTGGTGGCTGCGACCGACGCGGCCTCGCAGCTGGTGCAACTGCGCCAGCCCGAACCTGTCGGCACGATTGATGATGATGGTGTTGGCGTTCGGGATGTCGATGCCCGACTCGATGATCGTGGTACTGAGCAGGACGTTGAAGCGCTGCTTGTGGAAGTCGAGCATCACGCGCTCGAGCTCGCGTTCGGGCATCTGGCCATGGGCGACGCCGATGCGCGCTTCCGGCACCAGCTCGGACAGCTCGCGCTCCATGCGGCCGATGCTCTCGACGTCGTTGTGCAGGAAGTAGACCTGGCCGCCGCGCGAGAGCTCGCGCTGGAAGGCCTCGCGCAGTTGCGCATCGTCCCAGGGCACGACGAAGGTCTGTACCGCCAGCCGGTGGGCGGGCGGGGTGGCGATGATCGAAAGGTCGCGCAGCCCGGCCATTGCCATGTTGAGCGTGCGCGGGATCGGGGTGGCGGTGAGGGTCAGCAGGTGCACGTTCGCGCGCAGGGCCTTGAGCGCTTCCTTCTGGCGCACGCCGAAACGCTGCTCCTCGTCGACGATCACCAGGCCCAGGTCCTTGAAACGCACGTCCTTCTGCAGCAGCCGGTGGGTGCCGACGATGACGTCAATGGTGCCCTCGGCGGCCTTCTCCAGCTCGGCCTTGATCTCCTTGGTGCTCTTGAATCGCGACAGCACCTCGACCTTGAGCGGCCAGTCGGCGAAGCGGTCGCGCATGGTGCGGTAGTGCTGCTCGGCCAGCAGCGTGGTCGGCACCAGCACCGCGACCTGCTTGCCGGCGACCGCCGTGGCGAATGCGGCGCGCACGGCCACCTCGGTCTTGCCGAAGCCGACGTCGCCGCAGACCACCCGGTCCATCGGCTGGCTGGACTGCAGGTCGCGCAGCACCGCCTCGATGGCCGCGTGCTGGTCGGGCGTTTCCTCGAACGGGAAGGCGGCGGCGAACGGCTCGTACATCGCCCGGTCGACATCCACCGCCAGCCCGGCCCGCGCCTGGCGCTTGGCCTGGATCTCCAGCAGCTCGGCGGCGACGTCGCGCACCTTCTCGGCGGCCTTGCGCTTGGCCTTGGTCCATTGCTCGCCACCCAGCGAATGCAGCGGCGCGGTCTCCGGCGAGGCGCCGGAGTAGCGGTTGATGAGGTGCAACTGGCCGACCGGCACGTACAGGCGGTCGCCCTTGGCGTATTCGATCTCGAGGAATTCGTTTTTCTCGCCGCCGGCCTCCAGCACCACCAGGCCGCGGTAGCGACCGACGCCGTGGTCCTCGTGCACGATCGGCGCGCCTTCGGACAGCTCGCCCAGCTCACGGATGATGCTCTCGGGCTCGCGCCCGGCCCGGCGCCTGCGACGCGGTTGGCTGGCGCGCTCCGGGAACAACTGGCGCTCGGTGAGGATGGTGACCCGTGGCTGGTCGAGCGCGAATCCGTCGTCCAGTGGAGCGACGGCCAGGGCGAAGGCGGGGGCATCGGGGGCGAAGGCGAAGCTCGGCCAGTCGGCAACGATGGCGGGTTGCAGGTCCGCCGCCTGCAGTATCTCCAGCAGGGCTTCGCGTCGGCCCGCGGAGTCCGCCGCGAACAGGACGCGGCCCGGGTAGTGCTCCAGGAACGACTTGAGCTCCTGCGCCGGTACCTGGTCACGTGCGGCGATCGGCAGCGACGGTGCCGGCTGGCTGGCCAGTACCTCGGCACGTTCGCGCTGCGGATGCCCTTCGCCGCAGATCTCCACCCGCACGCCCTGGTTCAGCCGTTCGCGCAGGGACGCCGGGGACAGGTACAGCGCCTCGGGAGACAGCAGGGGGCGTTCGAGGTCATGCCGGCGCTGCTCGTAGCGGTCGCCGGTGTGGGTCCAGAAGTGCTCGGCCGCCTCGAACACGCCCTCGCCAAGGATCGGCAGGGTGTCCGTCGCGAGATAGTCGAACAGGGTCGAGGTGTCCTCGAAGAACAGCGGCAGGTAGTACTCGATGCCGGAAGGCGCGATGCCCGACTTCAGGTCCTGGTAGAGCGAACTGCGACGGATGTCGAGGTCGAAGCGCTCGCGCAATGCATCCAGCGCCCGCTTAAGCGAGGCCTCGTCCAGCGGAACTTCGCGCCCGGGGAGCAGGTGGACTTCCTGGAGCTTGTCCGAAGAGCGCTGCGTCTCCGGGTCGAAGCCGCGGATGGTGTCGATCTCGTCGTCGAGCAGTTCCACCCGGAACGGCTGTTCCGCGCCCATCGGAAAGACATCCAGCAGGCCACCCCGGACCGCGAAGTCGCCGGGGTCGAGCACCTGCGGCACGTTGCGGTAGCCGGCCGACTCCAGCCGCCGCTTCTCCGCTTCCAGGTCCAGCCGCTGCCCCACGCGCACGTCGAAGCTGCCTCCGACGACGTGGCGCAGGGGTGCCAGGCGCTGCAACAGCGTCTGCACCGGTACCACGACGATGCCGCGCCCGAGCGCCGGCAACCGGTGCAGGGCGGCAAGCCGCTGGCTGACGATGTCGGGGTGGGGGCTGAAGTGGTCGTAGGGGAGCGTCTCCCAATCGGGAAACGGCAGCACCGGCAGGCCAGTCGCGCCGCCCGCGCCGATCAGCGTGCGCAGGTCGGATTCAAGCTGGTGGGCAGCGTGGTTGTCCTTCGCGATCGCGAGCACGGGCCCGGCGTGGTGGGCAGCGGCGCCGGCAACGTGGAAGGCGAGTGCGGAGGGCGAGGCGGGCGCACGCCACCAGGCGCGCTGCTGGCCGGCCTTCGGCAGCGGCGGGGAGGGGAAGGTGGGGGATGGCATGGAACCGCGATTTTAGCAGGCGAAGGTGGGAGGTCGCCGGACCCGTCGACCTCAGCCGCCGGGCTTGCCGTCCAGTTTCAGCACCACCCGGACCAGGCCGTCGCTCTGGGATTCGCGTTCGAAACCCAGCGACTGCGCCAGCGACAGCATCGGCTGGTTGTGCTCGAAGACATCACCGTAGAGGTACTCGAGCTTGCGGCTGCGCGCCCACTTGACCAGCCGGGTCATCAGGTAACGCCCCAATCCCATGCCGGCGATGTAGCGGCTCACCAGGATTGCGAACTCGCCACCACGTCCATCCGGGTCGACCAGCACCCGTGCGACGGCACCGACCAGTGCCTCGCCCGGGGGCAGCGGCTCCGCGGCGACGAGTGCGAACTCCGTTTTCGGGTTGACCTTGCTGAAGCGTTCGGCCATCTCCGGCGTGAGATCCCGCATCGCGTGCAGGAACCTTTGCCGCACCTCTTCGGGCTGCAACAACGGGAAGCCGGCGCGCAGGGGCTCGGCATCCTCGGGACGGATCGGGCGGATCAGGAGTTCACGGCCGTTGGGCAAGCGTTGGCGCTCGTGCCAGGGCGGAAGACGTTCGCGTGCCATGGCCGGGATACTGGCACAGCAAATGTAAAGGCTTTCTTCATCTGCCGGCCGTACGCCGAAGCCGTCAGCGCGGTTCCGACAGCCACTCGATCCGTGACGACGCACCTGCCTCGCCGAGCACGTCGCGCAACGCCGGCAGCACGCCGCCAATGGACTGGTTGAGTTGCCACGGTGGATTGAGCACCACCATGCCGCTGCCATTCATCCGCAGTGGCGAGTCGTCGGGGTGCACCATGAGTTCCGCCAGCAGCGCGCCCTTGACGGGGAGCGTCGCCACGCGCCGGAAGAACGGCTGCAGGGACCGGCGCCGCTTGATCGGGTACCAGATCAGGTAACAGGCCTGGGGCCAGCGCGTCAGCGCATCGCGTATTGCGCCGATGATCCGGTCGAATTCTTCCAGCTGTGCTTCGTAGGGCGGATCGATCAGCACCAGTCCACGGTTGAACCGGGTCGTGCCGATGCGCGGCGGCAGAAGGGCCTTCATGGCTTCGTAGCCATCGCGTGCGTGCACGGCGACCCGCGGCTCGTCGGCGAAGTTCGATTTCAGTTGCGCCGCTTCCTCCGGCAGCAACTCGCAGGTGGCGATGCGGTCGTCTTCGCGCAGCGCATGCGCCAGCAGCCACGGCGAACCGGGGTAGCTGGCCTGCCCGTGCGTTGCCCGGCAGGCCCGGATGGCGGAGAGATAGCGGGCGACCAGCGGGTGCTTCGGTGCCTCGGCGAGCAGCCGGCCGATGCCACCCTCGGCTTCGCCGGTACGCTGGGCGGAGTTCCCGTCGAGCGCGTACAAGCCACGGCCAGCGTGCGTGTCCAGTGCGAATACGGGCGCCGGTTTGGCGGTCAGGGCATCGCAGGTGGCGAGCAGCACGATGTGCTTGAGCACGTCGGCGTGGTTGCCGGCGTGGAAGGCGTGGCGATAGTTCATGGCGACAGGTTACCGGCATCGACACCCGGCAGGGGCCTGTTTATCTGGCGCTAACGGGGCATTCCTAGAATGGCCGGTTTGCCGGCAACCCCGACCATTCTCAAATGAAGCGCCGAGAACTGCTCATCGCCGGAGTATCCGCGCCGATCGCCTTGCTGGCGGGTGTGGCGCTGCCCTGGTCGGCGTCGGCACGGGAGCGGCCCGTTCCCTTCAACCCGGACACGGTGCCGGCGATGGCGCGCGCACTGGCGGAGCAGGCATTCGTGCCCGATCCACGGCGACCCCCCGCCTGGCTGGAAGGGATCGGCTACGACGCCTATCGGGACATCCGCTTCGATCCTGCGCAGGCGCTGTGGCGCGACATGGGGCTCCCGTTCCAGGCGCAGTTTTTCCACCAGGGGTTCCTGTTCCGCGAACCGGTCGACATGTACGAGGTCGACGGCGGGGTGGCCACCGCCGTCGGATACCGTCCGGAGATGTTCGATTTCGGTCCGGCCGTGGCCGAAGCGGGCACGCGTGCCGCCGGCGCCGGGTTCGCCGGTTTCCGGCTGCATGCTCCGTTGAATCGCCCCGACTACTTCGACGAGGTCTGCGCGTTCCTGGGCGCCAGCTACTTCCGGGCGGTGGCCAAGGGGCAGGTCTACGGATTGTCGGCACGTGGGCTTGCCCTGCGCACGGCTGATCCGCGAGGGGAAGAGTTCCCCCGTTTCAAAACGTTCTGGATGGAGCGCCCGGCTCCCGGAGCGGATTCGATCGTGGTCCACGCCCTGATGGACGGCCCGAGTGCCGCGGGTGCGTTCCGCTTCGTGATCAGGCCCGGGGAAGAGACCCTCATCGATGTCACCGCGCGGGTGTTCCCGCGCGTCGACCTGGACGCGGCGGGCATCGCACCGCTGACCAGCATGTTCCAGTTCGACGCCGCCGACCGAGCCGGCATCGATGACTACCGCGATGCCGTGCACGATTCCGACGGTCTGGCGATCCATGATGCCTCCGGTGATGTCTCCTGGCGGGCGCTGCACAATCCCGCGTCGCTCCAGCACAGCACCTTCGATGGCGGGACACCCCGCGGGTTCGGGCTCATGCAGCGCAAGCGCGGGTTCTCCGACTACGGTGATGCGGAGGCGCGGTACGACCGGCGACCGAGCCTGTGGGTCGAGCCGCTGGACGACTGGGGGCAGGGCCGGGTGCATCTGGTCGAGATCCCGACTGCCGACGAGTACCAGGACAACATCGTCGCCTTCTGGCGCCCGCTGCGGCCTCTCCGTGCCGGCCGTGAACACCGCTTCGACTACCGCCTGCACTGGACCGATCGGCACCGCTGGAATTCCGCACTGGCCCGCGTGGTGCGCACGCGCATCGGCGCCGCGCCCGACGGGGCGCGACGGGTGGCGGTCGACCTGGAAGGCGGCACCGCGCTGGCGGCGGCTCCGGAGCCGGTCGCGCAGGTCGTCGCCGACACCGGGCACGTCGACAACGTGGTTGCCCACCCGATGCCGGGCGAAGGCCGTTGGCGGATCAGCTTTGAAATGCAGCCGGGCGATGCCGACGTGGTCGAGATGCGGGCCCGCCTGGCCACGGCCGATGGCCGACCCTTATCCGAAAAATGGTTGTATCGATGGACGCGATGACAGCTTCGACCCCTCCGCCAGGCGCCGGTGCGCCCCTGCTCCCGCCGGAGACGCCGCTGGCAATGCCTGTGCAGTCCTTTGAAGAGGCCGCGCCGGCCCCGATGCGCTTGCCTGGCACGCCCGCCGGTATCGAGCTGCGACGGGCGTGGGTATTCGGCGGGACCGCCGGCCTCACCCTGCTGGCCACGGGACAATTGTGGTGGGCGCTGCGCGCGGGTGGCGTGGGGATCCTGGACTGGATCGGGCTGGTCCTTTTCGCGCTGCTGTTCGTCTGGGTCGCACAGAGCTTCGTCAGTGCACTGGCCGGTTTCGCGCTGATCGTGCACGGCTATCGCCGTCCGGGCCGGCTCGGGGTGATCGACGCCGGGCCGCTGCCGCCGCTTGCCACGCGCACGGCGCTGCTGGTGCCGACCTACAACGAGGATCCCGAGCGCCTCATGGCAGGCGTGCAGGCGATCTACGAATCCGTCGAGGCCACCCGGCAGCCGGAAGCGTTCGATTTCTTCGTCCTGAGCGATACCAACAAGCCGGATATCCAGGATCGCGAGCTTGCCGCCTTCCTCGCACTGCGCGAGCGGGTCGGTGGCCACGGGCGGCTGTTCTATCGCCATCGCAAGGACAACACCGAACGCAAGGCCGGGAACATCGCCGACTGGGTGCGCCGGTTCGGTGGTGCCTATCCGCACATGCTGATACTGGACGCGGACAGCCTGATGACCGGCAAGGCAGTGGTGCGGCTGGCGATGGCGATGGAGCGCAACCCACGGGTCGCGCTGATCCAGACGCTGCCGGTGGTGGTCAACGGCAGTACCGTGTTCGCGCGGATGCAGCAGTTTGCCGGGCGCGTGTACGGCCCGGTGCTGGCTTATGGCAACGCCTGGTGGCACGGCACCGAAGGCAACTACTGGGGACACAACGCGATCATCCGCACCGCCGCGTTCGCCACCCATGCGGGCCTGCCGAAGTTGCCGGGGCGCAAACCGTTCGGCGGCAGCGTGCTGAGCCATGACTTCGTGGAGGCGGCGCTGATGCGGCGCGGCGGCTGGGCGCTGCACCTGGTGCCCGGCCTCGGCGGTAGCTATGAGGAGGGTCCGCCGTCTTTGACCGACATGCTGGTGCGGGATCGCCGCTGGTGCCAGGGCAACCTCCAGCACGCGGGCGTGCTGCCCGCGAAGGGCCTGCACTGGATCAGCCGCTGGCACCTGATGACCGGCATCGGCCACTACGCCACCGCGCCGCTGTGGGGCATGTTGATGGTCATCGGACTGTTCATGACGATGGCCAACTCGGGCACGGTCCCGGCGGGATGGCAGGTGCCGGACGAGACCGGCCGCTTCCTCTGGGTATTCATGCTGACCATGCTCCTGCTGTTGGGGCCGAAGCTGCTGGGTTTCGTGTTGACCCTGGTCGACCCATGGGCGCGGCGCAGTTGTGGCGGTGCCGTGCGCCTCACGTTTGGACTGCTGCTGGAGACCCTGCTGACCACGCTGATGGCGCCGGTGACGATGTACGTGCAGTCGCGCGGCGTCGCCGAGGTGCTGGCCGGACGCGACTCCGGCTGGGAGAGCCAGCGACGCGACGACGGCACCCTGCCGCTGTCGGGGCTGTTGCAGCGCTATGGCGGCGTGACCGCCTGGGGGCTGGCCGGGACGGTCTGCAGCTATGCCATCTCGCCCGCGCTCGCGCTGTGGATGTTGCCGGTCCTGCTCGGCATGGTGCTCTCGATGCCGATCGTGGCGCTGACCTCGGCGCCGGACGCCGGTCGATGGCTACGCGACGTCGGTGTGTTCCGGACCCCGGAGGAAACGCTGCCGCCTCCGGTGCTGGCCCGGGCGCAGATGTTGCGCGGTACTCCTTGGTCGCCGCCGCCCGAAGTGCCGTTGCCATGGCTTTCGTCAGCCACGCGCCAGGTGATCACGTGGGCGATGGAGCGGGGCACGGCACTGAGGGCACGGCTGCAGGCGGCGCGGTAGCCGCCGCACCCGCCGCCTCGCTTATCCTGTCGCCCACGCAAGTGGCAGGTAGCCGCCCATGTCCCGAATCCTGCTGGTCGAAGACGAACCGGCCATCGCCGAAACCGTGGTGTATGCGCTGCGCGCCGAAGGCTTCGAAGCGGTGCACTGCATGACCGGGCGGGCTGCGCTGGACGAGGCGGCGCGCGGCGGCTTCGATCTCGCGGTGCTGGACGTCGGGCTGCCCGACATGGGCGGCTTCGCACTGTGCCGGGAACTGCGGCGCGACGATGGCCTGCCGGTGATCTTCCTCACGGCGCAGGGCGCGGAGGCCGATCGCATCCTCGGCCTGGAGATCGGTGCGGACGACTACGTCACCAAGCCCTTCTCGCCACGCGAACTGGTGGCCCGCATCCGGGTGGTGTTGCGGCGGGGACAGCGCGCCGAACGTGGGGCGATGCAGGGATGTTTCGAACATGACGTGGAAGGTCGACGCATCCGCTTCCGCGGCCAACTGCTCGACCTGACCCGCTACGAATACGGCGTGTTGGCGGCGCTGCTGCACCGCCCCGGCGCTGTACTGTCGCGCGCGCAGTTGATGGATCGCGTCTGGGGCGACGCGCTCGAGAGCGGCGACCGCACCGTCGATACGCACGTCAAGACGATCCGCGCCAAGCTGCGCGAAGTCGATCCCGGCGCCGAATTCCTGCGCACCCACCGGGGGCTAGGCTATTCGGTCGACGCGGAGGGTGGCGCGGCGTGAGGATCGGGCTGCGCATCTTCCTGGGCTATTTCCTGATCGTGGCGCTGGCTGCCCTGCTGCTGGCCCAGGTCTTCCTGGCCCAGGTGAAGCCGGGCGTGCGGCAGGCCATGGAAGACACCCTGGTGGATACCGCCAACGTGCTGGCGGAGCTGGCGACCGATGACTTCGAGGCGGGTCGGATCGACGACGGCCGCTTTGCCCACCGCGTGCGTGCGCTCGCCGAGCGGGACTTCGGTGCCGAGGTCTGGGGATTTGGCAAACGTGCCGCCAGCTACCGCGTCTACGTCACCGACGCGCACGGCATTGTCCGGTTCGACAGCAGCGGCCGGGATGTCGGCGCCGACTATTCGCAGTGGAACGACGTCCACCTGACCCTGCGTGGCCGCTATGGCGCCCGTTCCAGTCCGGATCCGCGCGATCCGGAGTCGACCGTGATGCACGTCGCGGCGCCGATCCTCGACGATGCAGGCGCGGTCATCGGGGTGCTGACGGTGGCCAAGCCCAACAGCGCGATCAGTCCCTTCATCGAGCGCAGCCAGGCCGTGGTGCTTCGATGGGGCATGGTGCTGATGGGGGTGTCGCTGCTGGTGGGCTTGCTGGTGGCGTGGTGGCTGTCGCGACAGATCGGCCGGCTGCGCCAGTATGCCCACGCCGTCACCGCGGGCGAGCGGGCGGACGCACCACGTGCGGCCGGCGAATTCGGCGAGCTCGGCCGCGCATTGGAGACGATGCGCACGCGCCTGGAGGGCAAGCAGTACGTCGAGCAGTACGTGCACACGTTGACGCACGAGATGAAGAGCCCGCTGGCGGCGATCCGCGGAAGTGCGGAACTGCTGGAGTCGCCCCTGCCCGAGGCCGACCGCAGGCACTTCGCTGGCAGCATCCGGACCCAGAGCGAGCGTCTTGCCCAGATGATCGACAAGCTGCTGGCGCTCGCTGCCGTCGAACACCGCCAGCGCATCGACGCTGTTCCACTCAGGCTCGACCTGCTGGTACGGGAGGTGGAGGCGCTGTGCGAGCCGCGGCTGGAGGCGGCCTCGGTGCGGCTCGAGTCGACGATCACGGGTGCACCGGTCGTCGCCGGCGACGCCTTCCTGCTGCGCCAGGCGATCGCCAACCTGGTCGAGAACGCAATCGATTTCGCGCCTGCCGGGAGCCAGGTGAAGGTCGAGCTGTCATCGGCGACCGCGGATGGCGAGGGCGAAGTGGTGCTGGAAGTCGCCGATGAAGGCCCCGGTGTGCCCGACTATGCCTTGCCGCGCGTCTTCGAGCGCTTCTTCTCGTTGCCTCGCCCACGCGGGGGCAGCCGGAGCAGCGGGCTCGGCCTCTGCTTCGTCGCCGAAGTGGCGGCCCTGCACGGTGGGCGGGCCACGCTCGGAAACCGCGATGGCGGCGGGGCGGTGGCCCGCCTGCACCTGCCACTCCACGCGTAGTCCGCGCGCTTCACCCCCGCTTCACCGTCGCGCCATCGTCGCCGCACCCCGGCTGGCGATCCTGTCGGCCGTTGCCCTGACAGGAGTATGAAATGCGGCTTTGGCTGAAGGTGCTGGTGGTACTGGGAATGACGTTGGCGGTGCTGGTTCCGCTGACGATGGTGCGTGGCGTGATCAACGAACGACAGCAGTACCGCGCCGAAGCAGTGGCGACGGTCGCGCGCAGCAACGCGGGGCAGCAGTCGTTCGCCGGCCCGGTGCTGGTGGTGCCGTTCCGGGAGACGGTGGAGGTCGAGGAAGCCGACGCCAATGGTGTCCTGCGCACGGTCAAGCGCGTGCGCGACGACCGATGGATGTTCTTCCCCGACGAACTCGCGGTCACCGGTGACCTGGAGCCGGGCATGAGGCGCAGTGGCCTATACGAGGTGCCCGTCTACGAATGGGAAGCGGTGGCGCAGGCCACCTTCGAAATCGCCATTCCTTCCGAGACCGATCCCTCGGCGACGCGGCGGGTGGGCGTGCCGTACCTGAGCTACGCGATCGGCGACGTCCGCGGGCTGATCGGTTCAAAGCTCGAGGTGGACGGCCGCCCGGTCGCGCTCGAGCAGGGGCAGGGCTACCGCAACGCCGAGGGCGTGCACGTCCTCCTCCCCGGACTGGCTGCCGGGCGTACCCACCGCATCGACACCCGTTTGCAGTTCACCCTGGCCGGGACCGAACGGCTGGAGGTGTTGCCGCTGGGCACGCAGAACCGCATCGCGCTGTCGTCCAGCTGGCCGCATCCCAGCTTCGGCGGCACGTCGCCCCGGACCCGGGACATCAGTGCCGACGGGTTCCGCGCGGAATGGGAGATCCCCGGCCTGGCGAGCAACGCCCAGCAGCGCTTCCTGATGCTCACCGCCCGCTCCGACGCGAGTGGGGTGCCGCCGCTGTCGGAAGATGCGTTGAGCGTGTCGCTGGTCGAGCCGGTCGACATCTATGCCAAGACCGACCGCGCCAGCAAGTACGGCATCCTGTTCGTGCTGCTGACCTTCGTCGGGTTCTTCATCTTCGAGCTGACCAAGCAACTGCCGATCCACCCGATCCAGTACGGCCTGGTCGGCCTGGCGCTGGCGATCTTCTTCCTGTTGCTGCTGAGCCTGAGCGAGCACATCGACTTCGGCTGGGCCTACCTCGTGGCAGCGGGTGCCTGCATCGGGCTGATCGCCTTCTACCTGACGGCAGTGCTGCAGAGCCTCGGCCGGGCTCTGGGGTTCGCCGGCATGCTGACGATGCTCTACGCGGCGCTCTACGGATTGCTGGTCTCGGAGGACAACGCACTGGTGCTGGGCGCGGGCCTGCTGTTCGTGATCCTGGCAGGCCTGATGACGATCACGCGCCGGGTCGACTGGTACCGGATCGGAGCGGCACGGCCGGCGGTGTCGCCGCCGGCCTGACCATCACGGTGCTTGAATGCGGCCGCGGCCACCCTCCGGTGGTCGCGGCCCTGCGTCCTGAAGTGGGCGCTAACCCCGTTGATTCTGTTCATCGACTCCAGCAGCGCCCATGTCGCCCGACCTACGATGCAGCACGCCATGAATCCCCTGACGATGACCGAGGACCGCCGGGCCGGCCATCCCTCCACCCGCATCGTGGGGGTCCGGACCGTGGTCGGAACTGCGATCGGCGAGTTCCGAGACGACATCCTCGAGCTCCGCGCCCGGGTGCTGGCCGGCTGGCCGTACCTGTGGGATGGCGCCAGCCCGCTGGAAGGTCCGCAGACACTGCAGGCATGCCTGGACTCCTGGCGGAGCGTGGCGGTGCTCGCGTTCGATGGGGACACGCTGGTCGGCGCGGCCACCGGGCTCCCCTTGGCCGATGACGGCCGCGAGTGGCGCGAGGCTGCGCTCGGGGCCGGGATCGACCCCTCGCGCATCTTCCACTTCAGCGGATCGGTGCTGCTGCCGGCCTACCGCGGCCGCGGACTCGGACATCGCTTCTTCGACGAGCGGGAGTCGCACGCCCGCATCATCGGAGGGTTCGACCTGACGGCCTTCTGGGCGGTCGAACGTGAGCCCGACCATCCGCGCAGGCCGCCGTTCGGCCGCGGGCACGATGGCTTCTGGCACAAGCGCGGTTATTCCCCGCGGCCACGGATGGCGATGGACCGCGGCTGGTCCGAAGAGGGCGCTGGAGTGGTGGCGCACCCGATGGCCTGCTGGGCCAGGCCGCTGGAGCGCGCGCGCTGAGAGATCCCGTCGGCGTTGCGTCAGGCAAGCGCCAACCACGGCGAGACCACCCACAGCGAAAGGCCTGCCAGCGCCGAGCCGATGATGGTCGCGGCCAGCACGTCGCTCGGATAGTGCAGGCCCAGCACCACGCGTGACACCGCCACACAGGCGGTGAAAGGCAACACCAGCCAGGCGAGCCACGGCACGTGCGCAACGGCGACCGCGCTGAAGGCCACTGCATGGAGCGTATGCCCGGATGGGAAACTGAACTCGTCCAGCGGCGCCACCCATGCCCGGATGCCGAGGTCCGCGGCGAACGGGCGGGGCCGCCGGGTCCACCGCTTGAGCAGCTTGTAGAGACCGAGTGCGACGGCTCCGGTAGCGGCGAGGTGTGCCGAGGCCACCAGACCTGCCATGCCTTCCAGCACGACCAGCGCCGCCATCAGTGCATACCAGAACATCCCGTCGCCGAGGCGGCTGACGACGGCAAAAAAACCACGGGTGGGGCGGCCCCGGCAGATCCGGTTGAGCCGGACGCACCAGCCCGACTCAGCGTCGACGAAGCGCTTGTGCAGCGGGATGCGGTAGCTCACGGCAGGCTCCGGGGAGGTGGGAGAGGATCGCATCGAAGTCCGCGGCCACCCGTGCGGGTTCCAGCCCGGCGATGGCGGCGCGGCACAGCGCCACCTGCGCCGCCCGCTGTTGCCCGTCCATGGCAGCGAGGGCGAGTGCACTGCGTTCGGCGATGGCCAGGAATCCGGCTTCGTCGCCTACCGCTGCCGTGCCACCAGCCGGCCCCTCCGGCAGGTGTTCCGCGGCGGCGCCGTAGTCGAAGGCCACGGTCGGCACCCCGCTCGCAAGCGCCTCCAGGGTGACATTGCCGAAGGTCTCGGTGGCACTGGGAAACAGGAACAGGTCGGCGCTCGCGTAGTGCCTGGAGAGCTCCGCGCCACGCTGCACGCCGCAGAAGATGAAGTCCGGATTGGCTGTCTCCAGCGCGGGCCGCGAGGGACCGTCGCCGACCCAGACGAACCGGGCGGAGGGCAGCCGCTGCTGTATCCGCCGGAAACTCCGCACGGCGAGATCGAGGTTCTTCTCTGCCGCGAGCCTGCCGACATGGACCACCACCAGGTCCCTCGGGCCGACACCCCAGCAGGCGCGCAGCGTGGCGTCGCGATGGCGGGGATGGAACGCGGCCGAATCCACCGCCCGTGGCAGGCGCCGGGCCTTCCGGAACCCTGCCTGGTCGAGCTGGTGCAACAGCTCCACCGTCGGAACCAGGGTGGCCTGCCCACGGTTGTGGAAGCGCCGCATCCATGCCAGCGCCACCGGGGCAAGCAACGGCACGCCGTAATCGTGCATGTAGCGATCGAAGCGGGTGTGGAAGCCGGTTGCGACCGGGATGCCCAGGCGCAGCGCCGCCCGCAGGGCCGCCCATCCCAGTGGCCCTTCGGTGGCGATGTAGATCGCATCGGGGCGCGCGCGCTGCCAGTGCGCCCGGAGCGTGCCCGGCCGGACCCATCCGAGCCGGAGGCCGGGATAGCGCGGCAGGCCGGAGCCCCTGGTCAGCCACTCATGCGCGGCTGCGCGATCCGCCTTCTGCTGGCGTGGCCGGACCAGGTCGACTTCGTGCCCCCGGGCCTGCAAACCCGTTTCCAGTGCACGCACCGTCAACGCGACGCCGTTGACTTCCGGCGGGTAGGTTTCGGTGACGATCGCGTAGCGCATGCACGCACCCCGTTGTGGTCATGCGCAGGGTGCGGCGACAGGGTGTAGGACAGGTTGCAGCACGATGACGGTCCGGTGACACCTGTTTCGGCATCACGTCCCCGGCAGCACGTGTGCCGGCAGGACTCAGGCGGTGCCGATCTGCAGGCGCACGCCGAGTGCCGCCATGCCCTGCGGCTCGCCTTCCAGGTCGGCGCGAAGCAGGGGGCGCGCCTCCAGCCACTGTTGATCGAGCAACAGCGCCAGCGAGCCGTCGCCGGCGCGGGCATCCAGCCGCGGGATCGGGTCGCCCTCGTGGGCCCGGTGCATCAGTACCGCCAGGCGTAGCAGCGCCGACAGATGCCGCGCCGATGGCAACAACCGGTCGGGCAGCGCGTCGAAGGCGGTCTTCGGGACCTTCCGGCGATGGGTGCGGACCAGTGCCGCGAGGAACTGTTGCTGCTGGCGGGAGAACCCTTCGATGTCGGTGTGTTCCACCACGTACGCGCCATGCACCTGGTACTGGCTGTGGGCGATGGTGAGGCCGAGTTCGTGCAATCTCGCAGCGCGCACGAGCATCAGGCGGTCGTCGGCGTCCAGTTGCCAGGGTTCGGCGACCTGGTCGAACAGGTGCAGCGCGGTGACCTCGACACGCTCGGCCTGCGCCTTGTCGATGCCGTAGCGCTGCATCAGCGCCGCGACCGCCGCGTCGCGCGGATCGTCCGCGCCACCCCGGCCGAGCATGTCGTAAAGCACGCCTTCGCGCATCGCCGCCTTGCTGATCATGAGCCGCTGCAGCCCGAGCGCGTCGAAGGCGGCCTCGAGGATCAGCAGGCCACCGGCAATGATCGGTTTGCGGTCGGCGGAAAGCCCGGGCAGGTCGATCTGCTCGATGGTGCGGGCCTGGAGCAGCCGGTCGCGCACGTGCGGCAGGGCATCGGCGATGACCGCGCCCTTGGTCAGCTTCATGGCGGCGCAGATCTCACCAATGGCCTTGTTGGTGCCCGAAGACCCCAGTGCGTCGTCCCAGCCGAGCGCGCGATAGGCGGCCGCGAACTGCTGGAATTCGGCAGTGACTTCGGTCAGGGCCTCGTCCCAGCGCCGGCGGCTGAGCTTGCCGTCACCAAAGAAACGACGGGTGGTGGCGACGCAGCCCAGTTGCAGGCTCTCGCGTTCTATCGCGTCGAAGCCGCTGCCGATGATGCACTCGGTGGAGCCGCCACCGATGTCGATGACCAGGCGCAGGCGGTCGGGCTTGGACGGTTGCGCATGGGCCACCCCGAGGTAGACCAGTCGCGCCTCCTCGCGGCCGGAAACCACTTCGATGCCGTGCCCCAGTGCGCTCTCGGCCGGCATCAGGAACGCCTGCGGCGCGGCGAGCCGGCGCACGGTGTTGGTGGCCAACGCGCGGACCCGTTGTGGCGGGATGTCACGGATGCGCTGGCCGAAGCGGGCGAGGCACTCGAACGCGCGTTGGCGCACTTCGGCCGACAGGCCCCCGCGCGCATCCAGCCCCTCGGCCAGGCGCACGGTTTCGCGCAACCTGTCGACCACGCGCAACTGTCCCAGCAGCGATTGCGCCACCACCATGTGGAAGCTGTTGGAGCCCAGGTCGACGGCGGCGAGCAGGTCGCCGTCCTGCAGCGGCATGGCGGCGGTGGGGAAGTCGGTCATCGTGGCGCGCGCCTCATCCGCACAGCTTCGCCAGCAACGACGCCTGGGCGGAATGCGGTACCGACTCCTCCGGCACGCGCTCGTAGCGGCCATCCTCCTTCAGCATCCATGCGTTGAGGTTGTCGTCGAGGTAGTTGGACAAGGCCTCGTCATGGGCGCGCTCGGCCACGTCCGGATCCAGGAGCGGGAAGCAGGTCTCCACGCGGCGCAGCAGGTTGCGTTCCAGCCAGTCCGCGCTGGCACAGAAGATCTCCGGCCGCCCGTCGTTGCCGAACCAGTAGATGCGCGAGTGCTCCAGGAAGCGTCCGACGATCGAGCGCACGCGGATGTTCTCGCTGATGCCCGCCACGCCCGGCCGCAAGGTGCAGGCGCCACGCACGATGAGGTCGATCTCCACCCCCGCCTGGGAAGCCCGGTAGAGGGCGCGGATCACCCGCGGTTCGTTCAGGGCGTTCATCTTGGCCACGATTCGTCCCGGGCGCCCATCGCGCGCCAGCGCGGTTTCGCGGTCGATCCGTTGGAGCACCCCGGCATGCAGGGTGAAAGGCGCCTGCAGCATGCGCTTGAGCCCCAGTTGCGGCGCCAGCCCGGACAGCTGCTGGAAGATCAGGTGCACGTCGTCGCCGATATCCGGATCGGCCGTGAACAACCCCAGGTCGGTGTAGGCCCGGGCGGTGCCGGCGTGGTAGTTGCCGGTGCCCAGGTGCACGTAGCGCCGCAAACGGTTGCCCTCGCGCCGCACCACCAGCAACATCTTGGCGTGGGTCTTGTAGCCGACGACGCCGTACACCACCTGCACGCCGGCCTCCTGCAGCCGGTCTGCGAAGCCCAGGTTGGCCTCTTCGTCGAACCGCGCGCGCAGCTCGACCACCACGGTGACGTCCTTGCCGTTGCGGGCGGCCTGGATGAGCGCCTCGACGATCTGCGAATCCTTGCCGGAGCGGTAGAGCGTCTGCTTGATGGCGAGGACGTGCGGGTCTTCCGCCGCCTGGCGCAGCATGTCCACCACCGGTGCGAAGCCGTCGAAGGGGTGGTGCAGCAGCACGTCACCCTTGGCGACGGTCTCGAACATCGCGTCGCTGCCCTTCAGTTGCCGGGGCTGGAAGGGCGGGAACTTCAAGTCCGCGCGCTGCACCAGGTCGTAGACCTGGATCACGCGGTTGAGGTTCACCGGCCCGTTGATGCGATAGACGGCGTTCTCGCCGAGATCGAAGTTCTCCAGCAGGGTGCGCACGATCGCATCCGGACACTGCTCGGCGATCTCCAACCGCACCGCACGCAGGTAGCCACGCCCGACCAGCTCGTCGCGCAGCGCAAGGGCGATGTTGTCGACCTCCTCCTCGTCCACAAGCAGCTCGGAGTTCCGGGTGACGCGGAACTGGTATGCGCCCTTGACCTCCATGCCGGGGAACAACTCGTCCACGAAGGTCGAGAGCACCGCGGACAGGAATACGAAGTCGTGCGGGCCGCCGCTGATCTCTTCGGGGATCGGGATGATCCGCGGCAGCGAGCGCGGCGCCCGGACGATCGCCAGGTTGCCGCTGCGGCCGAATGCGTCGCGGCCATGCAGCACCACCACGATGTTCAGCGACTTGTTGAGGATCTTGGGGAACGGGTGCGCAGGATCCAGGCCCAGCGGCGACAGCACCGGCATGATCTCGTCGCGGAAGTAGGTGCGCAGCCACTCGGTCTGCGCGGGATTCCAGCTGTCGCGCCCGAGCACCCGCACGCCGGCCTCGTTCAACCGGGGTCGCAGTACGTCGTTCCAGCAGTGGTACTGCGCCTCGACCAGTTCGGCGGCGCGGTCGTGGATGCGCGACAGCACGGTTGCGGGTGAGAGGCCGTCGGCGCCGGGTACCAGCCCGAGGTCCTGCGCGTGCCGCAGGGTGCCGGCGCGGATCTCGAAGAACTCGTCCAGGTTGGTGCAACTGATGCACAGGTATCGCAGGCGCTCCAGCAACGGCACCTTGTCGTCCTGCGCCTGGGCCAGCACGCGGAAGTTGAAATCCAGCTGCGAGAGCTCGCGGTTGAAGTAGAGCGCCGGATCCCGAAGTGGATCCTGCCTCGTGCCGTCGCTGTAGAGCCCCGCGTCCAGCGGTGCCAGGTCCGGGCCGGTGTGGGGTGCGGAAGGCGTGCCGGGTGCGACAGGGGGGCTCATGCATGCTTCTCCAGCATTGGGCCGCCGTTCTCGCGGGTGCGAACGCGATCGGCGGTGAAATGGCAGGCGAACATGCTGCCACGTCCGACTTCGCTGCGGACCTCGAGACGTGCCTGGTGCAGGTTGAGCACGTGCTTGACGATCGCCAGCCCGAGGCCGGTGCCGCCGCTTTCCCGCGACCGGCTGGTGGACACGCGGTAGAAGCGTTCGGTCAGGCGGGGCAGGTGGGTCGCGGGGATGCCGTAGCCGCTGTCCTGCACCTCCAGGGCGGCGCCTCCACCGGGGAGGCGGCACAGGCGGATCCTGATCGTGCCGCCGGCTGGCGTATAGCGGATCGCGTTGCTGACGAGGTTGGAAAACGCGCTGTGCAGTTCCCGGGTCGAGCCCCACAGGTCCACGGCCGCTTCGTCCTCGATGCTCACCTGGTGCCGGCCCTGGCTCAGGGCATTGGCCTCCCGGCCCAGCGCATGCAGCATCGGCGCCATCGCCACGGTCTCGGCGCCTGGCAGTGCGTCCTGGGATTCCAGCCGGGACAGCGTCAGCAAGTCCTCCACCAGTTGGGCCATGCGCTGCGACTGCGTCTGCATTTCCTTCAGCATCGGCTTCCATTCCGGATGCTCGTCGCCGTCCATCATGTCCAGGTAGCCGTGCACCACCGTCAACGGCGTTCGCAGTTCGTGCGAGACATTGGCGACGAAATCCCTGCGCATCTGTTCCAGCGCGAGCAGCCGGCTGACATCGCGGGCGACCAGCAGCCAGAGGTTCTCCGAGTACGGGATCAGGCGCAGGCTCAGCGTTGCCGACGGGTCGAGCGGGGACGCGATCTCCAGTGGCTCGGCGTTGCGCCCCGCTGCGAGCCAGTGCGCCAGCGGCAAGGGTTGCAGGCGTTCCACCAGCGAAGCACCCACATCACGCGGATACCGCAACCCCAGCAGGGGCCCGCCGGACTCGTTGAACCACAGGATCCGTTGGGTATTGCGGTCGACCACCACGACCGCATCCGGCAGCGCAGCGGCCACGGCGCGATAGGCGCGCAGCATTTCGATCAGGCGGCGCTTGCGCCCGCGCATCTCCGACTGTCCGCGGTGCAGCAGGCGGTCGAGCTCATTCCAGACGCCCGACCCCGTCGGTACCTTGGCCCTGCGCCGGCTGGTCAGCCGATCCAGCAGCTTTCGCAGCCGCCAGTAGTGCCATGCCAGGATGCCGAGTGCGGTGAGGGTGATGACCGGCCACGGGTGGCCCAGCAGGAGGCCGACCGCCGTCGCGGCGGCCAGGACGAGGATGAGCAGGCCAAGCGTGCGAAGCCAGGCGGTACGGACGCGTGGGGACATGGGGCAAGTATGGATGCGGGCCGGCGCTCAGGCATCCATCGCCGCGGAAAAGCGGTAGCCACTCCCCCTGACGGTCTGGATCATCCCGTCGAGCGCGTAGGGTTCCAGTGTCTTGCGCAAACGCCGGATGTGCACGTCGACGGTGCGTTCTTCGACGTAGACGCTGCCGCCCCATACGTGGTCGAGCAGCTGCGAACGCGAATACACACGCTCGGGATGGGTCATGAAGAAGTGCAGCAGGCGGTATTCGGTGGGGCCGATCTGGATCGGCTGGTCGTCTCCGTCGACCCGGGCGAAGACGCGGTGGGCGGCGCCGTCGATGCGAAGGCCGCCGGCGCCGACGCTGCCGTCCTCGTCATCCTCCCGCGAGCGCCGCAGCACCGCGCGGATCCGCGCCAGCAGCTCGCGCGCCGAGAACGGCTTGACCACGTAGTCGTCGACCCCGGCCTCGAGGCCGCCCACGCGATCGTTTTCCTCTCCGCGCGCCGTCAGCATGATGATCGGGACCTCGCGGGTCAGCGGATCCTTGCGCCAGCGCCGGGCCAGCTCGAGGCCGCTGGTGCCCGGCAGCATCCAGTCCAGCAGGATCAGGTCGGGGACACGGTCGGCGATGGAGGCCTGGGCCTCGCGGGCATCCCCCGCATGGCTCGGTTCGTACTCGCCCTTGCGCAGGGCGAACGCCACCATGTCGCGGATGGCCGGCTCGTCTTCGACAATCAGTATTCGCTTCTGCACGTATCACCAGGGGCAGGGACCGGGATGTCCGTCTGCCATTGGGCCGGCGACGGGAGCAGCCTCAGTACACTACCGTTTTGTGACACGACGGTGACAGCGTCAGGCAGCTGTCATGCCCGGCAAGCGCGCAGGATGGAGAGCCCGTGCTACCTGCGGTTGAGCGCATCGTCGCGGATGCCTTGGCGGTGGAGTTCCAGCACCAGTGGGGTGATGCGGGCGATGCGTGCCTCGATCCTGGCCCGGGCGTAGTAATCCACGTCCGGGTGGCGCTTGAGGGTGTTGAGCTGGACCAGTGCCTGCTCCGCCCGGCCGGTCAGCAGTGCCGCTTCGGCATACGCCTCGCCCGCCCGGATCGGTTCACCGGCGATCTCGCTGGCGCGTGCATAGGTGCGCTGGAAAGTGGGGTCGTCGGCGGAGGTGGACAGCAGTGGCCGGAGCACCGCCTGCGCGCGCTGTCCCGCAGCCACGGTGTTGCGCTCCGAGAGCAGCCCGGCATAGGTCAGGACCACCGGCCGGTTGCGCGGCGCACGCTGCAGCAGCGATTCGAAACGCGCGTCCGCGGCGGCCTGCCTGCCACTGCGGGCCTCGGCCTCGGCCAGGCCCAGTTCGAGCCAGATATTGCCCGGCTCCGCCGCCACCAGGTCTTCCAGGGTTTCGCGTGCCTCAGCCGCTTCGTTCGCTTTCAGGCGTGCAATCGCAAGCCCGTAGCGCTGCGCGGGGTCGAGCTCGCCGGCGCGCGCCGTCTGCTCATACTCGCGGATCGCCTGGGCCGGCGTGGCCGCACTCAGTACCCGCATGCGCTCGCGTGCAAGGTCGAAATGCCCGGTCCCGGCGCCTGCACCGGAGGAGGCGCCGGTCGAGAGGTCCAGTCCGCCCGGCAGGAGCGGATTGTCCGTGGTGAAGGGCGACGGGGCGAAGCCACCGGGCGAGCGCGCGATCTGTTCGGCGCGAGCCTTGGCCTCGCTGATGCGGGTGGTGCTGACCGGGTGGGTCATCAGGTAGTCCGGCGTATCGTAGGCACCGGCGCCCGCCGCCCGTGACCGCGCCAGCATCGTGCCGAAGAAGTCGGCCATGCCCTGCGGGTCGTAGCCGCTGCGGGCGAGGGTGCGGATGCCGATGCGGTCGGACTCGTGCTCGTTGGAGCGCGTGTAGTTGATCTGACGTTGCTGGGCCAGCCCCATGGCGGAGAAGATGGCGATCTGGCTGGCTTCGGCCGAGGAGTTGCCCCCGGCGGATTGCGCGGCCACCACTGCGCCGAGCATCGCCAGCAGGATCGGCAACTGGTCGCGCTGCGCCCGCTCCACGCCGCGAAGCACGTGTTCCTGGCTGACGTGGGCGATCTCGTGTGACAACACCGCCGCGACCTCGTCCTCGCGCTCGGCCGCCAGCACCAGTCCCGCGTTGACGCCGATGTAGCCACCAAGCGTCGCGAACGCGTTGACCTGCCGCTCGCGCAGCATGAAGAAGGTGAAGGGCTGCTTGGGGTTGTCGCTGTTGGCGGCGAGGCGGGTGCCGAGGGTGTCCAGCCAGTCGTCGACCAGCGGATCCTCCAGCACGTATTCGTAGTGGCGCAGTTGCGCCAGCAGCATCGACCCGTATTCCTCCTGCTGGTGCGGGGTCAGCAGGCGCCCGGCCGAAGAACCGATGTCGGGCAAGGAGTCCTGGGCCGGGGCAGTGGCATGGGCCAGGGCGAAGACTGCGGCGGCGGTGATCAGGGCGATGCGGCGCAAGCGGTTGCTCCGATGGGCCTGCAGGCAGGCAGTGGTGTCACTGGCAGAATGGCGCCGGGGCGTGCACCGCGCCTGAATGGCCGGCCGGTCGCCCCCTCTGGAAATGCGGCCCGGGCGGACCCACATGTTTCCACGCGACATTCGACCACATCCAGCCATTCGAGTTCACCGAAGGAGAACGCCTTGAACCCGACCCAGAGCGACAACGCCGGCCAGCCGGAGATCGTCATGTACACCTCCGCCACCTGTCCCTACTGCGTGGCGGCGAAGAACTTCCTGGCCAGCAAGGGACAGAAGTGGCGGGAGGTCCGGATCGACCTGGACCCGGCCGAGCGCGAACGCATGGTCGCCCGCGCCAAGCGCACCAGCGTCCCGCAGATCTTCATCGGAGAGGAGCACGTGGGCGGCTACGACGACATGATCGCGATGCATCGCGACGGTCGCCTCGAGGCGCTGCTGGAGTTCGGCGCTTGAGCTCCGGACCCGAAGCCGGCGAAGGCGACCGCATCGCGGAATTCACGGCGTTCCGGAAGCGGATGAACGAGCGGATCCTCGCCGAGCCGAACCAGGTGGTGAGGCGGTTCTTCGCCCTCGACACGCAGGCCTACCAGGCCGGCGCGCTGGACGTGAAGACCAAGGAGTTGCTGGGCCTGGTGGCGTCGCTGGTGCTGCGTTGCGACGACTGCATCAGCTACCACGTCGCCCAGTGCCGCGAGGCGGGGGCTTCGCGGGAGGAGATGTTCGAGACGTTCTCGGTCGGGCTGGTGGTGGGGGGCAGCATCGTCATCCCGCACCTGCGCCGGGCGGTGGATTTCCTCGACCAGCTCGAGCAGGGTGCCGCAACCGCTCCTGCCGGGCACGACCACGCCTGAGGGTGCCGAAGGCGCTCCGGAGCCGGGGCGCCGACTGCAGGAACCGCACGGTTTTGGCATAATTGACGGGTTCACGAACGGTGCCGTACGGGTTTCCCGCGTGCCGCACCCCCCAGCTGGAAGACCCCCTCAAATGACCCAGACCATTACGGTGATCCGTGGCGACGGTATCGGCCCCGAGATCATGGAAGCCACCCTGCACGTGCTCGATGCGCTCGATACCGGGCTGCAGTACGAGTTCGCGGAAGCGGGGCTGGTGGCCCTGGAGCAGTCCGGCGAGCTGCTGCCGGCCGCGACCATGGATTCCATCCGCAAGAACCGCGTGGCACTCAAGAGCCCGTTGACCACCCCGGTCGGTGGCGGCTTTTCCTCGATCAACGTCGAGCTGCGCAAGCGTTTCGACCTGTACGCGAACGTCCGCCCGGCGAAGTCCTTCCCCAACACCAAGTCCCGGTTCGATTCGGGCGTGGACCTGGTGACGGTGCGCGAGAACACCGAAGGCGCCTACAGCGCCGAGGGACAGGCGGTGTCGGAGGATGGCGAGACGGCCACCTCGATCACCCGCACCACGCGCGGCGGTTCCGAGCGCATCGTGCGTTACGCCTTCGAGCTGGCCCGCAAGACCGGCCGCAAGAAGGTCACGGTCGTCCACAAGGCCAACATCCTGAAGTCCACCTCGGGCCTGTTCCTGAAGACCGCGCGCGAAGTGGCCGCCGAATACCCGGACATCGCCTGCGAGGAGATGATCGTCGACAACTGCTGCATGCAGCTGGTGATGCGTCCCGAACAGTTCGACGTCATCGTGACCACCAACCTGTTCGGCGACATCATCTCGGACCTGTGCGCAGGCCTGATCGGCGGCCTCGGCCTGACCCCGGGTGCCAACATCGGCACCGACGCGGCCATCTTCGAGGCCGTGCATGGCACGGCGCCGGACATCGCCGGGCAGGGCAAGGCCAACCCGTGCGCACTGCTGCTGGGTGCGGCGCAGATGCTCGACCACCTCGGCATGGCCGACAAGGCCACCCGGCTGCGCGGGGCCATCGTCGCCACCCTGGAAGCCCGTGACGGCGTCACCGGCGACCTGGGCGGCAGCGGCACCACCATGGGTTTTGCCAAGGCCATCGCCAGCCGGCTCTGATCGCCGGCGGATGGTCCCGGGAGAAGGGCGCCTCGCGGCGCCCTTTTTTTTTTGGGTGGCGGCCGGCACCAGCCCGCTCGCGGCGCTCGACAAGCTTGCATCCGCACGGCACACTCGCGGCTGTTTATTTCCATCCGAATAGAGCGATGAATAGTCCGCGCCTTCCGGAGCCGGAGCCACGGCCGAGCGCCTTGGCGCTGACCCCCCTGCTGTTGTTCCTCGCGCTGTTCTTCGGGGCGGGCCTGTATTTCACCGCCCAGGGCGAGGCCATGGGCTTCTACCAGTTGCGTGCGCCGGTGGCGATCCTGCCGGCGCTGGCGCTGGGGGCGTGGCTGGCACATCGCCGCGGCATCCGGGCGCTGGACACCCTGCTGCAGGGCATGGGCCACCCGAACGTGATGTTGATGGTGCTGGTGTTCCTGATGGCCGGCGCATTCGCGGCCGTCTCCAGGTCGATCGGCGCCGTCGATGCCGTCGTCGCTCTCGGCCTGGGCGCGCTGCCGCCGTCGTTGATCCTCCCGGGCCTGTTCCTGGTCGCAGGCTTCGTGTCGCTGTCGATTGGTACCTCGATGGGTACGATCGCGGCCGTGGTGCCGATATCGGTGGGCCTTGCCGATGCCGCCGGCCTGGACGGGGCGTTGGTGCTCGGGGCGGTGGTGGGCGGCGCGATGTTCGGCGACAACCTGTCGATCATTTCCGATACCACCATTGCCGCCACCCGCAGCCAGGGCTGCCGCATGGCCGACAAGTTCCGGGAGAATTTCCGGATCGCGCTGCCGGCGGCGCTGGTGACCATGGTGTTGCTGGCATTCGCCGGCGACGCCGCGCCTGTCACCGCGCCCGACCCGGTCCCGGCATGGCTGGTGCTTCCCTACGTGGCGGTTCTGGTCCTCGCGTTGACCGGCATGAACGTCGTGCTGGTCCTTGCGCTGGGCCTGGTGCTCGCGGGCGGGATGGGCTGGCTCGCCGGGGGCGGTTATGACCTCGTAAGTTTCGGCAGTGACATCTACGCCGGCTTCGAGGGCATGGTGGAGATCACGCTGTTGTCCGTTTTCGTGGGCGGACTGGCGGCGCTGATCGGGGCCAGCGGCGGCCTGGCCTGGTTGGCCGGCGCCATCGCGCGCTTCGCACGCGGGCACACCGGGCGCCGCGCCGGCGAGGTGAGCATTGCCGCCCTGGCGGCAGGCGGCGACGCGCTGACGGCCAACAACACGGTGGCGATCCTGGTGGGCGGAAGCCTGGCCAAGGACATCGCCCAGCGCCACGGGGTCAGTCCCCGGCGCTCCGCCAGCATCCTCGACATCTTCTCCTGCGTCGTGCAGGGCGTGCTGCCCTACGGTGCGCAGATCCTGCTGGCCGGCTCGCTGGCCGGCCTGTCGCCGCTGTTGATCGCCGGCAAGGTATGGTATTGCTGGCTACTGGCAGCCGTCGCGATAGGGTTCATGCTCTGGCCGGGACGGCGAAGGGTCGCGGTATCCGGGTAACAGGCGGGGGATCTGCGCCAAAGAAAAAGGGCGCCGAAGCGCCCCTTTTCGTAAATGCGTCGGCAGCTCAGCGCGACTGCAGCTTCGAGAGCAACCGCAGGAACTCGATGTAGAGCCACACCAGGGTCACCATCAGGCCGAACGCGCCGTACCACTCCATGTACTTCGGTGCCTGCTGCTCGACGCCACTTTCGATGAAGTCGAAGTCCAGCACCAGGTTCAGGGCCGCGATCACCACCACGAAGAGGCTGAAGCCGATGCCGACCAGGCCCGATTCGTGGATCAGCGGGATCTGGATGCCGAAGAAGCCCAGCACCATGCTGGCCAGGTAGACCAGGAAGATGCCACCGGTGGCCGCCGCGACGCCGAGCTTGAAGTTCTCGGTCGCCTTGATCAGGCCCGACCGGTACGCGAACAGCAGGGCGAACAGGGTGCCGAAGGTCAGCAGGACCGCCTGCATCACGATGCCGGGGAACATGCTCTCGAACATGGCCGAGACCGAACCCAGGAACAGGCCCTCTACCAGCGCGTACATCGGTGCCGTGATCGGCGCCCAGGTCTTCTTGAAGATGGTGACCATCGCCAGCACGAAGCCGCCGATCAGGCCGCCCCACATATAGGGTGCGGCACCGACGATGCCCTGGGGCGTGCTGACCTGGCCCCAGGCGAAGGCCGCGGTGAGCACGCACATCAGCAACAGCATGCCGGTCTTGTTGACCGTGCCGTTGAGCGTCATCACGCTGTCGCCGCCGCGGACGATGGCGCCGCTGCTGGAGTCGAGGAACGTCGACTGCTTCAATGCCGGATTGCCACTGCGGATCATGCATGCCCCCTAAGGCCGTCTTGGTATGGCGCGAAGCATAGCGGTAGCCGCGCGCCGTTGACAGAGGGCTGCGGCCAGCCCAGAATGGCCGGCCTTCCGCGGCGCAGGCGCGCAACGGAGAGCCCGGATCGGGGCATAGCGCAGTCTGGTAGCGCATCTGGTTTGGGACCAGAGGGTCGGGGGTTCGAATCCCTCTGCCCCGACCATCCGGCGGCGCCGGTAGGATGTTCGAAGGCGCCCGTAGCTCAACCGGATAGAGCACCGGCCTTCTAAGCCGGTGGTTGCAGGTTCGAGTCCTGCCGGGCGCGCCAGCAACACGATGAAGCAAGTGGTACCTGTGGTGGATGTAGCTCAGTTGGTTAGAGCACCGGATTGTGATTCCGGGGGTCGCGGGTTCGAATCCCGTCTTCCACCCCATTCCGCATCAGCGGGTGGTGTTTCCAGGCAGGAATTTCCTGCTACAATTCAGTGCTAGCGGGCCGTTAGCTCAGTTGGTAGAGCAGTTGACTCTTAATCAATAGGTCCAAGGTTCGAATCCTTGACGGCCCACCAAACAAGGGAAGCACCTGGTTCGCGCCAGGTGCTTTTTCTTTGTCCGGCACCCTGGGGCGGGGTCGGGCTAGAATTCGGCTCCCGCCACAGGGCGGACGGGCGAAAGTGGCGGAATTGGTAGACGCCCTGGATTTAGGTTCCAGTGCCGCAAGGCGTGGGGGTTCGAGTCCCCCCTTTCGCACCAACCCAGGCAGGGAACGAACAGCCCGGCGGGCTCAACGAGCGTTCGCGAGCGTCGCCGCCGCCCGTTGAGATGGTTTTTCTGCTTCGCGGAAGCCTCTCGTGCTGTCAAGCCCGCCCACTGGCAGCCGCGGCCCGAATCCGCCAAACTAGTGCGTTCCGCCGCGGTGCATGGTTGTCGCGGCGACATCCCTCGAACCCTAGTGTTCATCAAACATCTTGCCGCGGCAGTGCCGCGGTCGCAGGAGTGGATATGCAAGTCTCGGTCGAATCGCTCGGTACCCTGGAACGCCGCATGACCTTCAGCCTCCCGGCCGATCGGCTGGAGGACCAGGTGGGTGGCCGTCTCCGCGAGATGGCGCGCGGTGCCAAGATCAAGGGCTTCCGGCCGGGCAAGGTGCCTACCCGCGTGATCGAGCAGCGCTTCGGCCAGCAGGTCCGCTCGGAGATCCTCGACGGCATGCTGCGCGAGACCTTCGGCAACGCCGTGCGCGAGCAGGAGCTCCAGATCGCCGGCAACCCCCGCATCGAGCCCGCCGAGGGCGAGGAGCTCGCCTACGTCGCCACCTTCGAAGTGGTGCCGGACTTTGGCGACATCGACGTCGGCAAGCTGCAGGTCGTCCGCCACACCTCCGAGGTGAAGGACGAAGACATCGACGCGATGATCGAGAACCTCCGGCTGCAGCGCCGCACCTGGAATCCGGTCGACCGGGGTGCCCAGAACGGCGATGCAGTCGAGCTGGAGACCTGGTCGCAGGTGGACGGCGAGCGGTTCCCGGCGGAGGGCGCCGAGCGCGGCACCACGGTGCTCGGCACCGGCGGCATGTACCCGGAGGTCGAGTCGGCGCTGGTCGGCATGAAGGCGGGTGAGGAGAAGGAAGTCGAGGTGGATTTCCCGGCCGACTGGCGGGTCAAGCAGTTCGCCGGCAAGAAGGTCAAGGTCACCGTCAAGCCGGTGAAGGTGTCCGAGCCGGTGCTGCCCGAGGTCGACGCCGAGTTCATCCGCAGCTTCGGCATCAAGAGTGGCGAGCCGGAGCAGTTCCGCAAGGACATCCGCAGCAACCTGGAGCGCGAGCTCAAGGGCGCCCTGATGTCGCGACTGCGCCGCGAAGTGGGCGAGCAGCTGATCGCCGCCTATGCCGAGGTCGAAATGCCGCCGAAGCTGGTCGAGAACGAGGCACGCGACATGGCCAACCAGGCGGTGGAGCAGGCCCGTCGCCAGGGCCGCAAGGTCGACCTGCCGGAGAACGCGCACGAGCAGTTCCTGGAAGCCGCGCGCAAGCGGGTGCTGGTCGGATTGCTGGTGGGCGAGGTCGCCCGTCGCAACGAGCTCAAGCTCGACCCGAAGCGGGTCAATGAAACCCTCAACCTGATCGCCTCCACCTACGAGGAGCCGCAGCAGGTCATCGATCTCTACCGCAACGACCGGCAGCTGATGCAGGGACTGCAGGGCAGGGTGATGGAGGAGCAGGTGATCGACTGGATCGCCGAGCGCGCCCAGCACACCGAGAAGCCGATGTCCTTCGCCGAAGCCATCCGCCAGTAACCGATCCACAACCGGCGCCCACCGTGGCGCCGGCTGCCACTTGCGCGCAGGCGCCATCGGCCCCACGTTGGTCGTGCCCGCCCACTCCTTGCAGCTACAGGTGTCGCTCCCGATGGATAACCAGACCCAAGCCCTGAACCTCGTCCCGATGGTGGTCGAGCAGACCAGCCGCGGCGAGCGCGCCTATGACATCTACTCGCGCCTGCTCAAGGAGCGGGTGATCTTCCTGGTCGGGCCGGTGGATGACCACGTCGCCAACGTGATCGTGGCGCAGATGCTGTTCCTCGAGGCGGAGAACCCGGAGAAGGACATCAGCCTGTACATCAACTCCCCGGGTGGTGTCGTCACCGCGGGCATGGCGATCTACGACACGATGCAGTACATCCGTCCGGACGTGAGCACCATCTGCGTGGGCCAAGCCGCTTCGATGGGCGCGCTGCTGCTCGCCGCCGGCACCAAGGGCAAGCGCTATGCGCTGCCGAACTCTCGCGTGATGATCCACCAGCCACTGGGCGGATTCCAGGGCCAGGCCAGCGACATCGAGATCCACGCCCGCGAGATCCTCGCGCTCAAGCAGAAGCTCAACGAAGTGCTTTCGCACCACACGGGACAGCCGCTGGAGACCATCGCGCGCGATACCGAGCGCGACAACTTCAAGAGCGCCGCCGCGGCATGCGAGTACGGCCTGGTGGACGAAGTCCTGGAGCGGCGGCCGGAAGAGTCCATCCAGGCGAGCTGACCGGGCATCTTTACGGTATACCCAAGTACTTGATTGACAAGCATTTGCGCGATTCCCGCCGCCATCGAGGTGGCCGGGATCGCTGTGCTATTCTCGAAATCGCGACACTCAGGGCGCGGCCCCCGGCCGACGCCCCCGGAACGAAGAGCCAGGCACACGCATGACCGACGATCGAAACAGCCGCAGCACCAGTGACAGCAGCAAGATCCTGTACTGCTCGTTCTGCGGGAAGAGCCAGCACGAGGTCCGCAAGCTGATCGCGGGCCCGAGCGTGTTCATCTGCGATGAGTGCGTGGAACTGTGCAACGACATCATCCGCGAGGAGCTCGAGGAGAAGGCGCAGTCCGGCCGCAGCCATCTGCCCAAGCCCAAGGAGATCCTCGAGGTCCTGGACCAGTACGTGATCGGGCAGGCGCGCGCGAAGCGCACGCTGGCGGTGGCGGTCTACAACCACTACAAGCGCATCGAGAGCCGCCAGAAGAACGACGACGTCGAGCTCGCCAAGTCCAACATCCTGCTGGTCGGCCCGACGGGCTCCGGCAAGACACTGCTCGCCGAGACCCTGGCGCGCATGCTCAACGTGCCGTTCACCATGGCCGACGCCACCACGCTGACCGAAGCCGGTTACGTCGGTGAGGACGTGGAGAACATCATCCAGAAGCTGCTGCAGAAGTGCGACTACGACGTCGAGAAGGCGCAGCAGGGCATCGTCTACATCGACGAGATCGACAAGATCTCGCGCAAGTCCGACAACCCGTCCATCACCCGTGATGTCTCGGGTGAGGGGGTGCAGCAGGCGTTGCTGAAGCTGATCGAAGGCACCGTGGCCTCGGTCCCGCCGCAGGGAGGGCGCAAGCACCCGCAGCAGGAGTTCCTGCAGGTCGATACCCGCAACATCCTGTTCATCGTGGGTGGCGCGTTTGCCGGACTCGACAAGATCATCCAGCAGCGCAGCACGGAGGCAGGTGGCATCGGCTTCGGCGCCAAGGTGAAGAGTGCCGAGCGCAAGGCGGAGATCGGCAAGGTGCTGGCCGATGTCGAGCCCGAGGACCTGGTCAAGTTCGGGTTGATTCCCGAGTTCGTGGGGCGCCTGCCGGTGGTGGCGACGCTCGAAGAGCTCGATGAAGCCGCCCTGATCACGATCCTGACCGAGCCGCGCAACGCCATCACCAAGCAGTTCCGCAAGCTGTTCGAGATGGAAGGGGTGGAACTGGAGTTCCGCACCGACGCATTGGCGGCCATCGCCCGGAAGGCGCTCAAGCGCAAGACCGGCGCGCGCGGCCTGCGCACGATCGTGGAGTCCGTGCTGCTCGACACGATGTATGAATTGCCTTCGCTGGAAAGCGTCTCCAAGGTCGTGGTGGACGAATCTGTCATCGACCACAAGACCGAGCCTTACCTGATCTACGAGACGCCGCCCGTGGCCCCGCAGAAGGCCGCATCCGGCGACTGAACGCCGAGCGCCCGTCCGCTTTGCCCCGATCAGCCGCTTGCGATTGCAAGCGGCTGATTTCTTTGGGGAATCATTTCGTAATGCATGGCGCTTGAACGCAGTTCCTTGCATCCTTTTCCGGCTACCCCCATAACCGTGCCGAGGCCCCCTGCATCCCGCGGGCCTGGAACTTGCAGTGGTCGACGAGTCCGCCAACGACCCTGATTGCCCCGGAGCACATATGACTGAACCTACCCGCGACACCGCCGAGAGCGACGCCATCGAGCTGAGCGAGCTGCCGGTCCTGCCGCTGCGCGACGTGGTCGTCTTTCCCCACATGGTCATCCCCCTGTTCGTGGGGCGTGACAAATCGATCCGTGCGCTGGACACGGCCATGGAAGGGGACAAGCAGATCCTCCTGGTGGCCCAGAAGTCGGCTGAAGTCGACGACCCGTCGGGCGACGACCTCTACCAGGTCGGCACGCTGGCCCATGTCCTGCAGCTGCTGAAGCTGCCCGACGGCACCATCAAGGTGCTGGTGGAGGGCGTGGCCCGCGTCCGCATGACCGGGGTGGAGGAGAAGGACGGGGCCCTGGTCGGCGTCGCCGAGACCCTTGAGCCGGAGGTGGACCGGGAGGAGCGCGAGATCGACGCGATCACCCGCTCGCTGCTTGGCCTGTTCGAGCAGTACGTCAAGACCAACCGCAAGCTGCCGCCGGAGCTGATGCAGACGTTGTCGGGCATCGAGGAGCCGGGGCGGCTGGCCGACACCATCGCCGCCCACCTCGGAGTGCGGATCGGCGACAAGCAGAAGTTGCTGGAAACGCCGGGCATCGGTGCGCGACTGGAGCAGCTGGTCGGGCTGGTCGACGGTGAGATCGACGTCCAGCAGCTGGAAAAGCGCATCCGCGGCAGGGTCAAGTCGCAGATGGAGAAGAGCCAGCGCGAGTACTACCTCAACGAACAGATGAAGGCGATCCAGAAGGAGCTGGGCGACATCGACGACGCTCCCAACGACATCGAGGACCTGACCCGCCGGATCGCTACCGCCGGCATGCCCAAGCCGGTGGAAGCCAAGGCCAAGGCCGAGCTCAACAAGCTCAAGCAGATGTCGCCGATGTCGGCCGAGGCCGCGGTGGTGCGCAACTACCTGGACTGGCTGCTCGGCGTGCCGTGGAAGAAGCGCAGCAAGGTACGCAAGGACCTTCGCGCGGCCCAGGAGGTGCTGGACGCGGACCACTTCGGCCTGGAGAAGGTCAAGGAGCGCATCCTCGAATACCTGGCCGTGCAGACCCGCGTGAAGCAGATGAAGGCGCCGATCCTGTGCCTGGTGGGACCGCCCGGCGTCGGCAAGACCTCGCTGGGCCAGTCCATCGCGAAGGCCACCAACCGCAAGTTCATCCGCATGAGCCTGGGCGGCGTGCGCGACGAGGCGGAGATCCGCGGACACCGCCGCACCTACGTCGGGTCCATGCCCGGCAGGATCGTGCAGAACCTCAACAAGGCGGGCACGAAGAACCCGCTGTTCGTGCTGGACGAGATCGACAAGATGTCGATGGATTTCCGCGGCGATCCGTCTTCGGCGCTGCTGGAGGTGCTGGATCCCGAGCAGAACCACTCCTTCAACGACCATTACCTGGAGGTCGACCTCGACCTGTCGGAGGTGATGTTCGTGGCGACTTCCAATTCGCTGAACATCCCGGGCCCGCTGCTGGACCGGATGGAAGTGATCCGTATCCCGGGCTACACCGAGGAGGAGAAGCTCAACATCGCCATGCGCTACCTGCTGCCCAAGCAGATCAAGAACAACGGTCTGAAGCCGGAGGAGTTGAAGGTGGGCGAGGCCGCGGTGCGCGACATCATCCGCTACTACACCCGCGAATCCGGCGTGCGCAACCTTGAGCGCGAGATCTCCAAGATCGCGCGCAAGGTGGTCAAGGAGATCGCACTGGCGGGCCCGCAGGCGAAGAAGACCAAGACGGTGCAGGTGAGCGCGAAGAACCTCGACAAGTACCTGGGCGTGCGCCGCTTCGATTTCGGACGCGCCGAGGAGCAGAACGAAATCGGCCTGGTGACCGGGCTGGCGTGGACGGAGGTGGGCGGCGACCTGCTGCAGGTCGAAACCACGATGGTGCCGGGCAAGGGCCAGTTGATGCTGACCGGCCAGTTGGGCGACGTGATGAAGGAGTCCGCTTCGGCCGCGTTGTCGGTGGTGCGTGCGCGTACCGAGGCGCTCGGCATCGACCTGGAGTTCCTGCAGAAGCAGGACATCCACGTGCACGTGCCGGAAGGGGCAACGCCGAAGGATGGTCCGAGCGCCGGCATTGCGATGGCGACCGCGCTGGTCTCGATGCTGACGAAGAACCCCGTGCGCGCGGAGGTCGCCATGACCGGCGAGATCACCCTCAGGGGACGCGTCCTGCCGATCGGCGGCCTGAAGGAGAAGCTGCTCGCCGCGCTCCGTGGTGGCATCACCACGGTGGTCATCCCGGCGGAGAACGAAAAGGACCTGGTCGATCTGCCCAAGAGCGTGACGCAGGGGCTGAAGATCGTCACTGCCAAGTGGATCGACGAGGTGCTGGACGTGGCGCTGGAGCGGCCGGTGACGCCGACGCCCGCGCAGGGACAGGGCGACCTGCCCGTCAGGGGCAAAAACAAACCTGCCGCGCAGCCTGACGTCAAGCATTGAGCCTTCGATTTCCGCAAATGACGCAAAATGCGCTGGAACCCGCGTCATTGCTAGCTTTCCGTCTTGCACCACCAAAATGCCGCTGGTATAACAACTGGCAACCGCAGGGCGGCCCCGCAAGGGCCGCCTTTGCGGCAAGGTCGATCGGGGGGCCGCCGTGCGCGGCGGTCGTCCGATTCTCAGAGCACCGCGGTTCCCACCGCCCAGGAGTCCATACGAATGAACAAGGCTGATTTTGTTGCTGCCGTCGCCGACGCTGCAGAGCTGTCCAAGTCCGACGCCGCCAATGCCGTCGACGCCGTGGTCAGCGTCATCACCAAGACGCTGAAGAAGGGCGACACGGTCACGCTGGTCGGCTTCGGAACCTTCCAGGTCCGCAAGCGCGCCGCCCGCCAGGGTCGCAACCCGAAGACCGGCGAGACCATCAAGATCAAGGCTTCGAAGAATCCGGCTTTCAAGGCTGGCAAAGCTCTGAAGGACGCTGTAAACTAAGCAGCTCACCGGCCGGCGCCCATCAGCGCCGGTTCTGCACTCAAGGGTGCTTAGCTCAGTGGTAGAGCGTCTCCTTTACACGGAGAGGGTCGGGGGTTCGAAACCCTCAGCACCCACCAGGCACCGGTAGAAGAGTTCAAAGTGCGGAGTGGTAGTTCAGTTGGTTAGAATGCTGGCCTGTCACGCCGGAGGTCGCGGGTTCGAGTCCCGTCCACTCCGCCAGTTGTACCGAAGGCGTCGGGTTCATCCCGGCGCCTTCTCCATTTAGTGAGGGCGTTGGTTTCGTGCATGGCACGGAGGCGGCGCCGGAAAGTTGAAGGACATTGGAGCGGTAGTTCAGTTGGTTAGAATGCTGGCCTGTCACGCCGGAGGTCGCGGGTTCGAGTCCCGTCCGCTCCGCCAGTCCTGATTTCCGAAAGCGCCGGCAACGGCGCTTTTTTTTGTCCGCGGCAACCGCGCTAGACTGTGCGGCTTCCGCCCCGACGCGAATGGACCATGCTGCAGAATCTCCGCGACAAGACCACAGGCTGGGTTGCGACCGTGATCATCGGCCTGATGATCATTCCCTTTGCCTTCTTCGGGTTGGATCAGTACATGGTCCAGCGCAGCGATACCACGGTGGCGAACATCAAGGCGCCGCCCACGTGGTGGTCATCGGCGCCTTCGTTCTGGCCGGTGTCGGTGCTGTGGCGCCACGAGGAAGTCACCGTCGACGAATTCCGCAACCGGTTCGAACAGGTTCGCCAGCAGCGCCGCGCCGAACAGGCCGACGCCTTCGACAACGAGGCGTTCCAGAGTCGCGAAACCAAGCTGGAGGTGCTGGACACCCTGATCGACCAGCAGGTGCAGGCGATGGCGGCCGAGCAGGCGGGCATCGTGGTGAGCGACGCGATGGTGCGTAATGCGATCCAGCAGGTGCCCGCATTCCAGCTGGAAGGGCGTTTCGACCCGCAGCGCTACCAGCTTGCGCTTGCGTCGCAGAACCAGACGCCGGCCCAGTTCGAGCAGATCATCCGCGACAGCCTCCAGCAGAGCCTGGTCGCTGCGGCCGTGGCCGGGAGCAACTTCGTCACGACCTCCGAGCTCGACCGCCTTATCCGGCTGATGGGCGAGCGCCGCGATGCCACGGTTCTCCTGGTGCCGCCGCCGGAGCAGGCGGAGCCTGTCTCCGTCACCGACGAGCAGGTCCAGGCATGGTACGAAGCGCACGCCGCCGACTACCGCGCCCCGGAGACGGTCACGATCGAATACTTTGAACTCACCGCGGACTCGCTGCCCGCACCACCTGTCGATGAGCAGGCATTGCGCGAACGATACGAGGAGCAGCGTTCGCAGATGGGCGAACAGGAAGAACGACTCGCCTCGCACATCCTGGTCGAGGTGGCCGACGACGCTGACGAAGCTGCGTGGGATGCCGCCCGCGAGGAAGCGGCCCAACTGGCGGAGCGCGCCCGTACCGCCAGCACCGATTTTTCCGCGCTGGCCGCCGAGCACAGCGATGATCCGGGTTCGCGCAACAGCGGCGGCGACCTGGGCTGGATCGGCCGTGGGATGATGCCCGGCGAGTTCGAGGAAGCCTTGTTCGGGATGGAGCAGGGCGAAGTAAGCGCGCCGGTACGTACCGACTTCGGCTGGCACGTTGTCCGATTGCGTGATGTGCGGACCGGCGGTGAGATGGCTTCGTTCGAGGAGCTGCGCGACACCCTGGCGCTCGAGCAGGCCGAAGCCGATCGGGAAGAGTCGTTCAGCGAGGTGGCCGGGCAGGTGGTGGATGCCGTCCTGAGCGACCCGAACACGCTGCAGACCGCGGCCGAGGTGGCTGGCGCGGAAATCCGCAGGCTGGGCCCGTTCAGTCGTGAATCGGCAGAAGGGCTTGCCGCCCAACCGGAAATCCTGCGCGAGGCGTTTTCCAGCACGCGTATCGAAGACCGCACCGCAAGCGATCCGATCGAGTTGGCACCGCGCCACCACGTCTGGATCCGCGTGGTGGAGCACACCCCGGAGAGTGCCCGACCGCTCGAACAGGTCCGGGAGGAGGTCGTGGCGGCGGTTCGAGCCGATCTCGCCCGGAAGGCCGCTGCCGAGCGGGTGGAGGCGCTGGTCAAGCGTCTGGAAGCCGGCGAGACACTGGAGGCGCTGGCGGAAGCCGAGTCCCTGCCTGCGCCGCAGTCGATCCCCGGCATCCCCCGGGGCGCGCCGCTGGTCGCCGAAGGCGTATCCGAAGCGATATTCGCAACGCGCATCGACGGGGAAGGCGGGCGTGGCATCGGCCATGAGGTGCTGGAAGATGGGCGCGCCGTGGTGTTCACCGTGGACAAGGTGGTTCCGGGTGACACCGCGGAGGTTCCGCCGGAGCAGCGCGAGATGCTCTACCAGCAGCTTGCCCAGATCGGCGGTGCCGAAGATCTGCAGGAGATGACGGCCCGCCTGCGGAAACAGGTGGAGGTCGAGGTGGTGGAAGAGAACCTCTGACTGTTGCTTCAGGCCAGCCGAAACAGAAGAAGCCCGGTTCACACCGGGCTTCTTCGCGTTTGGGATTCAAGGTTCCAGCTCCGAACCCTGCGGCTTCTCAGTCGGCGTCGCCGATGCCGGTCATGCCCAGGATGTTGTAGCCGGAGTCGACGTAGGTGACCTCGCCGGTGATGCCGGCGGCCAGGTCGGAGCACAGGAATGCCGCGGTGTTTCCGACATCTTCGATGGTGACGCTGCGGCGCAGCGGCGCGTACTGCTCGAAGTGCCCGAGCATCTTGCGGAAGTTGGCGATGCCGGCCGCCGAAAGGGTCTTGATGGGCCCGGCGGAGATGGCGTTGACCCGGGTGCCCTCGGGTCCGAGGTTCAGGGCCAGGTAGCGCACCGTTGCTTCAAGGCTGGCCTTGGCCACGCCCATGACGTTGTAGTTCTGCAGCGCACGTTCGGCACCGAGATAGCTCAAGGTCAGGATCGATCCGTTGCGGTTGGCCATCAGCGGCCGGGCCGCCTTGGCCATGGCGGCCAGTGAAAACGCCGAGATCTCGTGGGCGATGTTCCAGTTCTCGCGGGTCAGCCCGTCCAGGAATTCGCCCTCGATGGCTTCGCGCGGCGCGTAGGCGATGGCATGCACGAGGATGTCGAAACCGTCCCAGTGCTGGCCAAGCTGCTCGAAGCAGGCGCTGATGTTGTCGTCGCTGGAGACGTCCAGTGGAAGGACGATGTCGCTTCCCAGCGCTGCTGCTGCCTTCTCGACCCGGGGCTTCAGCTTGTCGTTGAGGTAGGTGAAGGCGAGTTCCGCGCCCTGTCGGTGCATCGCCTCGGCAATACCGCTGGCGATCGAGCGGTCGCTGGCGATGCCGGTGATCAATGCGCGCTTGCCTTGCAGGAAACCCATGGTTGCTCCTCGAATCATCAGGGCCGCGACCGGATGGCCGGGCAAACGGGAAGTGTAACCGCCGCTCAGGGGGACCCGGCAGCGCCGCCGGCGGGTGCCTCGTCCGGCACCGGCAGCACCACTGGCGAGACCGCGAGCAGTTGCGCAGGTCCCTGTCCGCTGCGGCGGATCCGCCCTTTATGCACCGGATTGAGCCACCGGAGGCGCTCGGCGTCCTGGTCGTGGCGCTCTGCCCACTGCGCGATGCGGGTGACACCCGGGCCGACCTCGACGGCCTCGAGGGATGGCACCCCGCGCTCCAGGGCTGCGATCCACGTCGCGTCCTCCCCTGCGTCCTGTAATACGCAGGCAAGCGCGTGGAGCTTGCGCACGTAGGCGTGGGTGATGCGGGGCAGCCCGGGCAGGCTCTCCGGCTGCGCATCGCGGGCCACCTGGCCGCCGCGCCTCAGCGCTCCGAGGATGCGGTATTCGCCGGCGTTGTAGGCCATGACTGCCAGCCGCCAGTCGCCGGCGAACATGCCGTGCAATGTCTTGAGATAGCGGACCGCGGCGCGGGTGGAGTCGATCGGGGACAGGCGGCCGTCGTAACCATTGCCGATCGGTACTTTGTGGTCGCGGGCGGTCAGTTTGATCATCTGCCACAGTCCGGCTGGCCCGAGCGGGCTGCGTGCGTCGGGCCGGTAACCACTCTCGACAAACGGAATCAGTGCGTATTCGGTGGGCAGGTGCGACTTGCGCACTTCGTCGACCACGTATCCGAACAACAGCAACGTCTCGTCATCGGCGGATGCGAGGCGACGTGGTGCAGCGGCGAAATGCTTGCGCCAGCGCGTGCTCACGTCGGCCCCGCATTCCGGGGCGGCGAGGCCTTCGCGGAACTCGCGGTAGATATCAAGGCCGGTCCGGGCAGGGGCGCTTTCGGTCGCTTCCTCCGCTACCGGGGAGGCCCCCGCCGCATCCTGGGCCGCGGCCGAATTCGGAGCGAAGACAGCCAGCCACAATGCGAGCACCGCGCCCACTGTGGCGCGCAGCGCGGTCATGCGGAGAACCCGTCTTTCCAGCGCCGCAACTCGGCAAACACCTCCACGGCGTCGACCGGTGCACGGCCCAACCGATGCGCCACCGTGGCCACGATCTCCGGCTGTCCGCAGCGCAGGAAAGGATTGCAGGCGAGCTCGCTGGCAATCGAGCTGGGCAGGGTCGGGCGATGCGCATCGATCATGGCCAGGGCCTCGCGGGTGCGTTGTCGAAGATCGGGATTGTGGGGTTCGACCGCTGCGGCGAATGCCGCATTGGATATCGTGTACTCGTGCCCGCAGCACAGCCGGGTATGGCCCGGTAGCCCGGCCAGCCGCGACAGCGAAGCCAGCATCTGCGCGGGCGACCCTTCGAACATGCGGCCACAGCCCAGGCTGAACAGAGTGTCGCCGCTGAAGACCACCGCTTCCCCTTCCTCTTCCAGGTGGAAGGCGACATGGCTTGAGGTGTGACCGGGAACGGACAAGGCCTTGAACGTACGCCCTCCCACTTCGATTGCTTCGCCGTCGTGGGCGATCCGGTTCGCGCAGGTGATGCGCGGGTCTGGCGGGGCGACGACGGGCAGCTCCGGCCAGTGCTCCAGCAGCGAGGGCACCCCACCGACATGGTCGGCGTGGTGGTGGGTCAGGAGGATCGCCGTGGGGCGTAGGCCATCTTCGGCCGCGACAAGGACCGGTTCGGCTTCCCCCGGGTCGACCACGATGGCGCCACCGCTTTGATCGTGCAGCAACCATATGTAGTTGTCGTCGAACGCTCGAAGTGGCTGCAGGTCCATCGCGGAACTCCTTGGGCTGCGCCGGTGCATGCCGCAGAATCGGCGGTCACGCCCACGGCGGAACCCGGCGACCATGCCCGCGATCGTGCCCCACCGTCAACTTGATGCTCCGCCGCTGGACTGGTTCGCCGGCCGCCACGGCCGCGCGCTGTTGTCGGCGGAGCAGGGCGCGCTGGATCGCGTGCTGGCAGGCTGCCCGGCCTTGCCCTGGGCATGGCTTGGCCTGGCGTCTGCGCCGTCGCCGGAGCCGGGGCGCCGCGGGCTGGTGCTCAAGCGCCGGCGCGAAGGCTTCGACGGCGCCCTGCGCTGCGCGTTGCCGATGCCACTCGCCAGCGAATCCTTCGGGGCCTTGATGCTGCAGCACGCACTGGACGACCGCCGGGATCCATTGCCACTGCTCGAGGAATGCCACCGCGTGCTCGCGCCGGGTGGCACGCTGTGGTTGGCGACGCTCAATCCGTGGTCGCCGTGGCGCGCCCGCTGGATGCGAAGTGGCTTGCGGGCCCGCGGGACGGGCAGCTGGCAGGCGATACTTCGCCGCGCGGGTTTCGTCGCCGGTTCGGTGAACGTGCAGTGGGTGGGGCCACGCTGGTCGCTGGCGGGCGACCCGGCAGGTGTCGGGCCGCTGGATCGGGTCAGGGGTGGCCTCGTGCTCACCGTGGACAAGCGCACGCATGCAGCGGTGCCGCCGGATCCCGTCCGCCGGCTGCGCTGGTCGCCCGGGGTGGTGCAGGGCGCGGCGGGCCGGCAGCCGGGCTATCGGCAAACCCCCTCGGCTGGCCGCAAGTCGGGATAATGGCCGGATGACTGAAGCTGGAAAGACGATAGAGATCCACACCGACGGCGCGTGCCTGGGCAATCCGGGGCCCGGGGGCTGGGCTGCGCTGCTGCGCTACAGGGATCGCGAGCGCGAGCTGGTCGGCGGCGAGCCGGACACCACCAACAACCGCATGGAACTGATGGCGGCCATCGCCGCGCTGGAGGCCTTGCGCGAGCCCTGCGCCGTCGTGCTGCATACCGACTCCCAGTACGTCAGGCAGGGCATCACCCTGTGGATGCCGAACTGGTTGCGGCGTGGCTGGAAGACCGCCGGCGGCGGCCTGGTCAAGAACCGCGACCTGTGGGAGCGGCTGCATGCGGCCGCGCAGCGGCACGTGATCGACTGGCGGTGGGTCAAGGGCCACTCCGGCAATCCGGACAACGAACGCGTGGATGTGCTGGCGCGCGATGAGGCGATCAAGCTGCGCGCCGGGTCGCGGTAGGGCACGGCGAGGCTGGACTACACTGTGGCGATGCGACAGGTCATCCTCGATACCGAAACCACCGGACTCAGTTGGGAACGCGGCAACCGGGTGGTCGAAATCGGCTGCGTCGAGTTCGTGGAGCGCCGCCCCACGGGCCGTACGTTCCACCGCTACCTCAACCCCGACTGCGAGTTCGAGCAGGGTGCTCAGGAAGTCACGGGATTGACGCGCGAGTTCCTTGCCGACAAGCCACGATTCGCAGAGGTCGTCGACGAGTTCCTCGAGTTCATCGATGGCGCCCAGCTGGTGATCCACAACGCGGCCTTCGACGTCGGGTTCCTGGACAACGAGCTGCGGCTGGCGGGTGCCGCGCACGGATGCCTGGCCGATCGTTGCGCCATCGAGGACTCGCTGCTGCTCGCGCGGCAGCGCTACCCCGGGCAGCGCAACTCCCTCGATGCGCTCTGTCGGCGCCTCGGGGTCGACAATGCGCACCGCCAGTTGCACGGGGCCCTGCTCGATGCCCAGTTGCTGGCCGAGGTCTACATCGGCCTGACGTCCGGACAGGAAGAGATCGGCTTCGGCAGCAACGACCCGGCGGTGGAAACGAAGATCGTGTTCCGCATCGATCCCGATCGCCCGCGACCGCGGGTGGTGGTGGCCGCCGACGAACAGGCGGCCCATGAGGCACGGCTGGAGACACTGCGCAAGCGCGCCGGTCGTGCGGTATGGGACCTGGCGATAGAGCCGGCGGCCCCGGACCGGGAGCCGGCGCCGGCCTGACCGCCGTCAGTGGCTGCGGACGAGGACGACGGTGATGTTGTCCGAGCCGCCGCCGTCGAGCGCGGCCGCCACCAGGGTGTCGACGCACTCCTGTGCGCTGCAGTCGCCCCTGGCGAGCACGCGCGCGATCTCCCGGTCCCCGACCTCCTCCGTGAGTCCATCGCTGCACAGCAACAGTTGCATGCCGGGACGCAGTTCCCCGGTCATGGTTTCGACGTTGAGATTGCGCGGGTCGGTCACCCCCAGTGCCTGGGTCACCACGTTTCGGTGCGGATGGTTGCGGGCCTGCTCATGGGTGATCGCACCGTTGGCGATCAGCTCCTGGACGTAACTGTGGTCCTGCGACAGCTGTGCAAGCTGGCCGTCGCGCCACAGGTAGACGCGGCTGTCGCCCACCCACGCGACCTCGAACCTGCTGCCATGGACCTTCGCGGCCACCACCGTGGTGCCCATCGGCAGCGCGTCATGGCGCCGGCGCGAGGTGCGGATGATCTCTTCGTCCGCGACCCGGATGGCCTGGATGAGCGGCGTACCGTCGCGGATCTCCCGCACGATGGTGTCGCGCGCCAGCGCACTGGCCACTTCGCCGTACTCGTGCCCACCCATGCCGTCGGCCACCAGCCACAGTCCCAGTTCACTGTCCCCGTAATAGCTGTCTTCGTTCAGCTCGCGGCGCAGGCCGACGTGCGTCAGGTGTCCGAATTCGATCATGTGTCGAGCATGCCTGATGCGGAGTGGTCTGCGTTCCGGGGAATAACGCAATAATCGTGGCGTGCCGGCCTCGGCACAAGGCGCGCGGGCAGCAAAAAGGGCTGCCGGGGCAGCCCTCCTGCGTCATCTGGCGGAGAGGGGGGGATTCGAACCCCCGGTACGCTATTAACGTACGCCTGATTTCGAATCAGGTACATTCAACCGCTCTGCCACCTCTCCGGATCCCAACGGCTCGGAAGCTGCCGTGGGGGCGCCATGATACGGTCCGCCGCGCGCGCGGACAAGCGCCATGACACCACCACCGGCGACGGTACACTGCCCGTTCCCCGACAGCCTGCGCGAGATTCCTCCATGTCCGAGATCCTTGTTCCCGTGTCCTTTGGCGAGCTCCTGGACAAGATCGCGATCCTGCAGATCAAGTCCGAGCGCATCGAAGACGCCGCCAAGCTTGAGAACGTGCGCAAGGAGCTCTCGGCGCTCGAGAAGACGTGGATGGGACACCCGGCGGCAGTGGGTGATGTCGTTCGCCTGCGTGCCGAGCTCAAACAGGTCAACGAGCGTCTCTGGGAGATCGAGGACGCCATCCGGGTGAAGGAAAAGGCCCGCGAATTCGACGACGAGTTCGTCCGTCTGGCCCGCAGCGTCTACTTCGAGAACGACGAGCGCGCCCGCCTCAAGCGCGAGATCAACCTGGCCCTGGGTTCCTCGTACGTCGAGGAGAAGTCCTACCAGGACTACCGGAGCGGCGACGCCCCCTGAACCCCACCGGGCCCCGCACGCTCAGGCATCGATGTCGGCACGGTAGCGCTCGAATGCGTCGACGGCGTCGTCGACGCTGACCAGGTCCATCACGCCCTCGCGCTCGATCTTGGTGCCCCAGCGAAGTACCGCCGCCGGTTTGCCGAAGTACCTGCGGGCAGCATCGTCATAGCGGTCGACGCAGTAGCGGCGGTCGGAGTAGGGGCCGCTCCGGGCGGGGTTGCTCGCCGCGTGCAGCCCCAGCACCTTGGTACCCATGGCATTGGCAATGTGCATCGGGCCGGAATCCGGGGAGACCAGCAGGTCGGCGCGTTCCAGCAGGGCCGGCAATTGCTTGAGGGTGTCCTTGCCGACCAGATCGATCGCCGGCCCCTCCATGGCCGCGATGATCGCGTCGGCGGTCTGCCGTTCCAGCTCGCTGCGTCCGCCGCACAGCACCACCCGCCACCCGCGTCCCACGGCATGGTCGGCCAGCGCGGCGTAGCGTTCCGCCCGCCAGTTGCGCAGTACGTGGCTTGAGCAGGGCGAGATCATCAGCGTCGGCGTTCCATCCTCCGGCCACTGGTCACGGGCCCATTGGCGTGCGTCGTCCGGGACCGGCAGGTCCCATCGCACCTGCGTCTGCCTCAGCCCCAGCGGCTCGCAGAAACTGCCGATTGCATCCAGCACATGGATGCCCGGCCGGTCCGGGATGCGGCGGTTGATGAACAGTCCGTGCCCGTCCCTGGAGCGTGCACGGTCGTAGCCCACCCGAACCTTCGCGGGCACGAAGGCCGACAGCAGGTTCGCGCGCGCGGCGACCTGCATCTGCAGCAGGACGTCGTACCCCCCGGGCGCGCGCTCGCGGATGCTTCGCCGCAGTGCCTTCATGCCGGCCCAACCCGATTTCTTGTCGTACTCCAGGAACTCCACGCCGGGCAGTCCCTGCAGGAGCCGATGCTCGCCCTTGCCGATCACCCATGAAAACCGGGTGCCGGGCCAGGCCGCCTGCAACGTGTGTACGAGTGGGACCACGTGGGTGACGTCGCCCAGCGCGGACAGGCGGAGCAGGCAGATGGAAGAGGGTGCGGGCGGGATGGTAATTGCTAGACTCCGGAAGATGACGGGGTATGACGCTACCGAAGGATTGACGCCTTTCCGCGAAGATGGCGGCATCGGCGCGATTCTGTTCGACCTCGAGGTGGTGCGGCAAGCGCAGGCGGAGTGGTTCTCACCGGCGTTCTGGGGCGACAGCGCGCGACCGGTCGAGAGTGGCGGACGAGGCGGTGCCTGGTTCGTCGATGCGCCGTTCGGCCAGTCGGTGCTGCGATGCTACCTGCGTGGCGGCCTGGTTGCCCATGTGAACCGCGACCGCTATCTGTGGCGCGGCGCGGCCCGTACCCGCAGTTTCGCCGAGTTCCGCCTGACCCGTGCGGCGGCAGAGAAGGGCGTGCCGGTTCCGCGGCCGATCGCAGCGTGTTACCTGCGGCAAGGAATGCACTATCGCGCCGCGATCCTCGTCGAGCGCCTTCCCGACGTGCGTACGCTGGCCGACCGTGCCGCGGTGGCCGGGGACGGTGCGCCATGGGAGGAGGCAGGGCGACTGATTGCCCGGGCGCACCGGGCGGGTCTCGACCACGCCGACCTCAATGCCCACAACCTGCTGTTCGATCGCACCGGCCAGGGCTGGCTCATCGACCTGGATCGCAGCCGCATGCAGATCCCGGCGACGCGCTGGCGCGAGGGCAACCTGGCGCGCCTGAAACGCTCGTTGATGAAGCTGCGCGGCCAGCGGTCGACCGACGCCGTGGAGCGCGACTTTGCCCGCCTCCGTGAGGCCTACGACCGCATCTGGGCGAGGGGGTACTGACATGGGCTGGCAGTTGCGTCCCCAGGGCGTGGGCAACGCATCGGCCGTGGAGCTGGGCTCGGCCATGGCGACGATCGAACTCGATGGGCGCCCCTGGTTGACCATCGATTGCGGCGGGGAAGGCCTGACCGCCTACATGGCGCAATATGGCGAAGCGCCGCGCTCGCTCTTCATCACCCATACCCACCTCGACCACGTCGCCGGGTTCGAGCGCCTGTTCGTCGACAGCTACTTCGATGAGCGGTGGCGCGGCAAGGTGCGTCTGTACGTGCCCGCCGGTCTCGTCCCGTTGCTGCACCAGCGCGTGGGCGACTACCCCAATCCGCTGGCCGAAGGCGGGGCGAACTTCTGGGATGCCTTCCAGGTCATCCCGGTTGGCGATGCCTTCTGGCATGAAGGCGTGCGTTTGGAGGTGTTCGCGACTCGGCACCACTGGCCCGGCACGTCATTCGGCCTGCGGTTGCACGGCAGTGTGGTGTGGACCGGCGACACCCGGCCCATTCCCGAGGTGCTCGCGCGCTTCGCCGATGCCGGTGAGCTGGTGGCCCACGATTGCGCCCTGCATGGGAACCCGTCCCATAGCGGCATCGAGGATCTCGAGCGCGAGTATCCCCCGGAGCTGTTGAGCCGCTGCGTGTTCTATCACTACGCCAATGCGGAGGAGGGCCGGGAGCTCGAAGCCCGTGGCTACCGCGTGGCCCGTGCAGGGGAGGCCATCGCACTGGCGGAAAGCACGGCGGCCCGGGCAGGGCAGTGAGCGCGGCGGCGCCGTGGCCGGCTCCGCGCGACCTGCGCGGTCGTCCGCTGCGCGACCTGCGGTTGTCGGTCATCGACGCCTGCAATTTCCGCTGTCCCTACTGCATGCCTGCCGACAGGTTCGGCGACGGGCATGGCACGCGATCGGCCGACCGCCTGACCTTCGACGAGATCGAGGTGCTGGTCCGTGCGTCCGTGCGTCTGGGGGTGCGCAAGCTGCGCCTCACCGGCGGCGAACCCCTTTTGCGGAAGCGGTTGCCGGTGCTGGTCTCCAGGCTGAGGTGCATCGAGGGGCTGGAAGACATCGCATTGACCACCAACGGCGCGCTGCTGGCGCCCCTGGCGGCGCCCCTGAAGCGCGCCGGGCTTTCGCGGGTAACGGTCAGCCTTGATGCGCTGGACGCCGATCGCTTCCGCCTCCTTTCGGGCGGCCGTGGCCACGTCCGGGACGTGCTGGCGGGCATTGCCGCGGCGGGTGCGGCAGGGTTCCCGCCGATCAAGATCAACTGCGTGATCCAGCGCGGCGTCAACGAAGACCAGGTGGACGGCCTGATCGAATACGCCCGGCGGGGAGGCCACGTGTTGCGCTTCATCGAGTACATGGATGTTGGCAATTGCAACGGATGGCGGCCGGGCATGGTGGTGCCGGCGGAGGAGCTTCGCCAACGTATCGAACGTCGCTGGCCGCTTCGCCTGTTGCCACCGAACCACCCGGGCGAGGTGGCCCGGCGCTACGGGTTCGTGGATGGCACGGGGGAAACCGGTTTCATCAGCTCCGTCAGCGCCCCGTTCTGCGGCGATTGCCATCGGGCGCGCGTGTCTGCCCGAGGCGAGTTCTACGGCTGCCTGTTCGCTGCGGAGGGTGTCCCGCTGCGGCCCTGGCTCGAGCGTGGGGAAGAGGTGGTGGCCGATCGGCTGGCCGAACTCTGGCGCCGCCGCGACGACCACTACAGCGAACTGCGCGCGACCGCAGGGCAGGCGCGGCCAGGCCGGAAAGTCGAGATGTTCCTGGTCGGCGGCTGAAACGGGCCGCCGGCGGGCCCCAAAAAGGCGGTAGCCCCGCCAACTTGCCTCGGCGCCCGCGTCAGCCAATACCGTTGCTGCCTTCCGGCCCTGGCGGAGTTTTCGGCCTAGCGTCGCGAGGGGCCGACGGGGCCACCATGGACTGTTGCTGGCGTTGCTGCTGACGTGGAACTGGCGGAGAGAGGGGGATTCGAACCCCCGAAGCGCGGTTTAGACGCTTACACACTTTCCAGGCGTGCTCCTTCAACCACTCGGACACCTCTCCGCACCTGAACCACGCAGGCCCCGCTCGCGGCATCCGGCCGCCAGCAGGGCCGCAAAGTCTAGCGTTGGCGGGGCCGGCGGACAAGGGGAAAGATGCCCGCGCAGTGAACGCCGGGGGCCGTGGCACAATGGCCGGACCCGTCGCGGCGGTGCGACCGCCCGCCCGCCGCCGATTCCCGTCGCAGAACCGAAGGCCTCGATGTCCTACCTTGTCCTCGCCCGAAAATGGCGCCCCAGGCGCTTCGCCGAACTGGTCGGGCAGGAGCACGTGGTGCGGGCCCTCACCAACGCACTCGACAGCGGCCGGGTGCACCACGCGTTCCTGTTCAGCGGCACCCGCGGCGTCGGCAAGACCACCATCGCCCGCATCTTCGCCAAGTCGCTGAACTGCGAACAGGGCACTTCGGCCGACCCTTGCGGCGAGTGCAACTCCTGCAAGGACATCGATGCCGGCCGCTTCATCGACCTGCTTGAAATCGATGCCGCTTCCAACACCGGTGTCGACGATGTCCGCGACCTGATCGACAACGCCCAGTACATGCCCTCCCGGGGGCGGGTGAAGGTCTACCTCATCGACGAGGTGCACATGCTGTCGAAGGCGGCGTTCAACGCGCTGCTCAAGACGCTGGAGGAGCCGCCCGGGCACGTTAAGTTCCTGCTCGCCACCACCGATCCGGAGAAGCTGCCGGTGACGGTGCTCTCGCGCTGCCTCCAGTTCAACCTCAAGCGCCTGGACGAGCAGCAGATCGGCGGGCAGATCGAAAGGATCCTCGAGGCCGAGGCGATCGAAGTCGAGCCCGGCGCCGTCCGTGAGCTCAGCAAGGCCGCCGACGGCAGCCTGCGTGACGGACTTTCGCTGCTCGACCAGGCCATCGCCTATACCGGCGGCCAGCTGACCGAAAGCGCGGTGGCCGGGATGCTCGGAAGCGTGGACCGCTCCCGGGTGGGTGCGCTGCTGGATGCCCTGGCTGGCGGCGACGGCGAGCGCCTGCTCTCCGAAGTCGGGACGCTGGCCGAGTTCTCGCCCGACTGGGGCAGCGTGCTGGATGCGCTGGCCGAAGCGCTGCACCGGGTACAGGTCCGGCAGCTGGTGCCGGCGGCAGCGGTCGACGGTGACGGTATTGACACTATAGGCCTCGCCGGCCAGGTGCCTGCGGAGCTGGTGCAGCTCTGGTACCAGATGGCGCTGCACGGCCGCCGCGACCTGCCATTGGCGCCGAGCCCGCGTTCGGGATTCGAGATGACCGTGCTGCGGATGCTGGCCTTCCGGCCCGCAGGTGAAGATGTTGCCCGACCGGCACCGTCGGCGGGCTCCCGTGGCGCCGGGCAGGGAAGCATCAAGGCGACGGCGCCAGCAGCAGCGGAAGCACCTTCAAGCGACGCCGCTTCCCGGCCAGCGATGGAGTCACGGGAGGAGGCGCCGGCTCCCGAAGCCACTGCGGGGCCGGAGCCAGAGCCAAAGCGAGTGCAGCAGGTGCAGGCAGCCGAGCCGGTTGCGTCGTCGCCGCCCGTTCCGTCGTCCACTCCCGCGCCCGTGCCGATATCCAAGGGCGGTACCGGCTTGATCGCCGATGCGGACGACTGGCACTCATGGGTCACCAGCAGTGGCCTCAAGGGCCCAGTACGGGTACTTGCCGAACACTGCGGCTTCGTGGCCTGCAGCGGCGGCGAACTCGTGCTGGCGCTTTCGCCGGAGGACGAGCTCCTGCGGAAACCTGCGCTGGTGGAGCAGATCGCGAAGGCCCTGGAGGGGGTGTTTGGCGGCGCCCCCCGGTTGCGGTTCGAAGAGGCCGACGGCGCGGGCGATTCGGTACGCGAGCGGAACCAGCGTGCACGCGACGAGCGCCAAGCCAAGGCCGAGCAGGTGTTCATGAACGATCCCCAGGTCCAGCACCTGATCCAGCAGCATGGTGCGAAACTGGTGCCCGAGTCGATCCGGCCGCTCGACGACCATTGACCCCTTGAGGTCGGCACCGGCCGCCTTCATCAATACCTTACCCCCTGCCAAGTGCGGGCTCCCTCCCAACACGAGCAAACGACATGCGCGGAAACATCGCCCAACTCATGCAGCAAGCGCAGAAGATGCAGGAAAACATGCAGCGCGCGCAGGAAGAACTGGCCGGCATCGAAGTCACCGGCAACGCCGGCGGCGGCATGGTGAGCGTGACGCTGACCGGCCGGATGGAGTGCCGCAAGGTCCGCATCGACCCCAGCGTGATCTCCGACCCCGAGATGGCCGAGGACCTGGTCGCCGCGGCGATCAACGACGCCGTGAACAAGGTCAACGAGGCATCGCAGGAGAAGATGGGCAGCGCCACCGCCGGCATGCAGTTGCCGCCGGGCATGAAGCTGCCGTTCTGATCCGGCGTGAGCTCGCCACTGCTTGAGCAACTGATCGAAGCCCTGCGGGTGCTGCCGGGCGTAGGGCGGAAGTCCGCCCAGCGCATGGCCTACCACCTGCTCGAACGGGAGCGGACCGGAGGGCAGCGACTGGCCGACGTACTTGCCGCAGCGGTCGACAGGATCGGCCACTGCGCCCGCTGCCGCGACTTCAGCGAGGACGAGATCTGTCCGACCTGCGCCAGCGCCAGCCGCGACGTGCAGCAGCTGTGCGTGGTCGAGTCACCCGCCGATCGCCTCGCGATCGAAGACGCGACCGGTTATCGCGGGCTGTACTACGTGCTGCAGGGCCGCCTGAGCCCGCTCGATGGCATCGGCCCGGCCGAGCTGGGCCTGGACCGGCTGGCCGCGCGCCTGGCGGAAGGCGAGGTCGCCGAAGTGATCATCGCCACCAACCCGACCGTGGAAGGCGAGGCGACGGCGCACTACATCGGGCAGCTGGCGCGCCAGCACGGCATCAGGCCGAGCCGGCTGGCCCATGGCGTACCCCTCGGAGGGGAGCTGGAGTACGTCGACCGCGGCACGCTGTCGCATGCCTTCGGCACCCGCAGCGAGATGGGCTGAGCAGGGCCCGACAACCGAATCCCCACGACCGGAGCATGCGATGAGCGAGAACGCCACCGACGACACCATCTTCGGGAAGATCATCCGCCGCGAGATCCCCGCCGACATCGTTTATGAAGATGACGACCTGATCGCGTTCCGTGACATTTCGCCACAGGCGCCGGTGCACGTGCTGTTCGTACCGAAGACGCCGATCGCCACGCTGGATGCGCTTTCGTCCGACCAGGCGTCGCTGGTGGGGCGGCTGGTCCATGCCGCGGCATCGTACGCACGCCGCGAGGGGCTGGCGGAGGATGGCTACCGGGTGGTCATGAACTGCAACGGACATGGCGGGCAGACCGTGTTCCAGATCCACCTGCACCTGCTCGCAGGTGCCCAGCTGGGGCGCTTCGGCACCCCGGCCTGATCCTGCGGGACGGGTCGGAGGACCCCGTTTACCACCACCCCCACCAAGGCCACGGCGCCGGACGCGTCACCACGTCCACGTGTTCGCGGACGGGCCAGAGGTAGACCACGTCGGCAGCCACCCGCGGCAGGCGGTAGTCGTATTCACCGATCCTGCGGTTCTCGTAGCCATCGATGCGCCCGGTGAACGTGACCTCGCGGTTGGTCTCGAACAGTGCGGGGTCGTAGAAGCCGGTGCGGCAGGCGATGAAACGGCCACCGATGTCGTCACTCGCCCAGTACGGCCGGCCGGTGACCGACAGCCGGGTGGAGATCATTTCGAAACAGGTGCGATCGGGCAGCGGCTCGACGTCGACTATCCGGCCGCCCCACCGGACCATCAGGCCGGTGCGGTCGGTGTCGGCCGCCTCGCGCGGTGTCATCGGCGCGAACTCGCCCTGTAGCGGCTTGGGCTGGCTCGCGCAGGCGGCCAGCAGGGCCGTGGCCAGGGCGATCGTTGCGGTGCGGACCTTCATCATCGGATTCTCCTGTGGAGGGATGCCCGTCGGCCATCAATCCGGGCGGTGTGCCCGTAGCGCGCGAACCAGCTCCTTCGATTCACGCGACCGCGCGGCGCCCGGCTGATCGCTAGCGTACCGCCAATCGCTGAAACGTCGGCTGAGCTGGCGCAGTACATCGGCCTTGCCGGGTCGGGCGAGGCTGACCCGTTCAGCCCAGGCCAGTGCGGGCTCGTCGGGCTCCCGACCCAGCCCCAGCTTCCGGTAGCGCCGGTCGAGTGCGTGCCAGGCGCGCAGGACAGGGTCCGGTTGTCGCTCCCCGCGACGGCTGAGCCACACCATCCACAGCAGCCCCAGCAGCGCGGCCATGGCGAACAGCATTCCCAGCCGCATCCCGTCCAGGCGCCCGACGCCAAGCGGGCGCAGCAGGCGTGCCTGCCGCTCGGCATCGAACCCCAGGACCATGTCGTTCCAGCCGCTGCGGAGGAGGTCGGCCAGGTCGAGGAAGCCTCCGCCTTCGCCGAACATGTCGCCGAGCAGTCCGCCACCGGGAAGCCGGTCGTCGAGCGTGTCGAGGATGCGTTCGGGTGCGACCGCCGAAGTCGGGTCCATCCGGACCCAGCCGCGGTCCTCTAGCCAGATTTCCGCCCAGGCATGGGCATCCATGCGGCGCACCAGCCAGTAGTCCCCCAACGGGTTGCGGTAGCCGCCCACGTAACCGGTGACCACGCGCGCCGGGATGCCGGCGGCCCGCATCAGTACGACATAGGACGAGCTGAAGTGTTCGCAGAAGCCGGCCTGCTCGTCGAATAGGAACTCGTCCACCGAGTGGCGGCCTGGCAGCGGCGTGGTAAGCGTGTAGGAGAACTCCTCGCGGATCCAGTCCATCGCCCGTTGCGCGATGGCGGCATCGTCGCCCCCCATTTCGGCGCGCCACTGGCGGGCGAGCGCGTGGGTGCGCGGATTGAATCCTTCCGGCAACGCAAGCGCGGCGCGGCGCAGCGCGGGCCGCAGTTCGGGGTCGTAGACTGCCGGCGGTGACGAGCGCATCCGCCATCGGGTCAGCGCCGTCAGCGGGCGCGGGGTGAACAACTGGTGGTCGTGGGCCAGGTGGGCACCGTCCGGCGCCGCAACCGGCAGGTCGAGGGCCACCAGCTGGTGGCGGTCGGTCGGCTCGATCTCGACCTCGTACTCCCACGCCTCGTCCTCATGCACGACCGGTGCCGGCGGCAGGTTGGCCAGCCAGCGCGATTGCGACCAGGTGCGACCGTCGAAATGCCAAAGCACCGGCCCGCGCCAGTACATCTGCGACTTCACCGGGGGGCGGCCGGCAAACCGGACCCGCAGTGCCGGCGCGTCGTCCGCCATCAGGTCGATCCACTGCCCGGGGCTCATCTCGTCCGACAAACCCGGCCGCGCCAGCGCGCGCTCCGGCACCCCCCACAGGGGCGAGCCGAGGCGAGGGAACAACCAGAATGCGGCCAGCGCCAGCGGGAGCCCGATGGCGAGCAGCCGCGCAACGCCCAGCATCCGCCCGGCGGGTTTCCCTTCGTCCGCCTCGCCCGACTCGAGGTCCGCGAGCTGCAGCAAGGCGCCCAGCGCCAAGGCCGCGCCCGCCAGGCCCAGCACGAGCGACAGCGGCCCCTGGTCGAGCAGGAATGCGCCGAACGGTGCGAACAGGGCGAACCCGATCAGACTGCGGGCGTCCCTGAGACTGAAGGTTTCCGCCGGCTTCACCGCCAGCATCGCAGCCAGCACCGCGGCTCCGGTGTCCCGGCCGAAGTTGAGGCCGGACATGCCGACCACGGCGCCAAGTACCGCCAGGGCGACCAGCACCCGCAGGACGACGTGCAATGGCCGCCGCCAGGACAGCGCCGCGACCACGACCGCCGCCACACCGATGAGCCTGCCCAGCGCACCGGGCAATTGCAGCAGCAAGGGGAGCAGGCACGCCGCCCCGGCTGCCAGGGTCCAGGCGCGGCTGCCACGGTCCAGCATTTGCGGTGGCAGGGAGTCAGCCATGCGGCATCAGAGCGAGTGCACGAAGGCAGGCGTGGCGGTGGACGGGCCCGTGGTCGGGGCCAAGTGAGGGCTGGTTCGGTAGCGCCAGCCGGTAGCGCCGGCCGTCGCGTTCGGCTTCGTCCACCCATCGCGCAAGTCGAGAGATGCGGGTCTCGACCGGTGCCTGGCCGGTGGCGTGCCAGTCGAGCACCACGTCCGCACCCAACGGCTCTTCGTACTCTCGCACCAGCAAGGTGTCCCGGCGTGCCGAGGGCTTCCAGGCAATCGCACGGCGCGAGTCGCCGCGCCGGTAGCTTCGCAGGTGGTGGACATCGTCGCCGCTCGGGTGCAGACGGCTCTGGACACGATCGCCCGAGCCCAGGGGCAGCGGAGGGCCGTCGGATTCCGGTCGCGGATACACCAGCAGCGGCGCCTGTGGCCACACATAGGCCCATGCCCGCGCCAGGCCGAGTGGGCGGATGCTCCAGATGCGCAGGCGGGGCAGGTCCAACCACCCGCGCTGGGAGGTGGGGATCCGCAGGTCCGCCTCGCCGTTGCCCTGCAGCAGCCGGAGGATGGTGTGGTCGGTGGAGGTGCCGGCCGCGCCCGGTTCCAGCTGTACCTGCAGACCCCGGCGGGCCCGGCCGTCCTGCGCCTTGGCATGGATGCGCAGTACCAGGTCGTCGCCGGCGGGAACCGGTTCTGCTTCCAGCGCGACGATCGACAGGCCGGTGAGCTGGAGCTGGGTGGCCACCAGGCTTGCCAGCCCCGCGCCGGCCAGCAGCAGGCCCAGCAGGAGGGCCGGATTGTTGTTGTAGTTCAGTGCTCCCAGCAGCATCGCCAGCAGCAGGACCGCGTAGAACAGGCCGAAGCGCGTTGGCAACACATAAACCCGGCGCCGATCGAACCGGGCCGGGAGCGCTTCGGGCTCGCGCGGCCGCGCCAGCGCGAGCCCCCACGCATGCAACCGCTGCGGGATCGCACGCAACACCGTGTCAGTCCACCGGTACCGCGTGCAGGATCGATTTCGCGAGTGTCGCGTCGCTTCCGGCGTCGGCCTCTCCCACCAGCCGGTGCGCGGCAACCGCGATGAACAACGCCTGCACGTCTTCCGGCAACACGTGGGTGCGGCCCAGCAACAGCGCGTAGGCGCGCGCGGCGCGCAGCAGTGCGAGCCCGGCGCGGGGTGAGAGTCCCACCCGGACCCCCGGATGCCGGCGGCTGCGTCCCAGCAGTGCCTGCACGTATCGGATCAGTGCATCGCTGGCATGCACCGCCTCCACCGCCTGGCGCGCGGCCAGCACGTCGTCGGCGCCCAGCAGCGGGTTGGCCCGGGCGATCAGGTTGCGGCGGTCGGCCCCCGCCAGCAGGTCTCGTTCGGCGTCTTCACCTGGATAGCCCAGGGCAAGGCGGAGGAGGAACCGGTCCAGTTGGGAATCGGGCAGGGGATAGGTGCCCGACAGGTCCACCGGATTCTGGGTGGCGATCACGAAGAACGGACGGGGTAGCGGATGGCTGGTCCCGTCAACGGTGACCTGGTGTTCGGCCATCGCTTCCAGCAGTGCACTCTGCGTGCGTGGTGGCGCACGGTTGATCTCGTCGGCGAGCAGGACCTGGGTGAACACCGGGCCGGGATGGAACTCGAAGCGCCGCGCCTGCGGGTCGAAGACCGACACGCCCACGACATCAGCCGGCAACAGGTCCGAGGTGAACTGCACCCGCTGGAACTCCAGGCCGAGGGTGGCTGCCAGCGAGTGCGCCAGCGTGGTCTTGCCCAGGCCGGGCAGGTCTTCGATCAGGAGGTGTCCATCGGAGAGCAGTGCGACAAAGGCGAGCCGGACCTCGTGCGACTTGCCGAGCACCAGCGAGTTGACCTGGGCCTGTGCGCCATCGAGGGCTGCACGCAGCCGGTCGGGTAGGATGCTGGCCGGATTGGGTGATGCCGGTGCTGTTGACGCCATTCATGCTCTCCAGTGCGCGATCCTGCCGGGCGGGAACCGGGCCCGGTTCCCGTGGCATCGAGTTTAACGAGGCGAACACTTCATGCGGGAACACCCCGGGATGCCGGCGCATCCCTCACCTATCGACCCAGGCGTTGAGCCCTTCGGGACGGATCCCGGCGCGGAGGTCGCGCGTCGCATATTCCTTGCGCTGTTCGTGCTGGTGTTCGCGGTCAAGCTGCTGGTCGCCGCGCGGCTGCCCCTGTTCGTCGATGAGGCCTTCTATTGGCTGGAAGGGCAGCACCTCGCACCGGCGTATTCCGATCTGCCAGGCCTGACCGCGTGGATGGCCCGGCTGGGCGTCACGCTCGGTGGGGATACCGCCTTGGGGCTGAGGCTGCCGTTCCTGCTGATGGCGGCGCTGGTGCCCTGGCTGGTGGTGAAGATCGCCAGGCGCACGCACGGCGACAGGTTTGGCTGGCAGGCCGGCTCACTCGCGTTGTTGCTGCCGCTGGCGGGCACGCTCGGCCTCATGGCCCTGCCGGACGCCGCAATGGCACTGGCCACGCTGCTGTGCATCGACGCCGGAGCGCGGCTGCTGCGCCGGGTGGATGCGCTGGCCGCGCTGGAGCTGGCCACCGGCCTGGTGATCGGAGCGCTGAGCCACTATCGCTTCATCGCCGTCATCGGCGTGGGCCTCGTCGCGTTGTTGCTGTTGCCGGAGGGGCGCAGGGCGCTGCGCGATGCACGGGTATGGACCGCGGTGGCGATCGGCGCGGCGGCATGGACCCCGCTGGTTGCATGGAACTTCGACAACGCCGATGCCGGGCTGCGATTCCAGCTGGTGGATCGCCACCCCTGGTCATTCCATTGGGAGGGTCTGTACTTCATCGCCATCCAGGCATTGATGGTCACCCCGGTCCTGTTCGCGGCCATGGCGGTGGCGGCGTGGCGGGGTCGGCGCAGCGCAATGCCTGCAACGCGCTACTTCGCTCTGCTGGGTGGGCTGGTCGTGCTCGGCTTCTTCGCGTTGGGGTTCTTCGCCGATACCGAGCGGGTCAGTTTCCATTGGCCACTGCCGGGCTACCTCGCCCTGCTGCCGCTGGTTCCCGCGTTGCTGGCTGCCTGGCCCCGCTGGCTGCGGGTGCTTGCATGGATGGGCACCGCAGCCGGACTGGTGGCGGTGCTCGGATACTACGTGGCGGTGTCGGTCCCGGACCTGCGCGCACGTACGGCGGCGGAGAAGTGGTACCCCTCCAACTTCGCGGGCTGGGACGAGTTGGCCCAGGCGACGCGCATGGAGCTCGGCCGCATGCCTGAAGGCACGCGCGTGGTCGCTGGCAGCTTCAAGGTCGGCGCGGAGCTCGGTTTCGCGTTGGGCGACCCGCGCATCCCGGTGCTGGACCATCCGCTCAACCACAAGCACGGCCGGGCGCCACAGTTGAGCCTGTGGGGCCTGCAGGCAGCGCCGCGGTCGGAGTGGCAGGAGGTGCCTGCACTTCTGGTGATGGCATCGAGCGACGTGCCCTACAAGGACCTGCTCAAGCGCTATCACCGGATGTGCGACATGGTGGGCCCGCTGCCGCCACCACGGGTGGTGAATGTCGACCATGGCAGCCAGCGCTTCCTGCTGTTCCGCCTGGACGCGTCGGTGCCGGTTTCGGGAACATGCACCACGCCGGCGATGGCCTGGGTGGATTCACCGGTTTCCGGCGCCACGGTGGGCCGCGACTTCCAAGTTGCGGGCTGGGCGTTCCGTGATGGCGTCGGGCTGGAGCGGGTCGAAGTGCTGCTCGATGGCGCGGTGGTGGCCGAAGCGAGCTACCGGCTGGAGAACCCGGGCGTGGCGGACTACTGGCAGATCAGCAACGATCCCAACCATCCGCGCGTCGGCTTTACCGCCACCGTGCGGCTGCCTGGCGAAGTCGAGCCGGGCCGGCATTGGCTCGGACTGCGACTGCACGGGAGCGACGGCGCGGTGGAGACCTGGCGGGAGCAGCCGGTCGAAGTCCGCTGAGCCTCAGGGCACGGCGAACCCGGCCCGCCTCAGCAGCCGGGCGGCGGCGATCAGGGGCAGCCCCACCAGTGCGGTGGGATCCCGGCTTTCGATCGCCTCGAACAGGCTGATGCCGAGCCCCTCGACCTTGAAGCTGCCGGCACAGTCCAGTGGGCGCTCGGCCCTGACATAGCGCTCGATCTCCGCGGTGCCGAGCGCGCGCAACCGCACGATGGTCAGGTCGCTGGTCGCGTGCGCGGTTCCACCCCGGCACAGGCTGACGGCGGTGTGGAAACGGACTTCGCGGCCGGACATCCGTCGAAGCTGTTCGGTGGCCACTGCTTCCGAACCAGGCTTGCCGAGCGCATCCCCGTCGACTTCGGCGACCTGGTCGGAGCCGAGCACCCAGCTGTCGGGGTTTCGGCTGGCGACGTCCGCCGCCTTTTCCGCCGCCAACCGTGCGGCGAGGTCCGCGGGCGCTTCCCCCGGCCTCGCCGTCTCGTCCACTGCGGGCCGGTCGACGTCGAAAGGCAGGCCCAGGCGAGCGAGCAACTCGCGGCGATAGCGGGACGTGGATGCGAGGATGAGTCGGCTCATGGGCGGCAGCGCAGGGTCTCAGGCAACCGGCGCCCGCGCGCGGTCGATCCGCAGCAACTGCTGCTCGATGCGCAGCCGCGCCTCCTCGATGGAGCTTCGCACCTGGCGGATCTCGTCCAGGGCCGCGTCCTGCCCGTGCTCCCGCAGCCACAGGCGCTGCCGCAACATCTCGCGCATCGCGTCGCGCACCGGATCGTCCGCCTCGTCGCCCGCCACTGCCTCGAACTCCGAACGGGCCGTGCGGAGGCGGGCCTCGAGGGTATCGGCCGCGTCGAGCAGTTGCCGGACCTCTCGCCTGCGCCGGTTGCCGCGCCTCAATGCATAGGCAAGCCCGAGCAGGACGGACACTGCGACCAGGGCCGCACCGGTTACCAGCATCGCCAAGGCATTCACGCTGAAGGGCAGGGAAATCAGGCGCCCAGTCTGCCGCGCGGGCACTGCCGGGGGCAAATCCGCCGGGGCGGGTCGGCGACCGGGGCCGTGCGGTTGCTGAACCGTCGAGCCTGGGCGCAGGCCCTTGTTTGACACCGTAAACGCCGCTCTCTAACATTCTCCGGCTTATGTCCGCTGACGCCCCCAATCCGCCGGTGCCGGATCTGCTGGATGCCTGGCGGATGGTGTCGGCCCGACGCGGCGTCGCCGGGAAGTTCCCGCTGGCGGCCCTGACGCGCCTGGCCGATGCGCTGGTCGACACCGCGGGCGAGGTGGTCTACTCGCTGGATTTCGGTACCGACGAGCTGCGGGTCCCGTTCGTGGAGTTGCGCGCCGAGGCGGCCCTGCCGCTGTTGTGCCAGCGCACCCTCGAGCGCTTCGAGCTGCCGGTGACCATCGAGCAGCGGCTCGGGCTGTTCCGCGCAGGCGGTGGGCTCGAGGAAGTGGACGAGGCCGGTTTGCCGCCGGACTACGAGGCGCTGGTGGTGCCGGAGAGCGGCATGCTGTCGCCGGCAACGCTGGTGGAGGACGAACTCATCCTCGCCATCCCGGTGATACCGGTAAAGCCCGGTACCGAGGCGATGGAGCGGGACTGGCCTGCGGAAGAGGCCGAGCTTGAGCGCGCGAATCCGTTCGCCGCCCTGGCCGCACTGAAGAACAAACCGGATTCGTCGAAGTAGTTCGACGGGTCCACCGACACACCATTCAACGGTTTCACCTGGAGTAAGACCATGGCTGTCCAGAAGTCCCGCGTTTCCCCGTCCAAGCGTGGCATGCGTCGCGCCCACGATTCGCTGTCCAGCAAGCAGCTGTCGACCGATCCGACCACCGGCGAGACCCACATCCGCCACCACGTCACCGCCGATGGCTACTACCGCGGCAAGAAGGTGATCGACACCCAGTCCCGGGTTGCCGACGAAGAGTAAGCTTGGTCGTGCCCGCCCTCCGGTGCGGGTGCTCCCGCGGAAGGGGCCGCCAATGGCGGCCGCTCCAGGTCTTCGTGCCCTGGTGACTGCTTGCGGCGAGCTTCCATCGCCAGCACGCTGGCATCCGTGCAATGGCCTTTCGCTGCGGGAGTGGTGATGACCGACAGGATTTATTCCCGCATCGCGGGTACCGGCAGCTACCTGCCGGAAAAAGTGCTGACCAACGACGACCTGAGCAAGTTCGTCGATACCAGCGACGAATGGATCGCCTCCCGTACGGGCATCCGCGAGCGGCACGTCGCCGCCGAGGGTGAAACCACCGGCGACCTCGCCTTCCACGCCGCCACCCGCGCACTGGAGGCGGCCGGCGTCGAGGCTTCGGAGCTCGACCTGATCGTCCTGGGGACCACCACCCCCGACATCATCTTCCCGTCCACCGCTTGCCTGCTGCAGCACCGGCTGGGCGCCAACGGCTGTGCCGCGTTCGACGTCAACGCCGCGTGCTCCGGCTTCGTCTACGCGCTGGCGGTGGCCGACAAGTTCATCCGCTCCGGCACGGTCAAGACCGCGCTGGTGGTCGGTGCGGAAACCCTGACGCGCATGCTGGACTGGAGCGACCGCTCCACCTGCGTGCTGTTCGGTGACGGCGCCGGTGCAGTGGTCCTGAAGGCCGACGCCGACACCGGCATCCTCAGCACCCACCTGCACGCCGATGGCGGCAAGAAGGAGCTGCTGTACAACCCGGTGGGTGTCTCGGTCGGGTTCAAGCCCGGCGAGCACAACGCCGGCGTCAAGGTGCTGATGACCGGCAACGATGTCTTCAAGCATGCGGTCAAGGCGCTCGACGCCGTGGTCGAAGAGACGCTGGAAGCCAACGGCCTGGACCGGAGCGAAATCGACTGGCTGATTCCCCACCAGGCCAACCTGCGCATCATCGAGGCCACCGCCAAGCGGCTGGCGATGCCAATGGAGCGGGTGGTGGTGACGGTCGACAAGCACGGCAACACGTCGTCGGGATCGGTGCCCCTTGCACTGGACGAGGCGGTGCGCTCAGGGCGCGTCCAGCGCGGGCAGCTGGTGCTGCTCGAAGCCTTCGGCGGCGGCTTCACCTGGGGTTCGGCGCTGCTCCGCTACTGAGCGGCCGCCGCGCACCCTACGCAGCGGTACAGACGGGCCGGCGGGTCGCCGCGTATCATGGTCCGCTTCATTCGCTGTCCGGGATGCCGATGTCGAACTCGCTCGCTTTTGTCTTCCCCGGCCAGGGGTCCCAGTCACTGGGCATGCTTGGCGATCTCGCGGCCTCCGCGCCGCTGGTGCAGCAGACGTTCGCGGAAGCAAGCGAGGGCGCCGGTGTCGACCTCTGGGCCCTGAGCCAGCAGGGGCCGGAAGACCGGCTCAACCAGACCGAGTTCACCCAGCCGGCGCTGCTTGCCGCTGGCGTCGCTGTCTGGCGTCTTTGGGAGTCCCGGGGCGGCCTGCAGCCGGCCCAGCTCGCCGGGCACAGTCTGGGCGAATACAGCGCCCTGGTCGCGGCCGGCGTGCTGACCCTCGAGGATGCGGCGCGGCTGGTACGCCTGCGCGGCCAGTTGATGCAGGACGCCGCACCCGCCGGAAGCGGTGCCATGGCCGCGGTGCTGGGCGCCGACGACGCGCTGGTCGAGCAGGTGTGCGCTTCCGTGTCCGGGAAGGAAGTGGTGGTGCCCGCGAACTACAACTCCCCCGGGCAGATCGTCATTGGCGGACATGCGTCCGCCGTCGACAAGGCATTGATCCAGCTGGCCGAGCGGGGCGTACGCAAGGTGGTCAAGCTCGCAGTGAGCGTGCCGTCGCATACGCCGCTGATGCGGGAAGCGGCCGACCTGCTCGCAAACGCGATGCAGGATGTCCAATGGTCGTCGCCGCGGCTGCCGGTGGTGCAGAACGTCGATGCGCGCGTGCACCCCGATCCCGGCGCCATCCGTGATGCGCTGGTCCGGCAGTTGTACCTGCCGGTGCAGTGGACCCGGTGCGTGCATGCACTGGTCGAGAACGGTGCCAGCCGCATCATCGAGTGCGGGCCGGGCAAGGTGCTGGCCGGGCTGGCCAAACGAGTGGACAAGTCGCTGGACGCCCGCGCCATCGGCACCCCCGACGACTTCGAGGCGGCGCTGGCGCTCGCACAGGGCTGAAGCCCGCCCGCACCCGCAACAAGCAACCAGGAAGGACACCATGAGCAACCTCCCATTGAGTGGCGAGATCGCCCTTGTCACCGGCGCCAGCCGCGGTATTGGCGCAGCCATCGCAGAGGAGCTGGCCGCCCAGGGCGCTACCGTGATCGGTACTGCCACCACGCAGGCAGGCGCGGATGCGATCGGCGAGCGCCTGTCCGCCCGCCAGGGCCAGGGCAGGGTCCTGGACGTGGCCGATCCCGCATCCGTCGAAGCCGTGCTCGAGGCCATCGCGAAGGAAGTCGGCGGGATCTCCATCCTCGTCAACAATGCCGGCATCACCCGCGACAACCTGCTGATGCGCATGAAGGAGGAGGACTGGCAGGCGATCCTCGACACCAACCTCACCAGCGTCTACCGCACCTCCAAGGCGGTGATGCGCTCGATGATGAAGGCACGCAAGGGCCGCATCATCAACATCGCTTCGGTGATCGGCGTCACCGGCAATGCCGGCCAGGCCAACTACGCCGCCGCCAAGGCCGGCATCATCGCCTTCAGCAAGTCGCTGGCGAGGGAGATCGGGTCACGCGGCGTCACCGTCAACGTGGTCGCCCCGGGCTTCATCGACACCGACATGACCCGTGCACTGCCGGATGACGCGAAAGAGGGCATGCTCGGCCAGATCGCGCTGGGCCGGCTGGGCGTTCCCGAAGACATCGCACGGGCAGTCTCGTTCCTTGCAGGGCCGTCCGCGTCGTACATCACCGGTGAGACCCTGCACGTCAACGGCGGCATGTACATGCCGTAACCAGGTGGCCGCCCCCGGGGCGGAAACCGGCTTTCCCCGACGGTCGCCGGATGGTCGCGCGCCCGTCGATTCCACTACACTATTCCATCGAATATCCCGTCCGGGAGGAGTGAAAGACATGAGCAGCATCGAAGAGCGCGTCAAGAAGATCGTTGTCGAACAGCTTGGCGTCAAGGAAGAAGAAGTCACCAACAATGCCTCTTTCGTCGACGACCTCGGCGCTGACTCCCTCGACACCGTCGAGCTGGTGATGGCCCTCGAGGAAGAGTTCGAGTGCGAGATCCCGGACGAGGAAGCCGAGAAGATCACCTCCGTCCAGCAGGCGATCGACTACGTGAAGGCTCACGTCAAGTCGTAACCGCTCGAGGCGCGGCGCCCGGCCTGGCCGGTGCGCCGCCGCGGCAACAGGACCCGGGGCCGCATCTTGCGGCCCTGCGTTTTTCGAAGATCCCATTCTCGTCACACCCATTCAGGCGCGCCCCAGGCCCGGTGCATAACGGGTGGAGGCAGCGCTCCGCAAGCGGAGTCCCTTCATGTCCCCTCGACCGGCTTCAAGCAGGCGTGTCGTCGTCACCGGCCTCGGCATCGTCTCGCCGCTGGGCAATGACCTGGCCAGCAGCTGGGACGGCATCGTCAACGGCCGTTCCGGCATCGGCCCCATCACGCACTTCGACGCCAGCAACTTCGTCACCCGGATCGCTGGCGAGATCCGCGACTTCGACGTTACCCGCTGGGTGCCGGCCAAGGATGCGCGCAAGATGGACCCGTTCATCCACTACGGCGTCGGCGCGTCGCTCATGGCGATCGAGGATTCCGGCCTGGAGATCAACGAGGGCAACGCCGAACGCATCGGTGCCCTGATCGGCTCCGGTATCGGAGGCATCCTCGGCATCGAGGAGCAGACCGCGAAGTACCTGGAAGGCGGCCCGCGCAAGATTTCCCCCTTCTACGTGCCCAGCACCATCATCAACATGCTGCCCGGCCAGGTATCGCTGATCACCGGCATCAAGGGCCCGAACTTTTCCGCCGTATCCGCCTGCGCCACGTCCAACCACTCGATCGGCATGGCGATGCGCATGATCCAGTACGGCGACGCGGACGTGATGTTGGCCGGTGGCGCCGAGCGTGGCTCCTCCCCGACTTCGATGGGCGGCTTCTGCTCGATGAAGGCGATGTCGACCCGCAACGACGACCCGACCCATGCCTCGCGTCCGTGGGACAAGGACCGCGACGGTTTCGTGCTCGGCGATGGCGCCGGCATCCTGGTACTCGAGGAATACGAGCATGCCAAGGCCCGTGGTGCCCGCATCTATTGCGAGCTGGTGGGCTTCGGCGCCAGCTCCGATGCATTCCACATGACCGCCCCGAGCGAGAACGGGGAGGGTCCAGCGCGCTGCATGGCCATGGCCATCAAGGATGCCGGGGTCAACCCGGAAGAGATCGGCTACCTCAACGCCCATGGCACTTCCACGCCACTGGGTGACCTGGCCGAAACGCTGGCGGTCAAGCGTGCCCTGGGCGTCCACGCCTACAAGACCATGGTGAGTTCGACCAAGTCGATGACCGGCCACCTGCTGGGCGCGGCCGGCGGCGCGGAGGCGATCTTCTCGGTGATGGCGTTGCACACCGGGATCATCCCGCCCACCACCAACCTCGACGAGCCCGGCGAAGGCTGCGACCTCGACTACGTCCCGAACGTGGCGCGCGAAGTGCAGGTCGATGTGGCGATGTCCAACGGCTTCGGATTCGGCGGCACCAACGGCACGCTGATCTTCAAGCGGATCTGACCGGCGCACCTTCGGCCGCGACTTGCCCAGCATGTTGTTGACCCGACCGCTGTCGCCGGACCTCGACCTGCTGGACCTGCACCGGCTTGCTCCACGGCGATACCCCGTGCTGCTGGAGTCCAGCGCCCACGGCACCGCCCATGGGCGCTGGGACATGCTGCTCGCCGCGGACGGTACCCGGCTCCAACTCGATGCGGATGGCGTCACCCGGGACGGCGCCGGCGTCGTGCAGGACAGGGATTTCCTCGAGGCACTGGACTTGGCATGGCGGGCCGAACGGACGCCGCGCGATGAGCCGCGATGGCCGTTTCGCGGGGGCTGGGCGTTGCTGCTCGGTTACGAGATGGCGCGCCAGGTGGAGCCCGTACTGACCTTGCCCGATGCCACCGGAGGGCTGCCCGTGGCACTGGCGCTGCGCTGCCCCGCGGCGATCCTGCGTGACCACGTCACCGGTGAGTGCCTGCTGCTCGCCGAGCAGGGCCGGGCCAGGATGCTGGACACCCTCGAGGCCGATGCCGCCAACGCACGTGGCCAGCCACCGCTCCCTGCCTGGACGCCGCCGGCCACGCTGGAAGAGGATCTACCGGAGCGCTACATCCAGGGCGTACGCAGCATCCTCGACTACCTGGCCGCAGGCGACGTCTTCCAGGCAAACCTGTCCCGCGCCTGGCGTGCAATGTTCGATGCCCCCCCCGCACCCGCCACGCTGTTCCAGCGCCTGCGCGAGAACAACCCGGCTCCGTTCGCTGGTCTCTTCGCCGACGAGGGCTGGTCGGTGGTGAGTGCCTCGCCCGAACGGTTGGTGTCGGTGCGCGGCGGGCTGGCGGAAACGCGTCCGATCGCCGGAACGCGGCCGCGCATCCCGGGGGACGACGACGCCGATCGCATACGTGAGCTGGCCGGGCACCCCAAGGAGCGGGCCGAGCACGTCATGCTGATCGACCTGGAGCGCAACGACCTGGGCCGGGTGTGCTTGCCCGGGAGTGTCGAGGTCGACGAGCTGATGACGGTGGAAAGCTATGCCCACGTCCACCACATCGTCAGCAATGTCCGGGGTCAACTGCGGGAGGGCGTGAGTCCGGGCGAGGTCATCCGGGCGACGTTCCCGGGGGGCACCATCACCGGTTGTCCCAAGGTCCGCTGCATGCAGGTGATCGCGGAACTCGAGGAGGAGGGGCGCGGCAGCTACACCGGCGCCATGGGCTGGCTCAACCGCGACGGCGACATGGACCTCAACATCCTCATCCGCAGCGCGGAGCTGGAAGGTCGGCAACTCCGCTTCCGCACCGGCGCCGGCATCGTGGCCGATTCGGACCCGTCGCGGGAGCTCGACGAGACCCGCGCCAAGGCCAAGGGCATGCTGCGTGCGCTCGGGATCGATCTGTCGCCGGGTACCGAGGCGTGACTGCCATGGCAGCTATTTTCCGGACCTTCCTGGGTGATCGGGAGGTCCGGGGCGTTTTGCCGGATGATCGTGGCCTGGCCTATGGCGACGGCCTGTTCGAGACGATGCGTGGCCATGCCGGCCGCATTCCCTGGTGGAGCGCCCATTGGGACCGGCTGGCGCGCGGCGCAGAGCGGCTCGCGATTCCGCTTCCGGCGCTGGCACGGGTGGAGGCGGAGGCGGACCGCCTGCTCGAAGGCGCCGACGGCGTGGTGAAGCTGAGGGTCGGACGGGCTGGTGGTGGACGCGGCTATGCGCCGCCAGCGGGAGGCGAGCCCTCGTGGTCGCTGTCGCTGCATGCCGCGCCCGAGCCGCCGCGCAGGGGGCTGGTGTTGCGCTGGTGCGCGACCCGCGTCTCCGTCCAGCCGGCGTTGGCTGGCATGAAGCACTGCAATCGCCTCGAGCAGGTGTTGTCACGTTTGGAGTGGAACCAGCCCGGTGCCGCGGGTGCCGATGCCGACGAAGGCCTGATGTGCGACACCGACGGCGCCGTGGTGGGCGCGACCGCCGCCAACCTGTTCGTCCTGCACGGGTCCCGCTGGCAAACCCCCGAAGTTGACCGCTGTGGCGTCGCCGGCGTGTGTCGCGGCTGGCTGCTGCAGCATTGCGAGGTGGATCAGGCACGGATCACGGTCGAGGAGGTCGAGCGCGCCGACGCGCTGGTACTGACCAATGCCGTGCGCGGTATCCTGCCGGTCGCCCGGCTGGGCCGTCGCAACTTCGTCCCGCACCCGACGGTGGCCGAATGGCAGCGCCGGCTGGCCCGGTCCCATCCCGCCTTTGCTTCGACTCCATCGGAGATGCCGTGAGCCGTTCCCGCACATTTCGATTCGGATCCTTCCTGCTGCTGGTACTGCTGGTAGGCGTTGCCGCGGTCGGCTATTCCGCCTGGCAGCGCTACCAGTCGTTCGCCGACACCCCCATGGAAGGCGTTGAGAAGGGCGACAGCGTGGTGGTGGAGCGCGGGGACTCCTTCCGCCGCGTGCTGTCCAGGTTGCGCGACGCCGGCGTGCGCGGGGGCGAGGAGATCGAATGGCGCCTGCTGGCCCGCCAGTTGGGCGCGGACGCCAGCCTCCATGTCGGCGAATATGCGCTGGAGCCGGGCATGACGCCCCGGGACCTGCTGGTGGCGATGGGCAGGGGCGACATCATCCAGCACCGTTTCACCATCGTGGAGGGCTGGAACATCCGCGAGTTGCGCGCGGCGCTGGCCCGGGCCCGGCCCCTCGGGCAGGAGTCAGCGGAGCTCGACGACGGCGCGCTGATGGAGGCGCTGGGCCATCCCGGCGAGCACCCGGAAGGCCGGTTCCTGCCGGAGACCTACCAGTACAGCCGCGGTGACAGCGACCTGGACCTGCTGCGCCGTGCCTATGGCGCCGCCGAACAGGCGCTCGCCACGGCCTGGGAGGCGCGTTCACCCGATTCCGTGCTGGAAACGCCCTACGAGATGCTCATCCTCGCCTCGATCGTGGAGAAGGAGACCGGCATCGCCGAAGAGCGGCCGCGCATCGCCGGCTTGTTCGAGCGTCGCCTGCGCATCGGGATGCGGCTGCAGACGGATCCGACCGTGATCTACGGCATCGGCTCCGACTACGACGGCAACATCCGCCGCGTGCATCTCGAAACCGACACCCCCTACAACACCTACACGCGGGCGGGCCTGCCCCCCACGCCGATCGCCATGCCCGGCGTCGCCGCCCTGCAGGCGGTGGCGAATCCCGAGCCGGGCGAGGACCTGTACTTCGTGGCGATCGGTGACGGCAGCGGCCGCCACCTGTTCGCCCGGACCCTCGCAGAGCACCAGGCCAACGTCCGCGCCTACCTGCGCAACTATCGTCGCAACCAGGCCGGCGGCGAGTGACCCGGATGAGGGTGGAACCACGGCTGGTAACGCTGGAGGGCGGCGAGGGCGCTGGCAAGTCCACGGTCCTCGCCGCATTGCGCGCAATCCTGGAGGATGGCGGACGGGAGGTCGTGTCCACGCGGGAGCCGGGTGGCACGCCGCTGGCGGAGCAGATCCGGGGCTTGCTGCTGGACCAGTCCCACGAACCGCCGACCGCGGAGGCGGAGCTGCTGCTGATGTTCGCCGCGCGGGCACAGCACGTGGGCGGGTCGGTCCTGCCCGCGCTGGCGCGTGGCGCATGGGTGCTGAGCGATCGGTTCACCGACGCCAGCTATGCCTACCAGGGCGCGGGGCGTGGCGGGGATGCCGGGCTCATCGGCCTGCTAGAGGAGCGCGTGGTGGGCATCGTGCCGGGGCTGACGCTCCTGCTTGATGTGCCGGTCGAGGTCGGCCTGGCACGTGCCCTGAAGCGGGCCGAGGCGGACCGGATCGAATCCGAGGCGGCCGAGTTCTTCGAGCGCGTTCGCAGCGGATACCTGGCGCGCGCCAGGGCGGAACCCGGCCGCTTCCGGATCATCGACGCCAGCCTGCCGCTGGAAGAGGTGCGCGGGCAGGCGGTGGAAGCGCTGCAGTCGTATATCGGGGGGCTTGCGTGATTCCATTGGCGCCCTGGCAGTCGCGCGTCTACGAAAAGGCGCTGGCCTCGCTGGAGACCGGCCGCCTTGGCCACGGGCTGCTGTTCTGCGGTCCGGCCCACATGGGCAAGCGGGCGGTCGCCGAGCGCCTGGCGCAACGGATGCTGTGTACCGGGCATGGTGGCGCCATCGATCCGTGCGGAGCGTGCCGCAGCTGCCGGCTGTGCGCCTCGCGCTCGCAGACCGACCCGGTGGTGGAGACCCGGCCGGACGGGTCGCTCGCACATCCGTGGGGGCATCCCGGGCATCCGGACCTGTCACTGGTCGGCTACGCCATCAATGAGAAGGCGCGGCCGCCCAAGCCACGGACCGAGATCGTGATCGAGCAGATCCGCAGGCTGTCCGAACAGATGTCGCTGAGCCCCCAGTACGGCGAGGCCAAGGTGGCGATCATCGATCCGGCCGAAGCCGTCAACCACGCCGCGGCCAATGCGCTGCTCAAGACGCTGGAAGAGCCCGTCCCCGGCCGCTACCTGTTCATGGTCAGTGCGCACCCGGCGCGCCTGTCGGCCACCATCCGCAGCCGCTGCCAGAAGTTCGAGTTCCGCCTGCCGCCCCGGGCCGAGGCAGTGGAGTGGTTGCGTCGCCAGGGCCATGGCGACGACGCGGCTGCCGAGGCGCTCGAGGCCGCGCGAGGCCATCCCGGCATGGCCGCGGAGTGGTTGCGGGAAGGCGGCCTGCAGGTACGCCGGGAAGTGTACGACGACCTGCTTGCGGTCGCCGAAGGCAGGGCGCCGGTGGTCGAAACCGCCAAACGATGGGTGGCCGACGGCCACGGCGAACTGCGGCTGCGTTTTGCCGCCGACCTGGCGGTGGCCCGGGCATCGGATGGCTTGACCGACCCCGCACGCTCGCGCAGTCTGGCGGCATGGTTCGATCGCGCCAACCGGGCCCGGGAACTGCTGCGGACCACCGTCCGCGCCGACCTGGTGGTGGTCGAATTGTTGATGGCATGGCGGGCCACCCAGGCACGCCGGCCGGTTGCAGGACACAGGGGATGATCGGATGAATGCAGGTGGCGCCCGCCAGGGCATCCTCTCGCTGGCGGTGAAAGACAAGGCCGCGCTGTACAACGCTTACATGCCCTACCTGAAGCAGGGCGGCATTTTCGTGCCCACGCCCAAGCGCTACTTCCTGGGCGACGAGGTGTTCGTGCTGCTGACGTTGCCCGAATCCAACGAGCGGCTTCCGGTGGCGGGCAAGGTCGTCTGGATCACCCCGGTCGGCGCGCAGGGCAATCGCCCGGCCGGCATCGGCGTGCAGTTCGGCGAGGGCGCCGACGGCGAGAATGTCAAGGGCAAGATCGAAGCGGTGCTGGCCGGCACGCTCGATTCCGAGCGCGCGACCCACACCATGTAGCAGGTGGGCGGCGATGCCGCCCGCTCCTGGTCAGCGCAGCAGTTCCGAATCCCAGCCCGGTCGCGGCGCAAAACGCTCGCCGTGGCGTGCCTGCAACTGCTTGAGACGCTCCAGCAGCGCGTCGGCCCCGGTCTCGCGGATGTACTGGATCGGGCCGCCGCGGAATGGTGCGAAGCCGGTGCCGAAGATCACGCCGGCATCGAGCATGTCGGCATCGGCCACCACGCCGTCGTGCAGGCACGCCACCGCTTCGTTGAGCAAGGGCAGGATGAGCCGGTCCTCCAAATCGTCGGGGGCACGGTAGTTCTCCGGGAGCTCCGGTTTGACGGCCTTGCCGGATTCCCACTTGTACAGCCCCTGGCCGTCCTTCTTGCCACGCTTGCCGGGCTCGGCGCTGGCCGCCAGTGCTTCCGGCACCTTCAGCCCCAGGAACGGGGACAGTTCGGCGCCGACGCCCGCGGCCACGTCCAGGCCCACGGTGTCGACCAGTTCGATCGGGCCCATCGGCATCCCGAACTTCTCTGCGGCCTTGTCGATCGCCCGGCCCGGGATACCTTCCGAGTACGCCGTCACGGCCTCCAGCATGTACGGGAACAGGACGCGGTTGACCAGGAAGCCCGGCGTGCCCGCCACCGGTACGGGCAGCTTGCCGATCGCCTTGCAGAAGCCGGCGAGGCGTTCCGCGGTGGCGGGCGCCATCGCGTCGTGCAGCACGATCTCCACCAGCGGCATCGAGGCGACGGGGTTGAAGTAGTGCAGGCCGGCGAACTGGGCGGGGCGCTGTACGCCTTCGCGCAACTCGGTCAGCGGGATCGAGGAGGTGTTGCTGGTCAGCAGCGCATCGGTCTTCATGCGCGGCTCTACCGTCGCGTAGAGATCCCGCTTGGCCTGGGGCTGCTCGATGATCGCTTCGATCACCAGGTCCGCGCTGGCCGCGCCGTCGCCCGCCAGGTCGCTCTTGAGCCTTGCGGCGACGGCGGGGCGTTTGGATTCATCCTTCACCTTGCGCTCGAACAGCTGGCTGGCACGCCCCATGGCGGTGTCGATGTAGCGCTGCTCGCGGTCGTTGAGGGTGACGTCGAAACCCTTGTAGGCCGACCAGGCAGCAATGTCACCGCCCATCACGCCTGCACCGATGACATGCACGCGCTGGATCCCATGGTCCTTGCCGCCAGCGGCCTTGAGGCGCTCCTGCAGGAAGAACACGCGGATCAGGTTGCGCGCGGTCGGCGTGGACGCCAGCTTCGCCACCGAGCGGCGCTCCGCGGCGAGCTTGCGTTCCGTGCCACCCCCGGTGGTCTTCCAGGTGTTGATCAGTGCGTAGGGCGCCGGGTAGTGCTCCTTCCGGGCCTTGCGTGCCACCTGTTTCACCAGCATCGGCGCGATTGCCTGGCGGGCCACCCAGGTGTTGCTGGCCCAGCCCACCAGCCGCTGGCGTAGCGGTCGGGCGGCACCCTTCAGTGCGAGCGTGGCCGCGGTATCGACCAGCACCGCCTTCTCGGCGGTCCTGTCCACCAGCCCCTTGGCACGGGCCGCGCCAGCCGAGAGCGTCCGCCCGGTCAGCATCATGTCGAAGGCGTCCGGCGCCCCGATCAGGCGCGGCAGGCGCACGCTGCCGCCCCAGCCGGGATAGATCCCCAGCTTCACTTCGGGCAGGCCGATGCGGGTCGAGCCGTCGGTGCTGGCCACGCGGTAGTCGCAGGCAAGGGCGAGTTCGGTGCCGCCGCCCATGCAGAAGCCGTGGATGGCGGCCACGGTCGGGCAGGGAAGCTCGGAGAGGCGCTGGAACACCTGCTGGCCGCGCTTCAGCGCGCCGGCCACGTTGCCCTGTTCGTCGAAGCCGCGGAACTCCTTGATGTCCGCGCCCGCGATGAAGCCACTGTCTTTGGCCGAGCGGAACACCACGCCCGGTGGCGGGTCGATGGCGATGCGTTCGATCAGCCCGTCGAGCTCGACCAGGACATCCTGGGAAAGCGCGTTGACGGATTCTCCGGCACGGTCCAGCGAAAGCACGACCACGCCATCGGCGCGATCCTCTGCATGCCAGTGCTGGAGGCGCAGGCCGGCAAAGCGGGGCAGTCCGGTGTCGGGGGAAGCCATTGCGGCACCATCCGTTCAGGTATGGAATAGGTGGCTATCATCCCGATGTTGTTTCGCCTGCGTCAAATCAGGACAGGAAGCAGCCCGGTGCCGTTCCGGCGCCATGACCCTTGGCGCTTGTGGGCGGGGCCCGGCGCCCCGATGCTGGTCATTGAACTTTCCCCCTCGGGGGCTGTCCCATTGTTCGGCCAAGGCCGAGCCCGAAGGAGTGCCGGCGCGCGGTATGGCCGATAACGAGTTGGACCAGGAGCTGGTCAGGCGTGTCCAGCGAGGCGACAGCACGGCGTTCGATGCACTGGTGCGCAAGTACCAGCACCGGATCACCGGGTTGATCGGTCGCTACATCCCTGACTGGAGTGAATGCCAGGACGTCGCCCAGGACACGTTCGTGCGCGCGTATCGCGCGATCCCGAACTTCCGTGGCGATGCGCAGTTCTATACATGGTTGCACCGGATCGCCGTGAACACTGCCAAGAACCACCTAGTCGCGCAGAACCGCCGCCCCCCCGCCGACGACGTCGAAGTGGGCGATGCCGAGCAGTTCGACAACGGCGTGCGCCTGCGCGACAACGACACCCCCGAGCGCGAGCTCATGCGCCAGCAGGTCGAACAGACCGTGATGCGCGTGGTCGACGGATTGCCCGGGGACCTGCGCACGGCCATCTCGCTGCGCGAGGTCGATGGACTGAGCTACGAAGAGATCGCGGCGCGGATGGAGTGCCCGGTTGGCACGGTGCGGTCCAGGATCTTCCGCGCGCGCGAAGCCATCGACGAAGCCTTGCGTCCGCTGCTCGAGAACGACGAACTCCAGCCGGAGCCGACCCACTGATGCCCACGCAACGACCACACCCGCAGACCGACCTGGAATCGCTCAGCGCGCTGTTCGATGGCGAGCTGGAGGGAGATGCCGGCCGCTTCGCCATCAGGCGCCTGGGCCACGACGCATCCTGGCGGGATGCTTGCGGCCGATGGCAACTGGCGGGGGACGTGCTGCGCTCTCACGCGAGTGGTATCGCCGCCCGCGACTTCCCGCAGCGGGTGGCTACCGCGATGGCAGCCGAAGCCGCAACGGAGGAAGCCGTTCCCGCCAGGCGCGCGGTGTCGCCAGGCCGCGCGCGTTCCCGCTGGGTACCGGCGGCGGCAATCGCGGCCTCGATGGCCGTGGTGGCGTTGTTCGCGGTGCGCCCGGGTGTCGATACCGTGGGCCCCGAGGTCGCAAGGGATCTCGCGGAACTGGCGCCACCCGAAGCGCCTGCCGTGTCGGGAACAGATACGGGCGACGCGCCGGCCGGTGCCTACCGGGCGATGCCCGCGCCTGCACCAGCCATGCTCGCCTCGCAGCCCGGGTCGCCAGTGCGGCCGCGTGCAGTTGGTGGCGAGAGCAACCGCTCACGGGCGGCCTCAGCCGTGATCGAACCCGAGCGGATCGAAGTGCCGGAGCTGATGCTGGCGGACAACGCGATTCCGGCCGAACTCGATCCTTCCGTGGCCAGGCCTTTCATGCCGCCGCCGGAGATCGTCGCCCGGCCATGGCCACGGGCCGTGCTGCCGGGCGCGCGCGCAGCCGACGGGTTCACGGCCGGGTTCGTGGAGCAGGGCGTGGCTCCGTCCTTCTACCCGTTCGACCCGCTTCTGCCGGAGTCCCATGCCGATGCTGCCGCAGAGGCTCCGCCGCAAACCGATTGACGACAAGCCGGCTGCCGGTCGCCGGCGCCCGCCCTTCTCCAGATATCCATCACCGAGGCCGATTCCATGAACCGACCCATTCGATCCATTGTCCTCATCGGTGCGTTTGCCGCCTTGCTGCCCGCTGCGTGCACCGCGCAGCAGTCGCCGACCACCGCGGCCGCCGCCGCGCAGGCGGTCACGCCGCCTTCGGCGCCGCCGATGGTGACCGGGCTCCCCGACTTCACCACGCTGGTCAAGCGCGTCGGGCCCGCCGTCGTGAATATCAGCGCCGAGATGGCACCGCCGGAACGCAGCGGCCGCGGCCAGGTGCCGGATGAATTCGAGGAACTGCTCCGCCGGTTCGGCATGCCCATGCCGGGAGGCCCGCAGGGTCCGCAGGGGCCACGCGGCGGCACCTCGCTGGGAAGCGGGTTCGTCATTTCCGACGATGGCTACGTGCTGACCAACCACCACGTCGTCGATGGGGCCGACACCATCACCGTGACGCTGTCCGACCGCCGTGAATTCGAGGCCGAGGTCATCGGCAGCGATGAGCAGTACGACGTCGCCCTGCTGAAGATCGAGGCGGACGGCCTGCGATGGCTGCGGCCCGGCCAGGAGTCGCTGCAGGCCGGGGAGTGGGTCGTGGCGATCGGCTCGCCGTTCGGGCTGGACCATTCGGTCACCGCCGGCATCGTGAGCGCGGTGGGCCGCTCCAATCCCTACTCGGGCCAGCAGTACGTTCCTTTCATCCAGACCGACGTGGCCATCAACCGGGGCAACTCCGGCGGCCCGTTGCTCAACACCTCCGGCGAGGTGGTCGGCATCAACTCGCAGATCTTCTCCAACTCCGGCGGGTTCATGGGCGTGAGCTTCGCCATCCCGATCGATCTGGCGATGAACGCGGTGGAGCAGCTGAAGGAGACCGGCGAAGTGCGGCGGGGCCTGCTCGGCGTGAATATCCAGGCGGTGAGCAGCGAAGCGGCTGAAGCGATCGGCCTGCCGGACACGCGCGGTGCGCTGGTGACCAACGTGCAGCCGGGCAGTGCGGCGGAGAAGGCCGGCATCCAGCGCATGGACGTGATCCGGTCCTTCAACGGCGCGCCCGTGGGTGACGCCAGCAGCCTGCCACCGCTGGTGGGCGCCCTGGTGCCTGGCAGCCGCGCGACGCTCGAGCTGTTCCGCGATGGCCGGGCACGGGAGATCGAGCTGGTGGTGGGTGGCGAAGAGGCGGGCGGCGCGACGAGCCGCAGCCGAAGCGCCAACACGCCGGGATCCGATCCTGGCAACGCGACCGAAGCCAATGTGCTGGGGTTGACCTTGAAGGAGCTGGATACGACGACGCGCCGGCGCCTGCAGATCGAGGAGGGCGAGGGCGTGCTGGTGGCGGGTGTCGATCGTGAACTGGCACGGGAGACCCAGTTGCGTCCGGGAGACGTCATCCTTGCTGTCGGACGCGAGAGCGTGGACAGCGTCGAAGTATTGGAACGCCGTCTGCAACGTGCCCGGCCCGGCGAGACCCTGATGCTGCTGGTCAGGAGTGGTGGTGCGACCCAGTTCGTCGCGGTGACGGTGCCGGGCGGCTGAACATGCTCCCGGTGCTGCGGGGTGGGGCCGTGGCCCTTCCCCGGCACCGGGGCGGCGGCCTGCGGTGTGCGATAATCGCCCGTTGACTTCGACGGCCCCAGAGCCCCCAGCCGCGCCCATGCAGCAGATCCGCAACTTCTCCATCATCGCCCACGTCGACCACGGCAAGTCGACGCTTTCCGACCGCATCATCCACCTGTGCGGCGGGCTGACCGAGCGCGAGATGGAGGCCCAGGTGCTCGACAGCAATCCGATCGAGCGCGAACGCGGCATCACCATCAAGTCGCAGTCGGTGTCGGTCTCCTACACCGCCCGCGACGGCAAGACCTACCACCTCAACTTCATCGACACCCCGGGCCACGTCGACTTCAGCTACGAAGTCAGCCGCTCGCTGGCCGCCTGCGAGGGTGCGCTGCTGGTGGTGGATGCCGCGCAGGGCGTGGAGGCACAGTCGGTTGCCAACTGCTACACCGCCGTGGAGCAGGGGCTGGAAGTGGTGCCGGTGCTCAACAAGATCGACCTGCCGACCGCGGACATCGAGCGGGCCAAGGCCGAGATCGAGGCGGTCATCGGTATCGACGCCTCCGACGCGGTCGCCGTCAGCGCCAAGACCGGGCTGAACATCGAGGAGGTGCTGGAGGCGATCGTCACCCGCATCCCGCCGCCGAAGCCGCGCGACAGCGACAAGCTGCAGGCGCTGATCATCGACTCCTGGTTCGACAACTACCTGGGCGTGGTCAGCCTGGTGCGCGTCATGCAGGGCGAGATCAAGGCCGGCGACAAGATCCTGGTGATGTCCACCGGGCGGACGCACCAGGTCGACAAGGTCGGCGTGTTCACGCCCAAGCGCAAGGACATGCCGTCGCTGCGGGCCGGCGAGGTGGGCTGGATCAACGCCAGCATCAAGGATGTCCACGGTGCGCCGGTGGGCGATACCCTCACCCTGGCCGCGGACCCGGCGCCGGCGCCGCTGCCGGGCTTCCAGGAAATGCAGCCGAGGGTGTTCGCCGGCCTGTTCCCGGTCGACGCCGATGACTACCCGGACCTGCGCGAGGCACTCGACAAGCTCCGCCTCAACGACGCCGCGCTGCGCTTCGAGCCGGAATCCTCGGAAGCCATGGGCTTCGGCTTCCGCTGCGGCTTCCTCGGCATGCTGCACATGGAGATCGTGCAGGAGCGCCTGGAGCGCGAGTACGACCTCAACCTGATCAGCACCGCGCCGACCGTGGTGTACGAGGTGCTCAAGACCGACGGCAGCGTGATCTCGCTGGACAACCCGGCCAAGCTGCCGCAGTCCAACCTGATCGAGGAGATCCGCGAGCCGGTCATCCGCGCCAACATCCTCACGCCGCCCGACTACGTCGGCAACGTGATCACCCTGTGCGAGGAAAAGCGCGGCAACCAGATCGGCATCACCTACATGGGCCAGCAGGTGCAGATCAGCTACGAGCTGCCGATGGCCGAGGTGGTGATGGACTTCTTCGACCGCCTGAAGTCGGTGTCGCGCGGCTACGCCTCGCTTGACTACCACTTCCTGCGCTTCGAGCCAGGCCCGTTCGTGCGCGTGGATACGCTGATCAACGGCGACAAGGTCGACGCGCTGAGCATGATCACCCACCGCGCCCACGCCGACCGCCGCGGCCGCGAGATCGCCGAGAAGATGCGCGAGCTGATCCCCCGGCAGATGTTCGACGTCGCCATCCAGGCGGCGATCGGGTCGCAGGTCATCGCCCGTTCCACGGTCAAGGCGATGCGCAAGAACGTGCTCGCCAAGTGCTACGGTGGCGACATTTCGCGCAAGAAGAAGTTGCTCGAGAAACAGAAGGCCGGCAAGAAGCGCATGAAGCAGGTCGGCAGCGTCGAGATCCCGCAGGAAGCCTTCCTCGCGGTGTTGCAGGTGGACCACAAGTAAAGGAAGCCGCATGCGTTGGTTCGAAATCGCCCTGGTGGTGCTCACGCTGGTCACCGGACTGGTGTGGCTGCTCGACAAGATGGTCCTCGCCAAGCGCCGCACCGCGCGCCAGGGGCTGCTGGACGATGATGCCGAGCCCTGGTACGTCGACTATTCCAAGGCGTTCTTCCCGGTGCTGCTGGCGGTGCTGGTGTTGCGCAGCTTCATCGCCGAGCCGTTCCGCATCCCGTCCAACTCGATGATGCCGACCCTGCTGACCGGAGACTTCATCCTGGTCAACAAGTTCGCCTACGGGCTGAGGCTGCCGATCAACAACCACAAGTTCGTCGAGATCGGGGAGCCCGAGCGCGGCGACGTGGTGGTCTTCAGGCCGCCGCACCACCCCGACCAGGACTGGATCAAGCGGGTGATGGGCCTGCCGGGCGACCGCATCGCCTACTACGACAACCAGGTGCACGTGAACGGCACGCCGGTGGGGTATGTTTCCCACGGCCGCTACGAAGGGCGGGGCAACGGCTCGGAAATGACCGGCGCCGAACTGCTGGAAGAGCAGCTCGAGGGCCGTCCGCACCAGGTGCTGGAGCGTACCGGGCTGCCATTCCGGGATCCGGGCGAAGGCGAGTGGGTTGTACCGGAAGGGCAGTATTTCGTGATGGGTGACAATCGCGACAACAGCGAGGACAGTCGATACTGGGGCTTCCTGCCGGAGCGCAACCTGCGGGGCAAGGCGTTCCTGATCTGGATGCACATCGATGGCGGGGTCGATTTCTCGCGCATCGGCGACGGCATTCGTTGACGCACGGGGCTTGGGGCGGGTTCTGAAACAGACATTCAGGGGAGTAGGCGACATGAGGCAGAAGCAGAGCGGCATCACCCTGGTCGGGTTCATCGTGGTACTGGCCGTGGTAGGCGTGTTCATCTACATGGGGATGAAGGTGATCCCGATGTATTCCGAGTACTACTCGGTCAAGCAGTCGATGGAAGGGTTGTCCAAGCAGGCGGGCGTCGCGCAGATGGATCCGTCGAAGGTCAAGGACCTGTTCTTCCGGCGCCTGTACATCAACTACTCGGAAAACGTGAAGCCCGCGCATGTGAAGCTGGTGCGGAAGGATTCCGGCTATCTGATGACGGTGAAGTACGAAGTCCGGCGTCCGTTGATCGCCAACCTGGACGTGGTCGGCCGGTTCGAGGCCGAGAAGGAACTGCGCCGCGGGGCCGCCGACTGACGATGCCGGACCTGATCGGCCACCGGTTCGCCACGCCGGAGCTGCTGGCCCAGGCGCTGACGCATCGCAGCGCCGGGGCGCCGCATAACGAGCGGCTGGAGTTCCTCGGGGACGGGCTGGTGAACCTGTTCGTTGCCGAGGCGCTTTACACACGCTGGCCGAGGGCGGACGAGGGCGCGCTGACCCGGGCCCGTGCGGAGCTGGTGCGCGAGTCGGCGCTCGCGCCGATCGCGCGCGCGCTGGAACTGGGCGCTCGCCTGACCCTGGGGCCCGGAGAAATGAAGTCGGGCGGGCATCGCCGGGATTCGATCCTCGCCGATGCCCTGGAAGCCGTGGTGGCGGCGATCTACCTCGACAGCGGTTTCGAGACCTGCCGACAGGTGGTGATGCCGTGGTTCGAGGCCGCGATGGATGCGCTGCCGCCGCCGCACAAGGTCGGCAAGGACGCAAAGACCCGCCTGCAGGAATGGCTGCAGGGCCGGGGGCGGCCGCTGCCGGCCTATGAGCTGGTGGAGGAGTCGGGCGAGGACCACGCCAAGACCTTCCGGGTCACCTGCACGCTGGTGCAGCCCGTGGTGGTGACCGAAGGCCAGGGCAACTCGCGGCGCAGCGCCGAGCAGGTGGCCGCCGAGGCGGCACTGGCTGCGCTGGAGGCGCTCTGACGGTACCTGCGGTCGGAGCGACGTGAGTCGCGACCCGCCGGCAACCGGTTTCGCTTCTCAAGGACTGAACCGCCGCGGCTTCCGTCGCGCGTTCGATCCGCGCGTTGATCGTGGCGATTTCTGTTGTCAGTGGGTCGCGACTCACGTCGCTCCTACTACAATCCCCCGATGAATACCCCACATCGCAGCGGCCACGTCGCCGTCATCGGCCGACCCAACGTCGGCAAGTCGACCCTGACCAATGCACTGGTCGGGGCGAAGGTCAGCATCGTCTCCAATCGCCCCCAGACTACCCGGCACCGCCTGTTGGGCATCGCCACCTTCCCGGAAGGGCAGTTGCTGCTGGTCGATACCCCGGGGCTGCACCGCGACCAGGGCAAATCCACCGCGTCGGCCATGCACCGTTGGATGAACCGGGCCGCGCGCGGCGCGCTCGAAGGCGTGGATGCCGCCCTGCTGGTGGTGCGTGCAGGGCAGTGGGACGAGGCGGACAGCTTCGCCTACCAGGCGCTGCACCAGGCCGGGGTGCCGGTGGTGCTGGTGGTCAACCAGGTCGACCGCCTCAAGGACAAGAGTGCGCTGTTGCCGTACCTGGCGCAGGTGTCCGAGGGTCGCGAGTTCGCGTCGGTGCACCCGATCTCCGCGCTCAAGCGCAGGGGGCTGGAACCGCTGGTCAAGGCGGTACTGGGCCTGTTGCCCGAGCAGCCCGCCGCCTACGCCGAGGACGAGATCACCGACAAGAGCCAGCGGTTCCTCGCCGGCGAGCTGGTCCGCGAGCAACTGATGCGGCTGCTGGGCGAAGAGCTTCCGTACGCGACCACCGTGGAGATCGAGCGATTCGTCGTCGATGGTGCGCTGTTGCGGATTGGCGCCGTGATCTGGGTCGAGCGCGATGGCCAGAAGGCGATCGTGATCGGCAAGGGTGGCGAGCGGCTGCGCGACATCGGTTCCAAGGCCCGGATGCAGATGGAGCGCCTGTTCGGTGCCAAGGTCTTCCTGGAGACCTGGGTCCGGGTCCGCGAAGGCTGGTCCGACGACGAAGCGGCGCTGCGCGCGTTCGGCTACCACGAGTAAAACGGTACGCCCCGTTTCCGATGCGCATTTCCGCCGAGCCCGCGTTCGTCCTGCACGCCCGCGCGTGGCGAGAAACCAGCCTGCTGGTGGAGGTGCTGAGCGCGAACCATGGCCGGATCGGACTGGTCGCCCGGGGGGTGCAGGGTCCGAAACGCCATCCGCTCAGGGCGGCCCTGCAACCGCTGCAGTGGATTCGCCTGGAGGCCGTGCAACAGGGAGAGCTGGCGCAACTGCGCGGCGCCGAGGCCCTCGACGCGGCGCCGCGGTTGGTCGGCGAGGCGATGCTTGCAGGCTTCTACGTCAATGAGTTGACCCTGCGGCTGACCCCGCGCGACGACCCCCAGCCCGACCTGTTCGCGGCCTATGCCCGCACGCGCGAGCGCCTGCGGGCGTTGCAGCCGCTTGGCTGGACCTTGCGCCAGTTCGAACGCGACCTGCTCGACGCACTCGGCAGTGGCTTCGACTGGAGCGTGGATGGCGACGGCGACCCGATCGACCCGGCGGCCCGCTACCGGGTCGACCCCGAGCATGGGCCGCGACGGGTACTGAGCGATCGTGGCGCGGGCGATCGCAGCGGGGCCGCCACGGGACGTGCGCTGCTTGACCTGGCGGCGGACCGGCCTCCCGTGCCGGAAGATCTTCCCGGCCTGCGGCGGGTGATGCGTGTCGTGTTGTCGCACCACCTCGGCCCGCGTGGGCTCAAGTCCTGGGAGATGCTGGGTGGGCTGCCGTCATCCCGGGACCGGACGACCGGCCGCGAATCCTAGGCTTCTGCCGGCGCCAACCCCGCCAGGGTCTCTTCGCAGGCTGAATCGAATGCAGCCACTGCCTCGCTCGACAGGGGCTGCTCGCCCAGCACCCGCACCGCATCGGCGAGGCGTGCCGCCCCCACGAAACCGCAGCTGGCCCGCAGCTTGTGCAACTCATCGCCAAGCGTCGGGCCGGTGCCATGTCGGGCCTGCTCCAGTACCCGTGCGCGGGTGGCCGGCAGCTCCTGCAGGAACAGCCCCCGCAATGCAGCCACGTGCGCGACATTGCCATTGAGCGCCGCCAGCGACAGCGCGTCATCCCATACCGCCGCGATGCCGCTTCGACTCGCCCACCGCCGCACGACGTTGTGCAGGGTCGACGCGGGCAACGGCTTGGAGAGCACCTCGACGAAACCGGCTGCCAGCAGGCGTGCGTGCAGTGCCGGGTCGCTCGAGGCGGTATGCGCCACTGCCGGCGTCTCGGGCCATCGCGCCCTGAGGCTGGCCAGCAGGCCGGCTCCGTCGCCGTCAGGCAGGTGCGCGTCGAACAGCCAGAGGTCGTGCCGCCGGGTCGTGGCGATGTCGAGGGCTTCGGTGACTGAACCGGCGCCGTCGACCACTGCCGGCAATGTCCGCAATGCGCAAGCGAGGAATTCGCGGCTGGTCGCATCGTCCTCGACCAGCAGCACCCGGGGTAAACAACGGCTTCCCGCCTTCATCGATCGCTCCTTGCGCTCGGTATGCTGTCGCACTCATGTCCCGTCCCATCATAAGCCCGTCGTACTGCGTATTGCTGTTGGCCGGTCTGCTGGCTGCGCCGACAGCCTCCGCGCGCGAGGCCGTGGCGCGCATCGACCGCATCGAGACGGGGGTGGCCGACCTGGAAGAGGTGGTCGTCGAGCTGTCCTGGCCCAGGGACGAGGCCGAAGGCCAGCTGCGCCTGCGTGCCCGGGAGATCGACGCCCCCGCCCTCGGCTATCGGTTCCGGGATGTCAGCTGGGAGTGCCCGCTGCTGCGCGGCGCCGGCAATGCATGGCATTGCGAAGGACCGGTGTCCGGGGCGGTCGGCGTCGCGTCGCTGTCGGTGACGCTGGAGGACGAAGACGTTTTTGCCGAACTCCAGCGCGGTCCGGCGAACGTGCGTGTGCATCGCAGCGGGTCCTCGCCCGATGTCACCCGCATCGACCTGGTCGCCATCCCCCTGGCTTGGACCCAGGCCCTGCTGTCGAAGGCGTGGGAGGAGGGCCGGCTGGGGCAGGGACGGGTGGATGCGTCGCTGCAGGTGTCATCCACGGACGAGGCGATCGGAATCTCCGGCCCCTTGCAACTCGCTTCCGCGGGGCTGGATACGCCGGACGGGACCATCGCCGCGGCGGGCATCGACGCATCGCTCCAGCTCGACGCGACGATCGCCGATACCAGCACCGTCTCCGTGGACGGCGTCCTCGAGGGTGGCGAGCTGCTGTTTGGCAGTACCTATGTCGCACTCGGGCAGCGCCGCGTATCGCTGGGCGTCCGGGCGATCCAGGAGGACACCCAGGGCTGGCGGCTTCCCGCCTTCAGCTGGAACGACCCCGGCATCCTCACGGCCGACGGCAGTGCGGTGTTTGGTGGCGAGATGGCGCTCGATGCACTCGTCCTCGAGGCTTCGAGTCCCGACCTCTCACGGCTGGCCGATGGCTATCTCAGCGGCTGGCTGGGCACGGCAGGCTTGGCGGAGCTGCAGTTGCAGGGCAGTGCCGACGCCCGGATCGAGTGGATGGATGGCGCGCTGTCCGATGCGCTTGTGCGCCTGCATGCGGTGGATGTGGATGATCCCGCCGGCAGGTTCGAATTCGAGCACCTCGACGGCGACCTGCGCTTCTCCGGTGGGTCAGATGCGGCCAGCCAGCTGAGCTGGCAGGGTGGGACGCTCTACGGCTTGCCGTTCGGCGCGGCGCGGTTGCCGTTCTCGAGCAAAGGGGGTGCCATCTGGCTCAGGGAAGAGGTCGATTTCCCGATCCTCGGTGGCCAGGCAACGCTTTCGGACTTGCACATCGTCCCGCCCGGCGACGGGGCCGGCATGCAGATGGAGTTCGGCCTCGGGCTGGCGTCGCTGGATGTCTCCCGGCTGTCGGAGGCCCTGGGGTGGCCGGCATTCACCGGCGAGCTCAGCGGTACCCTCCCGAGCGCACGCTACGCCGACAACCGGCTGGTGCTGGACGGCGGGTTGGAGATGCAGTTGTTTGGCGGAAAGGTCACCGTCGGTTCGCTCTCGATGGAGCGGCCATTCGGCGTCCTGCCGACGCTGTCGGCCGACGTCGCCTTCGACGACATCGACCTGCTGGCACTCACTGGCGCCTTCGATTTCGGCAGCATCACCGGCAAGCTCGACGGTAGGGTGCAGGCCCTGCGTCTGGTCGACTGGCAGCCGGTCGCGTTCGATGCATGGCTGAACACCGACCGTCACCGTGGCGTGCGGCAACGGATCAGTCAACGAGCCGTCCAGGACCTGACCAGCGTCGGCAACAGCTCGTTCGTGGGATCGTTGCAGGCGCAGCTGATCGGCTTCTTCGACGACTTCGGCTATTCCCGGATCGGCATCGGTTGCACCCTCGCCGACGAGGTCTGCACGATGACCGGGCTCGTACCTGCCGGCGCGGGCTTCGTCATCGTCGAGGGCTCGGGGTTGCCGCGGCTCACGGTGGTGGGCTTCAACCGCCGGGTGGACTGGCCGATCCTGGTCGAGCGCCTGCAGGCAGTTGGCAGCGGCGATGTGAAACCGGTCGTGGACTAGAGTAGTTTGGGCACTTTCCTGGAGAGAATTCATATGCGTCGTTGGATGGGTATCCCGGTCGCCGCCGTGCTGGTCACGGCCTGCGTCACGATCAACGTCTACTTCCCCGCCGCGGAGGCCCGCGAGGCCGCCAAGGAATTCGTCGACGAAGTGATCGGCGACAGGACCACGACGCCGAACGAAGAAGTGCAGGAAGCCGGCGGTGGCCCCAGCGCTTCCCTGCAGCCGGTGTCCCTGCGCGAGCTCGCCTCGCGCGTGGACCTGTACTCGCTGGTCGGCATTGGCAGCGCCCACGCGCAGTCGCCGGACATCAACATCCGCACGCCCGCGATCCAGGCGATCAAGGCGCGCATGGCTTCGCGGTTCGACTCGACCCTGCGGGCCGGTTTCGATGCCGGTGCACTGGGCTTCTCGGGTGACGGCACCATCGTCGTACGTGATGCTTCCAAGCTTCCGTTGAAGGACCGGGCAGCGATCCAGCAGGCCGTTGCAGAAGACAACCGCGACCGCAATGCCGTCTATCGCGAGATCGCCGTCGCCAACGGCCACCCGGAGTGGGAGAGCCAGATCCGCGACGTGTTCGCCCGCCAGTGGATCGACAGCGCGCGCAGCGGCTGGTGGTACCAGAGCGGCGGCAGCTGGAAGCAGAAGTAGCCGCCAGCGCCGGCACGCGGGGGCGACGGTCTGAGACAATAGCCGGCCGTCATTCCCGCAGCATGCCGTGGCACGCCTAGACAAGACCCCGTTCCAAGCCGAAATCACCGATCTCACCCACGATGGCCGGGGCGTCGCGCGCCGGCCATCGGCCGTTCCGGCTGAGCCCGGCAAGGCCGTATTCGTTGCCGGCGCGCTGCCGGGCGAAACCGTCATGGCGGTGCAGACCCGTCGCCACCGCAGCTACGACGAGGCGCAGGTGGTGGAGGTGCTGCAAGCCGCCCCGGAGCGCGTGGCTCCGCGCTGTGCCCACTTCGGTACCTGCGCGGGTTGCTCGCTGCAGCATTACCAGGGCGATCGCCAGATCCTCGCCAAGCAGCGCGTCCTGCTGGAGAACCTTGAACGCATCGGCAAGGTGAAGCCCGGTCGCGTCCTGGAGCCGCTGGTCGATGCCGCCTGGGGGTATCGCCGCAAGGGGCGGTTCTCGGTGCGGCGGGTGGAGAAGAAGGGCAAGACCCTGGTCGGCTTCCGTGAGCTGGACCCACGTTTCGTCGCCGACATCCAGCACTGCCATACCGTCATCCCCGCGATCGGCGAGAAGGTCGGGGAGCTCGCCGCCCTGGTGGACGGGATGGAAGCCCGCAGTGATATCCCGCAGATCGAGTTCATCGCGGGAGACGACACCATCGCGTTGACCTTCCGGCACATGTCGCCCCTTTCGGAGGCGGACCGGGCGAAGCTGGTGGCGTTCGGACAGCAGCATGGCTTCGCCATCTTCCTGCAGCCCGGGGGCGTCGACAGCGTCCATCCGATCTGGCCCGAGGCGCCGAGCCTGTCGTTCGCGCTGCTGCGCTGGGATCTCCGGTTCGCGTTCAAGCCGCTGGATTTCATCCAGGTCAACGCCGGCCTTAACCAGCGCATGATCGAGTGCGCGCTGGAACTACTGGATGCCGGCCCGGATGACCGGGTGCTCGACCTGTTCTGTGGCCTTGGCAACTTCACCCTGCCGCTGGCGCGCTCGGTGCGAGAGGTGGTCGGGGTTGAAGGCGAGGCGGGGCTGGTGCAGCGGGCGCGTGACAACGCCGCGGCCAACGGTATCGACAACGCCGAGTTCCATGCGGCCGACCTCGGCAAGGACCTCTCCGACCAGCCGTGGATGCGCGAGGGCTTCGACATGCTGCTGCTCGACCCGCCGCGTTCGGGCGCCGACTTCGTGCTGACCCAGCTGCCGTTGAAACAGTTCCGCCGCATCGTCTATGTCAGCTGCCACCCGGCATCACTGGCGCGCGATGCCGGCTACCTGGTCAACGAGAAGGGCTGGAAGCTGCAGGCCGCCGGGGTGATGGACATGTTCCCGCATACGGCGCACGTCGAATCCATCGCGGTCTTCGAACCGGCATGAGCCCTAAAAGCCACCAGGAGAACCCGGCATGGCGATAGAGATCGAGCGGAAGTTCCTGGTCACCGGCGACGGCTGGCGTGCGGCCGCGCACGAGGTGGTCCCGATGACCCAGGGTTACCTCAACGATATCGCGGCGATGGACGAGGCCGCGGCCGGGTCGCGCATGAAGGCATCGGTGCGCGTGCGCATCGCCGGCGAGCGGGCCTGGCTGAACCTCAAGTCCCGCGAACTCGGCCATACCCGGCAGGAATTCGAATACCCGATCCCGGTCGAGGATGGCCGTGCGCTGCTGGCGCTTTGCGTAGGTGGCCTGGTCGACAAGCGGCGCCACCTGGTGCGCGTCGATGGCCATCTGTGGGAGGTCGACGAGTTCCTGGGCGACAACGCCGGGCTGGTGGTTGCCGAAATCGAGCTTTCCAGTGCCGACGAGGCGTTTGAGCTGCCGGGGTGGGCCGGTGCCGAAGTGACCGACGAACCCCGGTACTACAACCTCGCGTTGGCTTCCCGCCCGTACTCCGGCTGGAGCGCGGCCGAACGCCATCCGGGGAGCTAGGCCCCTTCAGCCGCGTCCCCGCCAACTGCGCGACAATGCCCGGCCGGGCATCCGCGCCCAAGCCATCGTCCAGGAGTCCCACATGCTCGTGATCGGCGTCGCCGGTACCGAACTCACCGCCCAGGAGCGCGACTGGCTGCAGCATGACGGCTGCGCCGGCGTGATCCTGTTCACCCGCAACTTCGCTTCCCGCGCACAGGTGGGAGAGCTCGCCCAGGCGATCCGCGAGGCGGCCCCCCGGCCGCAGCTCGTCTGCGTCGACCAGGAAGGTGGCAGGGTGCAGCGCTTCCGCGAAGGCTATACGGCACTGCCGCCGCTGGAGGATTTCGGCCGCCAGTTCGCGGCCGATCGCGAAGGCGCACTCAAGCTGGCCGAAGAGCACGCATGGCTGATGGCGAGCGAGATCAAGGCCAGCGGTGTCGACCTGAGCTTTGCGCCGGTGGTCGACCTCGGTCGTGGCAACCGCGCCATCGGCAACCGGGCGTTTTCCGAGGACCCGGCCGTCGTGGCGGAGTTCACCCGCGCCTACGTGCGCGGCATGCAGTCCGCCGGCATGGCGGCCACCCTCAAGCACTTCCCGGGCCACGGCTCGGTGCTGGAGGACACCCACTTCGACGACGCCGTCGATCCGCGCCCGCTGGAGGAGATCCGCACCCTGGACCTGGTCCCGTTCGTGGCCGGCATCGAGGCCGGTGCCGACGCGGTGATGATGGCCCACGTGGTCTATCCCGAGGTCGCGCCGGAGCCGGCGGGTTATTCGCGGCGCTGGATCGACGACATCCTGCGCAAGGAAATGGGTTTCCGCGGCGTGGTCTTCTCCGACGACATCGGCATGGCGGCGGCGTTCTCCGCCGGCGGCATCAAGCAGCGCGTCGACCTGCACCTGGATGCCGGCTGCGACGTGGTGCTGGTCTGCCATCCCGAGCTGGTGGACGAGTCGCTGAAGGCGGTCGAAGGCCGCAGCCTCAACACGATGGCGCTGACCGGCCTGATCGGCCGTGGTGCGCGCGGATGGGAAGGGCTGATCGCCGAACAGCGATACGGCGACAGCCGCGGTCGCCTGGAGGGGCTGGCATGACCGCTTCGCTCGAGCAGGTGCTGGCCACGGCCGACGTCATCCATGACCGTGCCAGCGTCGACCGTGCCATCGCCGCGATGGCCGCGGACATCGCGAAGGATTACGAAGGCACCGTGCCGGTGTACCTGACCGTCATGCACGGCGGCATGCCGTTCGCGGCGCAACTGGCGATGGAACTGGGCGTGCTGCGTCAGGACCTCGAGTTCGACTACCTGCACGCGACCCGCTACCGCGGCGAGACTTCCGGCGGCGAGCTGGTCTGGAAGCACCGCCCGGCCACAAAGCTGCAGGGCCGGCGGGTGCTGCTGGTCGACGACATCCTGGACGAGGGCCACACCATGGCCGGCATCGTCGCCTGGTGCCGCGCACAGGGCGCCAGCGAAGTCCGCATCGCCGCGCTGGCGGTCAAGCAGCACGATCGCTGCGTGGAAGGCATGTGCGCGGACTATGTCGGCCTGCAGGTGCCGGACCGCTATGTCTTCGGGTTCGGCATGGACTACCACGAGCAGGGCCGCAACCTGCCGGCCATCTACGCACTGGCGGAGTAGGACATGGACCGTCCGATCGAACTCGCGGTCATCGGTGGCACCGGTCTGTATCAGTTGGCCGGGCTGGAGGACGTCGAGCCGCACCAGCCGGTGACGCGCTTCGGCGCACCGTCCGGGCCGATCCGGGTCGGTATGCTGGACGGGCACCGGGTGGCCTTCCTGGCGCGCCATGGCGAGGAGCATTCGCTGCCGCCGCACCAGATCAACTACCGCGCCAACCTGGTCGCGCTGCAGGCGCTGGGCGCGCGCCGCGTGCTGGCACTCAATACGGTCGGTGGCATCACCGCGCGCTTCGGCCCGAGGGTGCTTGCCTGTCCCGACCAGCTGATCGACTACACCTGGGGCCGCATCTCGACCCTGTGCGAGGAACCGGGCAGCGAAGTGATGCACGTGGACTTCGGTGATCCCTACACCCCCGGTCTCCGGCGTGAAGTGCTTGCGGCTGCCCGCCGGGCCGGGGTGGCGCTGGAGGACGGCGGCTGTTACGGCGCCACCCAGGGCCCGCGGCTGGAAACCCGGGCGGAGATCGCCCGGATGCGCCGCGACGGCTGCGACCTGGTGGGCATGACGGGCATGCCGGAAGCCGCGCTCGCACGCGAGCTGGAGCTGGACTACGCCTGCCTGGCGGTGGTGGCGAACTGGGCCGCCGGTGCCGGCCCGGACGTGGCTGAAGTCATCACCCTGCAAGACGTGCTGGACAACGTGGCCGCCGCTTCCGCCGGCCTGCCGCCGCTGCTGCGGGCGTTGTCGTCGGCTGGCGCCGAGGCCTGATCAGTCGGTTGCGATTGTCAAGCGTGCGTTCAGTTTGCATACTCGGCTGGCGGTCGGTCCAAGATCCCCCGCGCCGATACGCGACATCGTACCCAGCACAGAGGTAGTCAAGGATATGCAGTACGGCACCGTGAAGTGGTTCAACGACGCCAAGGGCTTCGGTTTCATCTCGCCAGAGGATGGCAGCGCCGATGTCTTCGCACATTTCTCCGCGATCAATGCCAAGGGCTTTCGCAGCCTGCAGGAAGGCCAGCGCGTCAGCTACGAGCTGACCCAGGGGCCGAAGGGTGCGCAGGCATCCGACATCACCCCGGTCGAATGATCAGGTAGCAACGCGGCCCTGACGGAAGCCCCGCCCAGGCGGGGCTTTTTGTTGCCTCGCGTCCGGGGCCACTGCGTTAGATTCAGGACTGGCGCGCATGGAGTCAGAGATGGAGCCGAACGCTTTCGAGACCCACGAGGTCCTCAACCAGGTACCGGATTTCGCGCCGCGCGACCTGTGGCTGGATGACCCGGCCCTGCGCGAGGCGGTGCAGCGGGAGGGTGCCGCCCACTTCGTCGGCCGCCTGCACGATTACGGCATGCTGGCCGGCAGCCACCTCTACGAACTGGGCTTCGATGCGCACCGGGACCGCCCGAGGCTGCGCAGCCACGACCGCCGCGGGCAACGCATCGATCGCGTCGAATTCCACCCGAGTTACCACGCACTGATGCAGGCGGCGATCGGGAACGGCGTCGCCGGCCTGTCGTGGGAGGACGCGTCGCTGGGGTCGCACGTCGCGCGCGCAGCGCTGAGCTACCTGCACCACCAGGTCGAGCCCGGCACCAGCTGTCCGCTCACGATGACCCACGCCGCGGTGCCGGTCCTGCGGCGCGAGCCGGCCCTGGCGGAGTGGGCGCGGAAGGCGGCTGCACCTCGTTACGATCCGCGTGAACTGCCGATCGGCGCCAAGGCTGGCGTCACCATCGGCATGGGCATGACCGAGAAGCAGGGCGGCAGCGACGTCCGCGCCAACCAGACGGTCGCCACGCCGCGGGCCGATGGTGAATACGGGCTGGTCGGCCACAAGTGGTTCTTCTCCGCACCGATGAGCGACGGCTTCCTGGTGCTGGCGCAGGCGCCGGGCGGCTTGACCTGCCTGCTGATGCCTCGGAGGCTGCCGGATGGGAAGCGCAACGCATTCCGCCTGTTGCGGCTGAAGGACAAGCTCGGCGACTGGTCGAATGCATCATCCGAGGTCGAGTTCTGCGGTGCGCGGGCCTGGCGGATCGGGGACGAGGGACGCGGCGTCCAGACCATCCTCGAGATGGTGATGCTGACCCGGCTCGACTGCATGCTCGGCGCCGCGGCCGAGATGCGCATGGCGCTGGCACACGCGATACACCATTGCCGGCACCGGGCCGCGTTCGGCAAGCGGCTGGTGGAGCAGCCGCTGATGCTCAACGTGCTGGCCGACCTTGCCATCGAAGCCGAGGCTGCGCTGGCGCTGGCGATGCGGGTCGCTCGCGCGGTCGATGCCTCGTATGGCCAAGCGGCGGATCGGGAACAGGAGCGGGCGCTGGCCCGGGTGGCGACCGCCATCGGCAAGTACTGGACCTGCCGGCGCGCACCGATGTTCGTCAACGAGGCGCAGGAGTGCCTGGGTGGCAACGGCTACGTGGAGGAATCGATGCTGCCCAGGCTCTACCGCCAGGCGCCGCTGAACTCGATCTGGGAAGGCAGCGGGAACATCCAGTGCCTGGACGTGCTGCGGGCACTGGGCAAGGAGCCGGAAACGCGCGAGGCGCTGTGGGCGGAGCTGCAGCGGGCTGGCGATGGCCATCCGGACCACGCTGCGGCGCTCGAGCGGTTACGCGCTCCGTTGCAGGATGGGGCGATGGTGGAGGAGTCGGGCGCACGCCTGTTCGTGGAACAGCTGGCGCTGGCGATGCAGGGCAGCATCCTGCTGCGGGCCCACAGCCCGGCGGCCGACGCGTTCTGCCGCAGCCGCCTGGGCGGCGCACATGGTCGCGCAATGGGCACGCTGCCCCCGGGCCTGCCACTGCAGGAGATCGTGGCGCGGGCACTGCCCGGATTGGAATAGACCATCCCGGAGCCGATACCCCTGCGTCGACCATGTGGCCGCTAAGCTGGCGCACCCAGGCAAGGAGCATGGCAGCGATGATCGACCTCTACTATTGGCCAACGCCGAACGGCTACAAGATCCGGCTGTTCCTCGAAGAAGCAGGGCTCGAGCACCGCATCATCCCGGTGGACATCGGAAAGGGCGACCAGTTCGATCCCGGTTTCCTGGCGATCTCGCCGAACAACAAGATGCCGGCGATCGTCGACCACGCGCCTTCGGAGCCGGGCGGGCCGCTGTCGGTGTTCGAGTCCGGCGCGATCCTGCTGTACCTGGCGGGCAAGACCGGCCGCTTCCTGCCGGTGGCTCAGCGGGATTACCTCGAAGCACTGCAGTGGCTGTTCTGGCAGGTGGCGGGGCTGGGGCCGATGGCGGGGCAGGCTGGCCATTTTCGCGTCTACGCGCCCGAGCAGGTGCCCTACGGGATCGACCGCTACACCCGCGAAACCAACCGGCTGTACGGCGTGCTGGACCGGCAGTTGGCGGGCCGGGATTTCATCGCCGGCGAGTACTCGATCGCCGACATGGCCTGCTATCCGTGGATCGTGCCGCACGAGTCGCATGGCCAGCGGCTGGATGAATTCCCGAACCTGGCCCGCTGGTTCGAAACGATCAAGGCCCGGCCGGCGACGATCAGGGTCTACGAGGATCCGTCCACCGCCTACTCCAGCAAGCCGCTGGGCGAGGACGAGCGCAAGGTGTTGTTCGGACAGGGCAAGGCCTGACCCGTTGCGGGGCCAGGCCGGTGCGGTCACGGAAGGCGGTCAGTAGGTCAGGTTCACCTTGAGCCATGCGGTGCGGCCCGGCTCGTTGATGCGTACCGGGTCGGCGGGGTAACCGAAGTCGGCGTTGCCGGCCAGGTTGAGGTGCTCGCTGTAGGCGCGGTCGAAGATGTTGTCGATGCCCGCGGTCACCTGCACCAGGCTGTTCACGCGCCAGCCCGCGTTGAGCGAGACGGTGGCGAAGCCGGCGCTCGGGCCGAGGTCGCGTCCCACCACGTTGCCATCGCCCGGTGCCACCCGATCCTGCGATGCCACCGCGCGCAAGAGCGCGCCGTAGGACCACGTGCCGTCGTCGCGCCCCAGCGTCAGGCGCCCTTCCAGCGGCGGCATCTGCGGAAGCGCGGCCCCGCTGTCCTGCTCGCCGCGGGCGTGGGCCAGCGTGGCGCCCATCTTCCAGAATTCGCGCGGGCGATATTCGACGCCGAGTTCGGCACCAGCCACCCGTGCGTCGATGTTGGTCGCCGTCGAAGCGGGTCCCATCATCCCGCCGGTGTCGTAGCGGAACAGGATGAAGTCATCGATCCGGCCGGCATAGGCGGACACCCAGGCATCGACCCGCTTGGTGCGGTACTGCAGGCCCACGTCCAGTTGCGTGGTTTTTTCCGTATCCAGGCCGCTGAAGGCGTTCGGATGCCCGGCCGGTCCGGCGTCGGCCGAGAACAGCTCCCAGTAGTCCGGCATGCGCTCGGTATGGCCGATGCCTGCATACCAGGTGAGTGGCTGGTTCGCGGCATCCTGTTCGAAGCGTGCGAAGCCGGCCACCAGCGTCTCCTTCCGGGTTACTCCGGCGGTCGGGTTGGGCATGGCTGCCCGCCCGACCGTCGCGCGCTCGTCATCGGCGGAAGCACGGTCGACCCGGGCGCCAGCCACCAGGCGGTTGCGTTCGGCGATGTCCCAGGTGCCCTCGCCGAAAACACCCAGGTTCGCGAAGCGCGCGTCGGTGATCCATGGCTGGGCGAGGTAGGCCCCGCGGCCCATAGCGCTGCGACGGCGGTGGCGGCTGTCCTGCGCGTCCACGCCTGCGGTGGCCTCCAGCGAGTCCAGCACCCAGCTGGCGGCGAAACGGCCGCCGCTGGTGGTGCGTTCGACATTGGATGCCATGGGCATCGGCATCATGCCGTCCGGGTTGGGATCACGCAGGGTGTAGTTGTCCATCAGGTGGTCGGCGCGGTTGTGGAAGGCGGTGAACTCGATGTCCTCCAGTGCGCCTTCGAAGCCCGCCTTCTCGAAACGGAACCCGAGGTTTTCGCGGTCGAACCGGGTGCCGTCCATGCCGCGGGTCGCATAGCGCGACTCGCCGTCGCCGAGCCCGGCCGAGAGCTCGATCAGCGTGTCTGCGTCCGGAGTCCAGCCGACCGCCACGTCGGCGTTCCACTTCTTCCATGCCGAGCCGACGGTCCGGCCGTCGCCGTCCTGGTAGTCGTCCGACTCGGAGCGATTGGCGCTGACGCGGGCATAGCCGAGCGGGGCGCCGAGGGTCACGTCCAGGACCTGGTCGTTGCGGTCGAACGAGCCCCCCAGCAGGCTTCCTGCCAGCCGGACGCCGGGTGCGTCGAAGACCTCGCGGTCGCGTTCGAAGCGCACCGTGCCGGCCGAGGCGCCGGGCCCCCACAGCACTGTCTGCGGACCCTTGACCACGACCAGGCTGTCGTAGGTTTCCGGGGACACGTAGGACATCGCGTTGTCCATGCGCGACGGGCAGGCCCCGGGCATGGCGCCGTCGTTGGTGAGCAGGTTGAGCCGGGATCCGAACATGCCGCGCAGCACCGGATCGCCGTTGGTGCCGCCGTTGCGGATGGTGCCGAAGCCGGGGATGGTCTTGAGGTAATCGGCACCGTCACTGGCCGGCACCGGCTGGCGGGGCAGCTTGGGGCTGGTTTCGAAGCGTAGCGGGGACACCGGGCGGACGCCGGTGACCACCACGGCGGCGAAATCCACGGGGGCGCCTTCGGCCGGCGGGTCGTGCTCCGCGGCGGCGGTGGCGGGCAGTGCCAGCAGGATGGCCGTGGCCACGGCGAACGGGAGGCGGGCTGGCC
>Ga0208179_1000046_pt1 | contig 155367 bp, 145 predicted proteins | sample Malvired_Geostar_FD_184238 | JGI IMG/M metagenome (GOLD analysis project Ga0208179, IMG submission 184238) | Marine viral communities from the Global Malaspina Expedition - Malaspina viral metaG DeepMed_Geostar (SPAdes) (version 2) | ecosystem: Environmental > Aquatic > Marine > Oceanic...
CTACAAGCTACAAGCTACAAGCTACAAGCTACAAGCTACAAGCTACAAGCTACAAGCTACAAGCTACAAGCTACAAGCTACAAGCTACAAGCTACAAGCTACAAGCTACAAGCTACAAGCTACAAGATACAAGCTACAAGCTACGATTGGATCGGGAGAAATGGAAAAGTTCCGGGTTGGACTCTGTTCCCCTTCCAAGCTTGGAAGCGTGGGCTGGGACGTGTTCGGTTTGCACTGCGCCAGCTCGTGTTGCAGCTTGCAGCTTGAGGCTTGCCGCTTGTCCTTGAAACAGTTTGCAACCTAGCGGTGCGCTTCGCGTCTCGACCTTGTCATCCGGTTACGGCTACACTTGTGCAGGCCAATTTCCGGCGTCATGGATGACGTTTCCGCCAGCCATGCGCCAGACACAAGGCGTACTATCCCGGCGCTTGCCAGCAAAACACCATAAACAGGCTCAGACATATGAACCCGAACTTCCTCGAATTTGAACAACCCATCGCAGACCTGGAAGCGAAAATCGAGGAGTTACGACTGGTTGGCAGTGGTAGCGAAGTCAATATTTCCGAGGAAGTGGCCAAGCTGCAGGAAAAGAGCATTTCGCTCACCGAAAATATTTTCAGCAACCTGAGTGCCTGGCAGATCTCCCAGCTGTCCCGCCATCCCAAGCGGCCTTACATGCTGGATTACATCAAGCGGATTTTCGCCGACTTCGACGAGCTGCACGGGGATCGGGCCTTTGCTGACGATCCGGCCATCGTCGGTGGCATTACCCGCCTGAATTCGAAGCCAGTGATGGTGATCGGTCATCAGAAAGGCCGCGAAGTGAAGGAGAAGGTGCGTCGCAATTTCGGCATGCCCAAGCCGGAAGGGTACCGCAAGGCCCTGCGACTGATGGAAATGGCCGAGCGATTCAAGATGCCCATTCTCACCTTTATCGACACCCCGGGTGCCTTTCCCGGTATTGATGCGGAAGAGCGGGGGCAGTCTGAAGCCATCGCCCGCAACCTGCGGGTCATGTCCCAGCTGAAAGTGCCGATCATCGCCACCGTCATCGGCGAGGGCGGCTCCGGCGGGGCGCTTGCCATTGGTGTCTGCGATCATCTGCAAATGCTGGAATTCTCTACCTACTCGGTGATCTCCCCGGAGGGTTGTGCCTCCATTCTCTGGCGCAGTGCCGACAAGGCGCCGGAAGCCGCCGCCGCCATGGGCCTGACTGCCGGTCGACTCCACGAGCTTGGCATTGTCGATCAGGTGATCAAGGAGCCCCTGGGCGGAGCCCACCGTGATTATGACCAAGCGGCCGATGCGATCCGCAAGGCCCTGGTGAAACAGCTGGATGCGCTCAAGGCCCTGGAGATAGACGCGCTGGTGGACCGCCGCTACGACCGCCTGATGAGCTACGGCAACGTGGATAGCGTCCCCGCTGACGAATAATCGATTACTGCCTCCCTGACTACCGGGTTAAGGCCCGGGCCCATGGATAGGGCAAGCGTCCTGCAACTGCTATGCTTGCAGGGTATGCGCTCAACCCTGAAGGTTGACCCTGTCTGTTTCCGTGCGAGTGATGACCTCCCCGATGCCAACGTCGCCACTGATTCCCGATCTGGCAGAACAGGCCCCGCCAGGGCCGCTGCTCCTTGCCTTTAGTGGTGGGCTGGATTCTTCCCTGCTGTTGCAGCTGCTGGTTGAGGCTGGGCTGGGGCCACGGTTGCGCGTGGTGCATATCAATCATCAACTGCAGCCAGACAGCGCGAACTGGGCAGCTCACTGCGAGCAGAGGGTTGCCGGGCTGGCTTTGCCATTCCGGGTGGTCACGGTAACGGTCGATACGGACAAGGGTATCGAAGCCGGGGCCCGCCAGGCCCGCTATCAGGCCCTGTTTGCGGACGCCCGGCATGACGGCGCCACGGTGATCACTGCCCATCACCGGGATGACCAGGCGGAAACCCTGTTGTTGCGATTGTTGCGTGGTGCCGGCGTGCAAGGCCTGGCGGCCATGGGAGCGCTGGATCATCGTCAGGGGACGACCCTCTGGCGCCCCCTGCTGGACCTGCCTCGCTCTGCATTGGAGCGTAGTGCCCGGGAGAGGGGGCTGCAATGGCAGGAAGATCCCAGTAATCAGGATCAACGCCTGCGCCGCAACTATCTGCGCCACAGTATTTTACCGGCCCTGCGTCAGCGCTGGCGGGGTGCCGATGAAATCCTGGCCCGAACCGCCAGGCACATGAGTGATGCCAGTGAATTGCTGGACGAAAGGGCGCAGGAGGATGCCGACGCCTGTGGTGTCAACGGTCAACAATTTCCATTGGCCGGATTGGCAGCCTTGCGCCCGGCCCGACAGCGCAACCTGTTGCGCTGGTGGCTCCATCGCCAGGGCGCCAGTGCGCCCAGCGCCGCGGTGCTTGCCGAATTGCTGGCCCTGCAGGATGCCGCGGAGGATAGCCAGGCCAGGGTGGAGTGGGGGCACTGGGCCGTGCGCTTGTTCCGGGGGGCACTGTATCTGCTCCCCCGTGAGGCCCTGGCACCCTGGCAGGGCACCTTGTCCTGGCCGCAGGGGGCGCCGCCGCCATCACTGCCATTCTGGCAACTGTCGCCCACAGCCGGGGAGGGCGGAATAAGCCTGATGCGGCCGCCAGGCGATCTGACCCTGCGTCCCTTTACCGGTGGCACGCGCTTGCTGCGCAACGGCATGCACCAGCGCATCAAGGAACTGTGGCGAGCGGCTGGCGTGCCCCCCTGGCAGCGGCATCAATGGCCACTGGTATATCGGGGCGAGACGCTGGTATCGGTGCCGTTGGTGGGGGTGGCCGATGGCGAAGAGGCTGATCAATGCGAAGAATGGTTTTTGTTGCCGCACTCCCGTTAGCGATGTGAAGTGATGTATGCACCGCGAACGCTGCTTAAGGTGCAGTTCGCCTCCGGCTCAGTGCACCCTGCGATGACATGGGATGGCGGTAGGAGCTGGACGTATCGTTGGCCGTCTCCACACCAATACAGGCGACGAGCCTCATTGGCCAATGTCCTACGGGGTTGATCAACACTGACTGATATAGACGGGGATTTTGGGTCTGTACCCTGAGGTCTTGGATCTGCAAGGTGGCTCCCATGACCTCTGCCTCCTTGCTCTGAACTTCCGTCTGACTACCGAAGAGCCTTCATGCAAGACGTGCAGCAATTACTTCAACAGACATTCAAACTCCAGACCTTCCGTCCCGGTCAGCAGGCCGTCATCGACGCGCTACTGGCCGGGCGTTCGGCGCTGGCCGTGTTTCCCACCGGCGGTGGCAAGAGCCTGTGTTATCAGTTGCCGGCATTGATGCTGGATGGGCTGACGCTGGTTGTGTCGCCGTTGATTGCGCTGATGAAGGATCAGGTAGACCAGCTTAATCGGTTGAATATCCCGGCAGCACGACTGGATTCCAGTGTGGATGCCGGTGAGCTGCAGGCGATCTATCAAGGGCTCGACGATGGCACCATCAAGCTGCTCTATGTGGCGCCGGAGCGCCTCGGCAACGAGCGTTTTCTGGCACGGCTGAAACGCCTGTCGATCAGCATGATGGCAGTGGATGAGGCGCACTGTGTGTCCGAGTGGGGACATAACTTTCGCCCCGACTATCTGAAACTGGCGCAGCTGGCCCGGGATCTCAAGGTTGGGCGGGTGTTGGCACTGACGGCTACGGCCACTCCGCAGGTGGCAGAGCAGATTTGCGACAGTTTCGAGATCGCCGGGGCGGATCATATCCAGACCGGGTTTTTCCGTCCCAATCTGGCCCTGGCGGTGCGCCCTTGCCGCACCGACGAGCGTGATCAGTACCTGCTGGAACAGCTCACCAGCCGGCCTGCCGAGTCCACCATCGTGTATGTCACCTTGCAGAAGACCGCTGAGACAGTGGCGGCTTTTTTACAGAAACAGGGATTGAAGGCGCAGGCCTACCACGCCGGGCTGAAAGACGAGCCCCGCCATCAGGTGCAAGAGGCCTTCATGGCGGGTGAGGCCGATATCGTGGTTGCCACCATCGCCTTCGGGATGGGCATCGACAAGGCAGACATTCGTGCGATCTACCACTACAACCTACCCAAGTCCCTGGAAAATTATATGCAGGAAATTGGCCGGGCCGGGCGCGACGGGGAACCTGCACACTGTCAGCTGCTGGCCAACCCGGACGACCTGACGGTTCTGGAGAATTTCACCTATGGGGATACACCGGACAGTGGGTCGCTGGCCGCCCTGATTCGCTGGCTTCTGGCACAGCCAGCCCAGTTCGATCTTTCTGTTCATGAGTTGTCCGGCCAATTCGATGTGCGCCCCTTGGTCATCAACACCTTGCTCACTTATCTGGAACTGGATGGGGTGGTGCGCGCCACGGCGCCGTTCTATACCGAATACAAAGTGGCGTTCCCGTCCTCCCGGGAGGCGGTTCTGGCTGGCTTTGACCCGGACCGGGCCGGTTTTCTGGAGCGCCTGTTTGCCACCGGCAAGGAGGGGCGTATCTGGTTGACCCTGCGGCCTATTGATGCCGCCCAGACCTTGGGAGAGGACCGCTTGCGAATTCTCAATGCCCTGAACTATCTGGAGCAGCAGCAGAAGATCGAGTTACGGGTGGCCGGTGTACGTCAGGGGTATCGGATGCTGAATGTGCCAGCGGATCCTGAGCCAGTGATACAGCGTATGCAGGAGCAGTTTACGCTGCGAGAGCAGCGCGATATTCAGCGTCTGCAGACTGTGTGTGACTGGGCAGAGAGCACCGAGTGCCACCAACAGGCATTGGTGCGCTATTTCGGCGAGACCCTGGCGGCCCCCTGCGGCCAGTGCAGTGTGTGCCTCGGGGAAAAGCCGCAGTTGCCAGCCCGTCGTCGCAGGGCACCGGACCTGGCACTGATACAGGCTGTCCGTGAGGAAAACCATCAGGCGCTGGCTTCACCCCGGCAACTGGCCCGTTTTCTCTGCGGCATCAGCAGCCCCCGGGCCAGCCGTGCCCGGCTGGCCCGGCACCCGGCGTTTGGCTCGCAGATGGACGCGCCGTTTTCCGAGGTGCTGGCCGCCTGCGAGAGTGCCTGATGTGGGGAACGTGGGGTGTGGCCCCGGGAGGCGTTTCGAGGAGCGAGTTGCGGGTGACGAAAGGCCTGCCCGGTTTTGCATTTCGGGGCTCGCCCCTCGCAACTCGCTGGGTCTGATAAGTCGCACCGGAAGTCGGAATAAGGCCTTAGGGGATCCGGATGCGTTTGTAACGGGTAACGTCCGGCACCACTTTTTACGCTCACAGGAGCGATTCCGATTGAGGCGAACGACGCCTTCTGTTAACATTTTCTCCCGTCCTGATGTAGCGCAAGCCCCTGAATTTTCAGGTGTTCAACCATCACTTGCGTAGCTGGCCAACCCGATTCAGAAAGCCCCTTGCCCGTGTCATGCGTGCAGGGTGTTTTTTTATTGGTGCCGGTTACACTGGTGAGAGTGCTACCAACCCACTAGCAATCTGGTGAGTGCATGTCACGTTTCATCTTTGTCACCGGCGGTGTGGTGTCGTCTCTGGGTAAGGGGATCACTTCCGCATCCCTGGCCACTTTGTTGGAAGCCCGCGGCCTCAACGTCACCCTGATCAAAATGGATCCCTACATCAATGTGGATCCTGGCACCATGAGCCCTTACCAGCACGGTGAGGTATTCGTGACCGAAGACGGCGCCGAAACCGACCTGGACCTGGGTCACTACGAGCGTTTTATCCGCACTCGCCTGAGCCGCCGCAACAGCTTTACCACCGGCCGTGTCTATCAGGACGTGCTGGACAAGGAGCGTCGCGGCGAGTACCTGGGCGCCACCGTCCAGGTCATTCCCCATATTACCGACGAGATCAAGCTGAAGATCCGCGAAGGGGCAGGGGATGCGGATGTGGCCATCGTGGAAATCGGTGGTACCGCCGGTGACATCGAGTCCTTGCCGTTTCTGGAGGCAGCCCGGCAGATGCGCGTGGAGCTGGGGTCCAGCCAGTCCCTCCTGGTGCACCTGACCCTGGTGCCCTATATCGCCACCGCCGGCGAGATCAAGACCAAACCCACCCAGCATTCCGTGAAAGAGCTGCGTTCCATCGGCCTGCAGCCGGATATTCTGGTATGCCGTGCGGATGACCCGATTCCGCAGAGCGCCCGGGACAAGATCGCCCTGTTCACCAATGTGGAAGCCCGGGCGGTGATTTCCTCGCCGGACTGCAAAACCATTTACCAGGTACCCCGCGGCATGCACGAGCAGGGCCTGGATGCCATCGTGGTGGACAAGTTCGGGCTGGATTTGCCGGAACCGGATCTGAGCGAGTGGGATCGAGTGGTGGAAGCCCAGCTCAACCCGGAGAATGAAGTCACCGTGGGCATGGTGGGCAAGTACATCGAACTGGTGGATGCGTACAAGTCACTCAACGAGGCTCTGATCCACGCGGGCATCAGCAACCGGGCCAAGGTCAATATCCTCTACCTGGATGCGGAAGATATTGAGCGCGAGGGCACCGGCGTGCTGGCCAATCTGGACGCCATCCTGGTGCCCGGCGGGTTTGGCGACCGGGGCACTGAAGGCAAGATTGCCGCGATTCGCTACGCCCGCGAAAACAAGGTGCCATACCTGGGTATCTGCCTTGGCATGCAACTGGCGGTGATCGAATATGCCCGTCACGTGGCCGGCATCGAAAAGGCGCACTCTTCCGAACTGCGTCCGGATACGCCGGACCCGGTCGTGGGGCTGATCACCGAGTGGACCACAGAAGATGGCCACAAGGAGCAACGCTCGGAAGAATCCGATCTGGGTGGCACCATGCGTCTGGGTGGTCAGGAATGTATTCTGGAGGCGGGCAGCCGTGCGGCCGAGTGTTACGGCAGCACCCGCATCGTCGAGCGTCACCGTCATCGCTACGAAGTGAACAATAATTACCTGCCCCAGCTGGAAGGCGCCGGTCTGAAGATTGTCGGTCGCTCCGTGGATGGTGAACTGGTGGAAGTGATCGAAGTGGCAGACCACCCTTGGTTTGTGGCCTGTCAGTTCCACCCGGAGTTTACCTCCACGCCTCGTGATGGCCATGGCCTGTTCAAGGGTTATGTGGCCGCAGCTCTGGCGGCACAGAAAACACACTAAGGAAAGGTGATCCCGTAATGCAGAAGACCATCAAACTCGGCGAGCTGGAATTTGCCAACGACAAGCCTATGGCCCTATTCGGTGGCATGAATGTGCTGGAATCCCGTGATCTGGCCATGCAGGTGGCGGAAGCATATGCGGAAGTGACCAGCAAACTGGGCATTCCCTGGGTGTTCAAGGCCAGCTTTGACAAGGCCAACCGCTCCTCGCTGAGTTCCTACCGGGGCCCGGGTATGGACGAAGGCCTGAAGATCTTTGAAGAGATCAAGCGGACCTTCAACTGCCCGCTGATCACCGATGTGCATGAACCCTATCAGGCCGCACCAGTGGCAGAGGTGTGCGATATCATCCAGTTGCCGGCCTTTCTGGCGCGGCAGACCGATCTGGTGGTGGCCATGGCGAAAACCGGTGCCATCATCAATATCAAGAAACCCCAGTTCCTCGCTCCCCACGAGATGAGCCACATCCTGCACAAGTGCGAGGATGCCGGGAACGATCAGCTTATCCTCTGCGAGCGTGGTTCCAGTTTCGGGTACAACAACCTGGTCGTGGATATGCTCGGCTTCGGCATCATGAAGAAGTTCAATTACCCGGTGTTTTTCGACGTGACCCATGCCCTGCAGAAGCCGGGCGGTCGCGCTGACAGCGCCGATGGCCGCCGTGCCCAGGTGGCCGAACTGGGCCGTGCCGGCATCAGCCAGGGTATAGCCGGACTGTTCCTGGAGGCCCATCCGGATCCGGATAATGCCAAATGCGATGGCCCCTGCGCCCTGCGATTGGACCGTCTGGAGCCATTCCTTGCCCAGATGCAAACGCTGGATAATACCGTCAAGGCACTGCCTGCCTTTGAAAACAACTGATTGAAGAGAGATTGACTGTCATGTCCAAGATCGTTGACATCAAAGCCCGCGAAATTCTCGACTCCCGTGGCAATCCCACCATTGAAGCCGATGTGGTTCTGGAATCCGGTGCTTCCGGCAGTGCCTGTGCCCCCAGTGGCGCATCCACCGGCTCCCGTGAAGCGCTGGAACTGCGCGATGGTGACAAGGCCCGATACCTGGGCAAGGGCGTTACCAAGGCCGTTGGCAATGTGAATTCTGCCATCCGTGAATTGCTGGTGGGTATGGACGCCTGCGACCAGAAGGCGCTGGACAAGGCCATGATCGATGCCGACGGCACCGAGAACAAGGCCAAGTTCGGTGCCAATGCGATTCTCGCCGTGTCCCTGGCCGCCGCCAAAGCCGCTGCCATCGATCAGGGCAAGCCCTTGTACGAGTACATTTCCGACCTGCAGGACGACGACAACGAGTACTCCTTGCCGGTGCCGATGATGAACATCATCAACGGCGGCGAACACGCGGATAACAACGTGGATATCCAGGAGTTCATGATCCAGCCGGTGGGCGCGCCCACCGTGGCCGAGGCCATCCGTTATGGTGCTGAGATCTTCCATGCCCTGAAAGGCGTGCTGAAAAAACGTGGGCTGAACACCGCAGTGGGTGACGAAGGCGGTTTCGCCCCGGACCTGCCCAGCAACGAGGCCGCCCTTGAAGCCATCATGGAAGCCATCGAGATTGCCGGCTACAAAGCCGGTGATGACGTGACTCTGGCCCTGGATTGCGCTGCCAGCGAATTCTACAAGGATGGAAAATACGTGCTGGCCGGCGAAGGCCGCAGCATGAACTCCGAAGAATTTGCCAGCTACCTGGCGGAGCTGTGCGACCGTTATCCGATTATCTCCATCGAAGACGGCATGGATGAATCTGACTGGGATGGCTGGAAAATCCTGACCGAGAAGCTGGGTAACAAGGTGCAGCTGGTGGGCGACGACCTGTTCGTGACCAACACCAAAATCCTCAAGCGCGGTATTGATGAAGGGGTGGCCAACTCGATCCTGATCAAGTTCAACCAGATCGGTTCTCTCACCGAAACCCTGGATGCCATCAAGATGGCCAAGGATGCAGGATACACCGCGGTCATTTCCCACCGTAGCGGTGAAACCGCCGACAGCACCATCGCCGACCTGGCCGTTGCCACTGCCGCCGGCCAGATCAAGACCGGCTCCCTGTGTCGCTCGGATCGTGTTGCCAAGTACAACCGTCTGATTCGCATTGAGCAGGAACTGGGCCGTGCCGCCTACCATGGCCGCAAAGAGTTCAAGTTCCTCGGCTAAATGATGTCGGAGACCAAGCCCAGCAGAGCAGCCAAGGGATCGGGAAAGCGGGAGGCCATGCAGTTGTCTCCCGCCAGACAGATCGTGATTGCGCTGCTGGCGCTGGTGTTCGTCGGTCTGCAGGCTCGCCTGTGGTTCGGCGAAGGCAGTGTTCGGCACGTGGCCACCCTGGAAAAAGAGGTGGCCGCACTCAAGCAGAGCAATGCCAAATTGAATGAGCGGAACCGCTTGATGGCTGCTGACGTGAGAGATCTCAAGCGGGGCACCGAAGCGGTGGAAGAGATTGCCCGAAAGGACCTGGGCATGATCCGCGACGGTGAAACCTTCTTCCTGATTCTCGAACAACCCCGGGGCGGCGAGTGAATCCAGTCATTGGCGGCCCCCTCTATGCGGTGGTACCGGCTGCCGGTATCGGTGAACGCATGGGGGCAGGTTTTCCCAAGCAATACCTGTCCCTGGCCGGGAAAACCCTGGCCGAACATACCCTCAATCGTCTGTTGTCGTTTGCGCCTATCGACAGGGTTCTGGTGGCCGTATCCGCGCAGGACCCCTGGTGGCCGACCCTGGGGGTTTCCTCTCATCCCCGGATTGCCACCGTTACCGGTGGGGCGGCACGGGCGGAATCCGTGCGCAATGGTGTTAGCCAGGCCCTGGCGCTGGGTGGAGAAAGCGCCTGGGTGCTGGTCCATGACATGGCCCGACCCCTGGTGCGGTTATCGGATATTCAAAACCTGCTCGATCAGACGGACAGGCAGGGTGCCATCCTGGCACTGCCCGTGGTGGATACCATCAAGCAGGCGGATGACAGTAACCACATTTCGGCGACCTTGAATCGTGACTGCATCTGGCGAGCCCTGACTCCGCAACTGTTTCCCGCACGCCCGCTGCTCGACGCGCTGCAGGGCGATCTCACCGGGATTACCGATGAAGCGTCCGCCATGGAAAGAGCCGGTTGCAGTCCGGCGCTGGTGGCCGGCCATGGCGACAATATCAAGATTACCGTGCCGGAAGACCTGGCCCTGGCGCGCTATTATCTGGGCCGCCAGCTGGGCGATGAGGAGAACATGTTGTGAGTATCCGTATCGGTCAGGGTTTTGATGTCCATGCCTTCACGGAAGGTGACCATGTCATGCTGGGTGGCGTGGCGATTCCCCATGACCAGGGGCTCAAGGCCCATTCAGATGGGGATGTGGCGCTGCATGCTTTCTCGGATGCCTTGCTTGGCGCTCTGGCGCTGGGTGACATCGGCCATTATTTCCCCGACACAGACCCACAGTGGAAGGGCGCGGATTCCGGCAAGCTGCTTGCCGCGATTTATCAGGATGTGACCGCTGCCGGCTGGCAACTGGGCAATGCGGATCTGACTGTTATTTGCCAGGCCCCTAAACTGGCACCCCATATCGGCGCCATGCGTCAGCGTATTGCTGACCTGCTCGGTTGCAGTGCGGCACAGATTTCGGTGAAGGCGACCACCACCGAAAAGCTGGGCTTCACCGGCCGCAAGGAAGGCATTGCAGTGCAGGCGGTCGTGCTGCTGGTGGCAACAGCGGGGCCCCGATGAGCCTGCCTCGCGCCCATGGTGGCCCGGCGGCCAGGGGAGTATTGAAAGCCTCTCCTGCGGATTTCCAGGTAGTCGAACATATGCACGTGCGCCCGGAGGGCGAGGGTGAGCATCTGTGGCTGGAAATCGAGAAAAGCGGCTGGAATACGGAAGATGTGGCCTTGCTGCTGGCCAAGCAGGCGGGCGTTCACCGTCTGGCCGTGGGGTACAGTGGACTCAAGGACAAGCATGCCATTACCCGCCAGTGGTTCAGCCTGCACCTGCCGGGCAAGGACGATCCTGACTTTGTCTGGCCTGAAGGACTGCGGCTTTTGCAGGGGATACGGCACCGACGCAAGCTGAATCGGGGTACCCACCGGGCCAACGGCTTTGTGCTTCGCGTTACCGGTTTTCAGGGTGATCGTCAGACTGTGGAGCAGCAACTGGCGACCATTGATCGCCAGGGCGTGCCGAATTATTTCGGCGAGCAACGCTTTGGTCGTGGTGAAGGCAATCTGGTTCGCGGTACAGCATGGTTGAGTGGCGGCGAAGCGCCCCGCAAGAAAGCCCTGCGCAGCTTATGGCTGTCAGCAGTGCGCAGCGACCTGTTCAATCGTGTGCTGGCCGAGCGCGTTGAACGCCAATGCTGGGACCGGGTACTGGCTGGCGACCTGCTGCAGCCGGAAGGAAGTCGTGGTCTGTTTCCGGCGGACGAGGATCCTGACGCCGGGGAAAGGGTGATTGCCGGTCAGGTTCATCCCACCGGCCCTTTGCCGGGGGTGCCGGGCATGGCATCATCTGGCCCTTGCCGGGAACTGGAGCAGCAGGTGCTTGCTCCGCATGCCACCGTTATCCACGGCCTGTGCAAGATGGGTGTTGACGAAGCTCGTCGGGCCACACGCTTGCCGGTACGGGACTTGCAATGGTCCTGGCAATCGGAAAGGGAAGGAGAAGCGTGTCTGGAGCTGGCGTTTACGCTGCCTACAGGCGCTTTTGCCACGACAGTGATGGCGGAAATTATAAAGCCTGAATAATCCGCCGAGAGGCAAATCCAGAGGCAAAAGAAGTACAGATGGATATCCAACTTAGTGGCATCGGCATGACCTCTGCTCGGACCCGGGATCGTCTGGTGCAGCGGCTACGCGATGCCGGCATCAGTGATGAGCGGGTACTTGATGCCATTCGCAATACTCCACGTCACCTGTTTATTGAAGAAGCCCTGGCTCACCAGGCCTACGACGATACCGCGCTGCCCATCGGCCACGGCCAGACCATATCCCAGCCGTGGGTGGTGGCACGTATGACCGAATTGTTGATCGCTAACGGCAGGCCCACCAAGGTACTGGAGATCGGTACCGGCTGTGGTTATCAGACAGCGGTGCTGGCCCAGTTCTGTGATGCACTTTATTCCGTGGAACGGATCCGGCCGTTACAGGATCAGGCGCGCAAGCGGTTGATAAAGCTGGGCCTGGCGCGGGTACAACTCAAACATGCGGATGGCGGTTTCGGCTGGAAGAGCGAAGCGCCTTTTGATGGCATTCTCGCCGCCTGTGCCCGTGCAGAAATTCCCGATGATTTGTTGTCACAACTGGCAGACGGCGGTCGTCTGGTGATGCCGGTGGGTGGTGACCGTCAGCAGATCCTCACGGTCGTCGACCGCGACGGAGACAAGTTTCATGTGCAATCACTGGATGCTGTTCGTTTTGTGCCGTTCCAGCGTGGGGTAATGCGATAAGGCAGCTACAAGCTTCAAACTACAAGCTACAAGGCGCGACCAGAATGGAAATTAGCGAATAAGCATTGCCCGCGGCCAATCGTCTGGAGCGCGGAATCTGGTGGCGATGAAACTACAATACTGAGCCCGTGTTGCAGCTTGAAGCTTGTAGCTTGCGGCTTATCAACAACGCAGGGGCAACATGATCCGACCCGGTATTTTTTTTCGCGGCATGGCCATGGGCGCGGCCGATGTGGTGCCCGGTGTGTCTGGTGGCACCCTGGCGTTGATCACGGGCATTTATGAAGAGTTGATCGATACCCTGGGGGGGCTGACACCGCGCCTGCTGAAGGTGTGGCGCCAGCAGGGTTTCATGGCGTTCTGGGCCCAGGCCAACCTGACTTTTCTGATCACCCTGTTAGCGGGCATCGTCACGAGTATTGCCCTGCTGGCCCGCCTGATAACCTGGCTGCTGGATACCCATCCAGTGCCGGTATGGGCTTTCTTCAGCGGCCTGATTCTGGCCAGTATCTTTCTGGTGTTAAAACCCCTGCAACAGCGAGGGGGCGCTCAGATTATGGCGTTTTTGGCAGGCACCGCCGTGGCCGTTGCTATCAGCTTGGCCCCCGCCCTGTCGGCAGTGGGGAGCGGCGCCACGGTGTTTTTCTTCAGTGGCATGCTGGCTATCTGTGCCATGATCCTGCCCGGCATTTCCGGCAGTTTTATCCTTCTTTTACTGGGAATGTACCAACCGGTGCTGGAGGCGGTGAAGCAAGGTGAGATACCGTTGTTGCTGGCTTTTATGGCCGGCTGCGCCATCGGGCTGCTGAGTTTTGTGCATGTGCTTAAATGGACCCTGCACCGTTACCACGACACGGTAATGGCGTTGCTCGCCGGGTTTATGGCCGGTTCGCTGCTGAAACTGTGGCCCTGGCGGATAGCGGAAGGTGAGGGTGTGGCTGATCGCTGGCTCACACCCGCGCAATACGCCACCCTGACCGGCGAGGGGGCGCAACTGGGACTGGCCCTGTTGGCCGCGCTGATGGCGTCCGTGCTGGTGTGGCTATTGTATCGGCTGGCGCCGGTGCATAATGTTGCGCAGGGCTCGTAGCCAATGCATTTCGGTACCGCGGGCGGGTACCCTTACGACGGAGTGGGTAATGGTTTGCCAACAGGCGACAGGTAGCAATTCCTTCTGATGCGTACCCTGGCGACGGCATTGATATTCCTGATGGTCAGCGGCTGCAGTGCGCGTAATTTCGCGCCGGTTGTTGATATCTACGGACAAGAGCCGCGAACCAGCAAGGTAACGGCGGGGACCCATGAAGTGCGTCGCGGCGAGACGCTTTACTCCATTGCCTGGCGTTATGGCTGGGACTATCGAGAGCTGGCCCGCGCCAACCGCATACCGGCGCCCTATACCATTTATCCGGGACAGCGAATTTCCCTGGCCTTGAAAGCCCCCGCCAGCAGTGGCTCACCTTCGTCAACCGGCAACAGCAAACCGGCAACGCAAACCGCAAGCAAACCTCAACGCCAACCCGTCAGTAAGCCGGAACCGGCCAAGCCGCAAACCCCGCCTGCCTCCAAAACGTCTGATACAGCTTCTGCCGGCTCCACGGTGGGTCCGGTGAGCTGGCGTTGGCCGGCAGGGGGCCAGGTTGTGGAGACCTTTTCCAGTGCCAATCATGGTCGCAAGGGGATAGCTATTTCCGGTAAAAACAACAGCCCGGTGGTGGCAGCCGCAGACGGCCGGGTGGTGTATCGCGGCAGCGGCTTGACCGGGTACGGCAATCTGCTCATTCTCAAGCACAGTGATCGCTGGTTAAGCGCCTACGCCCATAATGACAAGATGCTGGTGAAAGAAGGCGATGCAGTGAAAGCCGGACAGCAAATCGCCGCCATGGGAGCCACCGGTACTTTCCGGACTCAGCTGCATTTCGAGATTCGCAAGGACGGCAAACCCGTGGATCCGCTCCTCTATCTGCCGAAGAAATAGCCTCCATGGTCGCTAACGGAATGCATTCATGACCAGTGAAAACCGCCGGGAACATCGCCTGTTGATGATCGCCGCACTGGCGTCAATCGTCACCGCGTTGCTGCTGATTGCCGCCAAGACGGTGGCCTGGCTGATGACCGGGTCGGTGAGTCTGCTGGCATCCCTGGTGGATTCGGTGATGGATTCGCTGGCCTCGCTGATCAATTTCTTTGCCATTCGCTATTCCCTGGTGCCCGCGGATGAGGAACATCGCTTTGGCCATGGCAAGGCGGAAGCCCTGGCGGGTCTGGGGCAGGCAATTTTCATTGCCGGCTCGTCGCTATTCCTGATCCAGCAGTCCGTTTTCAAATTGATGGATCCGCAACCGATTGAGCAGAACGCCGTGGGGGTCGCGGTGATGGTTTTTTCCATCGTGCTGACTTTCGGACTGCTGCTGATCCAGAAATTCGTGGTCAGAGAGACCGGTTCAACCGCCATCGAGGCGGATTCGCTTCACTATCTGTCAGATCTCTCTGTCAATGCAGGGATCATCCTGGTGCTGGTGGTCAGCCAATACGGTTTTCTGTGGCTGGATGGGGCCATGGGGCTAGTGATAGCCCTGTTTATTCTTTACAGCGCCTGGTCGATTGCCGGCGAGTCCATCCAGTTGCTGCTGGACCGTGAGATACCCGGTGATGTGCGCGATGTGATTGGCGCCATTGTGGCGGAGCATTCCCCGGCATTGGGTTTCCATGACCTGCGTACCCGCCAGTCTGGGCGCACCCAGTTTATCCAACTGCATGTGGATATGGATCAGAACCTGTCATTGCGGGAAGCCCATGATCTGGCCGAACGTATCGAGCGGGGAATCCGTCAGGCTTATCCGGCGGCGGATGTGATTATCCATCAGGATCCGGTGGCGGTGGGCCCCAGCGTGCCGCTGTCCCGTCCAGAAAAAAACGATTCCTGATCCCTGTTTACCGGCCAATTGTTCTGTGCGGTCAAGTCTCCCTGTCTGAGTAAACACATTGTATTCATGTGGTCTTTTGAGTAGCTTCAAGGCTGTATTTTTGCGTTGAGGACAGACCATGAAAAGCCAGCTTCAGGCGCGGCGGATTTCCGCTATGTGGCAACAGGGCATGGCCCGCCGACGGTTTCTGAAATGGGGCCTGCTGGGCTCTGCCGGCGTGGCTGCGGTGGCCGCCGGCGGCTTTGCCTTGCTGCGCCGTTCTCCACTGGATCAGCAATCCTCACCGGCCTGGGCGAAGGGCCTGTCCGATGCGGAATACCATCTTTTCAACCGTGCCCGGCAGGTGCTGTTACCCGTTGACGGCACAGCGTTGCTGCCCAGCGAACAGGTGCCAGTGGTGCAAAATGTGCAAACCCTGTTGGGGCACCTGCACCCGCTGACGCGCAAGGAGGTAGCCTCCGGTCTGGGTCTGTTCGACAACGCTGCAGTGCTGACCCGGGGCAGTCGTTTTGTGGACCTGAATGATGAGGATGCCCGCGCCTATTTCGATAGCTGGGGGCAGGGCAATGTGATCCAGCGAACCTTGGCCACCGTGATCAAGCAACTGGTCTACAGCGCTTATTGGCAGGACCCTGTCACCTGGCCGCCCACCGAGTTCGATGGCCCGGTGAGTGACAAGTGGGGGTTGGCGTATCTGGGCAATGCACCGCTGCCGGAGAGTGTGGCTGACGGGGAGGCACGGGCATGAGCGAAGTGAAATGGCAGGCATCCGGTTTGCGTGTTCACCAGGCCAGTGATGTCACCCGTGACCAGCTGCAGCTGGACGCCGATGTGGTGATTGTCGGTTCCGGGGCGGGTGGGGCGGTGAGCGCCTATGAACTGGCCAAACGAGGTTTCAAGGTAGTGGTACTGGAAGCGGGTCCGTATGTGCCCTCCAAAGACTTCACCGAGAACTTTACCGACAGCCTGGATACCCTCTATCAGGATCACGGTGGTCAGAGTAACAATGATGGCGATTTGCTGGTCTTGCAGGGGGCCTGTGTGGGCGGCTCCACCGTGGTCAACGGTTGTGTTTGCTTCCGTACCCCGGATTTCATTCTTCAGGACTGGCAGCGGGATTTCGGGCTGAATGAACTCACCGTTGACGAACTGGCGCCGTACTTCGATGAAGTGGAAAAGAACCTGGCGGTTCATGATAACGGTGAGCACGAAATCCCCCGGCATGGTCGCCTGATTCGCGCCGGCGCCAACCGACTGGGCTGGTCGGTGAAACCTCTCAAGCGCAATATCCGGCAATGCGGGCTTACCGGTCATTGCCTGTCCGGCTGCAAAACCGAACGCAAGCAATCCATGCTGGTCACCTATCTGCCCTGGGCTGCGGCCCATGGCGCGCAGATTTATGCGGATACCCGGGTGGAAAAGATCCTTACCCGTGACGGCAAGGCCAGCGGTGTGGAGGCGATCATCACTGGCCGCGACGGGGCGGTGGCGGCAACCCTGACGGTGTCTGCGCCCCGTGTCATCCTGGCCGCCGGGGCGGTTCAGACTCCCTTGCTCCTGCTCAAGAGCGGACTGGCTAACCGGTCCGGTCAGGTGGGCAAAAACTTTGCCTGCCACCCCTCATTGTATGTGCCGGCCCGTTACCCGGAGCCGGTATACCCCTGGCGTGGCGCCATGCTGGGGGTCTATGTGGATGAGTTCATGCATCCGGACAAGGGCGGTTTTGTGCTGGAAGATGGGGGAGCAGGGCTGGTGGAGCTGACCATGGCCGCAGAACCCGGCACCGGCAAACCGTTCATGGACTACATGGCAAATGCCAAGTATCTGGCCGGACTGGTTACCCTGATCCACGATCATAATGTGGGCAGCATTGAATGGGATGGCGAGCGCAAAAAAATCAACTACAAGCTCAGTGATACTGACTTTCCTTCCATGCAGCGGGCGTTGAAAGCCGCTGCCCGGTTGCACCTTGCCTCCGGGGCGACCGAAGTCTATGTGCCAGCCAGTGATCAGCGGGTTATCCGTAGTGAAGCAGAGATTGATAGTCAGGTGGACAGCCTGGAAAACCTGCCTCAGCACCTGCGTATGGTCAGCTACCACCCGCAGGGTACCTGTCGGATGGGAGCCGATCCGGCGCAAAGCGTGGTCGCCGCCAATGGCCAGACCCATGATGTGCCAGGCTTGTACGTGGCAGACGCCAGTGTGCTGCCCACTTCCATCATCGTTAACCCGCAGATTACTGTGTATGCCCTGGCGACACGGATTGCCCGCCAGATGGCCTGACTCAGGTCCTGCGACCCGACCGGGAAATGCCTGACAGGGGGGCAGGCTGTTCCCGGTCACCGGGGAGCCTCTGAATCCCCCCTTGAATGCCCGGTCTGGATGACCCGGGAGCATGGGCTGAGCACGCCAGAGCCAGGGCCTGGTCTGAAGGGCCCATGGGCTGCGTGCTGTCGCCGGGAACGGGAACCATCGGCATCCTTCTGGCCACGCTGAGTACCCAAGGGGGTATTCAGGGCTCCCAAGGGCTTTGGCGTTTGTAACGGTTTGTTATAGACTGGGGTCTGCGTCCGTAGCCTCATGGCGATGCCTGACGTAAGCCGTTGCCGTTACAGTAAATTTTCTTCAGTCGGTTGTATTGCCAGATACGCCGCTTGTTCACGAAAAGGCCTGTGACAACAACGTCTTCACCATGCATCCCCGCTAGGGCCACGGATTCGGATCGCTAAAAAGATTACCGCTCCACCAATAACAACAAGGGCCCAATGGACGCCGGGCCTGCCCAGGAGAGGGTTCGATGAATAACAACAAGCGTGCGCCGCTGCCCGGCTTCCTTGCCGGCCTGGAGCCGTTGAGCCGCCGCAGTTTTCTGCGTAGCTCCGTGCTTGCCAGCGCTGCAGTCACTTCCGGTTGTGCCAGCATGTTCGGGCGCAGAGACGCCCCGCAAACGCTGCAATATCACAGTCTCAATCAGGATGAAGCCCGGGTTATCAGTCGCCTCACGGAAGTGATGCTACCCACGGCTCATTACGGACTGCCGTCCAGCACCGAGGTTGTGCCCACCGTCAAAAACGTGGATGCCATGGCGCAGCGTATGCCTCAGCAGACCCGGGAGTTGCTTGGTCTCGGGATCTGGGTATTCAACAATCGGCCAATGGTCAGCTTCAAGTTCAGTCAGTTCACCTCCCTCTCCGACGACAAGGCCCTGGATTACGTCAACGCCATGCAGGAAGGCTCCTTTTTCGAGCGAGGCCTGATGACCACGTTGAAAGCGCTGGTGGCGTTGAACTATTGGCGTGATGAGCGCACCTGGCCGGGACTGGAATACCACGGTCCGGTAACCGAAGTGTGGGGCGTACGACGCCTCGGTAATGCGCCGTTGCCGCGAGCCTGAGGGGGAATTATGGCTTTTGTACGTGTCGCCCGTGACGGTGTCCCTGTCACCGAGGCAAAAGATGTGGCCCTGGACGCAAACCTGGGCAAACGGTTTACCCTGAAAACCGATGTGGTTGTGGTTGGTTCCGGCGCGGCCGGTTCCATTGTCGCCTATGAAATGGCGAAAGCCGGCCGGGACGTGTTGGTGCTGGAATCCGGTCGCTATTACCCCAGCTCCAAGTTTACCGAACACCTGGGCGATACCATGACCCAGATCTATCAGGATCAGGTTGGCCAGGTGAATACCACTGCGGACATCATCTTTGTCCAGGGGGCCTGTGTCGGTGGCTCCACGGTGATCGGCGCTTGCGTGATGGAAGAACCCGGTGATGAAGTACTGGATCGCTGGGCCAGTGACTATGGTCTTGAGAACCTGGCGGCGAAAAAATTCCGCCCCTATCTGGATGGGGTGGCCGACCAGTTGCAGATCCACATCAATGAAGCGCACGAAATCAACGCCTGCGCCCACAAGGTGATTCAGGGCTGCGAGAAAATGCAGTTTTCCTGGAAACCGGCCCAGCGCAACGTGAAACAATGTGCCCTTACCGGGCACTGTCTGGCAGGCTGCCCCTCCGACCGAAAAATGAGTTCCCTGGTGACCCATCTGCCATGGGCGGCCGCCCATGGCGCGCGGATTTTCTCGGATACGGAAGTGGTCCGTGTGCGCACCCGTGATGGTCGTGCCCGGGGGGTAGAAGCGCGCATTACCGATCCCGACAGCGGCGCCCACGTGGCTGACATGCAGGTGGATGCGGACATGGTGGTACTGGCCGCCGGGGCTATCCATACGCCACTGATCATGCAGCGTAGCCAGCTGGAGGATCGCAGTGGTCAGCTGGGTCGAAATCTGTCTATTCAGCCTTTCACTCAGGTTCTGGGCAAGTTCAAGGAGCCGCTCTATGGCTTCCGTGGAGCACTGGTCGGCGTGCAGGTTGACGAGTTTACCCGCAGCGATGGTTACACCATTTTCTCCGGTTTGGCTGAACCGGAATCCCTGTTGGCTCAGGGTGACATGAAGGCGGGCAAGGCCCATATCGACTTCATGAAAGACTACAAGTACTACGCCGGTGTAAATGCCTTCAGCACCGACCAGGGCAGGGGATATGTGGAATGGTCCGGGGATGCCTACAGCGGTGACAAGACCATCCACTGGAATCCCAACCGGGAAGAATTCAATAACATGAAGGCTTCCGCCGCCCTGGCAGCACGTATTTTCTTTTCCGGTGGTGCGGAAAAGGTTTACATGCCGACGTTCCAGAATCTGGAGGTGGATTCCGTGTTTGCCCTAGATGAAACCCTGGAAAAGGTGGATTACGGTCTGAAGGGCATGTACACCTTCCGGGCCAACAGCTTCAGCCCCCACGGAACCTGTCGCATGGGATCTGACCCCTATGAGGCGGTGGTGGCTCCCACTGGCCAGGTCTATGGCACTGCGGGGTTGTTCGTGGCGGATGCCAGCCTGATTCCGGCACCCATGACCGCACCGATTCAGTGGACCGTGCAGGCCCTGGCCCAGTACGTCAGTGACCAGATCAACGAAAACGCACACAATTACTTTATCGGTTGACCGCTAACGGCTCGGGACAACCGTGTCCCGGGCCTGCCTTCCTGTCCGATTCCGGTTTGATTCTGTTAACGCCATTGTCTCGGGTGAAGCGGATTTTTGGCGTGCGTCGACAGGCTGGCGCGACGCAAAATGCCGCTCCCACGGCGTCATCCGCCATCCCCGCCTGTGCTAGCATTGATGCCTCAGTCGGCACGTTTTTTCAGGAGAGTCATCATGCCGGGTTTCGAATTCGCAACCACCCATCGTGTGCTGGTAGAGGCGGGTGCTGCCGGCCGTCTGCCGGCCCTCTGTCAGGAGCGCGGCGCCAGTCGGGTACTGCTTGTCACGGATCCGGGTATTCGCAGCACGCCACTGCTGGAACCGGTGGAAGACAGCTTTCGTCAAGCGGGTATGCCGCTGACCGTCTTTGATCAGGTTAGCGCTGATCCGGCAGATACCATTGTGCTGGATGCCGCACGGCAGGCGAAGGAAGCGAAAGCAGATCTGGTGATTGGCTTCGGTGGCGGTTCCTCCATGGATGTGGCCAAGCTGGTGGCGTTGCTGGCACACCCGGATGCCAGCCAGCAATTGTCGGATATCTATGGTGTGGGAATGGCAACCGGACCCCGCTTGCCGCTGATACAGGTGCCAACCACGGCGGGCACCGGTTCGGAGGTGACTCCGGTGGCCATTGTCACCACCGGTGCCACCACCAAGGCGGGTGTGGTGGCACCATCGTTGCTGCCGGATCTGGCGGTGCTTGATGCAACGCTGACCCTTGGCTTGCCGGCCCATGTGACGGCGGCCACCGGTGTGGATGCCATGGTTCATGCCATTGAGGCCTACACCAGTGCCCACAAGAAAAACCCCTATTCGGATATGCTGGCCCGTGAAGCACTACGCCTGCTGGGGGGCAACCTGGTGACCGCGGTGAAAGAGGGCGACAACCTGGCGGCCCGGGAAGCCTGTTTGCTGGGAGCGATGATGGCCGGGCAGGCGTTTGCCAATGCACCGGTGGCCGCGGTCCATGCGCTGGCTTATCCCCTCGGCGGCCATTTCCATATTCCCCACGGACTGAGTAATTCCCTGGTGTTGCCGGAGGTGCTGAAATTCAACGCCACCGTGGCGGCCCCGCTGTATGCGGAGTTGGCGCCGATTCTCAGCGACCGGCCTTTCACGGATGCCAATGACGGTGCCCAGGCGCTCATAGCAGCCCTGGAGGCGATGATCGATGCGGTTGGCTTGCCGGTGCGTTTGCGCGATGCCGGCGTCACGGAAGAGAGCCTGGAAACCCTGGCATCGGATGCCATGCTTCAACAGCGCTTGCTGGTCAACAATCCCCGGGACGTTTCCGAAGCGGATGCGTTGGCAATCTACAAGGCGGTGTACTGATGGCAGAGAAAGGGAGCCGGCCTGAGCGCGGGGAGTATGGTTATCTGTGTCCCGTTGACAGTCGCTGGAGCGATAACGATATCTACGGTCACATCAATAATGTGGTCTATTACAGCTATTTCGATTCCACCATCAACCGTTACCTGATCGACGAGGGCGGCCTGGATATTCACGATGGGGAGCAGATTGCTTTTGTGGTGAGCTCGGGTTGTGAATATCTGGAAGCCGCTGCCTATCCGGACTCATTGGTGGTGGGCATGAAGGTGGAAAAACTGGGCAGCAGTTCGGTGCGCTACGGTCTGGCCCTGTTCGGGGCTGAAGGGCCGGCGAAGGCCACCGGCTTTGTGGTTCACGTTTTTGTGAACCGGGAAAGCGGACGGCCGGTACCGATCCCGGCGTCGTTGCGCGCAGCGCTGGAGGCGCTTGCCTGACAGGCAGGCGCGTTTTGACTTTGGCAGCCACCCAATGGTGTCTGGGGTAGGGTGCACTGAGCCTCAGGCGAACTGCACCATCAAACGCCGAATCGGTGCAGTTCGCCTGAGGCTCAGTGCACCCTGCGCATTAACAGCCAGGACGAGGTGCCCCATCACAAAAAAAGCCCGGCCTTTTGAGCCGGGCTTTTTTTGTGGCTGATCTTCAGGATCAGTTCGGGAAGAAGTTCAACTTGTAGTCTCCCTTCCAGGTTTCCACATTCATGGCACCGAAGTTCATGCCTTTGGCAATCAGCATGATGCGTCTTTCCAGTTGGCTGTCGCCCAGCTGGCTGGATTTCACTTTCACATCCTGTACCTCGCCGCTGGGGGCAATCACCAGGTAGAGCACGACAGTCCCTTGCAGGGCAGGGTTGCTGCGCAGCGCCCGCTGGTACTGACTGTTGAACTTGCCAGCGTAACGGTCGAATACGCGACGTAGCTGCTCCTGGGTGCGGCGGCTCTTGCCGTCACTGCCCTTGCGGGTGGTGCTGGCTGCCTGACCGGATTCGGCGATCTTGCTATCCACCTTGCCGCCGCCAACCTTGCCGGCCGACAGGGTGCCGCCTCCGCCGCCACCGCTGGATGCTCTGGCGGTGGCAATTCCGCCGGAGCCGGCACCGGCACGCTTGCCGATCAGGTCACGCTCGGCCTTGGCGGCGCTATCCCCACCGGTACGTAGGTTGTCGCCGGCATTGACCAGGGGACCGATATCATCCAGCCCGGCCAGTGAGTCTCCCAGATCTTCTTCCAGCTTGGCCTGGGCTTTTTCCCGTGCCTGTTCCCGTTCCACCTCAGCAGGCCGTGGTTCCGGTTCTGGCTCAGGCTTGGGTTCCGGCTTTGGCTCTTCCGGTTCGGGCTTTTCTTCAGGCTCTTCTTCCTCAGGTTCAGGCTCCGGTTCGGGTTCTGGCGGTGGCGGTTCTTTTTGTTTTTCAAGAACCAGCTGTGCCAGTCGTTCCGGGATTTCCTGCTGTTCTCGCGGATCCGGTTTTTCAATGGTCACTGATTCCACCACGATCATCAGCAGCAGCGACAGAATCAGCAGAATGATAATGATGCCGTACAGTCGCCGGTCTTCCCCCTCTTGTTTGTCCCAGGGCAGTGAGCCATCGATGAGTATGCGCAGCGTGTTATTGTTTTTCTGCGTCATTCAGACTCCTCCTCTGCCACTTTCAGGACAGCAAAGGCGACCTTGGTATAGGGCGTTTCCATGCAGCTGCGCATCAGTTTCTTGATCACTGCATAGGGCACATCCCGGTCAGCCTGAATCATGACTTCCCGCTCTTCTTCCGAATCCAGGGCAAGTGCCCGGGAAGCCCGGAATTTCAGCTCTTCTACCAGAGCCTCAACGGTGCGCTCTTCCTGTGCTCTTACCGCCTGCGTATCGGCAATCTTGCGCCCATCAATCACCACCGAGGAGGGGCTCACCTGAATAATGAGCACATCGTTGGGCAGTTCCTGAGCGGTGGATTCCGGTAACTGGATATCCTGATCATCCGGCAATTTGGCGGCATTGTTGTTATTGACCAACAGAAAGATCAGCAGGATGGTGAAGATATCCATCAATGCGGTCAGGTTCAGGGTGGCAACCATCTTGTGGCGACCATGGTGTCGTGCCATACGGCGTGCGCGGGCAGACTTTTTCATGCCTCACCTCCCGCTGCCGCAGTCTGATCCTGGGGGGCCGAGCCAATGCTGATACTCGGGAACAGCTCTTTCTTGATGGTCTGGCCATTGATCTGCGTGTTGTAAAGACGCACTGCGTCCATGGTGTGGATCATCACCTCATAGGGGGTGTCATCCTCACAGAGCAGGGTAATGGCTGTCTCTTCAGGGAATTTCTCTTTCAGGGTGACAAGATAGTCGTGCAGGGCTTTACTATCGTGTTTGTCCCCCTGGTTATCGACAATTTTCAGTACGGCACTGGTGTTGCGGTCCACCACTTCATAGCGGTTACCGTAAATCAGTACTTCGAGTACCAGTTTGTCTTTTTCGTCGTCTTCCGAGGGAGTGCTGCTGTCATTCACCGCGGGCAGATTCAACTGCAGGATGGAGACCTGCGCGAAGACCGCGTTGATCAGCAGAAAAGGAATCAGCACTACCATCAGATTCAGAAAGGCAGTGATGTTCAGTTCCACATCGGTGTCGCGCGAACGTCGTCTGCGAAATCGCATACCAGATCCTTACACCAGATTGGCGAAAACAAGAAAATACGGCTTATTGGCCGTCGTTCTTGCGCTCTTGCTGGGCAGAAACCTGGCGGAAGACGTTAACGAATTTCACCGAGGCCATTTCCATGCTGTCCACCAGTTTGCCGGCCATGGCGTTGATAAAGGCAAAGGCCAGAAGCATGGGGATAGCGGCAATCAGGCCGAAGGCGGTGGTGTTCATGGCCACGGAAATGGAGGCAGACAGCAGATCGGCTTTCTGTGCCGGGTCGGCACTGGCTACGGCGGTAAACGCGCTGATCAGACCCAGAATCGTCCCCAGCAGGCCGAGCAGGGTGGCGATGTTGGCAAAGGTGCCGATGTAGGGAGTACGGGCTTCCAGGCGCGGGATGATTTCCATCAGGCCTTCTTCCATGGCCAGTTCGATATCGTCGTGACGCTTGGCAGTCTTGGCTCGCTCAAGACCATAGCCGATCACCTTGGCCATGCCGGTATTGCTGTTACTGACCACATCCAGGGCCTGACGGAATTGGCCCTTGGCGATCAGCGGGTAAACATCTTTCCAGGTTTTCTTGTTCTTTGCCTTGGTGGCCTGGAGGTAAATGATACGTTCCAGGGACAGGGCTAGGCCCAGTGCCAGGACAACCAGAATGGGATACATGAAGAAACCGCCATCCTGAATAAAGGTGATTGCGGTCTCAACAACGCCGGTGTTCTGCGCGGTGGCGGTGGTGGGCATGGACTTCTCCTGCGGTATACCTGTTAGAGTTATTGTTTCCCATGCGACATTGCCCGGACTCGGGTTGCCGCACCTTCCCCAAAGTGCCAATTTTTATCAGAAAAAAGGCGTGGGTGCATCTAATGATATTGATGGATGTATTATTTCAGGAACAGATCGTCGTTATCCGGCTCCTGATTGAGTAGCTGGTGATACTCGATTTCCCGCATCAGCACCTCCTGATCAAGGGGTTCCAGTACCCGATTGAGCAGGGACGAGGTGGGATCTTTCTTCTCCAGCTTCACCTCACGGTCTTTCCAGGGCACCACATTCAATACCGTGGGGGCTTCCTGGGTGCCGATCACATTGGTTGACGCTTCCTGTCCAGTGTCATCAGCCTGGCTGACGCAGGCACAGGCGAGGGCAGCCATGACGAGTAATAGTCGCATCAGTTCAGTTCTCCATTCTTGTTCCCGGCATCCTGGTTTGCCACTGGCTGGGCGGGCGACTCCGGCGCCCGGCGTTGCAAGTCCACAATCCAGTTGGCGACGTTCTCATCGGGCTGTTTCTGTAGATTCTGGTAGGCCTGGAAATGCTTCAGTGCCAGATTCAGATCCTGCAAGTAGAGCTCGGCGAGCACGGCCATGTTGAAATGGGCACGGGCATATTTTGGATCCAGAACCAGCGCCCGTTCGTAGTGAATGCGCGCATCATCGAACTTTCCCTGTTCCCGCAACGCCAGGCCAAGGCCATTGTGGGCATAAGGGTTTGCATCATTGATGGCCAGGGATTGTTCGAAGGCCTGCTGTGCTTTGGGGTAGTCCTCCTGTTCCATGTAGATCAGACCCACATTGAGCGCAGGACCGGACACTTGCGGAAAACGCTCACTCAGTGAGCGAAACATCACCAGGGCTTGCTTGTCGTTGCCAGCCATTCGTGCCTGCAGGGCACGGGCATATTCCGCCATGGCCTGCTCGGCGATCTTTTCCACCTTGGGGTCATGGGGGACTGGCGGAATATGAATGGCGTCACTGTCGGCGGCAGCACCACCGTCTTTCTGTTGCTCATATTTGCTGGTGCCGCCTTCGCCGGAGCCTTCCAGTCCGAGGCCGCCCTTGCTGGCACAACCTGACAGCACCAATGCAGCGAGCAATGCGGTGGCCGCGCCCAGGCGGCCGCGATCAGTAAATAATGTCCACATAGCTTTCTACCTGTTCAAACTTCGCATAGCGGCCGGGAATCAATTCTGCCAGGGCACCAAAACTTTTCTTTACCCACTGGTCATAGATGTCATCAGTCACCAGGTTGGTATTGGCGATAAGAATATCGATGGCCTGGTCCTCGTAGGGGAAGGCCTTGTCCTCCAGAAGCATGGTGTACTCTTCCAACTCCAGTTCATCCAGGCCTTTGGGGCGTTCGGATGCGATCAGATCTCGGGCCAGAACCCGGTACATCTCGCCAATCTTGTAGTTGGCGGCGGTGGCGTATTCTGCCACACCGATATCGGCGACCGCCTGATAATCCGCAAGGGCTTTTTTCATCACATCGGTCTTGGCGGCCAGTGAGGTCTTCAGGGGTTGGCTGAGCGAGATACGCTTGAATTCCTGGAAGTTGGGCTCTGCCAGCGTAAAGCTGGCGTAGGCGGCCAACCAGGCAACCCTGTCGTTGGCCTCGTTACCGGCTTCCCGGTAACTGGTGACCAGTTGTTGCAGCCAATATGTTTCCCGTTCGCTGTTGCCGGTTTTCCGGTTCAGCTCCACCAGCCGGAACTGGGCCTCAGAGCGGAAATCATAGGGCTGTGGCCATTCCTGCAGGTATTGCTGATAGAGGGCGATGGACGCCTGGGGTTGTTCGGCCCGGTCCTGCATTTCTGCCGCTTTCCACAATGCCTGGCGGGACAGTTCCGGATCATCACTCTTGTAATTGGCGGCGATCAACTGCAACTCGCCGGCGGCCGCTGTGTAGTTGCCTTCTTTCTCGTAGGCAATGGCGAGCTTGTCCGGAATGGTGTCGGTCAATGGATCGTCGGGATAGCGTTCTCGGAAGGCTTCCAGAACCGGGATTGCAGCGGTGCTGCGCCCCTGATTGATGAACAGGGTCGCGGCATCGAATTCTGCGTTCTTGCGCACCGCCGCTTCCGGTACTGTCTGGCCCACCCGGAGGAAGGTGGCAGCAGCGATATCCAGATTGCCTTGTTCCTGCTGCTGCTCGGCCTGGCGGTAAATGCTGACGGCGAGTTTTTCCCGGTACAGGCTGCGCTGCTCGGGAGACATCTGCATATCAAGCAGTTTGCCATAGGCCATTTCCGCCACCTTGAAGCGACCCAGGTCGAATTCGCCATTGGCAATGGTGGCCCACCCGTAGCGCATTAGCTCGGCAGAAGGCGGCGGCTGGCGGTTGACCAGAATACCGGCGGTCTTGACCGCACCTTCCACGTCACCCAGTGCCAGCTGATCCTCGGCGGTGTCATGCAGCACATTGGGGACTTCCGGGTGCGCGGGGAAGCGTTGGCCGTATTGCTGAGCACTGGCAATTTTCTTTTTCCGCCAGGCGTTTTCCTGTTCGGCGTCCGGATTGCCGTCGAGAATTTTCTGGTAGGCAACCAGGGCATTGAAGGCGGCGTCTCCCCCTTTCTCGTAATCCGGGTATTGATAGGCGGTGCGTTCAAACTCGCTGATGGCGGTGGCGTAGTCCTCTGCGGCGTAGAGCACTTCCGCATAGCGGTGATTGACCTTGCCCTGGTCTTCGCTGGCTGGCGGGGTATTCAGATATTCCTGGTACCAGCGGGCCGGCTCGCGGTAATCCGCGGGCTTGCCGGATTGCTGGGCGAGCACATGGTGGTATTCGGCCAGGTCAAGAATATGTCCCTTGAGCAGCGATACATACTGTTCGCGAATGTCCGGGTGGCGTCCCCAGTAATCGCTGTTGATGCCATAGTGCTGGATAAACTTCTCTTTTGCCGGAAGCACCAGGGTAGGGAAGCCGCCTTTCTGATAGGCCTCGATCTGCAGGCTGGAGAACTCCGGCGCCAGGGTCGAATCCGGATAAACCTGGACGAACATATCAAAGGCTTCTGCCGCATCCCGGAAACGCTCCTGGCCAAGATAGACCTGGCCAAGAGAGCGGTAAATCGCCGGTTCATAGTCCCGGTTACCGTTGCGGGCAAACCAGTTTCTCACTGAATCCGGACCATCCAGATTACTGAAGGCCAGGCTGACCACGCGCTGGGTATCAGTGAACAGCTTGTTCTCCATGCTGGTGTCGTCAGCCAGTTCGCTGCGGCCGTTCAGATTGTCCAGCAGGGTGAAGAAGCTGGCCTGGGCCAATTCATAGTCACCCAGTTTGTAATGGCTCCAGCCACGTTTGTAGAGCGCCTGGTTATAGAATTCATTGTCGGTGCCACGCTTTATCACGTCCGCGTAGGCCTGTTCGGCGTACTCATAGTCACCATCGGAAAACAGCATTTCACCGCGGCGGAACTGGGATTCCAGGGCCCATTCACTGTTCGGGTATTGGCTGACCAGAGCGTCCAGACTGGTCTGGGCCTGCTCCAGGTTGCCATCCATGGCATAGGCCTTGGACAGCAGGTAATAGGCTTCGGCCCGTTGGCCGGGATCGTTGGTACTATTGAGCAGCTCCTGATACAGGGAAATGGCGGTGTCGTAGTCCACATCATGGTCCGCCAGTGAGGGTGCCATGGTGCCGGCCAGATCCAGCAGCGCCAGCTTACGCTCGTTATCCGGGGTGGTATTCACCTGTTCCATGGTGTTGTCGTAAACCACCTTGTCCACTTTCTGTTCCAGATCACTGTCATCCTCGCTACCCATTTCCTGTTCGGTAGCCGATGTCAGTGCCAGGTCCGCCATGCGACGCAGGGTTTTGGCCCGGCGTTCCGGATCATCAAACAGTTCGGCAGCCTGGCGATAGCTGTTCAAGGCATCCTGGGTGCTGGCGCTTTCCAGTTGCTGCTCTTCAATGATGATGTCGGTACTTTCCAGATCCGCCAGGGTGGTCCCGCCGAAGCGAGCCTGTTGTTCCAGGGTGCCGTTTTGTGGGGCAGACGCGCAGCCGCCCAGGGCAATCATTGCGGCGGCCAGGCCATGCAGGCGAAATCGGGTCACGATCCTTTCCTCTGTGTACTGCCGTCGGATACCGAAGAGTCCTGCAGGCGAGCAACGGCCAGATGGGCCTCGGCCAACTGGTCGGCCAGTCTTTGCTGGTTGGCGAGCAGAAGCGCAAGGGCGTCGGCTTTCATGCTCTTTTCCAGAGCCTCAAGTGTGTCTTCGGTAAGACGTTTTGTTGTTTCAATTCGCTGGGTTTGCCCGGCCAGTCGCTGGCCCAGGTCGTCCCGTGTGCGCAGGGTGGCATCACGTATTTGCTGTTGCACAGCAGCGATTCGTTCGCCAAGCACGCTGCTTTCTTCCCGTAATTGGGTAGCAGCTTGCTCCTGTTTTTCCCGTTGTTCTATCGACTGGTGGGCAATATCCCACAACAACAGGCCGCGAACCTTGCGCAGCCTCAGTGCATTGGCGTGGGTGGAGCCGGGCAGCGTGCCGAACTGGCGAGCCAGGGCATCCACTTTTTTCCACATGACAGCCTGTTCCGGGGTGGCCACGTCCGCGGGGTTGCTCATATCAACGAAGTTGGGGATGGCGGCGGAGACCCGGTCGCTGGCCATGGCCAGCTGTTCCTGGCGGCTCATGTGACGGGTCATTTCCCCGCGTACATGGGGCAGATTGCGACTCAGGCGCTGTTGCTGGATTTGGTGGGTTTCCTGGAGCGCAGGCAAGGCCTGCTGCCAATTTTCTACCATGGTCTTGATCTGGTGGATCTGCCGGTAGTGCTCGAATCGCTGGGCGAAGTCGTTGCTGGAAAAAAGCTTGTACAGATAGGAAAGCTCACTGCCCTGGGCAAGATCGCCGCTGTTGGCCGGCAGCAGACCGGTCTGGTTGCGATCCTCCGGTAACAAGGCCTCTGACCAGCCTGGCTTGGCGATATTATCGATGGCCCGCTGGACATCCTTCAGGGCCTGGCGATATTCGGCGGCGGCATATTGGTAACCAGCCAGCGCCTGGGGCAGCCCGCCCAGCTCTTCATAGGCGCGCGGGGCAAGCATCAGTGCTTCCTGGACGGACGGGTGGCTGCTGTTGCGCCGAACGGCTTCCAGCCACAGGGGCAGGGCACGCTTCACCTCGCCGGCCCGGTAGTTTGCCAGGCCCAGAGCCAGCAGGGCATCTTCGGAAAAGGGGCCATCGCTGCGTACCTGACGCAGGTCGGCGCGGGCGCTTTGCAGGTTGCCTTCGCGTAATGCCGTCAGGCCAGCAGCCAGAGCTGCCCGGTCACGCAGGGCGAGCGCCTGATCGGAACTGCCTCCGGCCTCCAGCAGGGATTTCAGCAAGGCCACTCCCTGATCGCGATGGCCGCCACGGATCAATGCCACACCCATGTTATAAGTGGCATAGCGGCCTTCGTCCGTGCTGAGGGGGACCGAGTGCAGGTAATCCAGGGCGCCGGTGAAGTCTTCCTCGGCCATCAGGATATTCGCCAGCATCAGGCGCCGCCGGGCGTCGTCAGCCGGGTCCAGGCCTTCCACGTTTTCACCGTCGAGGATCATGGCGGCTTCTGCCAGATTGCCTTCGCGGTAGTGTAATGCGGCTTTATGAAGCCAGGTTTGCGCCCGGGTCCGGCTGAGAATGTCCTTTTCCAGAAGCCGGTTGAAGATCACCTCGGCCTTGCCAGGCAGGCCGTAAGTGACATACAGGTCACCCAGCAGCAGTTCCGCGTAATCGGTATCCTCGTTGAACAGCGACAGCTCCTGATTGACCAGAAGCTTGTTGATCGCATTGAAATTGGCGTGTCGATAGTAGTCGAACATGACCTCGCCAAAAGCCAGATAACGATGTTCTTCCATACCAAGCGGAACGGGGCCTTCGTTGATATCATCGAAAAATTCGACCTTGGCCGCCTGGGCAGGGGATAACAGAGTGGCGAAGCACGCCGCGACCAGCCACCGTTTTCGCCGCCGCTGTATCATTGCTGGTTCCACTCACGGAATTCAAACTTGTGTTGCTGCTTGTTCAGGTCATCCACCACCTGCATTTCCACCATTTTTTTGCCAGGTCCCTTGGTAAAGGTATAGCTGGTGGTCTTCTGGTAGTCCTTGCCGAGGGGGTCGTAGCCGGTAATGGTGGCTTCCATCACGTGACGACCACTGGCCAGGTTACCGGTGTAAAGGCGCTGGATGCCCCCTTTGGTGAGGGCTTCGAATTCCTGGTCGCTGTAGAAATGGTAGCCCACATGCTCGCCATCAATGGTCAGATTGATATCAACCAGGCGAATGGGCGTGCCCACATCCACGGACACGAAGATACTGGTCTGCGGGCTGGCGTAGAGCAGCTCCTGTTCCAGAAGGGTCAGGTCACGGTTCAGGTCCAACGCTTCGCTTTTCAACTGGCGGATCTGTTCGGACAGACCGTCGTCGTCAGCGGCGCTGGCGAACGAACACAGGCCGACAAGGAAGGCGCCGCACAGGGGCAAGATTGCTTTCATGGGGTGGCGATCGCTTTATGTTGTTGTTATTGGCCGGTAACCCGGCTGGCGTAATGCCTAGTTGTAATCAGAAGAATGGCTTAAATCAAGGGGAACAGTCAGTCATTATTGGCCGCGAGAGCCGATTTTGGTGGCTTCTATAGTCAAAGAGTTGCGTTTATTTTTATGAAATTACCTGTATTGCTGCAACAGGGGCTGAATGAAGCTGGCCTGGAGGGCAACTGGACCCTGACGCCGATGGCGGGGGGCGATACCGCCCGTAGCGCAATGCTCGAGGACGGAGAGAGCCGTTATTTCGTCAAACAGCATCGCAATCCCCTGTTGCTGGAGGCGGAAGCCCTCGGCCTGGAGACGCTGGCACCCACCCTGAGAGTTCCCCGGGTGGTGCATTGCCATTCGGCCCCGGAGGGCGGGGTGCTGATTCTTGAATACCTGGACATTGCCCCTCTCACGGGCAGCAGCCAGTGGATGGCCGCCGGATCAGCACTGGCCTGTCTGCACCGCACCGAGTGCCCGGTCCTCTATGGCCATCACCCGGACAACTATATTGGCGGCAGCGCACAGAGCAATACGAGCCACAGTGACTGGGTGGCCTTTTTTGCCAACGAAAGACTGCTTCCCCAATGGCAACGGGCGCGGCAACGGGGGTTGCCGACCACGGCGGTTGAACGGACCGGGCAGGTCATTGACCAGCTGCACCGCTGGCTACCTTCCCGGCCATCCTGTGCCCGGCTCCATGGTGATCTCTGGCAGGGCAACCTGGGTCAGGTTAACGGCGAGCCGGTGTTCTACGATCCGGCCTGTTATCATGGCGACCCACAGGTGGACCTGGCCATGCTCAATCTGTTTGGTGGAGTGCCTGCAGCGTTCTTTGAGGGCTATCAGTCGGAGTCTGCCACGGTGTTGCAATACCGGGCCTGGCCAGTCTATGACCTGTACCATTGGCTGAATCACTACAACCTTTTTGGTGGCCAGTATGCCCGGGCAGTGGATGATACCGCCCGTCGTCTGCTGGCTGCCCGCTGACGGGAAAACCGATGCATATCGTTGCCGATGCCAATATGCCCGGGCTGGAGCCCTTTGCTGCCATGGGGACCGTGACACGGGTGGAGGGGCGCAACCTGACCCGGCAGCAACTGGGGGACGCGGACGTCTTGTTGGTCCGCTCGGTGACCCGGGTGGATGCGGCGTTACTGGCAGGGTCCCGGGTCCGCTTTGTGGGCTCGGCAACCATTGGCACCGACCATGTGGACCTGACCTATCTGCAACAGCAGGGCATTCGTTTTGCGCATGCGCCGGGCTGTAACGCCCGGGCAGTGGCCGAGTATGTGCTGCAGGCGGTGCTGTTGCTCTGTCAGGCACGCAACCGGTCACCCCGTGGCGCTTCGGTGGCAGTGGTGGGGTTGGGAAATGTGGGGCACCGGGTGGCGGACTGGCTGGCTGATCTGGGGATGCAGGTGCGTGCCTGTGACCCCCCGCTGGCAGAACAGGGCTACAACGGCCCTTATCGTCTCGAATCCCTGGATGCCATACTCGATGCGGACCTGATTACCTTGCATGTGCCGCTGACAGACCGGGGTGACCATGCTACCCGGCATTTGCTGGATGCGGATCGGCTGGCGCGGTTATCAGCGTCACAGATGTTGATCAACACCTGTCGGGGGCCCGTGATTGATAATCAGGCCCTGCTGGCAAGCCTGCAGGCGGGCCAGGGCCCGGCCACGATTCTGGATGTCTGGGAAAGTGAACCCCGGGTGCCGCCTTCGCTGTTTGAGCAGGTTCTGCTCGGCTCTCCGCATATTGCCGGATACAGCGCCGAGGGCAAGCTCAAGGGGACCCAGATGCTTTATCTGGCGTTCTGTGACTGGCTGGGAGTGACGGCAGCCCCCGCTCCCCAGGCAGCAAGGAATGGCATTATCCGCCAGGCGGTGGCAAACGAAGAGGATTTGCTCAGGGTGTTGCAGGTGGCATACCGGTTAGCAGTGGACCACCAGGCGCTGGGAAACAGCCTTGGTGCCGCGGAGCCGGCTACGGCCTTTGACCAGCTGCGCAAGGAATACCCGGTGCGCCACGAGCTTCATGACTGGTGCCACCAGGGTGAAATCGCCGCGCCCTGGCAACGGATCATGCGCCGGCTTTTTGCCCGGGATTGAGTGAACGGGCAGGGGGCTGCCAGCTCTTTTCCAGGCGCTGGAACGCCTGCTGGATCATCGCTTCGGTAATGGGAATTTCCCGGCCCTGCTCATCAATGATGGCTCCACCGTGGAAAGGATTGCCGGGTTGCTGGCTGTCGAGATTCATGGCTGCATCCCTGTAAATATGCATGATTAAGTTGTTTATTTAGGCGCTGGTCCCCGTGGACAGCAATGCCATTTTTGTATCTGGATATGACCGCTTTATGAAAGTCGACCAAAGTCTCTGCCTCGGTGTTCTGGTCAACCCCTACGCGGGCCTGGGTGGCAGCGTCGCCCTCAAGGGCAGTGATGGTGAGGCAACCCGCGAAGAAGCCCTGCGACGGGGTGCCGAGCCGCAGGCGCCCGCCAGAATGAGCCGTGCACTCAAGGCCCTGTCCAGTGCCCGAAACCTGACGGTGCTCACCTGGGCCGGCGAGATGGGCGAGGCAAGCTGCCGCGAAGCCGGATTGCCCTGTCAGGTCATCGGTGAGTCCGCCATGCCCAGCGGTCCCCAGGACACCCGCCGGGCTGCAGAAGCGCTGAAAAACGCCGGGGCGGAGCTGATCCTGTTCGCCGGCGGGGATGGTACTGCCCGGGATCTGGTGGATGCGGTGGGACAGGGAACGCCGGTGTTGGGGGTACCTGCCGGCTGCAAGATGCACTCTGCGGTTTACGCCATCAATCCGGAAGCGGCAGGCAGCCTGCTGACAGAACTGGCCAGCGGCGAACTGGTGGGTTTGCAACTGGCAGAAGTACGGGATATCGATGAGGACGCTTTCCGCGAGGGAGTTGTCCGTGCCCGTCATTATGGCGAGCTCCAGGTTCCTGCCGAGGCCCGTTACCTGCAGCAGGTCAAGTGCGGTGGACGGGAAGTGGAAGACCTGGTGGTGACGGAAGTGGCGGCCTGGATGGCGGATAACCTGGAAGACGACACCTATTACCTGATGGGCTCCGGTTCCACCGTGGCGCTGGTCATGGAACAACTGGGTCTGGAAAACACCCTGCTGGGGGTGGATCTGGTCTACAACCACGAAGTGGTCGGTCGGGATCTGGGTGCCAGGGCCCTGCTGGAGGAAATTGGCGATGCCCCGGCCCGGGCGGTTATTACCGTGATCGGCGGCCAGGGGCATCTGTTCGGCCGTGGCAACCAGCAATTCAGTCCGGCGCTCATTCGGCGCCTGGGCAAGGACAATATCCAGATACTGGCAACCCGCACCAAACTGAAGACGCTGGCAGGGCGACCACTGGTGGTGGATACCGGCGATGCAGAGCTCGACCGGGAGTTGTGTGGGCTGTGGCCGGTGACGACCGGCTATGAAGATCAGGTGTTGTATCGGGTGAGTACAGAGGCAGTTAACAGTGAATAGTTAACAGAGGACAGCGTCGCGGAAGAGGTTGTCATGCTTTGGAATGCAAAAGGCCGCGCCCAAACCATGGGCGCGGCCTCTTGCGTCTCAGGAGCTAAGTGCGCTTATCGCGCACTATTCACTATTAACTGTTCACTATCCTCAGCCGTGCCGCTTCTCCTGCAGGGCGGCAATCCGATCATCCAGCGGCGGGTGAGAAGCAAACAACGCTTTCAGGCCCTTGGCGAGGCCGGAGTTGATACCGAAGGCAACCAGGGTGTCGGGCATCTGGTTGGGCATCTGGGATTCCGCCTTCAGCCGTTGCAGGGCCGAGATCATGTCGCGGCGGTCTGCCAGCTGGGCGCCGGCCACATCGGCCCGGTATTCCCGGAAGCGCGAGAACCACATGACAATGGCGCTGGCAGCGATACCGAAGATGATCTCCGCCACGATCACCACAATGAAGTAACCGAAGCCCAGGCCGCCACCGCCGTCACGGCGCATGAAACTGTCCACCACATAGCCCACCACGCGGGCGGCAAAGATAACGAAGGTATTTACCACGCCTTGTACCAGGCTCAGGGTAACCATGTCGCCATTGGCCACATGGCCGATTTCATGGGCCAATACCGCGCGCACTTCTTCCGGACGGAAGCGGGACAGCAGACCCTGGGAAACCGCTACCAGGGCGTCATTCTTGTTCCACCCGGTGGCAAAGGCATTGGATTGCTGCGCCGGGAAAATCCCCACTTCCGGCATTTTGATGCCAGCCTTGTCAGACAGCTCTTTGACGGTCTGCAACAGCCAGCGCTCCGCGTCATTGCCGGGTTGCTCGATGATCTTCACCCGCGCAGACCATTTGGCCATGGGCTTGGAGATCAACAGGGAAATCAGCGAGCCGGCAAAACCGAATACGGCACTGAAAATTAGCAGGCTGGTCAGGTCCAGCCCGGAACCGCTGGCGGCAAAATAGGAATTCACCCCGAGCAGGCTCAGAGTAATGCTGGCGACCACAATCACCGCCAGGTTAGTCAGCAGATAAAGCGCTATGCGCATCATCGTCGGTTGTCTCCACGTCTTATCGGAACACTTGATTATGGGGGCGAAGGCCGTGAAGGCAAGGTATACTGCGCGGCAAACGTACCCGCCACATGCTCTCCCGGTCCTATGCATTCCTCCCAATTGTCAGACTTGCTTGCCCCGTATCTGGTTCCCCCCTCGCAGCCTCGCCATCGTCTTTTTCACGGCCGGGGGAAAACCGTACCCGCCCTGGAGTGGCTAACCGTCGATTGCTTTGCGCCGGTACTGGTCGCCACGGTATTCCGGTCCCAGGACGAGACCACCTTGCAGGAGCTGGAAAACTGCCTGACCGCAAGGCTGAACGACCTGGGTTGTGACACCCTGGTGATTCAGCATCGCTATGACGGCAAAGCCGACAATGTGCTGGTATGTGGTGAGCTGCCGGAGTCGCCCCTGGCGAAAGAGGATGGACTGGTCTACAAGCTGGATTTCCAGCGCGGACAGAATCTGGGTTTCTTTGCCGATATGGCGCAAGGGCGGCGCTGGATTCGTGAGCGCGCCGAGGGCAAGAAAGTCCTCAACCTGTTCAGCTTTACCTGCAGTTTTTCCGTGGCGGCCCTGGCCGGTGGTGCGGAATCGGTGGTGAATATTGATCTTTCCGATCCGGCGCTCAGGTTGGGGCAGCAGAACCACGGACTTAACGGGTTCGAGAATGCCAGGGTGCATTACCTGCCACACAACATTTTCCGTAGCTGGAAAAAACTCCACAGCCTGGGTCGTTACGACATTATCGTGATCGATCCACCCAGCGCCCAAAAAGGCAGTTTCATGGTCGAAAAAGACTATGCCAGGGTGTTGAAGAAGCTGCACAAACTGCTCGCTCCCGAAGCAGAAATTCTCGCCTGTGTGAATGCGCCGTGGCTGGATTATCACTGGCTGGAAGCCTGTGTGGAGCAGAATCTGCCGGGAGCAGAGCGGGTAGGGCGTTTACCGGGGGCTCCGGGATTTGACGAAGTCGGGGAACCTGCGCTGAAGACGGTGCATTATCACTACCGGCGACCGGCAGAGCTCGATAGCTGAGACGGATCGCTGGCTCCTGCATTTGCAACAGCTACCGTAGGGTGCACTGAGCCTAAGGCGAACAGCACCGATCCGGCGTTTGATGGTGCAGTTCGCCTTAGGCTCAGTGCACCCTACGCATAGGCAACGGGCGGGGCTTAAAAGCCGTCTTCGGTGGCGAAGGGCGGGTTGTCTTCCGGCTTCAGCAGATCGGCGAACTCTTCGGCCTGAACCGGTTCCGGCTGCCGTGACAGCAGATAGCGGACCACCGCTGTGGTTCGCACCGAATCCCGGGCACGAATGGCTTGCAGGAACTGTTCGGCCAGTGTCGCCTTTTCGTGCTTTACGGTGGCGGGCAAAGATGGATCGGGTTGCTCGAAACGCAACTGGCTGATGGCGGTCAACACTACGAAAGCCTTGTTGGTCAGTATCGCCTGCTCAATCCCTTCCTGAAAGATGGTCGCCTCATAGCGAAGCCAACCTTCTTCAGCCAGCCACAACATGGCGCCCAGGCAAGCCATGTGGCGGCTGCTGTGCAGTCCCACATCGTCCACTTCCGTCGGCCCGATAATATCTTCCACATACAACGCCCCGGGGCGCGGGAAGTTCATATACGCCTGCATGAGAATGCGGGCAACATCATGGCTGAAGTCGTCGATGTGCAGGTGTGACATGTTCAATGCTTCCAGGCAACTGCAGGAGTATCGCTGGCGGTGTGATAACGAGAGTTTCGCGTTGCGAGCAGCGGGTTTCGAAAGTGCAAACCTGAACAAATGGGAGCTTGATTTTGCTTCTCGAAACTCGCACCTCGTAACTGGGTTATCGCGCCGCGAGCGACGCTCCTACAGGCGCTTTTTATTTTTTTCGTACCCGATCAAGATAACGTGCAATCCGGCCGATGGAATCTTCCAGGTCGTCCACCCGGGGCAGGAACACCACGCGGAAGTGATCCGGCTCCGGCCAGTTGAAGGCGGTGCCCTGGACAATCAGTACCTTCTCTTCGCGCAGCAGGTCCAGTGCAAAGGCTTCATCGTCTTCAAACGGGAAGACCTTTGGATCCAGCTTCGGGAACAGGTACAGGGCGGATTTGGGTTTTACGCAACTGACACCCGGAATCGAGTCGAGCATTTCCCAGGCCAGATCCCGCTGGCGTCCCAGTCGCCCGGTGGGGAGCACCAGATCGCCAATACTTTGATAACCGCCCAGGGCCGTCTGGATGGCATGCTGGCTGGGCACGTTGGCGCACAGGCGCATGCTGGCCAGCATATCCAGGCCTTCGATATAGCTCTCTGCCCGGTGTTTGGCGCCTGAGATCACCATCCAGCCGGCGCGGAAACCGGCGGCGCGATAATTCTTGGACAGGCCGTTGAAGGTGATAAAGAGAAGATCGTCGGCCATGGAGGCGATCGAGGTGTGCTCTTCGCCGTCGTAGAGAATTTTGTCGTAGATCTCGTCGGCAAACACGATCAGGTTGTTTTCCCGGGCAATCTGCAGCAGCTCTTGCAGCATGGCCGGTTCGTAGTTGGCGCCGGTGGGATTGTTCGGGTTGATGATCACCAGGGCCTTGGTGTTCTTGTTCACCTTGGCACGGATATCTTCCAGTGATGGTTGCCAGTCTTGCTGCTCATCACACAGATAGTGAACCGGGGTGCCACCGGACATGCGCACGGCCGCGGTCCAGAGAGGGTAGTCCGGTGCCGGCAACAACACTTCATCACCGCTGTTGAGCAGCGCCTGCATGGACATGACGATCAATTCGGAAACACCGTTGCCGATGATCACATCATCCACGGTGACGCCTTCGATGCCTTTGGTCTGGGTGTACTGCATCACCGCCTTGCGGGCCGGGAACAACCCTTTGGAGTGACAGTAGCCGGTGGATTCCGGCAGATTGCTGATCACGTCCTGAAGCAGCTCTTCCGGAGCCTCGAAGCCAAATGGGGCCGGGTTGCCGATGTTCAGTTTGATCACCCGGTGACCTTCGTCTTCCAGGCGATGGGCTTCACGCAGCACCGGGCCGCGGATGTCGTAACATACGCCGCGCAGTTTGTCGGATTTGTTGACGTGGTATTGGTCGATGGTCATGCCGGTCCCGTTGAATTGGATAGAGCCAAGAGGCTGATTCTACAATGTCCCCAAATTACTGTATATCGAGTCACTACAAACGATATGGAACTGGAGCAGGCCGTGACCCCATTCAAGGATTTGCTGGCCCTGGCGGTAACCCGCAAGGGCTCCCTGAAAGCCGTAAAAGGGCAGTTGCCGACCGTGGCAGATGCGGGCCTGCTGCGCAGCCGGGATGATGCCTTCTACCTGTCGGCGCTGACCCGCCGCATTTTCCGGGCCGGCCTCAAGCACTCTTTGGTGGATAACAAATGGCCGGCGTTCGAGGAGGCCTTTTTCGGCTTTGATCCGGAAAAACTGGTGCTCATGCCCGACACCATGCTGGATGAGCGCATGCAGGACACGCGTCTGATCCGTCATTGGGGAAAAATGAAAGCCATCCGTCACAATGCCCAGCTGGTGCTGGACCTGGCGGAGGAGTACGGCAGCGTCGGCAACTGGCTGGCGGATTGGCCCGCCGATGACACCGTGGGCATGTGGCTGCTACTCAAAAAACGCGGTAAACAGCTGGGGGGCAACTCCGGGGCGGCTTTTCTGCGCATGGTGGGGCGCGATACCTGGTATCCCACGGGGGATGTGATTGCCGCCCTCAAGGCCCAGAACATCATCGATAAACCGCCGGCCAGCCAGCGAGACCAACGGGCCGCCCAGGCGGCGTTCAATACCTGGCAGCAGGAAAGTGGCTGGCCCCAGGCACATATCAGCAAGGTACTGGCCTTTACCATCGGTTAACAGGATTCCGGGGGAGTGGTGCGGTTGATGGCAGGGGGTATTTAAATGATAATGCCTCTCCTTTTCATCTTGAACCCGGTTCATTTTATGGTTTTTTTCCCCGCCAAAGTGCGTATTCCCGCGCTGCTCCTGTCCGTTCTGTTTCTTTGCCTGCCCGCCTATGCCAGCAACCAGACCGCACTGGTTCAGTTGGTGGAATACGTGGGGGCGGATTACATCAATGCGGTGGTGGAAGGCGAAATTGTCAGCCCGGAAGAGTATGCCGAGATGGAGGAGTTCACGGCCCTGTTGGCGGAAGGCGTGGCGCAGCTGCCGGATGCGGATGGCAAGCAAGACCTGCAGAGACAGGCGGAAGCATTGCAACAGGCGGTGACCGACAAGGCGGGGGAGCCCCGTATCAAGACGCTGGCCCAGTCCATTCGTGCCACCCTGGTTTCAGTTTACGGCATCCCGGTGTCGCCAAAAGCCGCGCCGGATCTGGATCATGCTGCCACGCTGTATCAAACCCAGTGCGCCGCCTGCCATGGCCCGGAAGGTCGGGGAGATGGTCCCGCGGGTGCGGCAATGGAGCCGGCGCCCACCGATTTTACCGACCTGGCCCGCTACAACGGTCGCTCACTGCTGGGGCTGCACACAACCATCACCCAGGGGGTAGATGGCACGGGTATGGCCGCCTACGGCGACACCCTCAGTGACGAGGATCGCTGGGCCCTGGCGTTCTACGTGGGGGCAAAGGCGGTCAGCGATGAGATGGCGGAAACCGGCAAGACCGCGTTCAACCGGATTCCCGGCATGAAGACCTCCCTCTCTCTGGATACGCTGGTAGCGCAGGCTCCGGAAGATGTGCTGAAAGAGCAGGGTGAGCAGGCCTATGCGGCGCTGGGGTATCTGCGTCGGCAGCCATCCGCGTTGTTCAATCAAAACCGCTTTATTGCCCTGAGTGATGCCCGTTTGGAAGAGGCCGGGCAGGCGTATGCGAACGGTGATCGTCAGCGGGCAAGGAGTGCGGCGTTGTCCGCCTATCTGGACGGGTTCGAGATGATCGAACAGCAGTTGGCCGCGGTGGATGGCGACCTGATGCGCCGGGCCGAGTCGGATTTCATGGCCGTGCGGGAAGCCATTGATCGCAACCAGGGGGCAGAGCGCGTCGGCGAGCGGGTGGCGACAGCCCGTACCTCCCTGGCGGAGGCCGCGGAAGCGCTGTCCGGTGACGGCCTCAGTCCGGCAGCCACATTCTCCGCCAGCTTTTTTATTCTGTTCCGTGAAGGTCTGGAAGCCCTGTTGGTGGTGGCGGCTCTGCTCACGTTCACCCGCAAGGCCAATGCCACAAACGCCACCCGGCATATCCATCTTGGCTGGATGGCGGCGTTGCTCGCTGGCGGCCTCACCTGGTATGCGGCCAACTCCCTGATCACTTTCAGCGGTGCCTCCCGGGAAATGACCGAAGGGGTGGCCGGGGTGGTCGCCGCGTTGATCCTGTTTTACGTGGGTTTCTGGATGCACAGCAACAGCAATAGCCAGAAATGGCTGGGCTACATCCGCAACAAGGTAGACGATGCCCTGGGCAGCGGAACCGTCTGGGTGTTGACGTTCGTTGCCTTTATTTCGGTGTATCGGGAAATCTTCGAGACCATACTGTTTTACCAGGCCCTGTGGAGTCAGGTGACCTCGGCCACCCAGGCCTATCTGTTTTACGGTATTGCGGCGGCGGTGGCATCTCTGGCAGTGGTCTGCGTCCTGTTCTTCCGTGTTGGCATGAGGTTGCCACTGAGCCTGTTCTTCCGGGTGACCAGTCTGGTGTTGCTGTTGCTCTCGGTGGTGCTGCTGGGTCGAGGTATTGCTGCCCTCCAGGAAGCCGGTGTATTGAGTGCCTACTACCTGGGTGTCCCTACCATCGAGTGGCTGGGATTCTTCCCCACCGTGCAGGGTGTCGCGGCTCAGGTGCTTGCGGTACTGCTCGGTGTGGTGTTGTGGTTGCGAGGCAACCACCGGCAGGAAGGACGATAGACAAGCTGGCAGGGGTGCCACATCCGCCGTAATCAGGAATAATTGCCCCCAGTCCATTCAGGAGCGCCAGGTTTGGCGTTCCCGAGATTTTTTCTGTCGCATGAGCCCCTGGCCATGTGCTCTGTCAATCGGCTTTCCCATGTCACAACCTGCGATCAGTTTTCTTGGTGTTGGCCTGATGGGGGCGCCCATGGTGGCGCGCCTGTTGGAGGCCGGCTTTTCCCTGACACTCTGGAACCGGACACCCGCAAAAGCGCAGGCGTTCTCCGGTCGTGCGCGCCTCGCGTCGAGCCCGGCGGAAGCCATCGCCGGCGCGGATGTGGTCATTACCATGCTCGAAAGTGGCCAGGTGGTGGATCAGGTGCTTTACCAGAGTGGCGCAATTCGTCAGCTTCGGCAGGGCGCGCTGGTGATTGACATGAGCTCAATCGAACCGGGGCTGGCCCGGGGCCATGGGGCCCAGGTGGAAGCACTGGGTGGTGGGTACCTGGATGCTCCGGTGTCCGGCGGCACCCGGGGGGCACAGGCGGGTACGCTGTCGATCATGGCAGGGGGAAGTGACGAGACCTTTGTGCGGGCGGCGGCGGTCTTTCAGCCTTTGGGGACAGTGACCCATATCGGCCCCGTGGGCAGCGGCCAACTGGCCAAACTGGCCAATCAGGCCATCGTTGGCATCACGATCGGGGCGGTTTCCGAAGCCCTGTTGCTGGCGGCGAAAGGTGGAGCAAGACCGGAAAAAGTCCGTGAGGCCCTGCTGGGTGGTTTTGCCGGCAGCAAGATTCTGGAACAGCATGGCGAGCGCATGCTGCAGCGTGATTTTGCCCCCGGGGCACCGGCCCGGATTCAGCTCAAGGACCTGCGCATGATCCTTGATGAGGCGCGCAGTGAGGGACTTACCTTGCCGCTCAGCCAGCGTGTGTTCGAGCAGTACCGGGCCCTGCTGGCCAGCGGCAATGGCGAAGTGGACCATAGCGGCCTGTTGCTGGAACTGGAGCGGCTCAATGGCGTCCGACTTGGCAGCGCTGACGAGGAAAGCTGATGCCAAGATTTGCTGCCAACCTGTCCCTGTTATTCACTGAGCTGCCGTTTCTGGATCGCTTTGCTGCCGCCGCAGAAGCGGGGTTTCAGGGGGTAGAGTTCCTGTTTCCCTATGACTGGCCGGCTGACACCCTGGCAGCAAGGTTGAAGGCGCACTCTCTTACCCAGGTACTGTTCAACCTGCCGCCGGGAGACTGGCAGGCCGGTGAGCGAGGCATTGCCTGCCTGCCAGACCGGGTGGAGGAATTTCGAGAAGGCGTCATTCAGGCTCTGGAATACGCGCAGGCACTGGATTGCCAGCGGATTAATTGCCTGGCCGGAATTCGACCTGCCTCCCTGCCTGATGAGGTGGCGTTTCAGACCCTGGTCGATAACCTGCGTTTTGCCGCTGATCTTTTGGCAGCCCAGGGGCGCATCCTGACCGTGGAAGCGATCAATTCGAAAGTGGATATGCCCGGATTCTTTCTGGATACTTCCCTGAAAGCCATGGCGGCCATCAACGAAGCAGGGCGGGACAATATCTGTTTGCAGTTCGATCTGTACCACATGCAAATCATGGAGGGTGACCTGTGCCGTTCCCTTTCACGACTTTGTCCCCATATAGGACATATTCAGTTCGCCGACAATCCGGGACGTCATGAACCGGGAACCGGCGAAATTCATTTTGATACGGTGTTTGCCCATCTTGATGGCCTCGATTATCAGGGCTGGGTCAGTGCGGAATATCGCCCGCAACGGGACACCAAGACCAGCCTGGGCTGGTTCAGACCACGGATTGACTGATTCATGATGCAACTTAACTGGGGCGGCAAGATTATTCTCGGTCTGCTCGGGATGCTGGTGGGTGGTCCCATCGGCCTGGGCATCGGCCTGTTTGTTGGCCACATGCTCGACAAGGGCGCGGCCCAGGTGCAAAACGTTCGCCCGCAGCAGGCACAAGTCCAGAAAGCCCTTTTTGATACGGTGTTTTCCATCATGGGACATCTGGCCAAGGCGGATGGCCGGGTCAGCGAGGATGAAATCGCCCAGGCCCGGGCGGTGATGGACCGCATGCAGCTCAATGAGGAACAGCGCCGCGAAGCCATCGCCCTGTTCAATCGTGGCAAGGAGGCGGATTTCCCGCTGGACGCCACCGTGGCTGACTTCGCCAACACCGTAAAACACCGCAAGCAGCTTATCCTGGTGCTGCTGGAGATACTGTTGCAGGTGGCGCTGGCAGACGGACAGATTGATCAGGCGGAAGAGGCGATACTGGTGCGGGTGGCTGAGGGGCTGGGAGTGCCGCGTGCCCAGTTCCAGCAGATTCTCAATATGCTGCTGGCCCAGGCCCAGTTTTCCGGCGCTGGCCGCGCCCATCGGGGCGGGCAGGGCGCTGCGGGACCCTCACGGCCCTCGCTGGGGCAGGCTTACCAGGTACTGGGAGTGACCGAGTCGGCGTCCAATCAGGAGATCAAAAAGGCCTATCGCAAGCTGATGAGTGAGCATCATCCGGACAAGCTGGCAGCCAAAGGGGTGCCGGAAGAGATGATCCGCATGGCCACGGACAAGACAGCGGAAATCAGCAAGGCCTACGACATGATCAAGGATAGCCGCGGTTTTAAATAGGCGGCCCACAACACGCAAGACGCCCACGGTTGGAGCTTTGCTTGCAAAGCGAATGTTCCAGCAACGACGTTGCTTTCATCCTTCGCTTTGCAAGCAAAGCTCCAACGGTTATCCGCCGCCTGCAGCGTGAAGCCTGTTGCGTCTCTCAATAACTCACGCTGGGTAACCGATCCACTTTCGGGATCGACCAGCCGCTGTTCACCAGATCGCTTTCTCCTGTCCACCATCGGTTGAGCAGCCGGGTGGCGAGGTCAGCACGGGCCCGACCGCCAAGGCGCTGGCTGGCCTCGTGATAGGCGGGCTGGTAGCGCAGTCGCGGTGGCAAACGGCGGGTAATATCCATCAATTTTTTCAGGTGTTTCTGGTAGGCGCGATGGCTGTCCAGCCCGGTTTGCGGCAGGCGGAATGTCTGCCTCAGAAACTCGGGAATCTGGAACGATGCCAGCGGCAGATACTGGCCGTAGGGCAGACGGCCCGGGTAGCCCTGTTCACGGATCAGATCATGGCCAAGTTGACGGCGCCGGTCACTGACCGGCCCGGAATGGTTGAGACGCCGCTGCCACCAGCGGCGATATGCGTGCCAGTCCGCAGGGCGCCGGTTTTCAGGAATCCCCATGACCTGGGCCAGTAGCATGGTTTCCTCGAACAGCCGTTCCTGATGAGCGGAATTCAGCGGCTCAATCACTTCCTGATAGACCAGCAGACAGGAATCCATCCACGCCGACAGGGCATACAGCAGGGTTTCGCTGTCTTCCACATCAAACAAGGTTTTGCGCCGCATGCGGGGGCTGTCCAGTGCCAGTAAGGCCTGGTCCAGATTGCCAAACACCAACCTCAGCATGAAGACCTGGGTATGCTGAATCCGCTGTACCAGATCGTGGGGGTTGGCCAGTAACTGGGACAGCCGGCTGTCCGCCAGGGCCAGCAAGGCCACCCGACCCTGGGCTAGTGAAGTGAGGTTTTCGCGCATCAGTTGCCAGCAGATAGAGCCGGGGCCAAACAGACCCGCATCGGGATGCTGGCACTGTTCGCTAGCCTGGATCAGGCCTTCCTGGAAATGGTCGCGGGTCAGTAATTGCGGTAACGCCATGTGCACGCCTCCTTTGTGCAGTGTGGGTTCCCACTACCACCGAACTGCCGGTGACAACGTAGTGTCTTGGAGATCCTCTGCGTCACGCCTTTGGCCTGAAGTCCTGGCAGGATCTGGAGGCGCTGCTGCTGTGTTTTGTCGTCACGGGCAGAGCCGTTTTCCTTCGCTGGCGACCAAACCGGGCAGATGAGGGCGGACTCAGAGGCTCCTTTTCATCTTACGAGCCTGTCTGATTGAATCTAATCGGGAAATGTGGTGATTTAATGATGTATGGGAACAGTGGCGCAGTTTTTTGTGTCAGAGGGTTAGAGGTGTTCCTACCGGGTTACTCAACGTTACGGCAAAGGAGTCAGTTCCATGCTGGGAGAGAATCACAGTATCCATCACGAATTTCCGGATCAGCGCCAGAAGATTGATGAACTGGTGAGCAATGATCCCGCTTTTCGTGCGTTGGTGGCAGATCATGACAAACTGGATAAACAGATTCGGGGTCTGGAAATGCGTGAAAGCCCCATTGCCGACTTGGACATGGAACGCTTGAAGCGGGAAAGAATTCGATTGAAGGATGAGGTGTACCATCGTCTCAATAATGGCGCGGGTTAATCTGAATATGTTACGGATTGGATAAAGTCACTCGTTGCGAGTCACGAGGTACGAGTTCCGAAAAATACGGCTTTCGCTCCTCGTAACTCGCTTCTCGCAACCTAGAAATCCACCCTTCCTGTCACAATGAACTGGACATCGTCCACCTGATCCTGGTCCACCAGCGGTGCCGCCACATCCAGGTGTAGCACCCGATCCACACGAAACTTGCTGGGACTAAGCCGCAGGCCCAGTCCTGCATTGGCCAGTGTGCTACCGCGGGGTTGGCCCTGTTCCCAGGCCTGCCCGGCATCCACATAAACGGCACCGCCCACATAGGCCAGATTGAAAATCTGCCAGTTGGTAAATCGGCGGCGTTCCACGGAGAACACCCAGCGGCGATCGCCGCGTTGGTAGTCAGTGGGATAGCCGCGCAGATTGTCGTTACCGCCAATGGTCAGTTGTTCGTCCTGCCGCAAATTACTGCCGGCATCCAGATTGAGCCGGGCAAACCAGCGATTGTTCTGGTTCAGGAAATAATAGTAATTCAGGCTCCCGCCGTAGAGCGTGCTGACAAAGTCGTCATCCTCATAGCGACCACCGGCAGACAGACCGCTGCGGAAGAGATGGTGCTGTCGTACAAAGCGGGTATTGCTGGTGCTCAGATTGAAAACCACCGATTCCGCATTACTGCCCAGGGATTCGCTGGCATGACCCACGCGCACGAAGTGATACCAGCCCAGTCGGATATCTTCCTGGCGCTGGGCGCGATTCAGGTTCGAGGCCACCAGATGCCTGTTTTCCTGATACTCCCAGGATAACCAGGGGTAAACACGGCGCTCATCCTCGGGCAGGGAGGTGGTTTCACCGGGGACATCACTGAAGCGCTCTTCCTCGTCGGTGATACCCAGGCGCCAACGGCTGACCGCGCTGTCCTGAACCCCGGGGGACCAACCCACAAAGACGTCGTAACGGTTGTCCTCCAGACGATAGCGGTTCACGGTCTGGTCATTCTCCTCGATACGCTCGAGCAGATTTTCCCGTTGCACATCGAGGCCTGCAGACCAGCGGCTATTGAGTTGATAAAAGGGGCGAAGCAGGCCGCCGGAAAGGGACTCCCCATCGCTGGCGTTGGTATAGCTGAGATTCAGCTGCACCCGGGCAGGCAGTAATGGATTGCGGTAACTGAAGAAGTGGCCGCTGCGATCGGCATCATCGAAGTAGCCGGTGGCCACCCGCTGGCCCGTGCCCAGCAGGTTGCTCTCGGTAAAGCCGGCACTGGTGCTGTCATCGCCCCCGGAACGGGATGCCGAAGCAGAAGGGGAAAAGGTCCAGACATCCCGAACCACGACCAGCAGGTCAATACGATCTGCACAAACCCGGTGAGGCACGATCATCGCATCCACCAGGTAATCATTACGGCGCAAGAGCCGCTCGTTCTCACGGATGTGATCCCGGTCGAGGGGGTCGCCGGGACTCACGATCATCTGTTTTTCGAGGGTCGTCTCCCGCGTTTCGATATGCAGAAAATTGGCCGCACGGTACAGCCAATTATTCTCTGCGGGATCGTCCTCATTGAAGATGGGCAGCACCCTGTAGTGAATCTCGCCAATGGCGCGCCCCTGATAAAGGCCGAAATCCACACTCTGACGGGTTTCAACAAACTCGAACAGGGACGGGTCACCCAGATCATAGATCAGTTCACAGCGGTCATCAGGAAGGGGGGACGCCCAGATCTGCAACGACCAGAGCAAAAGGGCAGCTGCCAGCCAGAAAGGACGAAAGCCGGCCCGGGAGAGTTGTTTCCGCTGCGTACCGGGACACAGTGCCTGCATGAACGAACGCCTGACCGGGAGAGTCTTCACTCTACAAACCCCATGGCGCTAATGACAAGTCGCGGTGTGCCGTCCGTGGCAATTTTCATGCTATTTCAATTTCAGACGAGTGTGCGGGTTATCCAGTTGCTGGTTGGCATAGTCGCCGGGCGCCAGCCCATGGCTGTCCTTGCTGAAGTACAGGCGGGTGACGAAATAAAACTCTTTGCCAAACGGAATATCGGTCAGTGAAAACCCCACATTGGGAAGCTGGCCGGCAAATCGTTCCGGCTCGTTGGCCAGTGACGCATCGTCCTGATAGAGCAGGCGGGCAGGGGTATCAAAGCCTTTCAGGAAAGCCAGCTGGGCGAGCAGGTCGAAGCCCCGACCAGTGCTGAACCAGATCCAGTTGTCGCCTTTCAGGGGCTGATCGAGCATGGCGTTTTCCGCATCCGAGAGTCGCCCATCAGTGATGGCCACATGATTACCGGTCCAACTGGTCATTAGCTGACTGTCATAGAGCCCGTTGCCGTCCAGGGAGATATCCAGTCCGGGCCGTTTCACGACGGTTTCTGCAATGCCCGGCAGGGTAAAGCGGCTGTGTATCTCCACCTGCTTGGGCATTACCAGAAAATAGTTGTTGATACGCAAAACAGGAACCCTGGCCACGGTCACCGAGGTTGAGGCGTAGACCAGTGAGGCCAGGGGGCCGTTGATCACCTGTTTGACCTTGGGATCCAGGTTGTTGTTGTTCAGGGTAACCCGGTTGTTTTCGCCGAACAGGCCCGCACTGAGCCGTAATTTGAGAGTATCGAGAATACTCTGCCTCTCACCGTTTTCACCCTCAAAGCCGCGGAAGTAGAAATCGCTCCATTTGAACAAATTTCCGTCTGCCATACTCAGGGCGTAGTCCGTGCTTTTGATGGTCATGGATTGCGCGTCGAACTGCACGTAGCGGTCGGTATTCTGCAGATAGGCGTTTTTCACCAGATAGAAAAAGCGGGTTTCGCCGGCCTGTTCCACGGCCAGCTCAGCGGCGACTTGCTCGGTGACCGGACCGTCCAGGGGTTGGCCGCCATCCTCGAAACGTAGCAGCAGCCGGTCCTCGGCATCGATACGGGCTGGATCCCCCACCGGGTCGGTGCTGTCGTCCTGTTCAAAATAGGGGTAACCCTGCTTCGACCACTGCACCCACTGGTGGGGGACGGGTGCCAGTCGGCCATCCTGCATGGCGAAGAACGAATACAGACCGCTCTGTTTGCCATGCAGTGCTTTGAAGCTCTCGCCGGTGAGCGTAATGATCTGGGCATGCAGGGAGCCGGACATTGCCGACAGCAGCAGGGCAACTATTACCGTAGATATCGGCAAGTATTTATTATTCTTCATTTTTACATCACTGGGCCGGTACAACCTTACATGATGCGCCTTTAAACCGGGCCGTCAATGGCCCGGTAAACGGGTGGTCAATTTGCCAGCTCAGGAAGGTTGGAGAAGTGCTCCAGGGCTTGCGGATTGGCCAGGGCATTGCGGTTGGTCACCGGGCGCCCGTGGATCACTTCGCGAACCGCCAGTTCCACAATCTTGCCGCTCACTGTGCGTGGGATTTCCGGCACTTCGGCAATGACTGCCGGCACATGGCGTGGGGTAGCGCCTTCGCGGATGGCTTTGCGGATTCGTGCTTGTAACGCCTCGTCAAGACTGACGCCATCGGCCAGTACCACAAACAGTACAACACGCACATCCCCTTGCCATTCCTGACCGACCACAATGGCCTCGCGGATTTCATCAAGCGTTTCCACCTGGCGGTAGATTTCTGCGGTGCCGATGCGCACACCGCCCGGGTTGAGTACCGCATCGGAACGGCCGTGAATGATCAGCCCGGTATGCTGTTCATGGGGAACCAGCTGGGCGTAGTCGCCATGGGCCCAGACGCCGTCGAAACGGGCAAAGTAGGCCTTGTGGAAGCGGCTGCCATCCGGGTCGTTCCAGAATGCTACCGGGCAGGAAGGGAAGGGCTGTCGGCACACCAGTTCGCCCTTGCTTTCTGCCAGCGGCTCACCGTTGTCGTCAAACACGGCCACATCCATGCCCAGCCCCGCGCACTGCAATTCACCGCGATAGACCGGCAGCAGCGGATTGCCCAGTGCAAAGCAGGAAATGATATCGGTTCCCCCGGAAATGGAGCTGACCAGGAGATCCGGTTTTACCTGCTGATAAAGATAGTCGTAGCTCTCGTGGAGCAAGGGGGAGCCGGTGGAAAAGAGGGTGCGCAGGCTGGACAGATCATGGCTGTCGCGGGGCTTGAGACCTGACTTCTCTACGGCCTGGATAAACTTGGCGCTGGTGCCGAAATGGGTGATGCCTTCGCCATCCACCAGATCGAACAAGCGGGCGGTGTTCGGGTAGGCCGGGTTGCCGTCGTAAAGCACCAGGGTGGCCCCGGTATGCAGGCCACAGATCAGCCAGTTCCACATCATCCAGCCGCAGGTGGTGAAATAGAACAGGGTGTCCTCGGGGCCCACATCCCCGTGCAACTGCAGTTCCTTGGTCTGTTGCAGCAGGGTGCCACCGGCACCGTGCACGATGCACTTGGGTTGGCCGGTGGTTCCGGAGGAGTAAAGAATGAATAGCGGGTGATTGAACGGCAGTGCAGCAAAATCCGGGGCCGGCCCGGCGCTGTCCAGCCAGGTTTGCCAGATCAATGCCCGTCTTACCGGGGTACTGGTGCCTTTGCCGGGCACTACCACCAGCAGCTCCGGTTTCAAGGCATCGTGCAGGGCATCAATGCGATCCCCAAGATCGATCCACTTGCCGTTGTAATGGTAACCGTCACAGGCCACCAGCACGGCAGGTTCGATCTGCCCGAAGCGATCGAGTACGCCGGACACGCCGAAGTCCGGCGAGCAGGATGACCATACCGCGCCGATCCAGGCCGCGCCCAGGGCGGCGATCACCGTCTCAATCCGGTTGGGCATGTAGCCGGCGACCCGGTCGCCGGGTTTCACACCGGCGGCGAGCAACTGGGCGGCAACCTTGCCGGCGGCCACACGCAGGTCAGCGTAACTGACTTCGCGGCGGGTGCCGTCCTCCAGCACGCTGATCAGGGCAGGGTGGGTGTCGTTGCGGTGCAGCAGATTTTCCGCGTAGTTCAGGCGAGCCTGGGGAAACCAGTGGGTGTCCTGGAAACGATCACGACGGGTGAGCACGGTATCGCCGGGCTCGCCCACCACACCACAGAAGTCCCACACCTGTTGCCAGAACGCCTCCGGCTGCTCCACTGACCAGGCATGCAGGGCATTGTAGTCGGCCAGCGGCTGGCCGCTGTGGTGGCGGGCCTGTTCCCAGAACCTGGCCAGTCGGCTGTGCTGTTGCGCGTCACCCGGTTGCCAAAGCGGTGCGGACATTCTGTTCTCCCAAGTATCTGGTGTCCGGCAGCAAGTGTCCGGTGGTTTTCATCAGGTTGCTCATTGCGCGGGCCCACAGGCCGCGGCTGTCAGTCGTCAGCGGCCTCTTCAAATTCCACCAGCAAGGTGCCTTCGCTGACGCTGTCTCCGGTTGCCACATGAAAGTCATGCACGGTCCCCGGCACCGTTGCGCGCAGGGTGTGCTCCATTTTCATGGCTTCCAGTGTAATGACTGCATCGCCAGCAGCAACGGCATCGCCCGCGGACACATGCAGGGCAACGATGGTGCCACTCATGGGCGCGATGAAGCCGGCTGCATCGTCATGTTGGGCACTGTCGCGGCTGGGATTGAGAGTGATTTCATGGGCCTGTCCGGCCACGAACAACAGCAGGGTGCTGTCATCTTTGCGTGCATGGCGTGCGCGCAAACCGTTGGTGCCCCAATGCAGGTTGATGGTCTGGGCATCCCGTGTCGCAACAAGGGGCGCCTGTTTGTCGCCCACGGAGGCAACGCCGTCCTGTTCGCGGACGGTGATCAGCTCGCCATCCACCTGAAGCAGGGTTTGCCGAAAACGCCGGCCCATGGGGCGCCAGCCTTGCAGACTTTGCCAGGGGGAGTCGTTGGTGCTGTCGGCAGCGATTACCTGGCTGGCGGCCAGGGCCAGCAGCGCGGGTTCGGTCACCGTGGCCTCGAGCAGGTGTGGGCGGTGTTCCAGAAGACGGGTATCCAGGTCGCCATCGGCAAAGGCATCGTCGTTGAGCACCCGGTGCAGGAAGGGGGCATTGTGGTGGATGCCTTTCAGCTCCAGGGCGTCCAGAGCCGTGATCAGTTTCTGGCGGGCCTCATGGCGGGACCCACCATGGCAGATCAACTTGGCGATCATGGGATCGTAGTGATCGTCCACCCGGTCGCCATGCTCATATCCGGCATCCACCCGGGCCACCTCATGGGGCCAGCGCAGATGGCTCAGCAGGCCGGAGGAGGGCAGGAAGCCCTGTTCCGGGTCTTCCGCATACAGGCGCACTTCCATGGCGTGGCCGTGACGTTCGATCTGGTGCTGCGCTTTGGGCAGTGGATCGCCGGCGGCGACGGCCAGCTGCCAGGCGACCAGGTCTTCACCGGTGATCATTTCCGTCACCGGATGTTCTACCTGCAGGCGAGTGTTCATTTCCATAAAGTAGAACTGGCCATCGGGTCCGTAGAGGAACTCGACGGTACCCGCACCGCGGTAATCAATGGCCTTGGCCGCCTGAACAGCGGCGTCACCAAAGGCGTTCCGGGTGGCCTCGTCCAGCCCCGGCGCCGGGGCCTCCTCGATGATTTTCTGGTGGCGACGCTGTACCGAACAGTCCCGCTCGAACAGATGCACCGCGTTACCGTGATTGTCGGCGAATACCTGTACCTCCACGTGGCGGGCTGTTGGCAGATAGCGCTCCAGTAGCACCCGGTCATCGCCAAAGGCGCCACTGGCTTCGCGTCGTGCCGCTGCCAGCGCTTCACTGAATTCGCTGGCGCTGTTGACCACACGCATGCCCTTGCCGCCACCACCGGCTACAGCCTTGATCAGTAGCGGAAAACCTACCTGTTCGCTGGCGCGAACCAGGTCATCATCACTGGCGCCTTCCTCATCGAAACCGGGCAATACCGGCACGCCGCTGTTCGCCATTAATTGTCGGGCAGCGGCCTTGTCGCCCATGACCTCGATGGCTCGGGCATTGGGGCCGACAAAAATGATACCCGCGTTTTCACAGGCGGCAGCAAAGGCGGTGTTCTCGGAAAGGAATCCGTAGCCCGGGTGAATGGCATCGGCGCCGGTTTCTCTGGCGGCGGCGATGACCTTGTCGATCACCAGATAGCTCTCCCGCGCCGGCGCCGGACCCAGGCAGACTGCCTGATCCGCCTCACGGACATGGGGCAGGGAGGCATCCACATCGGAGTAGACCGCCACGGTAGCGATGCCTTGCTGGCGGCAGGTGCGGATAATGCGCCGGGCGATTTCGCCTCGGTTGGCGATCAGGAGTTTTTTTATCGTTGCCATGGTGTTGCCTTTGTCCTGCCGTAGGAGCGTCGCTGGCGGCGCGATTTCGTCGTGGCTTATCGCGCCGCCAGCGACGCTCCTACGGGTAGTGGATCAGATCCAGTTGGGTGTTCGTTTTTCCAGAAAGGCACTCAGCCCTTCCTGGCCTTCTTCTCCGGTTCGCAGCCGGGCGATCAGGTCGGCGGTGTCGTCGAGCATGGTCTGATCAATGGGGCCGTGGCTGACGCGAGCGATCAGGTTGCGGGCTTCGATCTGTGCTTGGGGGGCGGCGGCGAGCAGGGCGTTGATCAGGGAATCCACGCTGTCGTTCAGCTCGCTTTCCGGAACGACCTCATGGGCAATGCCCAGCGCTACGGCCCGCTCGGCGGGGATCACTTCCGCCGTCATGAAATAACGATTGGCCTGCCGGGCGCCCATAGCCCGCACCACATAGGGGCTGATCACCGCTGGCACGATGCCCAGCTTCACTTCGCTGAGGCAGAAGCGGGCATTGTCGGCGGTCACCGCCATGTCGGCGGCGCAGATCAGGCCCAGAGCACCGCCAAAGGCTGCGCCCTGAACCCGGGCGATAACAGGCTTGGGACACTGGTCGATAGACTGCATCAGCCGCGCCAGCTTCAATGCATCGTCGCGGTTCTGTTGCGCATCTAGCTTGCCCATGGCGCGCATCCAGTTCAGGTCTGCTCCTGCGGAGAAATGCTTGCCGGCGGCCTGCAACACCACCACGCGTACAGCGTCATCGTTGCCGGCTTGTGCAAAGGCCTCTGTCAGCGAGGCAATAATGCTGTCGTCGAACGCATTTCGCTTGTCCGGGTTATTCAGGGTAATCCGGGCAACCGGGCCCTCGATCAAGGTGTTAACGCTCATAGCTCGCTTCCTGTTTTGTGTCGGGCGTCATGCTCACATCCGGAACACGCCGTAGCGTGTCTCTTCAATGGGAGCATTGAGGCTGGCGGAGATGGCCAGACCCAACACATCTCGGGTGTCAGTGGGGTCGATCACGCCGTCGTCCCACAGCCGTGCGCTGGCGTACCAGGGTTGCGCCATTTCTTCGTAGCGTTCGGTCATATCTGCCTGGAAGGCGGCAGCTTCCTCGTCACTCCATTGCTGACCTTTCTTCTTCAACGAGGCCTGCTTTACCTGAGTCAGCACGCTGGCGGCCTGTTCCCCGCCCATTACGCCAATACGGGCATTGGGCCACATGAACATGAAGCGCGGATCGTAGGAGCGTCCACACATGCCATAGTTACCGGCGCCGAAGCTGCCACCGGTGATCACGGTGAATTTGGGCACGCTGGCACAGGCCACAGCGTTGACCATCTTGGCGCCGTGTTTGGCGATGCCTTCGGACTCGTATTTCTTGCCCACCATGAAGCCGGTGATGTTCTGCAGGAACAGCAGCGGAATCTTTCGCTGATTGCACAGTTCGATGAAGTGCGCGCCTTTCTGGGCAGACTCGGAATAAAGCACCCCATCGTTGGCAAGAATGCCCACCGGATAGCCGTGGATATGGGCAAAGCCGCACACCAGGGTAGTGCCATAGCGGGCCTTGAATTCATCCAGTTCCGAGCCGTCCACGATGCGCGCAATCAGTTCCCGTGCCGGCATGGGCTGGCGGGTGGTGGTGGGAATGACGCCGTAAAGCTCGTTGGGATCGTAAGCTGGCGGCCGTACCGGCTGACGGTTGACCTGATCGGGCTTGTGCCAGTTCAGGTGCGCGATGGTGCGACGTGCCAGTTCCAGGGCGTGGGGTTCGTCGTCAGCCAGATGGTCGGCCACCCCGGATTGTTCGCAGTGCAGGTTGGCGCCGCCCAGCTCTTCGGCGGTAACCACCTCCCCGGTGGCGGCCTTTACCAGGGGCGGGCCGGCCAGGAAGATGGTGGCCTGTTCCTTGACCATGATCACTTCGTCGGCCATGGCCGGCACGTAGGCGCCGCCGGCGGTGCAGGAGCCCAGTACCACACTGATCTGGGGAATGCCGCGGGCGGACATGTTGGCCATGTTGAAGAAGATGCGGCCGAAGTGATCCCGGTCCGGAAATACTTCATCCTGACGGGGCAGGTTGGCACCGCCGGAATCCACCAGATAGACACAGGGCAGCCGGTTTTCGGCGGCAATGGCCTGGGCCCGCAGGTGTTTTTTCACGGTCAGCGGGTAGTAGCTGCCGCCTTTTACCGAGGGATCGTTAGCGACGATCATGCATTCCACGCCGTGGATCTGACCGATGCCGCCCACACAGCCCGCCGCCGGCACGTCTTCCCCATAGACGCCTTCGGCGGCCAGGGCGGAAATCTCCAGGAACGGGGAGCCCGGGTCCAGCAGCAGGTTGATACGTTCACGGACCGGCAGCTTGCCGCGCTCGCGCAGGCGCTGCTCGGCGGCTTCGCCACCGCCGTGGGCGATGTGGTCCAGTTTTTCCTGCAGCTGCTGGCGCAGTGTCAGGTTGTGTTCCCGATTGGCCTGAAATTCCGGGCTGGCGGGATTGATCTGACTGTTGATCTTGGGCATGGCATTTGAGGTCTGACGTCGGCTGTCTGACGTCAGACGTTCTCTCCAGCGGATGTTGTCTTGTCGTCAGACGTCCGACCTCAGACGTCCGACCCCCTTATGCTGTTTCGTTGAACAACTCACGGCCAATCAGCATGCGACGGATTTCACTGGTGCCGGCGCCGATTTCGTAGAGCTTGGCGTCGCGCAGCAGGCGACCGGTGTTGTAGTCGTTGATGTAGCCGTTACCGCCCAGGGTCTGGATCGCTTCCAGTGCCATCTTGGTGGCATTTTCGGCGCAGTAGAGGATCACGCCGGCGGCATCCTTGCGGTTGGTCTCGCCGCGGTCACAGGCCTGGGCCACATGGTAGAGGTAGCTGCGGCTGGTATTGAGCATCACGTACATGTCGGCGATCTTGCCCTGCATCAACTGGAACTCGCCGATGGCCTGACCAAATTGTTTGCGCTCGTGGATGTATGGCACCACTTCGTCCATACAGGCTTGCATCACGCCTACCGGGCCCCCGGAAAGAATGGTGCGCTCGTAATCCAGTCCACTCATCAGTACTTTCACACCCTCGTTTTCCTTGCCGAGGATGTTTTCGGCGGGGACTTCGCAGTCTTCGAACACCAGCTCGCAGGTGTTGGAGCCACGCATGCCCAGTTTGTCCAGCTTTTGAGCGCGGGAGAAACCGGGGAAATCACGCTCGACGATGAACGCCGAAATGCCTCGGGGGCCTGCATTGCTGTCAGTCTTGGCGTAGATCACATAGGTATGGGCGTCAGGGCCGTTGGTAATCCACATCTTGTTGCCATTGAGGATGTAGCGGTCGCCTTTCTTTTCGGCGCGCAGCTTCATGCTGACCACATCGGACCCGGCACCGGGCTCGCTCATGGCCAGGGCACCGATATGGTCACCGCTGATCAGTTTGGGCAGGTACCGGGCTTTCTGCTCGTCGGTACCGTTGATAACAATCTGGTTGACGCACAGGTTGGAGTGGGCGCCGTAGGAGAGACCGATAGACGCAGAAGCCCGGGAAATTTCCTCTACCACAATGGTGTGGGCCAGGTAGCCCATGTTGGCGCCGCCGTATTCTTCGTCAGCGGTAATGCCCAGCAGGCCCAGATCGCCCATTTTTTTCCACAACGGCAGGGGGAACTCATTGCTGCGGTCGATTTCGGCGGCCAGGGGGGCAATTTCTTTCTGGGCAAAGGCTCGGGCCGTATCACGGAGCGCATCGATAGTTTCGCCCAGATGAAAATTGAAAGTGCTGTTGAACATTATTGTGTCTCCAGATCGTGAAGGGCGTCCAGGCAGCGCTGCTCGGCGTCATCGAGTTCCCGCTGCATGACCTGAATATCCCGAAGTTGTTGTTCCAATTGTGCTCGGCGCTGGTGAATCTTTCCCTGCAGGGCGAGAAGCTGACTGCGGTTATCGCCCTGGGGCTGGTACATGCGGATCAACTCTTTGGATTCGGCCAGGGAAAATCCCAGTCGTTTACCGCGCAGTATCAGTTTCAGGGTGACCCGATCGGCGGGGGTGTAGACCCGAGTCTGGCCCCGTCGTTGCGGAGTCACCAGGCCCTGATCTTCGTAAAAGCGGATGGTACGGGTGGTCACGTCGAATTCCCGGGCCAGCTCGCCGATGCTGTAGGTCTGTTTTTTACTCATGGAAAAAGAATAGGGGAAGTTTACGTTAACGTAAAGTTGTTGATTTTGGCCTGTTCGGTCCGTGACACGGTGTTTACCTCTGCCTAGACTTTCGTCCCAGATCAATGGGGGTAACGAATGAAAGACGCTTGGAGTCGCTGGGTGGTCGCCCATCCGGTGTGGGTACTGCTGGTCTGTACGGGCCTGTGCCTTGCCATGGCTGCGGGTATGAGCCATTTCCACAACAACAACGATCCGCGCATTTTCTTCACGGAAGAGAACCCGGATTTCAAACGCTTTGTCTCCCTGGAAGACAGCTTCACGGCCAACGAAATGGTGTTGTTCGTCGTGCACCCGAAGAATGACCGGGTGTTTGAGCCGCAGGCCCTGGCCGCGATCGAAGCCCTGACCGACGATGCCTGGACGCTGCCACATTCCACCCGGGTGGATTCGCTGACCAATTTCCAGCACACGGAAGTGGAGGGGGATGACCTTTTTGTGGCGCCCCTGGTGGAAAACGCCCTTTCCATGTCGGCGGACGAGATTGATCAGGCCCGTGACATTGCCCTTAACGAGCCGGCGTTGGTGGGACGTCTGGTGTCGGACAAGGGCCATGTGGCCGGGGTGGTGGCCACGGTGACCATGAGCGAGGGCAATACCGAGGCCCCGGAAATCACCGCTGCGGCACGGGAAATGGCCCGGGCCTACGCAGAGCAATACCCGGATATCGACTTCATGGTGACCGGTACTGTGGTGTTCTCCCAGGCGTCAGCGGAGGCCACGGAGCAGTCCATGGCGACCACGCTGCCACTGGCTTTTGTGGTCATGCTGCTTTGCCTGTGGCTGATTCTGCGCAGCCTCATGTTTGTGGCCGTTACCGTGGTGGTGATTGCCTTCTCCATTGCCTCGGCCATGGGAATCGCCATGTGGTTGGGGATCGAGTTTTCTCCCATCGTGGGGATGGCCCCGGCCATGATTCTGACCCTGGCGGTGGCGGATTCCGTGCACATTCTTGCCAGTTATCGTCATGAACGCCTGCTTGGGATTGCCAAGACGCCAGCCCTGATGGAAAGCCTGCGTATCAATCTGCAGCCGATCTGGCTGACCAGCCTGACCACGGCAATCGGGTTTGCCATCCTCAATTTTTCCGAATCCCAGCCGTTCCGGGCACTGGGCAATGTGGTGCTGATTGGCGTCTTGCTGGCTTTTGTCTTCTCGGTATTGCTGTTACCGGCACTGGTGATGCTGTTGCCGCACCGTATCGAGCCCGGCAGGCAGCGGGATTATGCCCCGTGGATGAGTGCCCTGGCCGCGCACTTGAATCGTCACTACAAGCGCTGGCTGGCGGGTATGTCGGTGGTGGTAGTGCTGCTGACGGCCAGTGTGGGACTCAACCGGACTAATGATGTGTTCAATGAATACTTCGACGAGACGTTCGAGGTAAGGCGGGTCAACGATTTTGCCATGGCGGAAATGACCGGTATGCACCGTATTGATTATGCGGTGCCCTCCGGTGAATCCGGGGGGACCATGGAGCCGGCGTACCTTCAGCATCTGGATGCGCTGATGACATGGCTGGAGCAACAGGATGAAGTGGTCTATGCCACCTCATACACCAATGTGATCAAGCGACTTAACCGCGACTTGCACGGTGGCGATCCCGCTTACTACCGAATCCCCGATTCCCGGGAACTGATTTCCCAGTACACCCTCCTGTATGAACTGTCTTTGCCCCAGGGGCTCGGGCTGGAAGATCAACTGGATATCGACAAGCGCCAGGCGCGGGCCATCGTGGTGCTGAAGAATATCGGGTCAAAGCCGGTGCTGGACTTCAACGACCGGGTAGAGCAGTGGATGCAGGATAACTGGCCGGCGACCATGCAGACCCGGGGAACAGGGATGGATATCCTGTTTGGCCGTGTCACCATCCGCAACATCGAAAGCATGCTGGGCGGTGCACTGATTGCCCTGGTCAGTGTGTCGGTACTGCTGATTCTGGCTCTGCGTTCAGTCCGCTACGGCCTGCTTTCCCTGATTCCCAATCTGCTGCCGGCGGCCATGGCGTTCGGTCTCTGGGGGTTGATCAATGGTGAGATCGGGCTGGCCGTGTCGGTGGTGGCCTGCATGACACTGGGGATCGTGGTGGATGATACGGTGCATTTCCTCAGCAAGTATGTCCGTGCCAAGCGAGAGCTGGGTCTGAATACCGAGAAAGCCGTGGATTATGCCTTCCGCACCGTGGGGGTGGCCCTGGTCGCGACCTCTGTGGTGCTGGTGGCCAATTTCGCGATCATTGGCACCAGTCACTTCTATCCCAATGCCAGTATGGGGCTGTTGTCGGCGATCACCATCGCCATGGCGCTGTTTGTGGACTTTTTCTTCTTCGTGCCGCTGCTGATTGCGCTGGATCGTGCGAGGCGGAGTAGCCAGCCCGGAAAAGCAGTGATAACGTAGCGCGACACATCCAAACAGGTTCCACGGAACGCGACACGGTGTCATACAAGAAAGATCGCAAGGTTCTCAAGCGCGTCGATTACGGGGCCGCCAAGAATTCCCTGATGGGCGTTCTGGCGGCCCTTCTGATTTATGCCCTGGTTTTTGCCTGGGGGCAGGTTTATCAGAGTTTCGAACTGGAAGCGCTCATCGGAGGCGGGGCCGTTCTGGCCGTCACCGCCTATCGGTTATGGCTGGTTGCCCGATTCGATGCCCTCTATGGCTCGGGGCCGGCACGCTGGCGCAAGCTGTTTGGCGTCGGTCTGGCCATGCATGCCCTGCTGTGGGGGCTGCTTCCCGCCTGGCTGGCCTGGCGGCTGGGCTCGGGCTTCAACTTCTTCGCGGTACTCCTTTATAACGTCGGCGTAACCACGGCTCTGGGCAGCTCCTGGATGGCCGGGCTGCGGGTGCGTCAGGCCTATATCGTGCTGATGTTCCTGCCCACCGTGTTGGTACTGCTGATCACCGGATCCCTGCACGACTGGGTGATCGCGATCATGATCAGCATTTATGCCTTCTACCTGTTCCGACTCTACCGCGGCCAGTATGAAACCTTCTGGCATGCCATGACGCGGGAGCGGCGGGGACGCGGTGAAAGCAGCAGCCAGCAGCCGGTGAGAAGCAGTACCGAGGTGCAGCTCAGCCTGGTGTACCGGCTTGCCCATGAACTGCGTACGCCAATGAATTCTCTCATGGGCATGATGTCATTACTGGAAGACACCCGTCTGGATGACGAGCAGAAAGATTACCTCCAGGTGGCCGGTCGCAGCGGCAAGCTGTTGCTGTCGTTGATTGATGATGTGCTGGATTATTCCCGCATCCTGTCGCGCCGGATCACCCTGAATTCCGAATTCTTCGATTTCCGCACCGCCATTGAACAGGCCCTGGAAGCCTTTGGCCCCATGGCACAGAACACCGGGCTGGAGCTGACCTGTGTCATCGACCGGTTGTTGCCCAAGCGCATTCGCGGTGACCGTGAGCGCCTTATGCAGGTGCTCAACAATCTGTTCAGTAATGCCATCAAGTTCAGCGATAACGGCGAAATCCGCCTGGATGTGGATTTCACCGTGGAAAGCGAAAGCAGTGGCGTACTGCGGGTAAGGCTCAGTGACGAGGGCGTGGGCATGGACCCGGAAACCCTGCGTCATCTGTTCCAGGATCGGTTTATCGATGAAGGGCAGGATGTCTACAGCAGCCGCCATACCGGTTTCGGCTTGCTGGTCTGCAAGGGGCTGATTGACGCCATGGGGGGCACACTGGGGGCAGAGAGTGTGCCCGGTGAAGGGTCGACCTTCTGGTTTACAGTGCCGGTGCAGATGCAACCGGACATGCGCGAATCCCAGGATCTGGTGCGGGCGCTGGATGGGGCAGAGGCCGTGGTTGTGGGAGCGGCTTCCGGCACCGTGGCCTGTTTGCAGGAAGAACTGGAAACCCTGGATTGTCAGTGTTCGTCGGCCCAGGGTTACGACCATGCCCTGCAGGCCCTGCGGGCCGGTCACCGGGAACATAGCGATTTTGATCTGCTACTGGTGGACACCTGGACGCGGCCGGAACTGGCCCTGAATCTGTGCCGTAATGTCCTGGAGGACCCGTCCCTGCGGCCGGTGCGACTGGTTCTCCTGGCCACCATCGAAGAGCGTGGTACCCCGGCGGTCCAGAAACTGATCGATAAACATGATCTGGTGGTGCTGGTGCGCCCGGCCCATCGTCGCAGTTTGCGCAGCGCCCTGGCCCGACTGGTGGGGCTGCAACGCCAGCAACCGGTGGGGGATGCCCCCATGCAAACCCGAGAGGAGCGCCTGCGCCGCAAGCAATTCCGGTTGATGCTGGTGGAAGATAACGAGGTCAACCAACTGGTGACCCGCGGCATGCTCAGCAAGCTGGGGTATCAGGTCAAGACCGTCAGCAACGGTGAGACCGCACTGGCCCTGCTGGATCAGGAAAATTTCGATCTGATTCTGATGGATTGCATGATGCCGGAAATGGATGGCTTTGAAGTCACCCGTCAGCTCCGCGCCCGGGAGAAACAGAACGATGGTCAGCGTACCCCTGTGGTGGCGATCACTGCCAACACCGCCGAAGGGGTGCAGGCCCGTTGTCTGGCGGCGGGCATGGATGATTTTCTGGCAAAACCGGTACACCTTGATGCACTGGAGACCGTATTGCGGCGCTGGTTGCCTGCCGAGCCGGATCACGATGAGGATGAAGAATGACAAGAAAAGCCTTGCTGCTGGGGGCAACGGGACTGGTAGGGCAAGATTGTCTTGCCAATCTGCTTGAGAGCGATGAATACGACCAGGTACGGGTACTGTGTCGGCGACCGTTATCGGTCGAGCATCTCAAACTGGATGTGCAGGTGATTGACCTGGATGACATGCAAGCCTGCCAGTCATCGTTCCAGGTGGATGATGTGTTCTGCTGCCTGGGTACCACCATGAAAAAAGCCGGCTCCCGGCAAGCGTTTCGTCATGTGGATCATGATCTGGTGGTGCTGGCGGGGCAGATGGCCCTGCGTGCCGGCGCGCAACGCTTTCTGGTGGTATCGGCGGTCAATGCCAATTCCCGCTCACCGTTTTTCTACTCCCGCGTAAAGGGGCAGATGGAAAGGGCGCTGATCAAGCTGGAATTGCCATTGCTGGCCATCCTGCAGCCATCCCTTTTACGGGGCCAGCGTGAAGACCGGCGCCCGGCGGAAGACTGGGGAAATATCTTCAACCGGGTCATCGAGCCGCTCACCCGCTGGACCGATGCCCACTGGTTACCGGTGGACAGCCACAAGGTTGCTGATGCCATGGTGGGCATGGCGCTGGAAGGGCCGCAGACCGGTCTCTATAAATTACGCTACCGGGACTTTCTGGTATTTGCCGGCAAGTTCCGAAACCAACGGGAAATGAAAGGCGAGTAGGGCAAGCAGGTGGGCTTGATGCCAGCCTGCTGTCCGCCACAGCGAATTCGCCATTGTTTTAGGAGTCAGTATGACCTTTGTGACCTGTGATCTTTGTGACGACAACGCCGACAGTGTTTCTGTGGTAACCGGCCATAACTGGTTCAGCTATGGCGGTCGCAACGCCTTCGGCGGTGAAGTGGTGACGGTGAAATGTTTCGAGGACAACAGCCGGGTCAAGGAGCACCTTGGCACGGATGGCAAGGGCAAGGTGCTGGTGGTTGATGGCGGTGGCAGCCTGCGCAACGCCCTGATCGGCGACATGATTGCCGAGAATGCGGTAAAGAATGGCTGGGAAGGGGTGATCATCTACGGTGCATGCCGGGATGTGGACGAGCTGGCCAAGCTGGATATCGGTGTTGTCACCCTTGGCTGCGTACCCATCAAGTCCGTGCGTCGCGATGAGGGGCAACTCAATATCGAGATTACCTTTGGTGGGGTCACGTTCCGCCCGGGTGATTATGTCTATGCGGACAACAACGGCATCATCACTTCACCGAAAGCGCTTCTGTGATCGTTTTGCTATAAGAGAACACCATCCATACCGGGAACAAGGCGCCTTTCACGGGCTTGCCGTTGCACACAGGGAAATCGTTATGCTCAAGTCCATCAAGGTTGCGGATTATATGACCCGGCGGCTGGTGACCATCCGCCCGGAGATGTCGGTGAATGAAGCTATCCGTGTATTTCTCGAGCACAAGATTTCCGGGGCACCGGTGGTTGATGAGAATGGCAGTCTGGTCGGGGTTTTCTCTGAATCCGATTGTCTCAAAGGGGCCCTCGAAGCCAGCTATCACGGCACGGAAATCGGGCCGGTGAAGGAATATATGAGCGTGGACCTGCAGACGGTGACCGGGGAAACCTCCATTCTGGATGTGGCGGAAGTGTTTCTGGCGGACCACCGTCGGCGTTTGCCGGTGCTGGAAGGTGGCCGTTTGGTGGGGCAGATCAGTCGTCGGGATTTGCTGCGGGCCATGGACGACTTCAGCCGTCGGCATACTCTTTAGTTTTCATTCACAAAAACTTGTCTATTAGGGGGACAACATGAATCAGCCTTACCAGGCGCCAAAGGCCGATGTGTCTATGACCGGTGTTGGCAATTATCAGCCCAAGTTCCTGTCGTTATCCGGCCGGATAGGCCGCATGCGTTATTTCGCTTATGCCACAGGCCTGACGCTGATGTTTTATGCGGTACTTGGGGTTCTTGCTGCGATCATGATTCCGGCATTTGCTGATAGTTCTATGGGGGTCGTTATTGGTTTGCTGTTTGCTGTGGGCGCTATCGTGGTGTTGGTGTTTTCCTGGGGTTACATGGTACGCCGCCTGAATGACATCAATGCCAGCGGGTGGTTAAGTCTGTTGATGTTGGTGCCTTTGGTGAATATCGTGCTTGGGCTGGTGTTGCTGTTCAAAAAAGGTTCAGAGGGAGAAAATAACTACGGCGCTGCGCCGGTGGCAAATTCGGGCGGTGTAATAGCGGCCTTCTGGATTTTTCTGCTGTTGATGGTGGGTTACGTGGGAGTGGTGATTCCCATGGCCATGACTCAGTACGAAGGCTATCTGCAGCGCAGCGAGGCGATGCAAATGGAATATGAACAGGGTTATGACTACTGAGCTTTTAGAAGCCAAACACAAAAAAGGGGCTCCGAAGAGCCCCTTTTTTATGCCTGCGAAACCTTACGGCAGCAGGTGGGAAACGGCGTCACGTTCTTCCGCCAGTTCCTTCTCGGTGGCTTCCATCTTGCCACGGGAGAAATCGTTCACTTCCAGACCCTGAACGATGCTCCAGTCGCCATCCTTGCAGGTGCAGGGGAAGGAGTAGATCAGGCCTTCCTGGATGCCGTAGGAACCGTCGCTGTAGATGCCCATGGAGACCCAGTCACCGTCGGCAGTGCCGAGGGCCCAGGAACGCATGTGGTCCACAGCGGCAGAAGCAGCGGAAGCGGCAGAGGAGGCGCCACGGGCCTTGATGATGGCGGCACCGCGCTGCTGGACTTCCGGGATGTAGGTGCCTTCGTACCAGTCTTGCTCCACCTGGTCGATGGCTACCTTGCCGTCCACTTCACAGTGGTGCAGGTCCGGGTACTGGGTAGAGGAATGGTTGCCCCAGATGGTCATCTTGGTGATGTCGTTGACCGTTTTGCCCAGTTTGTTGGCCAGCTGCGCCATGCCACGGTTGTGGTCCAGGCGGGTCATGGCAGTAAACTGACGGGGGTTGATGTCCGGCGCGTTGCGCTGGGCGATCAGGGCATTGGTGTTGGCCGGGTTGCCGACAACCAGCACTTTGATGTCCTTGCTGGCGTTGTCATTGATGGCTTTACCCTGGGCAGAGAAGATTGCTGCGTTGGCTTCCAGCAGATCTTTACGCTCCATGCCCGGTCCACGGGGACGAGCACCAACCAGCAACGCGTAGTTGGCATCCTTGAAGGCCACGTTGGCGTCGTCGGTGCCAACAATGCCGGCGACCAGCGGGAAGGCACCATCTTCCAGTTCCATGATAACGCCCTTCAGGGCTTCCATGGCCGGGGTGATTTCCAGCAGTTGCAGAATAACGGGCTGGTCTTTGCCGAGCATGTCGCCGGAGGCGATACGGAACAGCAGGGAATAGCTGATTTGGCCAGCGGCGCCGGTAACGGCTACGCGTACGGGTGCTTTCATTAACAATCTCCTAGCTTGAATTCGGGAGAACTTATGGGGCTGAAACCAGGGGAGCCACTGAGCAATGGCAAATCCCGCCATGGGTCAGGGGTCCCGGACGGGGCGCATTATAAAGGAAGCACAGGCCTATTCATACTTGGACCGAAGTCCGCTTGACTGACTCGAGGCATGGAATGACCCAATGGGATGTGATAATCGTCGGAGCGGCCCAGGCCGGCTGTGCCGCCGCCTGGGATCTGGCGGCGGCAGGGCGGCGTGTGCTGGTGCTGTCCCGTGCCGGTGGACAGGAAAAACCCTGTGCCGGCGGAGTGACGTCGAAAACCCTGAATCGCTACCGCTTCTCCATTGCTCCCGTGGTCCGTGAGGTGGTATCCACTCTCCGGATCGGGCGCTTTCCAGGCAGGGACCGGTCGCTGCAGGCCCCGGCCCCGTTCTGTGTGATGACCGAACGGGGCGAACTGGATGCCTTTTGCCGCCAACAGGCAGAACAGCAGGGGGCCTGTTTCCGACAGACCCGGGGGATTCATGCCATCAAGCAGGATAGCAACGGGGTCACCGTAACCACCCGCGAGGGAGAGCGTTACCAGAGCGACACACTGATTGCCGCTGATGGTGCCAATAGCCCGGTGCGAAAACTCCTGGGAGAACGTCGTTACCCCGGCGCCATGGCGATTGAAGGCTGTGTGCCCCGGGATCGACTGACCCGGTATCCGGGCATGACCCTGGACTTTGCGGCAATCAAGGGGGGCTACGGCTGGCTGTTTCCCAAGGGGGATCATGTCAATGTGGGGCTTTATGTGTGGCGCCATGGCCTGGCTTCCCCCGGCCGTGAGCAGCTTGAGCGCTACAGTCAGCAACGGCTGGGAGTCAGTCCCTCCCATATGCAGGGTTACCCGCTGGGCACCTGGCTGCCCCGTGCCCGCTTGCGTCACGGGCGCATCCTGTTTGCCGGGGATGCGGCCGGTTGCACCGAAGCGCTGCTGGGGGAGGGCATCTATGGTGCTGTGCTCAGTGGGCAACTGGCCGCCCAGGCCATTCTTGCCGGCCAGCTGTCCAGCTACCCGCACTGGCTGGCGGGCTGGCGGGAAGAAGTGGCTACGGTGGAGCAACTGGCGGGGCTCTACTATCGGTTAATGCCCATGTCCACCCGCATGTTGCAGGGGCATCTGGGCGAGACCCTGGTGGATGGATTTGCCCGGGGGCTGACCCTCGGGCAATGCAAGCGTCGCTGGCGGGGCGCCTCAATCGTCGGGGGTTAGCGCGCTGCCGGGTTGTTCCCGGTAGTGCACCGGGGTCACACCGAACCAGCGCTTGAAGGCCCGGTTGAAGGCACTTTGCTCCGAGTAACCCAGGTCCAGGGCGATCTGGTTTACGGAACGGTCGCTGTGCAGCAGCCAGTCGCAGGCCAGGCGCCGACGCTCGTCTTCCAGCAAGCTGGAAAAGTCCGTGTTCTCCGCGCGCAGCTGACGACGCAAGGTCCAGGGCTTGATGCCCAACTGGTCGGCGATAGGCTCCAGCTGGGGGACCCCCTGCTGCAGGCGTTTCTGAATCTCCAGACGTACCTGCTCCAGCAGGTTATCGCGGGCATGGTACTGGGTAACGGCCCGTTGCATGCGCGAACGGGCCACCTTGTGCATTTCCGGATCCGCATCGCGCAACGGCAGGTCCAGCAAATCCGCTTCCAGCACGATGGCATTGAGTGGCTGTTCAAAGGCCACGTCACAACGGAATATCCGCTGATATTCCTGCTCATCGCCCTGGGGGGCATGGTGAAACAGCACCCGGGTCGGAGACAGTTCCTTGCCGATCAGCCAGCGGCCATAGATGATAGCGCCGGCGAAGTGGGCATCAATGCGGGCCGGGTAAGTGGAGAGCGCTTCCAGATCACTTTCCCAGATCAGCCACAGGTGTTTGTCGCGCCACTCGAAGCGTAATTTGGCGCATTCGCTGGTGACATTGGCAAAAGGGATCATCAACTCGATGGCATCCCCCAGGGTGGCGCTGGACATGCTGGCATAGCCCAGTTCGCCCATAAAACGGGGGCGGATGCCTTCGCCCATGTGCAGACCGAACAGCGGGTCACCGCTTTGCAGGATGGCCTGCTTGAGGAGCTGGTTCTCCACCGTCATGGCGATCCGCGACTGAGGATTTTCCAGATCATCGTTACTGATCCCCAGGTCCACCAGGGGACCGCTCAGGTCGACACCGGCCCGCAGGGCAGCATCCAGCAGGAATTCAAGCCAGAAAGGGGCGACAGTGCGCAATTTCAGTGAAGAGGTGAGGCTGGCGGACATCATGACTCGCGTGGTTTTTGTTATCAGTGGGTTGCACTAGATAACGAGAGGCGAGCGGGGAAGTCAACGGTTCAGGTGAGACAAAGGGGAAGGAGCGGGGGCGGGGATGCCGCCCCCGAAGCGGGCAAAGCGCGGTTATTTCGCTTCTTTGGCCAGCTTGTTGACCTTGCGGGTCAGGGAAGCGAGCTTCTTGTTCAGGGCTTCCACCTCATCACGGGTGGGCAGACCCAGGGCGGTGGCAACCTTGCCACGCACTTCGTCCAGCTGGGACGGCTGTTTCTTGGCGGCAGTTTTCTTCTGGGGTTTGCTCTGGGCTTTCTGACGTTTCTCGCCGGTTTTTACCAGCGTCTGGAACAGTTCGTTGCCGTTTTCTTCCAGACGGGTGTAGGCACCACGCACGGCGGTGTTCAGTTTCTCCAGAGCCGCTTTGGCTTCGGTGGTAACTTGTTCATAGCGCTCGTTGAGTTGCTCGATCGTAGCGTTGCTCATGGGGGGCTTCCCTCCTAGAAAAATGGATTAGCAAAGCCCTCTGGCGGTGGCTGCGAGGGCGTGAACAAGTGTAAGTCAGGATTCTGACAGTGTTGTTAATGTTGTCTAACAATTAAACATGAGCTTTGGCCTACTTATCAGTAGGTAATTTGCTATGGTCTGCGGTCAGCCTTTGCCCTGTGGGCCATGGTGGCAATTCACAAGGCCGTTGCCCGGCGCCAAAGCGTGCAGGAGACAACAAGGCTGTCGGACAGAAACCGGAAAAGGACTCAGCTATGTCAGCAGTGATTCGTCAGGGCCGTTATCAGGGACTGACCGCAAACGGTGTCACCGAATACAGGGGCATCCCGTTTGCCTTGCCACCGCTGGGTGAGCATCGTTTCAAGGCCCCCCGGCCGTTGCCGGACGGTGATAATGCGGTGGTAGCAGATCACTATCCCCAACCCTCCCTGCAGATGAAGAACCCGCTGATGGGTGTCCACGAGTCCAGCGAAGACTGCCTGTACCTGAATATCTGGGTGCCCGAAGGGGAGGGGCCCTTTCCGGTGATGGTCTGGTTCCATGGCGGCGCTTACCTGGCCGGCTCCATCTCGCAACCGTTGTACAACGGGGCGGAACTGGCTCGAAGCCAGCGGGTGGTGGTAGTGAATGCGGCCTATCGGTTGGGGGCCATGGGCTTTGCGGATTTCACGGCGGTGGCGCCGGAACTGGATGCGGACAGTAATCTGGGCCTGCGCGATCAACTGGCGGCGCTGGAATGGGTCCAGGAAAATATCGGTGCCTTTGCCGGTGATGCCGGTCGGGTCACCGTATTCGGGGAGTCTGCTGGCGGTTTCAGTGTCTGTGCACTGCTCGCATGTCCCCGGGCCGCATCATTGTTCCACGCTGCCATCTCGCAGTCCGGTGCGGCGGATTTTGTGCTGGCGCCGGAGCAGGTCCGCAGGGTCACCGACGCTTTTGTGGCAGCATTGCCGGGCGCGGGCAGTGCCGCAGAGAGGCTGCGCGACAGTACCGCAAAAGACTGGATCAAGGCCCAGAACCAGGCGGTGAAAGTGCTGGTGGATCGAGGGCTTCGCACCACCACGCCACAGTTTGCGATGAACTTTCTTCCCATGGTGGATGGGGACCTGTTGCCGCAGTCGCCGATAGATGCCATTGCCGCCGGTGCTGCTGCGGACAAGAGACTGCTGGCGGGGGTTTGCCGGGATGAATATCACTTTTTCCAGTACGCCGGCGTCCTGGCTGGCACGGTGAAAATGGATTCCCTGCGGGAGGTGGATGATCAGGAAATCCAGCGTCGGTTCGAGCGTGGCCTGCCGGGCAATGGGGCCCGGGCGTTCGAGTATTACCATTCCACGGTGAAACCGGATCCCCGCCGCAGTCCGCTGGATGTGTTTTCGGCCATGGAGTCTGATCGTCTCTTCCGTGTGCCCACATTGCGGTTGCTGGATGCCCAGAGCCGCCATAATGCGGACTGTTGGGGATTCCAGTTTACCTGGCAGAGCGAACCCTTCGGCTTGCCGCTGGGAGCCTGTCATGTGGTGGATGTGCCCTTCGTGTTTGGCGTCACCGATACCCCGGCGGGAATCTATTTCACCGGCGGTGGAGATGCCGCCAGAACCTTGTCCCGTCAGGTACAGACCGCCTGGGGCGACTTTGCTCACGGCAAGGCTCCTGGCTGGCACGGCTGGTCCGCCGGGCGCAAGGTGCGCCAGTTCGGGCCGGGCGAGGTGATGGCCGCCTTGCTGGACAAGGACGCCGAGACGCTGTGGGAGTCCATCATTCCTGCCCCGCAGTGAGCGGGAGTGTCTGACCGCCGGACATTTCTCAGGACCTGGCAAAGCGCGTAGAATACTGCCCCCGCGCGGCCCTGACGCCGCGCTATACTGGTTTTGTATCCCCGGGTGGTGAGTGCCATGAGCGTAGCAACATTGATCGAGCGCAAGGTTTCCGAGGCTGTCCCTGTGGCACATTTGGCCCTGGAAAACGAAAGTCACAAGCACAGTGTGCCACCCAATTCAGAAACCCACTTCAAGTTGGTGCTGGTAAGCGACGCCTTTGACGGTATGTTGCCGGTGCGTCGCCACCAGATGCTCTACAAGGTTCTGGCCGAGGAGCTGGCGGGTCCGGTGCATGCACTGGCCCTGCATACCTATACCGTGGCGGAGTGGCAGGCCAAGGGTGGCGAGGTGAGTGAATCCCCTGACTGTCTTGGTGGCAGTAAGCACGATCCGGAGTTCAAGGCGTGAGTCAGCATAAAGTGGAAAGGTCGGACAGCATCGTCGTTGCTGCCCTGTACAAGTTTGTCCGTCTGGGCGATTTCGAGCAGTTGCGCGAGCCCCTTCTGGCGCTGATGCTCGCACAGGATGTGCGCGGCACCCTGTTGTTGGCCAACGAGGGCATTAACGGCACCATCGCCGGTCCACGGGCGGGTATCGACACGGTACTTGGCTGGCTCCGTGAGGATCCCCGTCTGGCGGATCTGGAGCACAAGGAATCCTTCCACGACGCGCATCCCTTCCTGCGTACCAAGGTGAAGCTCAAGAAAGAAATTGTCACCATGGGGGTGGAAGGCATCGACCCCAATCGTACCGTGGGCACCTATCTGAGCCCGCAGGAATGGAACGCGGTGATCAGTGATCCGGAAACCCTGCTGATCGATACCCGCAATGATTATGAAGTGGAAGTGGGCACCTTCAAGGGCGCCATCAACCCGGAAACCCGAACCTTCCGGGAGTTTCCCGAGTATGTGAAAGAGAGCCTGGACCCGGCCAGGCACAAGAAAGTGGCCATGTTCTGTACCGGCGGCATCCGTTGTGAGAAATCCACTGCCTACCTGAAAGAGCAGGGCTTTGAAGAGGTCTATCACCTGAAGGGAGGCATTCTCAAATATCTGGAAGAGATGCCGAAAGAAGAATCCCTGTGGGAAGGGGAGTGTTTCGTCTTTGACGAAAGGGTGACCGTTGATCACGACCTTAACCCCGGTGAATTTGACCAGTGCCACGCCTGCCGCCGACCCATCAGTGAAGAGGAAAAGGCGTCGGAAAAATTCCAGTTGGGGGTGTCCTGCCCGAAGTGCTTCGACGAATCCTCACCGGAACAAAAGGCGCGTTTTGCCGAACGGCAGAAGCAGATCGAACTGGCCCGCGCTCGCGGCTGCCAGCATCGTGGTCAGAATCCCCGCAAACCTTCCTGATAATTCCATTCGCGCGTCGTTGGCGCCTTGCTCGCAAGGCGAAGAGGTCAATCAAGCCCGGTGCTTTCTGAAATCTTCGCTTTGCCAGCAAAGCGCCATCGGTGGGCTGCTGTCATCCATGGAGTGCCTGATTCGGGTTAGACTGGGCGTTCGCTCATGGTCCTGGAGCCTTCATGAAGTGTTTGCTTGTCAGCCTGTTGTTGATGGTGGCGGCCACCGCAGCGGCGGAGCCTGTACAGGTTGCCGTTGCCGCCAATTTTTCTTCTCCGTTGAAGCAACTGGTTGAGGCGTATCGCCAGCATCACCCGGAGGCGGAGATTCAGATCACGGTGGGGTCCACCGGCAAGCTTGCGGCCCAGATTCGTCAAGGCGCGCCCTATGATATTTTCCTGGCCGCGGACGCTCGTCGACCGCAAGAGCTGGCCTCGGAAGGGTTGATTCTGCCGGAGACGGTACGGACCTATGCGATTGGCAGACTGGTGTTGTGGTCACCGGATGCCGGGCCGGTCCTGGCCGGGCCGTCGCTGGTCGCCGGTCAGGTGTCGCCGGTGGCCATGGCCAATCCCCGCACCGCCCCCTATGGGGAAGCCGCCCAGGTGGTACTGGCACGCTTTCCGCTGCCTGAGTCGGTGGTTCTTGTGCAGGCAGAGAACGTGGGTCAGAGCTATCACTTTGCGCACAGTGGTGCCGCCCAGGCGGCATTTGTCGCCTTGAGTCAGGTGCAGGACAAGGGTGGGCGGCAGTGGCGTATTCCCGATGGCCTTTATCCTCCCATACGCCAACAGGCGGGCCTGCTCAGGGATTCCGAGGCCGCCCGGCATTTTTATGCGTTTCTGTTTTCTGCCCCGGCCAGGGAGAGAATTAACGGGTTGGGATACGGTACTGACGAGGTCGCCGATGACGATGGTGAGTGATGGCGACTGGCTGGCGCTCTGGGTAAGCATCAAACTGGCGCTGGTCACCACCGCCATCCTACTGCTGGTGTGTACGCCGCTGGCCTGGTGGCTGGCCCGCCGCCGTTTGCCCGGTCAGGCGTTACTGGAAGCCTTGTTGGCCCTGCCACTGGTACTGCCGCCTTCGGTGCTGGGGTTTTATCTGCTGATCGGGCTGGGGCCGAACGGTCCTGGTGGCTGGGTGACCCAGTGGGGAGAGGCCCGTTCCCTGGCGTTCAGCTTTACCGGCCTGGTGATCGGGTCGCTGATCTACTCGCTGCCATTTGTCCTGCAGCCCCTGAAGAATGCCTTCGCCGCCATCGAGACCAGGCAGTTAGATATGGCGGCGGTCTCGGGTGCCCGTCCCCTGGACCGGTTCTTCTCGCTGGTGATTCCCCAGGCCCGGCAGGGCTATGCCAGCGCGGCTATTCTCGGTATTGCCCATACGCTGGGGGAATTCGGTGTGGTGTTGATGATCGGTGGCAGCCTTGCCGGAGAAACCCGTGTGGCATCCGTGGCGCTGTATGAACATGTGGAAGCCGGAGACTATGCCAATGCCCATCGGCTGGCCGGTGTGCTGCTGGTGATGTCGGTGATGATGTTGTGGGCCCTGTTCCGCTGGCAGCGCAAACAGAACGTGGGGGTGATGCCTTGAGTCTGGCATTTTCCCTGGCCGGGCAGGTGGGGCAGTGCCGTCTGCAGGTACAGGCACAGCTTGCCGCCAGTGGCGTGACTGTGCTGTTTGGCCCTTCCGGCTCCGGCAAAAGTACCCTGCTGCGAATGCTGGCCGGGCTCCAGGAATGCGAGGGGGAAATCCGCTTCGGGGATCAATTGTGGCATACCGAGGGTTTCCGGCTTCCTCCCTGGGAACGGCCCTTGGGCATGATGTTTCAAGCGCCGACCCTGTTTCGCCATCTGGATGTTCGCGGCAATCTGGACTATGTGAGAAAGCGCCGCGGTGCCAGTGGGGAAGATCTGGCGAGGGTGGTCGGCCAGACCCGCATTGAACCCCTGCTGGCCCGTTCTGTTGAGACACTGTCCGGTGGTGAGGCCCAGCGGGTGGCACTGGCTCGCGCCTTAATGGCCGGCCCGGAGTTGTTGCTGCTGGATGAACCCTTGTCGGCGCTGGATCATGGCCACAAGCAGGAGCTTCTTGGCATGATCAGCGCCATCGCCACTCAGGTACCGGTGATTTACGTTACCCACGACCTGGATGAATTGCTGACCCTGTCGCGGCAAGTCTGGCTGATGGAACAGGGGCGGATCGTGGCAAGTGGCAAGGCCCATGAGGAGCTGGCACGGCTGGATGGCCCGCTGGCCCAGCGGGGCGATGCTACCGCGTTGCTGTACGGAGAGTTAGGCGCTTACGACAGTCGGGATCATTTGCAGGCAGTGAACGTGGCGCGGCAGACATTCTGGCTGCCGGCGGCGCGACCGGTGGCCGGAGATGCCCCGGTGCGGCTGCGGATTGCGGCCAGGGATGTCAGCCTGTGCAGGCAGGCGCCAGAGGATTCCAGCATTCTCAATATCCACCCGGTTCAGGTGGCAGGTCTGCGTGAAGTGGGCCCGGGCCAGGCGGTGGTGCAACTGGTCCTGGGGGACCAGCGGCTGCTGGCCCGTATCTCCAGCCGTTCCGCCCGGGAACTGGAGGTATTTCCCGGTGCGCAGTTGTATGCGCAGGTGAAGGCGGTGGCGTTGGGGTGAGGTCAAGGCCTCAAGCTACAAGCTACAACGCGGCTCAATCATGTTGGTATTTGAAACGTAAGAGGCCGCGCCCGAGTCCTGGGCGCGGCTTCATACGTTGGAAACCCTACATTCGTTTCTCGTGTTGTAGCTTGAGGCTTGTAGCTTGTAGCTTGCAGCTGTTCAAGCTGCCGCCTTTCCCTCTCCCTTGCACCCTGCCTCTTCACAGCCTGCCTGGCTGCGCCAGTCAGCGGCCAGGCCGAAGCGAAGCTCCCCGGTGGTGATGGTGCTGGTGCCGGAAAAGAAGAACATGGTCACGGTGATCACCTGCAGACTGAGAATCACCCCCGGTGACCACAGAGCGCCCAGGCCTGCTGCCAGATCCGGTACCAGACCCGCATGGACCGGCAGTACCAGACTGATGACGATGCCGTAGAGTGCGGCAAAGAGGGCCATCATCTGGTAGACGGAGAACAGCTTGCTGCCGCCTCGGTAGTCCGCCCGCAGTGTCTCTGAATAAACCCGCCACAACTGGCTTCCCACCAGGCTCAGGGCAAAGGCCAGGGCAAACTGCTGGTGGAAGAAGAGCGCGCTGCACAACAGGGCCAGAGCGGTGTACACCACGCAGGTGATTGCCTGGATGGGTATGACCTTCACTGCCTCCATTTCGCCGGCAAAGGCGATCTTCTTGGTCTTGCCGATAAACACATGATTCAAGGTGCTGAACAGGCGCTGAGCCCAGGACGGTGAATGTCTGAGCGCCTTGCCATAACAGCAGCCGAAACTGATGCAGGCCAGCCGGCCGATACCTTCACCCAACACATAGGCAATCGACATGGCCGCCAACATGGGCAGAATCGGCAGGGCCGTATCCCACCAGCGCTGGCTGGCCATATCCGCCAGCCAGAGAAACAGGGGAGCGATAATAATACCGACAAAGCTGGCGCCGCCCACGGTGAAACCATGGCGGTTCTTCTCAACCACAGTGGCGATGATCTTGGCGGCGGGCAGACAGATGGCAAGCACGCCCAGAGTGAGCAGCAGGGCGGTTCCCAGCGCAACGCCGGCGGATGCCGTCAAAAGAATAAAGGCAGCAACGCCGAGCCCCCCGGAGATGCCGGTGAACAACCCATAAAAGGTCAGGTTGAGGCCTTGCCAGGAGCCGTCACTGTTTTTTTTCAGGGGTAGCGAGGCCACGAATTGCCAGCGCTCTTCCGGTAGGTGACGGAACAGAAAGCGAAAGGTTACCCCGAACACCAGGGCACAGCCCAACAGAAACAGATCCGCAGCCATCAGCGAGCTCCTCAACGGTGGCGTCAACGAGGAGGATGGGGGTGGAACAGTGCGGAGGAATGACAGGCGCGTTACGATTGTGTGAAGGATGGGGGCGACACGTGGACGGGCTAGTCCCGATTACGGAGAAAACACTCGGCGGCCTGAACAATCAATTCCGTAACAGAACGGTCTTCCATCAGGGCCTGCATTTTCAGGCGTTTATGCAGATCGGCGGGGATGTCAGCGGTGAGGCGGCGATAGCCATCGCGAACGGCACCCGGACGCTGCGACTTCGCGGCTTTCTTCGCAGCCGGTTTGCGAGCGACGCCGTTACGCTTGCGGGGGCGTTGCTGCTCTTCAATAGTGACGAAATCGATCTGTTCCATGGGTGCTGCAATGAGGCCGGCGAAGACAGTGGCCAGATTACTGGAAAGTGCCGCAAATAGACAGGATTGAGCGTTAATTTTATAGTGCAAAACCTTGATTAAAATAGCGTTGTCGCAAAGGCAACGACAAGAAAAGGGGATGGGGGAGACGATGGAAAATGTGGATGTCCTGATCATCGGCAGCGGCTTCGGTGGCTCGGTGATGGCCTGCCGTATGGCGGAGAAGGGAAGTCAGGTGGTCGTGCTGGAGCGGGGCCGGCGCTGGTTGCCTGAGGCCTATCCCTCGGTTTCCCAGCGAGACTGGTTCTGGGATGAGGACGAGCCTGAGAAACAGAACGGTTGGCTTGATTTTCGCTATTTCGGCGACATGAGTATCGCCACCGGTGCCGGCGTTGGCGGTGGTTCCCTGATTTACGCCAATGTCAGCATTGAGGCCAGACCCGAGGCCTTTGCGCAGGGCTGGCCCGAGGCCATCGACTACACCACCCTCAAGCCTCATTACGACACCACCGGTGTCATGCTCAACGTCCAGGAGCTGCCGGCCAATCAGTGGACAGCACGAACCCACCTGATGAAAGAGGGGGCCGAGGCGGTGGGTGCCGGAGAGCGGTTTCGTATCGTTCCCCAGGCGATCACCTTCGATCCGGACTGGAGTCCGGAGCGTGATGATCCCTATGACTATGGCCACAGCCAATCCTGGGTGAACCCACAGGGCAAGACCCAGGGCACCTGTGTGCATTGCGGGAATTGCGATCTGGGTTGCCCGGTGCAAGCCAAGAACACCCTGGACATGAATTACCTGGCGGCGGCGGAGAATGCCGGTGCCGATGTTCGTCCTCTGCATCATGTGCGCACCATTCGGGCTATGCAGGGCGGCGGCTATGAAGTGCTGGCCCGTGACCTGGAGGGTCATTGCTGGCGACGTTTCAAGGCGGAGAAAGTGATCGTGGCCGCCGGCTCCATGGGGTCCACGGAATTGCTGCTGCGCTGCCGGGATCAATACAAGACCTTGCCGAAACTCAGCCGCAAGCTGGGCCATAACTGGTCCTGCAATGGCGACTTTGCCACCATGGCTTTCTACGACGAGCGCCGGGTTTCGCCCACTCGCGGGCCCACCATCACCAGCGCCATCGACTATCTGGATGGCTCCGATGGCGGGGCGCGCTACTTTGTCGAAGATGGCGGCGTGCCGGATATCCTCGGCAGCTGGATGGAACGGCTGGGAAAAGATCCGCGATTCGCAGGTACCCGGCTGGGCGCTGCCATGGTCGAATACGGTGACAGCAGTGACCCCTTTGCGAAGATGATGCCCTGGTTCGGACAGGCCATGGATGATCCCGGCGGCCGTTTCTCTCTGGGGCGTCGTTGGTACTGGCCCTGGAAAAAAGACCGCCTGAAACTGGACTGGGATTACCGCCAGGCAGAAAAAGCGGTGCAGGCCCTTGCCGACAGGCATCTGGCCCTGACCGCCGCCACTGGCGGCAAGCCCATGACTCCAGCCACATGGAACTGGTTCAAGGATCTGGTGACCCCTCACCCTCTGGGGGGCTGCAATATGGCGGATTCTGTGGAACAGGGCGTGGTAGATCACCGGGGAGAGGTGTTCAACTACCCCAATCTGTTTGTGATTGATGGTGCCATGGTGCCCCGTGCATTGGGCTTGAATCCGTCGCGGACCATCGCTGCACTGGCGGAATATGCTGCCAGTCAGATGGGTTGAGGTTCGCCTGGGGCGCGCGCTCAAACCCCGCTGGACGATGACTGACCCTGCTGACCCAGATCGCCACATGGGGAAGGCAGCAACAACGAGAGAGGACGCCACAATGGCCGACGCCCGTTTTCATATTGTGTTTACCGGTCAACTGGTGAAAGGCTCGGACCTTGCCACCGTGAAGGCCAACCTGGGAAAAATTTTCAAGATGGAGGCCCCGCGGGTGGAGAAGCTGTTCTCCGGCCAGCCTGTGGTGCTGAAAAAGGATGCGGATCAGGCCACTGCCATGAAATTCCGGGCGGTACTGAAACAGGCCGGTGCCGAGTGCGAATTGCGCCCGGTGGCAGAAGCCGCGACGCCGCCGTCAGCCCCACAACCGTCGGCGCCTGTCCGTGACACGGCGGCCGCGGTCCGAACGGACAGCCAGGGGGATGCGCAGGCCTCAACGGGCGAGCTGGAAACGGTGGGCACGATCCGCACCGGTGGCACCGGATTTTCCGGCGCTTTTTCTGTGGCGGAGGTTGGCGCAAAAATGGATAACAGCGACAAGAAGGCACCCCCGCCAGCACCGGATGTCAGCCACTTGAGCATGGCACAGGCCGGCGAGGTACTGGGTCAGAAAAAAGAGGAAAAAGCGCCCGTGGTTCCGGATATCAGCCACCTTTCCCTCAAGGATGACTGAGGCCTCCGGCCCGTCATGATCAGGGGCTGGATGCGGACTGGAAGATCGGTTCGTTGCGATCGTCGCCCTCCAGCCGTTCCAGCAGTCTTTGCCGACTTTGCAGTGCCGGGTAAACTGGACTGTCGGGCGAGATCGAAATCTCCAGGGTCTGCATCAATTCCCGGGCACCATGGATATCCCGCTGGCGGATCATTCTCTCCAGTTGCGCAAAGGCTTCGTTATTCGTGGCCAGGGAATCAAGCGCGTTCTGTTGTTGCGGGTTGTCGGTGAGCTGGCGGGCACGGCGTATGGCCACCTTGGCTGCGCGGGTGTCACCAAGGTCAAGCAACTGTCGGATCACGTCGTAATGTTTACTGAGATCCACCGGTGAGGGATCCGCGCTTTCCGGCTCGGCGTGCCCCGAGGGGGCCGGTGGCGTGGCGTGTGCAGGCGCCATCTGGCTGGCAGCCCCATCCTCGCTCAGGGTCAGGGTCCAGGTTCCCAGCTGACAGCCACTTTGGGTAGAAACCTGGACCTGCCACTGACCGCCCACGGCCAGGTCAAGGCCGGCAAAGGTCTTCGATGACCAGGTGCGCCAGTAGTCCGAACCTACCGCCAGGGTGACATCGACGATAGCGTCACCGTTGTAGGACCAGGTGTGATGCAGCTGCTGGCCATTGCCACCCTGGATGGCAGTGAAAAACAGCAGTTCATTGGCTGAAAGTGGGGCGGTTGCCAATGAGGAAACGGGTTCGCGATTTTCCACGTCGGTTGTGAAAGCCGCACTGACCAAGGTGGGGCAAGGGTTGTTGGTGGCTGTTTCAGCGAAGGCCAGTGCCGGAATCAGCAGGCCGGTGACAATGCAGATGCGCACCTTGATTTCCCCCCAGAGTGTTATCGGGCTGCCGCTTTGTAAGAAGCGTTTTTGGGATCGCGGCAGCGCTTACCTCAAGACTAGTCGGAGAGAAGCAACAAGGCGCAGAACTGTGTCACGTTAGCGGGGAAGGTTCCCTAAGCGGGGTCCTCTCCCTGATCAGGGCCATGGAATACCAGGTAGAGCTCTTCCAGAATCTCCGGAACACTCAGGGCCATTTGCCGGACAACCTGGGTGTTGTCCCAGAGCGTGTCCAGGGCTTCGTCATCATCCACGCCGGAGATCAGGATAAAGGGCAGCAGCAATTGCGCCATCTGTTCTTCATCGTCCTGGTACCAGGCTTGCTCATCCACGAACACCCCGGTCATGAAGCCGGCACACCAGCTTGCCAGGTCCTGGCCGTCATCGTCCTGGTACGGGTCCAGCAGGCAGGGCAGGTTGATGGCATCGCCGCCCAGCAACTGGGTGACCAGCCGCTCTTTGAGACGGTTGAGGGCATCACAGACTTCCTCGGGAACCGGCATCTCCAGCTCCGCCGCATAGTCTACGGTCTCCGCCTCTGGTCCTACGGCCAGCGCGCATAACATGCCGTGGATTTCCGTCCAGGTGGGTGCGTCATCACCCTGGTCCTGGAAATATTGGCGAACGGTATTTTTAAGGCTGGGATTGGTGATATCTGACATGGAGTCCTCCGCTGGCCGCAAGCATACCGGGAGTTGTTCAGGGGCTCCAGGCATTCCCGGTGTTTGGCTCAGGGCAGGCTGATGATCCGGTCTCGGCCGTGGGATTTTGCCTCATACAAGGCGGTATCGGCCCGCTTGGTTAACTGATCCGCCGTTTCCCCTTCCTGAAAGGCGGTGAGACCGGCAGAAAAGGTCGTCTGTAGCGATGGAGCAAAATCGTAATGCTGTTCTGAAAACTGCTGGCGCAGGCGCTCAAGGGCCGCTTCGCAGGCGCTCTGCGAGGCATGGGGGAACAGCACCACAAATTCCTCTCCCCCGTAGCGGGCCAGCAGGTCCGACTTGCGCAGACTCTGGCTGGCGATCCGGCCAAAGCGGCTAAGGACTTCGTCGCCACTGTGATGGCCGTGGTTGTCGTTGACCTGCTTGAAATGGTCCAGGTCGATAATCGCCAGGTGGAGGCTGGTGTGGTTACGGTTGGCCAGGGAGATTTCCTCTTCCAGCCGTTCCAGGAAATGGCGGCGGTTGTACAGGCCGGTGAGATCATCGCGGACGGCAATGGCTTCCAGGCGTCGATGGGCGTCGCGCAGATTTTCCCGCTGGTCCCTGACCCGGGTCTGCAAATTGTGGATATAGCCCCCCATGTAAATGAACCAGCAGAGAATCAGGGCAAGAATGATCCAGTGTCCGATCAGAAACGAAAAAATGGCCTGCTGGGGGGTTTCCCGCCATTCGTAGATCTGTAGCAGGGTGAAACAGAGCAGGGTAAAACCTGCCATGGCCATCTGGCGGCGCCGATCCAGGGCGAAGATGCCGAACGTCATGACCATGAAGTAGATGCTCAGCATGGCGCCGCGCAACTCCCGGGTGTAGTGAAGGATCACTGTGGTCAGTACGATCCCCGTGGCCATCTGCACAATGGTCAGGCTGGGGTCGGCGAAGCGCTCACTGAGCCCGCTGCGAATGATCAGGAAAAACACCAGATTGATGGCAAAAAGGACCGAAAAGAGGGTCAGGTGGGGGGTATCGGGAGCAAAGGCGCTGAGCTCGACACCGATGATGGTTCCCGCCCACAACAGGCAATAGGAATAAAGAGCCATGATCTGGCGGCGCAGGCGGATGGCCCGTTCCGGTGGGTCGGCGGGGATCAGGGTAAACACGTAAGAAACACAATCCTGTAGCTGGCCTGATGGCTTTTTTTCGACTTTACCGTTTTTCTCATCCCGGGTCACAGTGATGTCATTGTGAGAGGTAGACATAAGCTGACAGACTGTGTTGCGTAAAACAATCGTTTGATTGGTTGTGTTAACCCGACACTCTGAGGCCAGACCATGTCGACCCCACTGTTCGATCTCACGCTGACAGAAGAGCAGCGTATTACCCGCGAGAGCATGCGGCGTCTCGCCCGCGATACCTTGTCAAACCAGGCCAGAGCTGCCGACGACGCTGCGGCGGCGGATGCGGGCCTGCTCGATGCCATTAGCGGTTTTGGTCTGGCATTGATGCCAATGCCGGAAGCCCTGGGGGGAGTGGGAATGCCCCGTTCGCCGCTCTCCAATGCCCTGGCCGTGGAAGACCTGGCTCAGGGTGACATGTCCCATACCTTGGCGGCGCTCCAGCCCCTGTCTGCGGTGAATGCGCTGATGGATTTTGCTGACGAGCAGCAGCAGGAGCGCTGGTTGACGGCGTTGGCATCCGAAACCTTCGTTGGCGCCGCCGTGGCCCTCAATGAACCCCGTGCCACCTTCGAACCGACGATGCCGGCCACAACAGCCCGTAAAGAAAGCGATGGTTATACGCTGAACGGTGTGAAAAGCCTGGTGCCCATGGCGGGCCAATGTCAGTGGTTCGTGGTGATCGCTGCCACGGAGAGTGAGGTGGCGGCGTTTGTGGTGCCGGCGGATGCCCCGGGCCTGACCATTGCTGCCGAGGCTTGCATGGGGTTGCGCAGCGCCAATACGGCCACGCTGACCCTGGAAAACGTCAGGGTTCCGGCCCATGACCGGTTGCCGCACTTTGATCTGGATCGTCTGCTGGGCTTGAGCCGTATTGGGCAATGTGCCATGGCCGTGGGTTGCTGTCAGGCGGTCATGGAATACGCCATTCCCTACGTGAAAGAGCGCAAGGCCTTCGGTGAACCCATTGCCTGGCGTCAGTCCGTGGCCTTTATGGTGGCGAATATGGGCATCGAGATCGAAGGTATGCGTCTGATGATGTTGCGTGCCGCCAGCCGCGCGGAGCAGGGACTGGATTTCCACAGGGAGGCCTATCTGGCCCAGCTGCAGTGCATGGAAAAAGCCATGGAGATTGGTACCAACGGCATCCAGCTGTTTGGTGGTGCCGGCTTTGTGCGCGATTACCCGCTGGAAATGTGGTACCGCAATCTGCGCAGCATCGCCGTGTTGCACGGCAGCCTGATGGTATAGGAGAGAGACATGATCAACCTGGAAATCCCGGCCAAGCTCCAACAGGTCCAGCAGATGGCCCAGCAACTGGCGGCGGGTGTCTTTCGTCCCATTGCCCGTAAATACGACGCCATCGAGCACTGCGACACCCCGGAAGAACTGAAACCGGTGGCACAGATGATGGCGGCCATGCCCCGCGGCAGCGGCGGCAAGGGCGGTGGCGACGAGATCAAAAATGGCAGCAACATGACCGGCATCCTGGCGGTGGAAGCCATGTGCTGGGGGGACGTGGGGCTCATGCTCTCGATCCCGGGCTCAGGGCTTGGCAATGCGGCCGTCATGGCGGTGGGCACCCCGGAGCAGAAAGAAAAATACGGCAAGCTCTACTGTGCCATGGCCATCACTGAGCCGGGTGCCGGCTCGGATTCCGCTGCGGTCAGCACCACGGCGGAGCTGGATGGGGATGAGTGGGTCCTCAACGGCGAGAAGATTTATTGCACCGCCGGTCAGCGCTGCGACGCGGTGGTGGTCTGGGCGACACTGGATAAATCCCTGGGCAAGGCGGCGATCAAATCCTTTATTGTCCCCCGCGATAACCCGGGCCTCCAGCTGGTGCGGGTGGAAGACAAGATGGGCCTGCGGGTGTCCGATACCGCGGCGCTGTCTTTCAATAACTGCCGCATTCCCAAGGACCATATTCTCGGTTCTGCGGAGATCGGTGACACCGAGGAAGCCCGCAAGAAAGCATTCGGTGGGGTCATGCAGACCTTTGATAACACCCGACCGCAAGTGGCTGCCATGGCCCTGGGTGTGGCCCGTGCTGCGCTGGAAATTACCCGGGAAATATTTGAAAAAGAAGGGGTTGGCGCTGATTTCTCGAAGCAACCTTATAACTCCACGGCCCGGGAGCTGGAACTTTATCGCCTGGAAGCCGACCTGGAAGCGGCCCGGCTGATGACCCTCAAGGCGGCCTGGATGGCCGACAATGGCCAGCCCAATTCCAAAGAAGCCTCCATGTGCAAGGCCAAGGCCGGTCGCATGGGCAACGACGTCACCCTCAAGTGTGTGGCCCTGTGCGGCGAGCTGGGTTATTCCGAGCGGACTTTGCTGGAAAAGCTGGCCCGGGATTCCAAGATTATCGACATCTTCGAAGGTACCCAGCAGATCCAGCAGTTGATCGTCGCGCGGCACCTGCTGGGGCTGTCCTCCAAAGAACTGAAATAAATAGCGACAAGGCTGCTGTAGGAGCACCACTTGAGGTGCGAACCGCACGCAGTGCGGGATTGACCAAAGGGCGATCAGGCGTTTCAGGGCTCGCCAGTTGTATGCAGGTTAGTCTGTAAGCTAAAGCATGCCACGGCCGGTTCGCGCCTCGAGAGGCGCTCCTACAGCGGCTGTGTAGTTGGCGTATTTGGCGTTTCAGTCTTTGGATTTCCTGTCCATAGCATTACCCTTGCGGTGTCTTTTCACTTCAAGGAGCGTGTTAGATGGCCGAAACGCTGGCTGGCAAGGTGGTATGGATTACCGGAGCATCCTCCGGCATTGGCGAGGCAGTGGCGAAGGAATATGCCCGACGCGGCGCAACGCTGGTGCTTTCTGCCCGCCGGGAAGCGGAGCTGCAACGGGTCCGCGAGGGGCTGGTCAACAGTGATGATCACCTGGTCCTGCCGCTGGATCTGGCGGATAGCGGCGCCATGCCTGCGGCGGTGGAGGCCGTGCGTAACCGCTTTGATCGCCTGGATCAGGTGATCCATAACGGCGGCATCTCCCAGCGTTCCCTGGTGGCGGATACTGATCTTGAGGTGGATCGGCGCATCATGGAGGTGAATTTCTTCGGGGCGGTGGCATTGACCAAGGCGGTGCTGCCCTGGCTGAAAGAGCAGGGCAGTGGCCGGTTTGTGGTGGTCACCTCGCTGGTGGGTGAGTTGCCCACGCCCCTGCGCAGCGCCTACAGCGCCAGCAAGCATGCCCTGCATGGGTTCTTCGAATCCCTGCGTGCGGAAGAGTACGATGCCGGAATCCGGGTGACCCTGGTGATGCCCGGCTTTATCCGTACCAATGTCTCGCTCAATGCGCTCACTGCGGATGGTTCCGCCCAGGGCAGTATGGACGAGGCCCAGGAAGCCGGTATTCCCCCTGAAGAATGCGCCGAACGGCTGGTGAAGGCCGTGCAGCGTGGCCGTGATCAGGTTATCATCGCCGGCCGCGAAGGGGCGGGCGTCTACCTGAAACGCTGGAGCCCCGCGCTGTACCGCCGATTGATCCGCAAAATGAAGGTGACGTAATGTCTGTGGACGCCCTGGACGCCAAACAACGGACCCGCCTCAACAAGTTGCAGAAGAAGCTGCGGCGTGAGGTCGGTCGTGCCATTGCCGATTTCAATATGATCGGTGAGGGCGACAAGGTGATGGTATGCCTGTCCGGCGGCAAGGATTCCTACACCATGCTGGAAATCCTGCGCAATCTGCAGCATTCGGCACCGGTGAATTTCGAGCTGGTGGCGGTGAACCTGGACCAGAAGCAGCCAGGCTTCCCGGAGCATGTACTGCCCGAATACCTGGAAAAGGAAGGGGTGGCCTACCACATCCTGGAAAAGGACACCTATTCCATCGTCAAGGAGAAGGTCCCCGAGGGCAAAACCACCTGTGGTCTGTGTTCCCGCCTGCGCCGGGGCAGCCTGTACGGGTTTGCCGAGGAAATCGGCGCCAACAAGATCGCCCTGGGCCATCACCGTGACGACATCATTGAAACCCTGTTCCTGAACATGTTCTACGGCGGCAAGATGAAAGCCATGCCGCCCAAGCTGCGCAGCGACGATAACCGCAATATCGTCATTCGCCCGCTGGCCTACTGTCGGGAAAAGGACATTATCGCGTTTTCCAACTTCAAGGATTTCCCGATCATTCCCTGCAATCTGTGCGGCTCCCAGGAAAACCTGCAACGGCAGGTGATCAAGGAGATGCTCAACAAGTGGGACCGGGACCAGCCCGGGCGCATCGAGAACATCTTTGCCGCGATCCAGAATATCGCCCCCTCCCAATTGGCCGATACCCGTCTGTTTGATTTCGAGAACCTGGAAGACGGCCAGCAGCAGGGCGGCGAACAGGCCCATCGGCTGGATGTGGTCAACCTGTTCGGTTGATCAAAAAAGCAACGATTTTCCCTGATTTGCCACTAAACATGATTCACGGCCACGTTTCCGGTAAAATGCCCGCGCCTTTTTGCGGGGCTGTCCATCGGATGGCCATGTAACCGTTTCCCCGGGCTTCTGTGATTTCCTCCGAGCTCACTGACGTGAGATCGACCCTTGGGTTTTCGCTGAATGTCCCGATTAACCAAGACTCTCTCGACCAGAAGGGTAGGAGCACCATGACCGATCGTATTCAGAAGGGTAGCCTCGAAATCGCTGCCGAACTCCATGATCTGGTAGTCAACGAGATTGCGCCGGGCACCGGCGTGGACCCGGAACACTTCTGGGCCGAGCTGGAAAGCATCCTCAAGGACCTGGCGCCCAAGAACAAGGCGCTGCTGGAAAAGCGTGAAACCATCCAGGCGCAACTGGATGAGTGGTACAAGGCCCGTAAAGGCCAGGCCATCGACATGGCCGAGTACAAGCAGTTCCTGACCGAGATCGGCTACCTGTTGCCGGAAGGCGACGACTTCAAGGTCACCACCGAAAATGTGGATGACGAGATCGGCACCATCGCCGGCCCGCAGCTGGTGGTACCGGTGAAGAATGCCCGCTTCGCCCTGAACGCGGCCAATGCCCGCTGGGGCAGCCTGTACGATGCCCTGTACGGCACCGACGTGATTTCCGATGAAGGCGGCGCCGAGAAAGGCGGTGCCTACAACCCCAAGCGTGGCGCCAAGGTGATCGCCTGGGCCCGCGACTTCCTGGATAACTATTTCCCCCTGGCCAGCGGCTCCCACAAGGACAGCACTGGCTACGCCATCGTCGATGGCAAGCTGGAAGTGTCTCTGGGCGGTGACAAGAGCGGCCTGAAAGACGAGTCCCAGCTGCAGGGCTACGTGGGCGATGCGGCGGCTCCGTCCGGCATCCTGCTCAAGCACAACAACCTGCATGCGGAAATCCAGATCGACGCCAGCCACCCGATTGGTGCTGAAGACGCGGCGAACATGAAGGATGTGCTGCTGGAATCCGCCATCACCACCATCCAGGACTGCGAAGACTCCGTGGCTGCCGTGGATGCGGAAGACAAGGTCGAGGTGTACCGCAACTGGGCCGGCCTGATGAAGGGCGACCTGCAGGAATCCTTCGAGAAGGGCGGCAAGACCATGACCCGTGCCATGAACCCGGATCGCGAGTACACCGCCCTGGACGGCTCCACGCTGACCCTGCACGGCCGCTCCCTGCTGCTGGTTCGTAACGTGGGCCACCTGATGACCAACCCGGCCATCCTGATGAACGGGGAAGAGACTCCGGAAGGCATCATGGACGGCATGGTGACCGTACTGGCGGGTCTGCATGACCTGAAGAAGCTCAATAAACTGAGCAACAGCCGCACCGGTTCCATGTACATCGTGAAGCCGAAGATGCACGGCCCGGAAGAAGTGGCCTTCGCCGTTGAGCTGTTCGAGCGTGTAGAAAAAGCCTTAGGTTTGGCTCCTAACACCTTGAAAATTGGCATTATGGACGAAGAACGCCGCACCACCGTCAACCTGAAGGAGTGTATCCGTCAGGCCAAGGAGCGTGTGATCTTCATCAACACCGGCTTCCTGGATCGTACCGGTGACGAAATGCACACTTCCATGGAAGCGGGCCCCATGGCGCGCAAGGGCGACATGAAAGCCCTGCCGTGGATCAACGCCTACGAAGACTGGAACGTGGATATCGGCCTGGAGTGCGGCCTGCCGGGTCATGCCCAGATCGGCAAGGGCATGTGGCCCAAGCCGGACGAGATGGCCGAGATGATGGCCACCAAGGCCGGTCACCCGAAAGCCGGAGCCAACTGCGCCTGGGTACCGTCCCCGACCGCCGCCACCCTGCACGTGACCCACTACCACGAAGTGAATGTGGCCCAGGTGCAGAAAGAGCTGGCCAACCGCCAGCGTGCCTCCCTGGACGACATCCTCACCGTGCCGCTGCTCACCCGTGAGCTGTCCGCCGAGGAAATCCAGCAGGAGCTGGATAACAACGCCCAGGGTATTCTGGGTTACATGGTGCGCTGGATCGACCAGGGCGTCGGCTGTTCCAAGGTGCCGGACATCAATGATGTGGGCCTGATGGAAGACCGCGCCACCCTGCGTATCTCCAGCCAGCACGTGACCAACTGGCTGCACCACGGCATCACCAACCAGGAACAGGTGATGGAAACCCTGAAGCGCATGGCCGAAGTGGTCGATCGTCAGAACGCCAACGATCCGCTGTACGTGCCCATGGCCAAGGACTTCGACAACTCCGTCGCCTTCCAGGCAGCGGTAGAGCTGGTGTTCGAGGGCTGCTCCCAGCCCAGCGGCTACACCGAGCCGGTTCTGCACCGTCGTCGCCGTGAGCTGAAGAACAACGGTTAACAGTGAATAATTAACCGTTAACAGCGGCGCGTTCTCGCGTCGCAGTTCTTGAAAGCAAAGAGGCCGTGCCCAATCGTTGGGCGCGGCCTCTTGCGTTTTAATCCCTGCCAGTTGTTTCCCGCGCAACTATTAACTGTTCACTGTTAACTATTCACTGATCTCCACCATGACTTCTAACGGCAAATTGACCTGCTGGCTGCTGATTCGCACCCCACCAAGCCCTCGCTGGTCCTGCTGGCGATCTACGCTAATGCTGCCCATGGGCTGCCAGACGCCGGGCTGTACCCGCAGGGTGGTGCCGCTGGACTGGGTGTGTGCCAGGCCGGGGCCGCCGGGTTGATCGTAGCGCTGGCTGATTTGCAGGACCACGCTGCCATCCGGGGTCAGTTGCGGCACCACCTGGATACCCTGTTGCAGCTCGGCGAGGACCGTGCCGTAATAGCCGCCGCCTAGGGCGAGCAGGGTGCCCTGGCTGATATGAGCCGGGTAACCGCTGAGGGTGCGGATCCGGTAATGGTCCTGCTGGCTTGTCTGGCGCTGACTCTGTTGAATGCGAATGTCGCCGGAGACACCGCCGGGTATTTGCCCCTGGATGCGGGTATTCACACCGTGCCGTTGTTCACTGCTGCTGCCATGGCGGCGAAGATGGACAACCAGCGCAGAGGGCGTGTCTTCCAGGCTGCCCAAAGCCTGTTCCAGCTCTGCCATATTGCTATCGGTGGTGCGAATGATCAGTTTGCCCTGGTAGGCCCGCACACTGCCTCCAGGCGGCAGCAGGGGTTCGATCACGGGTAGCAGGGCGGGGGCGTCCGGTCGTGGCAGGACATGGATTCGCAGGTTATCCGCCGCCGCGGGTACGACCAGCGCCAGTAACAGCAAGAATACCAGGGTTCGGTAAACGTGAATCCTTCTTTCCATGACCGGCTCCCGCAGACTTTTTCTCACTGTACCATGGCGGTTCCACTGCGCATGGTGAGTGGATCACAGGCATAATGGCCGCCGCCTGTGAACAACCCCAGAGTTGCCATGTTTGCCAACAGCCGAAGCGTTACCACCAACCAGACCTCCATCCATGACGACCTGGATCGGGTGGTCCGCCGTCATCTGCAGCACCCCTGGCGCGCACCCATTGCCGATCATGATGTCCAGGCATTTCGCCGATTGCAGCAATGGCGTGATGCGCAGGGCAGTGAGAGACCCCTGATGCTGGATTCCGGTTGTGGGACCGGCCGCTCGTCCCGTGCGCTGGCCAGTCAGAATCCGAATGCCCTGGTGGTCGGCGTGGACCAGTCCGCCGTGCGGCTGGACCGGGCGACAAGGCGGTTTGAGACCCTCCCTGACAACCTGTTGTTGCTGCGGGCCGATTGTGCCGGCCTGTGGCGGCTGATGGCCGGAGAGGGCTGGCAACTTCACCGCCACCAGATTCTCTATCCCAACCCCTGGCCCAAAAGCGCCTATCTCAAGCGGCGCTGGCACGGTCACCCGGTGTGGCCCACCTTGCTGTCTCTGGGTGGGGAGCTGGAAATGCGCAGTAACTGGCCCCTGTATCTGCAAGAAGTGCAGGCGGCGCTGCAGATCAGTGGTATCCAGGCGACATTGTCTGCGTTGCCAGAACAACGCGAGCCGTTGACGGATTTTGAGGAAAAATATCAGGCCAGCGGGCAGCTGAACTGGCGGCTGACAGCGAGTCTGTAACCCGGCCTTCCGGCACGGGAGTCCCAGCTGGCCGGGCATCCTCCGTGAGCGAGGCGCCTACAGGCGTAGCTCTCTCAACTCGGTTGAATGGGAGGCGCGTTCCCATTGCTCCTGAAACTGCCGCGCCAGTCGTGGCGCCCTGGGCAGCCGGTGGGCACACAGGTCCAGCCGGGCGGGCCGGGGCCAGCCGCTGGCTTCAAACAGGCCGGTGTTGTCACCGATGGCAAAGCAAAGCTGGCCATCCCTGTCATCGTCCTGGCTCTGGCGAAGCTGGATACGGGAAGGCAGTCTGCGCGCCAGATGGATCAGGCGGTGGCCGTTGCGGATAGCGTCGTCCTGGCTGTCGTACTGAATGCGAATATCCACTCTTTCACTGCTCAATCCCAGCTGCTTGAGAGCATCGCAGACGACCCGGTCGGCGGTCAGGTTATCCAGCGAGGGCACCCGCAGCCACAGGCTGCGGCGGCAGGCCAGGATCAAGGTGGCCAGCGCCGTGCCGGCCTGGTGGAATTCCGGGTGGTGCAGGGTGTCGTCGTCACCGATGACAAAAGGCATCAGACCAGGGGTTTGAACATCTGGCGGTGGGGGATATTGGCATCCATGAAGATGCCGCCGGACACTGCAAAACCGGCCGCTTCGTAGAAGCTGGTGGCGTGGGTCTGGGCGTGCAGAAAGATTTCTTCCATACCCTTGGCGCGGGCGGCTTCTTCCGCCGCGACCAGCAGGGAACTGCCAACCCCGTTGTTGCGTTGCTCGGAGAGCACACACAGACGGCTGATCTGCCCGGTCGGCAGCAGACGGATACAACCCACAGGGTTCTGTTCCCGGTCCAGGGCCAGAAAATGGACGGCGTTATCGTCTTCGCCATCCCACTCCAGCTCTTCGGGAACATGTTGCTCGTTGATAAAGACCTTCTGGCGAAGGGCTCGCAGGGCGCTTTCGTGTTCGTCCCAGCGGGTCTCGATAATGCTGATAGCCATAGGGGTCTCGTTATAGTGGGGCGAAGAAGCCCTGTTCAATCCAGTCATGTAGCAATTCACTCCCGGCTGGTTGCATTACCGCATCCAGCGCGTCACGGGTATAGCAGCGCTGGCGGGCCAGCAGCTGTACCAGTGGTCGTTGTTGTTCTGTCAGTGAGTAGGGCTCACCGTTTAACCAGGCAATGTTGCCCTGCAAAATCAGGCGCACACTACCATGGCGCACCAGGGCGATCGATGGATCGCGGTGGCGAATATGGGCATCATCGACGGCAAATTCAAGTCCATCCAGCCGGGGCGTGGACAGCCAGCGATAAACTGCACGCTCAATGGCCGCCGGGTTGAGCAGGTCCAGGGCGCCGCGAATCAGTTGCTGCCGGTCTGCATCGGCCAGTACTGACGGGTCTGCAGTCACTGTCCGGTCCGGGTCGGTGAACAGTTCGCTGTCCGCATCGGCCAGACATTCACCGGCAATTTCCGCCATTAGCATCTGGTAATCCGGGGCCCGGAAGCCCACCGACCAGGTGATGCAGTCACTGTCTTCGGCGACCCCGTGGTGTGCCACGCCGGGGGGCAGATAGAGGACGTCGCCGGGGTTGGCCACGAACGCTTCGCGCACCGGCATATCGGCCAGTAACTTCAGATCAGGATGCGGCAATTTCGGTGTTTTTTCGTCGCAGATATCACCGATCTGCCAGCGGCGGCTGCCGGCGGCCTGGATCAGGAATACGTCATAGCGGTCGTAGTGGGGCCCCACGCTGCCACCCTTGGCGGCATAGCTCATCATGATGTCTTCCAGACGCCAGTTGGGCAGGAAGGCAAAACTGTCCAGCAGCAGGGACACATCGGTGAGATAGTGATCCACGGACTGTACCAGCAGGGTCCAGTCCCGCTCACCCAGCTCGGCAAACACGGTTTCCTCGAACGGGCCCTGTTTCAGTTCCCAGCTGCCACCGGCAGAGCCGCGAATGATGCGCGCTTCCACGTTGTCTTCCAGCGCCAGCCCGGCCAGGGTGTCCGCGTCTGGCTCATCCAGGCCGCTGGCGGCGCCGGGCATGAACAGGGGCTTTTTCTGCCAGTAGTCCCGCAAAAACGCTGCCGGCTTCATGGGCAGAGTGAAGCGCGGCAGGGTCAGGGCTGACTGGCCCGGAGCGTCGGTCATCAGATATTGCGCGCTTGCTGGGGCGCATTGCCGATGTAGCTGCCCGGGGTCATGGCCAGCAGGATTTCCTTGGCTTCGTCAGGAATCGCCAGATCATTGATAAAGGCGGTCAGGGTGTCCTGGTTGATACCGTCCTTGCCACGGGTCAGGGCTTTGAGTTTTTCGTAGGGCTTCTCGATACCGTAGCGGCGCATGACCGTCTGGATTGGCTCGGCCAGCACTTCCCAGGCAGCATCCAGATCCGCATTCAGGCGGGCCGGGTTCACTTCCAGTTTGCCAATACCTTTCAGGCTGGCTTCGAAGGCGATCAGGCTGTGTGCCAGGCCCACACCCACGTTGCGCAGCACGGTGGAGTCGGTCAGGTCACGCTGCCAGCGGGACACCGGCAGCTTGGCCGCCAGATGATCCATGATGGCGTTGGCCAGGCCCAGGTTGCCTTCGGAGTTTTCGAAGTCGATGGGGTTGACCTTGTGCGGCATGGTGGAGGAGCCCACTTCGCCTTCCACGGTCTTCTGCTTGAAGTAGCCCAGGGAAATATAGCCCCACACGTCACGGTCAAAATCGAGCAGGATAGTGTTGAAGCGCATCAGGGCGTGGAAGTACTCGGCCACGCAGTCGTGTGGCTCGATCTGGGTGGTGTAGGGATTGAAAGTGAGGCCCAGGCCTTCCACAAAACGGCGGGCAAAGGCTTCCCAGTCCACATCCGGGTAAGCGGACAGGTGGGCGTTGTAGTTGCCCACTGCACCGTTGATCTTGCCCAGCAGCGCCACAGCGGCAAACTGGTCCCGCTGGCGTTGCAGGCGGGCCACCACATTGGCCATTTCCTTGCCCACGGTAGTGGGGGAGGCGGACTGGCCATGAGTGCGTGACAGCATGGGCTGATCCGCCTGGGCATGGGCCTGACGACGGATGGCGCTGATTACCTGGTCCATCTTCGGCAGCAGGATTTCCCGGGCTTCCTTGAGCATCAGGGAGTAGGACAGGTTGTTGATGTCCTCACTGGTGCAGGCGAAGTGAACGAATTCGCTCATGCCGGCAAGCTCTTCGTGTTCGGCCATCTGTTCCTTGATGAAGTATTCCACCGCCTTTACGTCATGGTTGGTGGTGGCTTCGATGGCCTTGATGCGTTCGGCATGCTCCACATCGAAGTCACGGGTTATACCGCGCAGGTGCCAGGCAGCCTGGCCGCTCATCAAAGGCACTTCGGGGATGTTCTTGTCGTGGGCGAGCTGTTCCAGCCAGCTCACTTCCACGTGCACGCGGAAGCGGATAAGGCCGTATTCACTGGTGGTTTGGCGCAGGGCATCCACCTTGCCGGCATAGCGGCCATCGACCGGTGAAATGGCATTCAAAGAGGTAAGGCTGGACATGGAAATAGCTCCCGAATCGTTTCCGTGAGGGTAAAAGCGGCGCAATGATACCGTAAAACCGCAAAGGCTGCGTTGTTGTTTGCCGGGTTAGCGGATGCTCCCTGTAGGCGCCCCGCTTGAGGGGCGAACCGAGCGAAGCGAGGCAACAGAGCGTGATGGCTGCGGCAAGTGTTCCTGGAGATATGCAGGCTTCTGATTCGCCTGATCGCCCTTCGGACGATTTCCGCGCTACCGCGCGGTTCGCGGCTCATACCCGCCGGGCATAGAGAGCGCTGATCCTGCAAATAGCTTTAAGAGTGACCTATAGGTTATTGATATCTATGGACTCTATGGCAATTAAAAGCCGTTTCCTCTGGAACAGCAACTGCCAGCGACGGCCACCGAGCTGGTGCCAGAGGAAGGCGGCGCGCACCCCGGCCAGAAACAGGGCGCGAACCCGGGCGGCCTTGTTTTCGTCCTGCAGGTGGGCGGGTTCCCCCTTCACCTGGATGCGAAAGCGAAAGGTGCCCAGGGTATCCACATAGATACCGGCCAGGCGGTGGCAGAAGGCATCATCCCGCACACTGCTGAAATGGGCCTGTTGTCCATCCAGCGCCTTGAGTCGATGGCGCAGGATATTCACGGTGTCATCGCTCTTGCGCAGTTTGGCGGCCAGGTGCAGCAAGGCAAGGCCATAATTGAGTGGCCGCAGGTTGCCGCCGGCGGAGTCCCGGTTGAGGCTGCGGTTAAGCAGGCTGACGCCATCACGAAGCAGGGCAGGCTGCGGATAAATGGCGTCAAAGCTGTCCGCGTCCAGGGCCATGACGCCCTGCATCAGGGCCTCGAAGGCGCGCGGTTCGCAGTCACCGCGAAGGGCGATGTCGTCGGCCAGCTGGGCGGCCTGAAAGACCGCGGCCAGGGCCAGAAGCTGTTGTTGTTGCGGGTTGAAGCGTTCGCTCATGCCGTTTCCTCAATGACAGCGCCACCCAGGCACAGGGGGCCATCGTAGAACACCACGGATTGTCCCGGCGTGACGGCACGCTGGGGCTCATCAAAGACCACATGGACGCGGCCATCCCCGGCATCGCTGACGGTGCAGGCCTGATCCGGTTGCCGATAGCGGGTCTTGGCGGTGAGCCGGGCGGGCAAGGCCGGGGCTGCCAGAGCAACCCACTGCATGGGAGCGCTGGTCAGTTCGCGGCTGTACAGCAATGGGTGATCGGTGCCTTGCACGGCGATCAGGACGTTGCGGTCCAGATCCTTGCCGGCCACATACCAGGGGGCATCGCCGGCGTTGGCGAGACCACCAATGCCCAGCCCCTGGCGCTGGCCCAGGGTGTAATACATGAGGCCATCGTGGTCGCCGATCACATTGCCATGATCGTCCTCGATCTTGCCGGGCTGGGCGGGCAGGTACTGTTCAAGAAAATCCTTGAAGCGGCGCTCGCCGATAAAGCAGATCCCGGTGGAGTCCTTCTTCTTGTGATTGGCAAAGCCCTTTTCTTCGGCGATGCGCCGCACTTCCGGCTTTTCCAGATCCCCCAAGGGGAACAGGGTGCGCGCGAATTTGTGGTGATCCACGGCATGGAGGAAGTAGGTCTGGTCCTTGTTGGTATCCACCGCGCGTAGCAAGCGGCCCATGCCGTCGTGGCTCACCCGGGAATAATGACCGGTGGCGATGTAGTCAGCCCCCAGAGTGATGGCGTGATCCAGAAAGGCCTGGAATTTGATTTCTTTGTTGCAGAGGATGTCCGGGTTGGGGGTGCGCCCGGCCTTGTACTCGGCAAGAAAGTGCTCGAACACGCGGTCCCAGTATTCTGCCGCGAAGTTGGCGGTGTGCAGTTCGATACCCAGCACCCCGGCCACCTGCATGGCATCCATCAGGTCTTCCCGGGCGGTGCAGTAGTCGGTGCCGTCATCCTCATTCCAGTTCTTCATGAACAGGCCCTCGACGCGATAACCCGCGTCCAGCAGCCTTGCGGCGGCCACCGAGGAATCCACACCGCCGGACATGCCGACGATCACGTGGGTGTCTTGTGGGGCTTTTGCAGAAACGTGGCTCATGGTGCTGCCTTCATGTCAGCCGCGTTGTAGCGGCCAGGGGTGCTGATAGATGGTGTCCAGTGGCAAGCGGCGTCCTGACAGGTAGTCATCCAGGCATTTTTCCACCAGGGCGCTACGGTGTTGGGGGCGGCGGCTGCGCAGTTCGTCCGGTGTCAGCCATTCGGCGCCAAGAATACCGGTATCCAGCTTCTGGCCCGGGTCATGGCTGACCGGTCTGGCCACGAAACAGGTGCGGAAGTAGACCCCGGCGCCCCGGAAGGGCTGGAAGATATACCAGCCCAGCAGATCAGTGACTTCTACCTGCCAGGCGGTCTCTTCGAGGGTTTCCCGATAGGCGGCCTGCATCAGGTTTTCCCCGAACTCCACATGCCCGGCGGGCTGATTCAGCACTTCCTTGCCCTTGCTCATTTCCCGAACAAAGAGGAAGCGCCCGTCTTGTTCCACCACACAGGCCACAGTAATGTGCGGCTCAAAGCTGTTCATATCAACCCTACCGATACCGACCCCGTCCAAATGGGGCACAATGATAACTGAATCCACGATACCCGCGCGTGGCTCTGGATTCAGACGCAAATCAGGGCGGGAATGGTAGCGCAGCAGCGCCACAGACAACAGGAGTGATCAATGCCCGGGGACCGGTTTACCCACCTGGATGACCAGGGACGCGCCCAGATGGTGGACGTGACGGACAAGGCGGAAACGCAGCGGCAGGCCACAGCCATGGCGCGTATTCGCATGGAACCGCAGACCTTGGCGATGATCCGCGATCAGCGTCACCCCAAAGGCGATGTGCTGGCCACCGCCCGTATTGCCGGCATTCAGGCCGCCAAGAAAACCTGGGACCTGATCCCCATGTGTCATCCGTTATTGCTGACCAAGGTAACGGTCGCCATCGACGAGGAGGGCGAGGATGCGCTGCTGATTCGGGCTTCCTGCAAACTGAAAGGCACCACAGGGGTGGAAATGGAAGCCCTGACGGCGGCCTCGGTGGCAGCGCTGACCCTCTACGATATGTGCAAGGCGGTAGATCGTGGCATGGTAATTGAAGCCATCTGCCTGCTGGAAAAGGAAGGTGGTCGCAGTGGTCACTACATCAGGTCCTGAGGCGTTTGTTCCTTGATAGGGTGGAGCCGTGCAGGCATGGCCAATGGCTGTTTGCTCCCGGGATGGTTTTCGAAGGTACCCATGCATGATTGAAATCCGTTTTTTCGCTGCCCTTCGTGAGCGGGTTGGCAGTGACAGGCTGGCAGTGTCCCCCCCGGATTCAGTGGATACGGTGGCGAAGCTGGTGGCATGGCTGGAGACAGACCCGGCATTGGCCGAGGCCCTGGCGGCCACACCACGCCGTATGGTGGCGGTCAACGAGGTGCTGGGTTCGGAAGACTCCACGGTTTCTCCCGGCGATGTTGTGGCGCTATTCCCGCCGGTGACCGGGGGATGAAAACCCGTATCGAGATTCGTAATGGCCTGCTGGTGGCCGCGGAGCCGTCTGATTGGCTTCGAGATGCGGGCCTCAGCGGCGCCCAGGTACAGTTTTCCGGCCAGGTCCGCGATGAACAGGGCAGGGTGGAGGCGCTCCATCTGGAGCATTACCCGGGGATGACCGAGTCTGTGCTTGGCACCATTGTCGAGCAGGCCCGGCAGAAGTGGCACCTGAATGGTGCCTGGGTGGTGCACCGGGTTGGCCCCATGGAGCCGGGTGATGACATTGTTCAGGTAGCGGTGAGTGCCGCTCACAGACAGGCCGCCTTCGAGGCCTGCGCCTTTATCATGGACCTGCTGAAAACCCGGGCCCCCTTCTGGAAGAAAGAACTTATCGGCGGCCGCTGGTTCTGGGTCGAGGCCCGTGAGCGGGACGCCGAGGCCGCCGCTGCCTGGCTGCGGGCGCTTTCGGCGCATGAACCGCCATAGACCGCCATTCCCCGGGGGCCAGCCCGGTCAGGTCCCAGTCGCCGATTTGCCAGCGCACCAGGCGGAGTGTGGGGTGACCGATGGCGGCGGTCATTCGCCGCACCTGCCGATTTCGACCTTCGTCTATGGTGAGTTTCAGCCAGCTATCCGCTACTGTTTTTCGGGTCCTGACCGGGGGGTGACGCGGCCACAGGTCAGGGGCGTCGATGCGCGCCGCTTTGGCGGGTCGGCAGTCGCCATCCTTCAGGGTGATGCCCTGGCGCAGTTTTTGCAGTTCCTGCTCCCCGGGCGTGCCTTCCACCTGAACCAGGTAGGTCTTGGGCAGATGGAAACGCGGGTCACTGATACGCGCCTGCAGGGCACCGTCATCAGTGAGCAACAACAGTCCTTCAGAATCCCAGTCCAGCCGCCCGGCCGGGTAAACGCCGGCCACCGGGACGAACTCTCGCAGTGTGCGACGACCGCGGTCGTCACTGAACTGCGATAGCGTGTGAAAGGGCTTGTTGAGCAATATCAGTTGTGCCATGGGTATGGGTTTCGGTGGCTGTCGTTATGGCGTTGGTGCCGGTTGAACTAACAAGGCTAAACGGTCGGTGCTATACTCGCCAACTCATGCAGAATACGGTTTATCTGGAGGGAGCACTCCTTTTAGGCTCGCTGATCTGACGGCCAAAAGCCGGCTCATATCGGGCGAGAAGCACTGCCAATACAATTGGGACCTGTAATTTTATGACCCCTAAAATTATTTATACGATTACCGATGAAGCGCCAGCGCTGGCGACCTATTCCTTTCTACCTATCATTGAAAAATTCACTTCCATCGCTGGCATTCAAGTGGAAAGCAGCGATATATCACTGGCCACACGTATTCTTGCGAGTTTTCCTGAATATCTTTCAGACGAACAAAGAGTGGAAGACACGCTCTCCGCGCTGGGGGAATTGACCCAGGATCCCGACGCCAACATTATCAAACTCCCCAACATCAGTGCCTCCATTCCACAGCTCAGGGAAGCCATTGCGGAGCTGAACGAGCACGGTTTTGCCGTGCCGGAGTACCCGGATGATCCCCGCGACGCGGAACAGGAAGAGATCCAGGCCCGCTACGCCAAAATTCTCGGGTCCGCGGTCAATCCGGTACTGCGAGAGGGCAACTCGGATCGTCGTGCTCCCATTGCGGTGAAGAATTATGCCCGCAAGAACCCTCACAGCATGGGGTACTGGAGCCCGGCATCGCGCACCCATGTCGCGCACATGCGTGGCGGCGATTTCTTTTCCCATGAAACCTCCCTGACGGTCGAGAAAGCCTGCAATGTTCGCATCGAGTTTGAGAATGCCGAGGGCAATGTCACGGTCATGAAGCCGGAATTGCCGTTGCTGGATGGCGAAGTGATTGATGCCATGTATATGAGCAAAAAGGCACTGTGCGACTTTTTTGACAAGCAGATCGATGATGCCAAGGAAACCGGCATTCTGTTCTCCCTGCACGTGAAAGCCACCATGATGAAGGTGTCTCACCCCATTGTGTTTGGCTATGCGGTTCGCCGTTTCTACAAGGAGCTGTTCGACAAGCATGGCGAGATTCTCGATGAGATCGGCGCCAACCCGAACAATGGCCTGAGCCACATCTACCAGAAGATCGAAGAGTTGCCGATTTCCCAGCGTCTGGAAATCGAATCCACCATTCGTGCCTGCTATTTGCACCGCCCTGAACTGGCCATGGTCGATTCAGACCGCGGCATTTCCAATCTGCACGTGCCTTCCGACGTGATTGTGGATGCCTCCATGCCGGCGATGATACGTCAGGGTGGCAAAATGTATGGCGCAGACGGCAAGCTCAAGGACACCAAGGCGGTTATCCCTGAAAGCACCTATGCCACTATTTACCAGGAAGTGATCAACTTCTGCAAAACCCATGGTGCTTTCGATCCGGTGACCTGTGGTTCGGTGCCTAACGTGGGCCTGATGGCCCAGAAAGCCGAAGAATACGGCTCTCATGACAAGACCTTTGAAGTCGAATCAGCCGGAACCATGCGCATCGTCCGTGAAGACGGTGAAATCTTGCTGACCCATGAAGTGGAGCAAGGGGATATCTGGCGCATGTGTCAGGCGAAAGATCTGCCCATTCGTGATTGGGTGAAGTTGGCCGTCAGCCGTGCCCGGCAGAGTGATACCCCGGCCATCTTCTGGCTGGACAAGGAGCGGGCCCATGACGCCCAGCTTATTGTCAAAGTCAAAAAATATCTGCAAGACCATGATACTGACGGGCTTGATATACGCATCATGTCTCCGGTTCAGGCGATCCGTTACACCATGGAACGGATGATCCGGGGCAAAGACACTATCTCGGTCACCGGGAATGTGTTGCGTGATTACCTGACGGACTTGTTCCCGATTCTGGAGCTCGGCACCAGCGCCAAGATGCTTTCCATTGTGCCTTTGATGGCCGGCGGTGGGCTCTATGAAACCGGTGCTGGCGGTTCGGCCCCGAAACACGTACAGCAGTTCACTGAAGAAAACCATTTGCGTTGGGATTCGCTGGGCGAATTTCTGGCGCTGTCGGTGTCCATCGAGGAACTGGGTGAAAAATACGGCAACGAAAGGGCCAAGGTGATTGCCGCGGCTCTGGATAAGGCGAATGAGCAGTACCTGGAGCAGAACAAGTCGCCGTCACGAAAAGTCGGCGAGCCCGATAATCGGGTCAGTCATTTCTATGTGGCCATGTACTGGGCTCAGGCGCTGGCCGAGCAGGATGAGGATGCTGAACTGAAAAGCAAATTCACCGCCATTGCCTCGGCCCTGACAGAAAATGAAGACGCTATCGTCAAGGAAATGATTGCGGTACAAGGGTCCCCCGTGGATATCGGCGGTTACTATAATCCCGATTTTGGCAAGGTCTCTGCTGCCATGCGGCCCAGTGCCACCTTCAACAATATCCTCGACAGACTCTAGTCTCTGCAGTGAATAAGAAGGCCGGCGCAAGCCGGCTTTTTTATGGGCAATCCACCGGGCCCTGTTTCAGTCGCAATGTTCAATCCGGCTCCCTGACCGCTTGGGTGGCTGTCTGAAGATCGGGCGGAAAGCTTGCTTAATCGGCCTCCGGGCAGATGTCCGCCGCTTGCAGGTCGGTGCTATACTCGCCAGTAAATACCTGTTTCGCTTTTATTCAGAGGGAGTAGTGTAGATGGGATACCAAAAGATCACGGTGCCTGCAGACGGTGACAAAATCACGGTCAATGCGGACCTGTCCCTGAATGTCCCCAATCATCCGATCATTCCGTATATCGAAGGGGACGGCATTGGTGTTGATATCTCACCGGTAATGATGAAAGTGGTGAATGCAGCCATTGAAAAAGCCTATGGCACCAAGCGCGGCATCACCTGGATGGAAGTGTATGCAGGGGAAAAGGCCACGGTAGTCTACGGGCCGGATGTCTGGCTGCCGGAGGAGACCCTCGAAGCCCTGCGGGAGTTTACCGTGGGCATTAAAGGGCCACTGACTACCCCGGTGGGAGGGGGTATCCGTTCACTGAACGTGGCCTTGCGTCAGGAGCTGGACCTTTATACCTGTATGCGTCCTGTGCGCTACTTTGAAGGGGTTCCCAGCCCGGTTGTGCACCCCGAACTCACCGATATGATCATTTTCCGGGAAAATTCTGAAGATATTTACGCCGGTATTGAGTGGGCGGCCGACAGCCCGGAAGCGACCAAGCTGATTCGTTTCCTGCGAGAGGAAATGGGCGTCACCCAGATCCGCTTCCCGGAAGGCTGTGGTATTGGCATCAAGCCGGTGTCCCGGGAGGGGACCCAGCGCCTGGTGCGCAAGGCGATTCAGTATGCCATCGACAATGACAAGGATTCCGTGACCCTGGTGCACAAGGGCAACATCATGAAGTACACCGAGGGGGCCTTTAAGGACTGGGGCTACCAGCTTGCCGGCGAGCGATTTGGCGCCGAGTTGCTGGATGGCGGCCCCTGGATGACCATGAAAAATCCGCGAACCGGCAAGGACATCATCATCAAGGATGTGATCGCCGATGCGTTTCTGCAGCAGATCCTGATGCGTCCTGCCGATTACAGCGTGATCGCGACCCTGAACCTGAACGGTGACTATATTTCCGACGCGCTGGCAGCGGAAGTGGGGGGGATCGGTATTGCCCCGGGTGCCAACATCGGTGGCTCCGTGTCCCTGTTCGAGGCGACCCACGGTACGGCGCCGAAATATGCCGGGCAGGACAAGGTGAACCCGGGTTCCCTGATCCTGTCAGCGGAAATGATGCTGCGGCATATGGGCTGGAACGATGCGGCTGACCTGATCATCAACGGTGTGGAAGGGGCCATCGCGGCCAAAACCGTGACCTATGACTTCGAGCGACTGATGCCTGATGCCACCTTGCTGAAGTGTTCCGAATTCGGGGATGCGGTGATAGAGCATATGGGCATCTGATTTCTCAGATACCCCTGCGGCACAGATTGCTCAGGAAGGCGTCGACTGATTTTCAGCGGCGCCTTTTTCGTGGTCGCCTTCGGCGTAATCCCCGTCAGCCCTGAGATTGACAGCGTGGAAGCCCTTGTTGGCCGGCTGAACCTCGTATTCCACGGGCTGGCCAGCCTTCAGGCTCTTGTAGCCTTCCATCTGTATATAGGAGTAGTGAACAAACAGGTCCTCACCCCCTTCATCCGGCCTGACAAACCCGTACCCCTTGGCGTTGTTAAACCACTTTACTCGTCCCGTTGCCATGGTCCTTCCCTCTTGCCTATCCAATGGCTGTCGTTGTTTGTTGTTATCCCCGGGCCGACTGCTGCGGTAAACTGGAATCCGGAGTTATCGTGCAACTTTTAAACATGCGTGGCGGGGTGTCAAGCCCGTGAAATATTCAACGGGTGGCAGGCTGCTAGGGATTGAAAAATCCGTTACCGTCCATCATTTCTTCATTGCCTGCTGACGCAAGCAGGGTTACAACGGTTTTGAGGCATTATGAACTGGCAACAACAAGGGCACTGGGTAATGGCTCACGGAAAAGAGGATCTCCGTAACGGGCCTGCGGATTCGCCTTCCGATCCGGATCGTCACGGCGATCTGGCAGTGGAAGAGGCCAGGCCGAAGTTGAAGCCACCGTCCATGTACAAGGTGTTGATGCTCAATGATGACTACACCCCCATGGATTTTGTGGTAGAGATACTGGAAGACTTCTTCAACCTGGGCCGGGAGCAGGCCACTCGCGTGATGCTCACGGTTCATACCGAAGGAAAGGCGGTATGCGGGGTGTACCCCCAGGATATCGCCGAAACGAAAGCCACTCAGGTGGTGGAATACGCCCGTGAAAATCAGCACCCGCTGATGTGTCAGGTGGAGAAAGCCTGATTCAGGCTCTCCAGCTGGATTCCCGGGTACTGCAGTGAGGTAGCCTTATGCTCAGCAAAGAACTGGAAATGACGCTGAATGAAGCGTTTCGCCATGCACGTAGCCACCGTCATGAATTCATGACCGTTGAGCATTTGCTGCTGGCGCTGCTGGATAACGAGGCGGCCATCGAGGTCCTGCGCGCCTGTAGCGCGGATCTGGAGGAACTGCGCGATGCGTTAAGCCAGTTTATTGAGGACTCCACCCCGCTGTTGCCGGAAAGTGATCCGGATCGTGATACCCAGCCAACCCTGGGGTTCCAGCGTGTGCTCCAGCGCGCCGTCTTCAGCGTGCAATCCTCCGGCAAGAAAGAGGTGACCGGCGCCAACGTGCTGGTGGCCATCTTTAACGAACAGGAAAGCCAGGCAGTCTATTTCCTCAACTGCCAGGATATCCATCGCCTGGACGTGGTGAATTTTATCGCCCACGGCATTTCCCAGGTGCAGGATGCGGAGCCGTCCATGGAGGCGGAACAGGACATGGAAAATGCCGGGGAGAGTGCCCCGGCCAGCGCCCTGGAAAACTATGCCAGCAACCTGAATGAGCTGGCCCGTGCGGACCGCATTGATCCGCTGGTGGGGCGTGCTTTCGAAATAGAGCGGGCGGCCCAGATACTCTGCCGTCGCCGCAAGAATAACCCGCTCCTGGTCGGCGAGCCCGGTGTCGGCAAGACCGCTATCGCTGAGGGTCTGGCACGGATGATCGTGGAAGAGAAGGTGCCGGAGCCACTGCTGGATGCCACCGTCTATTCCCTGGATCTGGGCGCGTTACTGGCCGGGACCAAGTACCGTGGCGATTTTGAGAAACGCCTGAAATCGGTGCTGGCCGAATTGAAGAAAGACCCCAACTCGATTCTCTTCATCGATGAGATCCATACCATCATCGGCGCAGGTGCCGCTTCTGGCGGGGTTATGGATGCCTCCAACCTTCTCAAGCCGATGCTGGCCAGTGGCGAGCTGAAGTGCATGGGCTCGACCACCTTCCAGGAATACCGTGGCGTATTCGAGAAGGATCGGGCCCTGTCGCGCCGGTTCCAGAAAATCGATGTGGTAGAGCCCTCGGTGGAAGATACCGTGGGGATTCTCAAAGGGTTGAAGAGCCGTTTTGAGCAGCACCACGATGTGACCTACAGCGATGCCGCGCTCAAGGCGGCGGCGGAGCTCAGTGCCCGTTATATCAATGATCGCTACCTGCCGGACAAGGCCATTGATGTGATTGACGAGGTGGGTGCCTGGCAACGTTTGCGCCCGGAAGACCAGCGCAAGCACACCATTGACGAGTCTGACGTGGAAGACATGGTGGCCAAGATCGCGCGCATTCCTCCCAAGCAGGTGTCTTCGTCTGACAAGGAACTGCTGCGTAATCTGGAGCGGGACCTGAAGATGACCGTGTTCGGGCAGGAGGAAGCCATTGATACCATCTCGGCGGCCATCAAGCTGTCCCGTGCCGGTCTCAAGGGCGAACACAAGCCCATTGGCAGTTTCATGTTTGCCGGCCCCACCGGGGTGGGCAAGACAGAGGTGAGCCGGCAACTGGCCCGGGCTCTGGGTGTGGAACTGGTGCGCTTTGACATGTCCGAGTACATGGAGCGTCATACCGTGAGCCGCTTGATTGGCGCACCCCCGGGCTACGTGGGTTATGACCAGGGCGGTCTGCTCACCGAGGCCGTGACCAAGACGCCTCACTGTGTGCTGCTTCTGGACGAAATCGAAAAGGCTCACCCGGAGGTATTCAATATCCTGTTGCAGGTCATGGACAATGCCACGCTGACCGACAATAACGGTCGCAAGGCGGATTTCCGCAACGTGATTGTGATCATGACCACCAACGCAGGCGTGGAAGTGCTGAACAAGCGCACCATCGGCTTCACGGAGCAGGATAACAGCACCGATGGCATGGAGATGCTGAAAAAGGTCTTCACCCCCGAGTTCCGCAACCGCCTGGATGGCATCATCCAGTTCAAGTCGCTGTCCACAGAGGTCATCCTCGGTGTGGTGGACAAGTTCCTGGTGGAACTGCAGGCGCAACTGGACGAGAAAGGCGTGGTGCTCAACGTGGACAAGGCGGCGCGTACCTGGCTGGCGGACAAGGGCTATGACAAGGATATGGGGGCACGCCCCATGGCCCGCCTGATTCAGGAACAGCTCAAGAAGCCGCTGGCGGAAAAGCTGCTGTTCGGGGAGCTTTCAGCTAACGGTGGCCAGGTCGATGTGACCGAGAAGGACGGCCAACTGTCGCTTACCGTCAAGGCGGCGGAGCCGGAGCCAGCGTAGAAGCAATTGATAGTTGATAATTGACAGTTGAAAACGAGAAACGAAAAAACCCGGCAAAGCCGGGTTTTTCGTCAGGAATAGATGTTAAGCAAGGGGGCCTGCACCTCTGCAGGTTTCCGCAAAACATAGAAAAAGAAAATACCCCTGGCTCACGAAGAGGCAGGGGTATTTTTTTAGCTATCAATTGTCAATTATCAACTGTCAATTGAAGGCTTATTTCATGCGGAACGTAATACGGCCCTTGGTCAGGTCATAGGGGGACATTTCCACCTTGACCCGGTCACCGGTGAGAATGCGGATATAGAATTTACGCATCTTCCCGGAGATATGGGCGGTAATAACATGACCGTTGTCCAGCTTCACACGAAACATCGTGTTCGGCAGGGTTTCAACGATGACACCTTCTAGTTCAATCTGCTCTTCTTTCGCCATCCAACGAATACCTTGGGTTACCGGCTATTAGCGGGCGCAATTGTGCCGGAAAAGACGCCGGGCTGCAAAAGAAGTTGGGACGGGAAAGAAAAGCGGGTTATTCCAGGTGGTATCGGGCGCTCTAGTCCTTCTTGAACTCTTTCCAGGCACCACTGCGGAGGATTTCCAGGGGTTGGTACTGGCTCTTGTAGGCCATCTTTTGACACTGGTCAATCCAGTACCCCAGATAGAGATAGGGAAGCTCCAGGTGATGGCACTGACGAATCTGCCAGAGCAGGGCCATTACCCCCAGGCTGCGCTCCGCCAGTGTCGGGTCAAAGAAGGTATAAACCGCAGAGAGACCGTCCGCCAGCTGATCGGTCACGGCCACCGCCAGCAGGTCTCCCCGGCGGCGGAAGCAGTAGAAGTGGGTATCCGCCCAGTCGCAGGTCAGGAAATTGGTAAATTGCTCCTCCGAAGGCGGATACATGTCGCCGTCACCGTGCCGCTGATCAATATACGCGGCGTAAAGGTTGTAGAACTCACGGGTGTAGCGGGCCGGCTCACGATGAACCGTAAGATCCCGGTTGGCTTTCTCGATACGCCGATGACGGCGCCGGGGTTGGAAATCCGCCACCCGGACCCGGGCGGGAATACAGGCGTTGCAGCCCTCGCAGTGCGGCCGGTAGAGATAATCGCCGCTGCGACGAAACCCCAGCAAGCTCAGTTCGCTGTAGAGCTCTGGTGACAATTTGGCCTGGGGGTCCACAAACAGGGTAGAGGCCTGGCGGTCCTCCAGGTAACTGCAGCTGTGGGCCGGGGTGCGGAAGAACCGCAGCGTGGACAGATCGGTCATGGCCTCAGTGTAGCGAATATCCTGGTGGAAGCCATATCCCTGAGAGGGGGCAGGGGCGCTAATTCTGCCCTTTTCCGGGAGAGGAGCGGCGCAGCTTATGTCGCTGGCGCCCTAGGGCGCGCTTTCGAGGATCAGGGACCGGTCCCAATCGGTATCCGGCCAGCGCTCTGCCTTGGCAGCGTCAGGAATCAGCTGGTGCAGCAGACCCTCAAAAGTGGGTCGGTCAATCAGTTCGGCGCCCAGGGTCAGCAGGTGCGGGTTTTCCACCTGGGCATCAATCAGTTCGATGCCGAGGGTGGGCGCCAGGGCGCGCAGTGCCGCAAAGGCCATCTTTGAGCCATTTTGTCTTGGCGATACCATGGATTCCCCGAAGAAGACCCCACCCAGCTTGATACCGTAAACGCCGCCGGCAATGGCGCCGTCCTGCCAGATCTCCAGGCTGTGGGCGAAGCCAAGCTGGTGCAGGTCCACATAGGCAGTGATCATTTCTTCGCTGATCCAGGTGCCCATCCCATCCGCCCGGGGGGCGGCACACAGGCGCATCACCGATTCAAAGTCGCGATCCAGGGTGACAGTAAAGTCGGTCCGGCGCAGATGGCGGGTCAGGCTCCGGCTGACATGTATCCGTTGCGGGCGAATCACACAACGTGGGGCAGGGGACCACCAGAGGATGGGTTGATAATCCGCGTCGTACCAGGGAAAGATGCCCAACGAATAAGCCCGGAGGAGTGTCTCCGGGCTCAGATCGGCCCCGGCGGCCAGCAGGCCGTCCGGGTCGCGCAGGGCGGTGCGGGTATCCGGGAACGGGGTTCCCGGCTCCAGCCACGGCACCATGGCTTAGTGGTTCAGGTTATCCAGATACTTCTCCGCATCTAGAGCGGCCATACAGCCGGCACCGGCGGAGGTCACTGCCTGACGGTAGACGTGGTCAGCCACATCACCGGCAGCGAACACGCCTTCCACACTGGTGGCCGTTGCATTGCCTTCAATGCCGCTGCGGATCTTGATGTAGCCGTCATTCATGTCCAGCTGACCTTCAAAGATATCCGTATTCGGCTTGTGACCGATGGCAATGAAGACGCCCTGCAGTTCCAGATCCTTGCTGCCTTCACCCTTGGTGGACTTGATGCGCATACCGGTCACGCCGCTGTCGTCGCCCAGTACCTCTTCCAGGGTGTGATCCCACTCGACGCTGATGTTGTCCTTGGCCAGCAGCTTGTCCTGTAGGATTTTCTCCGCACGCAGGCTGTCACGACGGTGCACCAGGGTGACGTGTTCGGCAATGTGTGACAGGTACAGGGCTTCCTCAACGGCGGTGTTGCCGCCGCCAATCACGGCCACGCGCTGGCCCTTGTAGAAGAAACCGTCACAGGTGGCGCAGGCGGACACCCCTTTGCCCATGAAGGCTTCCTCGGACTCCAGGCCCAGGTACATGGCGGAAGCGCCGGTGGCAATGATCAGGGCGTCGCAGGTGTAGGTACCGCTGTCGCCCTTGAGGGTGAAGGGGCGATTACGGACATCCACTTCATTGATGTGGTCGTAAACCATCTGCGTCTCGAAGCGCTCGGCGTGCTGCTGCATGCGCACCATCAGGTCCGGGCCTTGCAAACCTTCCACATCACCGGGCCAGTTATCTACCTCGGTGGTGGTGGTGAGCTGCCCACCGGGCTGAATCCCGGTAATCACCACCGGCTTCAGGTTGGCACGGGCGGCGTAAACGGCGGCGGTGTAACCCGCAGGGCCGGAACCGAGGATAATCAGGCGATGGTGCTGCACGTCGCTCATTGAGAACTCCAGTTGATAGGTAAGGGCAGGTTGTCACCCAGCTAATGGGGGTGCGGCACTGCACATTCAAGGCGTGTGAAAACTACCGTAAAACCGGGGTGACGTGAAGCCTATCGATCCTATAGATTTGGCCAACCGACTCCACGCCGGGCAGGCAGCCAGGGGGAATTGTGCGATAATGCCCGGCGGCTCGACCGGGCCGGGGCCACAAAGCTGGCCGCTCCCAGCGGGATTGACTACAATCGCAATAATTTCAATTCGTTATCAGCACTTTTTTAAGCGTAACTTTATGAATGCGAGGGGCAAGGCGTGAGTAAAACGGTTGCCGGGCAAGGACAGTCCGGGTTTTCCCGCCATCTCAAGCGCGGTTTGGTAGAAGGCATGGTGATCGCCCTGATTGCCCTGTCCCTGTATCTGCTGCTGGCGCTGATCAGTTTCGACAGCCGGGATCCGGGTTGGTCCTATGTGGGCAATGTGGATGCGGTGCGCAATGCCGCCGGCCGGGCAGGGGCGTTCAGCGCTGACTTGCTGCTGGGCCTGTTCGGCTACATGGCTTATCTGTTTCCGGTGCTGGTGGGCTTTTGGGCCACCAAGGTGCTGAGAGAGCGCCATGCGGGTCTGCCGGGCAGCTGGCCATTATTCAGCCTGCGCCTGGTGGGCTTTGTCCTGACCATGCTGGCGGGAACCGCACTGTCCTACATGCACTTCACCGTGGGGGATGCCCTGCCGGAAGGGGCAGGGGGGATTCTCGGCCACGAGGTCGGTGCCGCAGCACTGGACGGTTTTAACCCCCTGGGCGGCTCACTGATCATGGTGGCCCTGTTCCTGATCGGGGTGACGATCTTTACGGATCTGTCATGGATCGCTCTGGCCGAAGGGCTGGGTGCCCTGGTGTTGGGGGCCTTCGAGAAAATCCCCGCCTGGTGGCAGGCTCGCCGCAAGAAGCGCGAGGAGGCCCAACAGAAGAAAGAGGCCCATGAAAAGCGCGCCAAGGTGATCAGCGAAGCGAAGAAGAAAGCCGAGACCCGCACCCCCCCGAAGATCGCCAAACCGGCCAAACCGGTGGAGAAGAGCGCCCGGGTCCAGAAAGAGAAACAGCAGAAACTCTTTACCACCGAGGTCACTGGCGAGCTGCCACCGCTGGTGCTCCTGGATCAGGTGGAAGAGTCTAAAGGGGGCTTTTCCGAGGAAGCCCTGGAAGGCATGTCTCGCCTGCTGGAAATCAAGCTCAAGGACTTCAATATCGAAGCGGAAGTGGTGGCGGTGCAGCCCGGCCCGGTCATTACCCGCTTTGAAATCCAGCCGGCACCGGGCATCAAGGTGTCGCGAATCACTAACCTGGCCAAGGATCTGGCTCGCTCCCTGGCGGTGATCAGTGTGCGGGTGGTGGAAGTGATCCCCGGCAAGACCACCGTCGGTATCGAGATTCCCAATGAACAACGGGAAATGATCCGCTTTACCGAAGTGGTCGGCACCCAGATGTTCGACCAGTCTCCGTCACCGTTGACCATGGCGCTGGGCAAGGACATTGCCGGTAACCCGGTCATGGCCGATCTGGCCAAGATGCCCCACTTGCTGGTGGCGGGCACCACCGGCTCGGGTAAATCGGTGGGCGTGAACGCCATGCTGCTTTCCATGCTGTTCAAGTCCAGCCCGGAAGATGTGCGGATGATCCTGATTGACCCCAAGATGCTGGAGTTGGCGGTCTACGATGGCATCCCCCATCTGCTGACTCCGGTGGTCACTGACATGAAGGAGGCCGCCGGCGCCCTGCGTTGGGGGGTGGGTGAAATGGAGCGTCGCTACCGGCTGATGGCATCCATGGGCGTACGTAACCTTTCCGGCTATAACCGCAAGGTGGCAGACGCCAAGAAGGCGGGCCAGCCGCTCAAGGACCCCATGTGGAAGCCGGACGACCCCATGAATCTGGAGGAAGAGGCACCACTGGCGGAGCATCTGCCCTACATTGTCATCGTGATTGATGAATTTGCCGACATGATGATGATCGTCGGCAAGAAGGTGGAAGAGCTGATTGCCCGTATTGCCCAGAAGGCCCGGGCCGCCGGTATCCACCTGATTCTTGCCACCCAGCGGCCATCCGTGGACGTGATCACCGGCCTGATCAAGGCCAACGTGCCGTCGCGGATCGGTTTCCAGGTGTCCTCCAAGATCGATTCCCGCACGGTGCTGGACCAGGGTGGGGCGGAGCAACTGCTCGGCCACGGTGACATGCTTTATTTGCCCGGCGGCAAAAGTGTTCCGGAACGTGTTCACGGCGCCTTTGTCTCAGATGAAGAGGTACACCGGGTCTGTGACGATTGGCGCAAACGCGGTGAGCCCAACTATCTGGACGAAATTCTGGATGGTGGCAGTGATCTCAATGCGCCCATGCCGGGTATGGAAAGTGCCGGTGGCGGGGGCGATGACGAAAACGACCCGCTTTATGACGAGGCGGTGGCCTATGTGACCCAGTCGCGCCGGGCTTCCATTTCGTCCGTACAGCGGAAACTGAAAATCGGCTACAACCGTGCCGCCCGTCTGGTGGAAGCCATGGAGATGGCCGGGGTTGTCAGCGAGGCGGGGCACAACGGCCAGCGCGAAGTGCTGGCGCCGCCGCCGGTTTAACAAGGAGTTTCAATGCGCAAGCTGTTAACGGGTTTACTGATCATGCCGTCCCTGTTGTGGGCGGCCCCTACCGATGAGCTGCTGTCCAAGCTGCAGAAGCTGGAATCCATGAAGGGCCAGTTTGAACAGATGGTGCTGGACCAGGGTGGTACCCACATGCAGGAAGCGGAAGGGGAGTTTCAGGTGGCCCGGGGCAACCGCTTCTACTGGTCCACGGCAATGCCTTTCGAGCAACTGGCGGTGTCCGATGGCAGCACCGTCTGGGTCTATGACAAGGATCTGGAACAAGTGGTGGTGCGGCCCCTGAGTCAGGACCTTGGCCAGACCCCTGCGCTGCTGTTTGGCGGCAAACCTGCTGACGTGGCCGAGGCCTTCGCCATTTCCGAGCGTAGCCGGGAGGGAGAAAGCGTCACCTACCGCCTCAAGCCGAAAGGCAGCGATCCCTTGTTCGACCAGCTGGATGTGACGTTCGAGGGCGACAAGCCCCGTTCCATGCGTCTGCAGGATGCCCTGGGTCAGCAAACCGTGATCGATTTTCGCGACTTGATGATCAACACCGGCATTGATGCCGCGTTGTTCAACTTCGTGCCGCCGGAAGGCACGGATGTGATCCAGCAACAACAATGAACGACCTGTTCGCCACCGACGCTGCCCGGCAGGCACAGCCCCTGGCGGCACGCCTGCGTCCCACCTCGCTGGACGAGTACGTGGGGCAGCAGCATCTGGTGGGCGACGGCAAACCTTTTCGCCAGGCACTGGAGCGGGGTCAACTGCATTCCATGATCCTGTGGGGGCCGCCGGGGACCGGCAAGACCACCCTGGCGTTGATTCTGGCCCAGGCGGTGGATGCGGCCTTTATCACGCTTTCCGCAGTGCTATCCGGGGTCAAGGATATCCGCGCGGCGGTGGAACAGGCGCAGGTCCGCCTGGGCCAGGGGCGGCGCACGGTCCTGTTCGTGGACGAGGTGCACCGCTTTAACAAGGCCCAGCAGGACGCCTTCCTGCCCCATGTGGAAGAGGGCACCATCACCTTTATCGGTGCCACCACGGAAAATCCCTCTTTCGAGCTCAACAACGCCTTGCTGTCCCGGGCCCGGGTCTACCGACTGCGCTCACTGACCGCGGAGGACCTGCACGGTTTGCTTTCCCGGGCCCTGGCGGACCCGACCCTGAAAGGCATGGAGCTTGACGGTGATGCTCGCCAGCTATTGCTCAACTACGCCGATGGTGATGCCCGGCGATTGCTGAATATGCTGGAAGTGGCGGCGGATCTGGCTGACGGCGAATCCCCGGTCATCGATGCGGCGCTGATGCGGGAAGTGCTTCGCGATGCGGTGCGTCGGTTCGACAAGGGCGGGGATCTGTTTTATGACCAGATCAGCGCGCTGCACAAATCCGTTCGCGGGTCTGATCCGGATGCGGCGCTGTACTGGTTTGCGCGCATGCTGGACGGTGGCTGTGACCCCCTGTACATTGCCCGCCGCGTGGTGCGCATGGCCAGTGAAGAAGTGGCCAATGCTGACCCCAGAGCGCTGACGCTTTGCCTTCAGGCCTGGGATGTGCAGGAGCGGCTGGGCAGCCCGGAAGGTGAGCTGGCCATCGCCCAGGCCATTGCTTACCTGGCTGTGGCGCCCAAGAGCAATGCGGTTTACAAGGCCTATAACCAGGCCCGGGCGCTGGTACGTGAGCACCCCACCGATGAGGTGCCACTGCATCTGCGCAATGCGCCCACCCAGTTGATGAAAGATGAAGGCTTCGGTGCCGAGTATCATTACGCCCACGATTTTCCGGATGCCTTTGTGGCTGGCGAGAACTACTTTCCGCCCAGCCTCAGCAGGACCCGCTTGTACGAACCGGTGAACCGGGGGCTGGAAATCAAGGTGTCGGAAAAGCTGGCGCGTCTGCGCGAGCTGAACCAGCAAAGTGACTGGCAACGCTACGGGGACGAGTCATGAATATGGCAACCCTGGCGCCCTGGCTGGCTGTTGCCGGCGGCGGAGCTCTTGGTGCCAGCCTGCGTTTTGCCACTACGCTGTGGATCGGTGTGCCGACCATGCCGACCTGGCCCTGGGCCACCTTCGGGGTGAATCTGGTGGGCAGTTTTTTGTTCGGCTTTCTGGCGGTGGCTCTGGCCAGCCTGCCGGTGGGTGAGCTCTGGCGGCTGGCGTTGATGACCGGCATGCTCGGCGCGTTGACCACGTTTTCCACCTTCTCCTTCGAACTGGTTCGATTGGTGGAAGTGAAGGCCTACGGGATGGCGGCTGGATATGCCCTGGCGTCGGTGCTGGTCTGTTTTTGTCTCGGTGGGCTGGGGTTGCTGCTGGGACGGTTGGTGTTCGAGTAACGATTGCCTGAAAAAACATTGTAGAAGCCATGCTTGCATGGCGAACCGCCCGTCAGGGCGCTTTCGCGAGCAGGTTCGCCATGCAAGCATGGCTCCTACAGGAAGAATCTTATCAGCGTCTTGCGTCAGGCATCTGGCGTCGGGCGTTTTTTGCCTGGAGTGAAACAAACATGCTGGATATTCGTGCCCTGCGTCAGGACGGTGAAGCCATCAAGGCAGCACTGGCCAAGCGTGGTTTTGACCTGGATCTGGATGCCTTTGCCGCCCTGGATGCCCGCCGCAAACAGGCCGACGTGCGATCCCAGGATCTGCAGGCCGAGCGCAAGAAAGCGTCCAAGCAGGTGGGCCAGCTGATCCAGTCCGGCATGGATGTGGAGCAGGCCAAGGCCCAGGTGGCCGAATCCCTGAAGACCATTGACCAGGAACTGGATCAGGAGGTGGCTAACGCCAAGGCGATTCAGGATGAGATTCGTGATTTCCTGATGGGCATTCCCAATGTGCCTCAGGACGCCGTGCCTGCCGGCAATGACGAAGACGACAACGTGGAAGTGCGTCAGTGGGGCACACCGAAGACCTTTGCCTTCGAGCCAAAGGACCATGTGGATGTGGGCGAGGCGCTGGGGCAGGGCAGTCTCGATTTCGAGCGTGCTGCCAAACTCTCCGGCAGCCGCTTTGCGGTAATGACTGGTGGCCTGGCCCGTCTGCATCGTGCGCTAATCGATTTTATGCTCGATATTCATAGCAGCGAACACGGCTATGAAGAAGTTTATGTACCTTACCTGGTGGGTCCGGAAGCCCTGCGCGGCACCGGCCAGCTGCCCAAGTTCGCGGATGACCTGTTCAAGATGGAAGGGGAGCGCGAGCTGTACCTGATTCCCACCGCCGAGGTCCCGGTAACCAATCTGGCCGCTGACGAGATTATCGATGCGGAGGCGCTGCCCCGGCGCTATACCTGCCATACCCCCTGTTTTCGCTCCGAGGCTGGCAGCCATGGCAAGGATACCCGCGGCATGATCCGCCAGCACCAGTTCGAGAAGGTGGAGCTGGTGCAGCTGGTGCGCCCGGAAGAGTCGGATGCGGCCCTGGAAGCCCTGACCGGCCATGCGGAAGCGATTCTGCAGAAGCTGGATTTACCCTATCGGGTAGTGATCCTGTGTGGCGGCGATCTGGGCTTTTCTTCCTCCAAGACCTATGACATTGAGGTATGGCTGCCCAGCCAGCAGCGCTACCGGGAAATCTCCTCCTGTTCCAATTTCCGTGACTACCAGGCCCGCCGCATGCAGGCCCGCTGGCGTAACCCGGAAACCGGCAAGCCCGAACTGGTACATACTTTGAATGGGTCGGGTCTGGCAGTAGGGCGTACACTGGTGGCGATTCTGGAGAACTATCAGAATGAGGATGGTTCCGTAACCGTACCGGAGGCACTGCGCCCCTACATGAGAGGCCTGGAGCGGTTGCAGTAGCACGCTCCCGGTCATTGAAACAGGGAGCAATCATGGAATTCCTGCCAATCAGCTGGCGTCTGCAGGGCAAATCGGCCCTGTTGGTGGGGGGCGGCGAAGTGGCCCTGCGTAAGGGGCGTCTCCTGCACCGATCTGGCGCAAAGGTGAATGTGGTTGCGCCTGAAGTGTGCGCAGAATTGTGCGACATCGTGGCGCAGAGTGGCGGTGAGTGTGTTGAGCGTGCCTTTGAATCCGGCGATCTGACCGGTCAGGCTTTGGTCATTTGTGCCACTGACGATGGGTCCGTGAATGCCTCGGTGGCACAATTGGCCCAGGAAAAAGGCCTGCCGGTGAATGTGGTGGATAACCCGTCTCTGGGAGATTTCATCTTTCCGGCTATCGTGGACCGTTCCCCGGTGCTGATCAGTATCAGTTCCTCCGGGGCCTCGCCGGTACTGGCGCGCAAGCTGCGCAATCAGCTGGAGTCTGCGTTGCCGGCTCGCTGGGGCCGCCTGGCTGACCTGATGGCCCGGTTCCGCCAACCCCTCAAGGACAAACTCAAGAGCGTGGGCGCCCGCCGCCTGTTCTGGGAGCAGGCCCTGGAAGGTCCCCTGGTCGAAAAAGTCATGGCCGGCAAGGACAGCGAAGCCGAAGCCATGCTCAGCGAAGCCATCGAGCAGGCCGATGCAGCCCGCTTGAGCCGTGGTGAGGTCTACCTGGTGGGCGCCGGTCCCGGCGACCCGGACCTGCTTACTTTCCGCGCCCTGCGCCTGTTGCAGAAAGCCGATGTGGTCCTCTATGACCGTCTGGTGGGACAGGGCATCGTGGATCTGGCCCGGCGGGATGCGGAACTGGTTTACGTGGGCAAGGCACGGGACAAACACGCCTTGCCCCAGGACAATATCAACGAACTGCTGGTCCATTACGCCAAACAGGGCAAGAAAGTGTGCCGGCTGAAAGGGGGAGACCCCTTTATCTTTGGCCGCGGCGGCGAGGAAATTGACCTGATCGTGGCGGAGGGCATCGACTTTCAGGTGGTGCCGGGGATTACTGCCGCCAGTGGGTGTGCCGCCTATGCCGGTATTCCGTTGACCCACCGTGACCATGCCCAGTCCGTGCGCTTCGTTACCGGCCATCGCAAGGATGGGACCGTTACCCTTGACTGGGAGCACCTGGTCAGTGAAACGGAGACCGTGGTCTTCTACATGGGGCTGGTGGGGCTGCGACAGATCTGCACTGAGCTGATGGAACACGGTCGAGCCGGCGACACGCCCATCGCCCTGGTGTCCCGCGGCACTACCAACCTGCAGGAAGTGATCACCGGTACCCTCGATAGCCTGCCGGATCAGATTGAAGGTCGCGAGGTTCATGCGCCGACCTTGATCATTGTTGGCAGTGTGGTGAGCCTGCATTCGCAGTTTGAATGGTTCGGGAAGGGTAATTAATAGTTAATAGTTACGCGGTCACGCGTATGGGGTTTTCAGACAAAGAAGCCGCGACCATAGCCATGGTCGCGGCTTCTTGCTTTCAAAACAGACGGGCCATCTCTCGTCGTTATTAATTATTCATTATTAATTGCCTTTTCCTGTTCTGCCACAACTCACGTGCCAGCTCCTGTGCTTCTTCCAGCGAAGCCGCCCGGTCCAGTCCCCATAGCGCTACCGCTACGGTCTGGATCACTGCGTTTTCGCCATAGTCATCGCTCTGCTCGCCACGCCATACCGCCAGCACGGTTTGTGCATCCGGCTCGCCAGGGGGGCTTTGCCGTGGCATGACGTTATCCAGAACGGCTGCGCCTTCCAGATGTTCGCCATGTCGGATGCCGGTGATCTGGGTGCGCGCATCCGGGCGGATTTCCAGTTCGCCGCCTTCGCCCTTGAATAACAGCAGGTCCTGATCACCCGCCAGGTCGGCGGCACCCTGGTGCAGCTCGATGTAGGCGGGATGGAAAACGCTCTGCATGGACAGGGGCGCTTTGGCCGGATTGAGACTTCTCGCCAGCGTATTGATGGGGGAGCGCAGGCCAAGTAAGTAGCGCAGGGTCAGCAGGTGCGATAGTGGCGCGCAGAAAGTCTCCAGCGGCAGATACGCCAGGCCATACTGATCCAGATGGGCGGCGGCGGCCTGTGGAGAATCGGCCACCGGCAGCCCCAGTTGTGGCAACAGCTGGTCACTGTAGACCCGGTTCGGGGTATGGGCGGGCCCGCCATGAAGCAGGGTGCGGATGCCCTGGCTAGCCAGTAACAATGCTGCCAGCAGATACCAGGGGTGGTGCTTTTTCTTGCCCGCGTAGCTGGGCCAGTCAAGCTGCACGTCCGGCAGGTCGGCCAGCGCCCGGTAACACACCGGACGGCAGGCATCCAGAAAGCCGGCCAGCTCCTCGGGCGTTTCTTCCTTTACCCGTAGCAGCATCAGGAAGGCGCCAAGTTGAATGTCTTCCACCTGGCCATCGAGAATGGCCTGCATGGCTTCCCGGGCTTCCTCCCGCGTGAGACTGCGCCGTGCCCGTTTACCGCGGCCAAGTGTGCGTACAAAAGGGGCAAAAGCATGTTCAGTCATGGTTAGCCTCGTGGATGCCCGTCACTTCAGGCTGGGAAGGGTGCATGTTGCGTGAAGCGTACGACGAGTGAGCGCGATATCAATACCAACTGGTACAGGGGCCATGTTCGGCGACCAGCTCCAGCAACCGGGCGTGGTCAATAACAGGCAAGGTGTTGTCCGGCAGAGCCAGTGCGGAGTGCTGCAGCAAATAGCCTTCGCCTTTCAGTGCGAAGCCGGAAGCGCACAGCAGGCCGGCATCGCTGAACACGCAGATATCGCCGTCACGATACAGGGTCTCGAATGTCTGCCGTTGGGGACTGTGCGGGGGAAAACCGATCAGATGAATCATCGCTTCAGAACACCACAACCTGAGCGCACTGGTCGCGCAGCCTCAGCAAGGATTGAGAGTCCAGCGTCTCTACCGGGACTGGCGTCACTGGCGCAAGACTGTCAGTGACACAGCGTACGCCAAAGTCGGGGAGCTGTGCCAGAGCGTCGCTGGGTGCCCGTTGCAGCTGAGACAGGGACGCTTCGGTGAGCCACAGGATCGTGGGCTGGCCAAAGGCTGCCCCGGTTAACAGCATATCCAGGGTTTCCTGAAACTGGCTGGAAAGCGGCGCACTGCCGGTGGCGATGTAGAGAATCGGGTTAGCCAAACTGAATGACCCGGTCGCTGTTGATAAGAGCATCGGCCCACTGGCCCAGACCGGCCAGAGTAAAGCCCTCTGCCAGGGTATCCGGTACCACGCCCCGTCGCTGGGCTGCGCCTACACAAACCACTGCATCAACAGGGTTTTCAGCCAGCCATTGCTGCCATTGTTGCGCGGCACAGGCCTGATCGCCGTCGCCACGCCAGGCATGACGGTTGGCCAGGTGCACGGCGTCACGGTAGAAGAAAAGTCGGTACAGATGGAAGTTGGGGTGGGCCAGTAATGCCCGGGCAGTATCAAGGGCAGTCAGTGCGGCGGCGGAATCCGCCGCCGCATTGACCAGAAGGGCAAACCGCATCAATCATCGCCACCAAGGGCGGTGAGCAGGTGCAGCAGAGACATGAAGAGGTTATACAGGGACACGAACAGAGTTACCGTGGCCATGATGTAGTTGGTCTCGCCGCCGTGAATAATGGCGCTGGTCTGCCACAGGATCAGCATTGAGGACAGCAATACGAAAGCGGCGGAGATCGCCAGGGCCAGTGCGGGTATGGCGAAGAAAATATTGGCGATTGCCGCAATAAAAGCCACCAGAATACCGACCATGATGAAATTGGTCATGAAACTGAAGTCTTTCTTGGTCACCAGAGCGATGGCTGACATGGCCACGAAGATGCCTGCAGTGCCGCCCAGGGCCATGGTTACGATTTCCATGCCGCCCGGCATTTGCGCGTACATGTTGATGATCGGGCCAGTCGTAAAGCCCAGCCAGCCGGTCAAACCGAATACGGCCAGAATGCCCCAGGCGCTGTTGCGGAGCATGTTGGTAGCGAAAAGCAGACCAAAGTACACGCCGAGGGTCAGCCAGACGTTAACAAAGCCGATGTTGCTGGCCATGGCAAACCAGGAGGCGCCGGTGGCCACAATCAGTGACAGCCCCAGCAGCATGTAGGTGTTCTTCAATACCTGGGCCGCGCGCTCCCCGGTGACGGCTACGCCGTGCGGAGAGACGGAATAGGGGTTGGTCTGGTTATTCATGTGTTTGCACTCATCCTTAGGAATTGTCCCTGTGATAATAAGGGCGGTAACGCCAAAATCAAGCGAAGAAACAAGGCATAAAGGTCGATTTTTTATGGGTCCGACGGGGGATCAGGGCAGGGCGGGCGCTACAGCCGTTTTTCGACCAAAACGGCGCCGCAACGGGGTTGATCCGAATCGGCAAAGGCATCGGGTTTTGCTATGACTGAACAAATGCTGATCGGCAGTGGCAGTCTCTCAAAGACAGGGAAGCGTTGATGAGGCGGCTACCCATGTGCAGTGTGGCTGATTGTTCCCGATTTAGTGAGGAGATGATTGAGTTGGCCCCGCAGCTGATTAACTTTCCACCAGTTGCAGCGAGGATTTGCGAAGCGCGATTGACTGACTTCATTGCTCATGTATTATTGCGGGCCTGTCTGGAGGGGTGGCAGAGTGGCCGAATGCACCGGTCTTGAAAACCGGCGACGGGAGACCGTCCGTGGGTTCAAATCCCACCCCCTCCGCCAAACAAGAAGCCCGTGCTCGCAAGAGCGCGGGCTTTTTTTATGGCCAATCGGGCGACGAAACCGACGACGGAGCGGTAGCGAGTTACGAGTTACGAGGAGCAAAAGTCGAAGCTGGTTTTGATTTTCGCTCCTCGTAAATCGTAACTCGAAAACCTGCGTGTCTATATCCTTGGTTCCAGCAAAGCCGCAAATTCCTGTAGCCCGTCCAGTCCCTGAATATCATCCTCCAGCAACGGTAGCTGGATTCTGGGTAGTCCTTTGAGCGCCTCATCCAGTTCGATCATGTGTCGTTGCTGACGCACCAGGCGGGCGGCGAAGAAGGCGCTGTCGGCGGCATCCGGGAGTACCCGGTTGACGATGGCCCCTGCCACCGGGATATGGCTGTCGCGCAGGGTGGCTACGGCGCGGGCGGTTTCCAGGATGGGCAGGCGTTCCGGGGTCAGTACGAACAGGAAGGCGGTGTGGTCCGGGTCGCTGAGCTGCCGTCGGGTGCGGTGGAACAGGCGCTGTCTGGTCATCAGCGTTTCTGCCACTTCTCGACTGCGCGGGTCCAGATCTGCGGTGGCGTGTTCGGTGGGGTCCTGCAGCGGGCTGTCCAGGTCCTTGCCGGGAGTCAGGTGTCCGACCACCTTGCCCAGGGTTCGTGCTCTTTCATTGTGGCGTAACAGACCATCGGTCCAGGCGGCCATCACTTCCGGCAGGCTCAACAGTCGCAGAGTGTGGCCGGTGGGTGCAGTATCGAAAATTACCAGGTCATAGTCGCGGCTGTCTTCATCGATAGTGCGAGCGATGCGTTCCAGCAGAGCCGCTTCCTGGGCACCAGGAGACTGGCGACTCAGACGCAATTGCTTTTCCAGCTCCCGCACCTGGTCCGGGCCGGCAAAGCGCCGCATCTGGGCACTGACACGATCCAGATATGCCTCCACTTCCTGATCCGGGTCCAGCTCCAGGGCGACCAGATTGGGAGCCATGCGGGTCGGGTGGTTGCCGATGGGCCGGTCGAAGGCGTCGGCCAGACTGTGGGCGGGATCGGTGGATACCAGCAATACCCGGCGCCCCTGTTCTGCGGCGCGCAGGGCCAGTGCCGAGGCGGTCGTGGTTTTCCCTACGCCGCCCTTGCCGCCAACCATCAGCAGGGACTTTTCCGCCAGCAGTCGATCCAGATCCAGAGCGGTCTCAGCCATCAGCAGCAGCGGAAATGGTCGAGCGGGGAACGTTCCATGCCCATGCGGGTATGCCAATCGTGGAAACGGTCCATGAGTAGCGGTTGCAGTTCCAGCGTGCTCCAGGTCGCCGGGTTGGGTACACCCATCATTTCGGCAAATACCAGCAGCATGAACAGGTCTTCCTCGTCCCGTTTGGCTCGAGCGATGGCCGCCCGATAGGGCGCGTTGTAGTACTGGGCGCCCAGTTCGCCCAGACGGCGAAAAAGCAGCCGAGTCTTGCCGGACATCAGATGTTCTCCGGTGGGGCGCTAAAGGCGCGTTTCAAGGCCGCTGCACACTCCAGGGTCACCAGCAAGGCGGCTACCAGCACGACCAGATCCAGCCCCAGCAGGAACCAGTCAGATTGGTCGTAGAAACTTTTCAGCTGAATCAGCAGGGCGTACAGGGTCATGACCAACAGAAATACCAAGGGCGCCAGAGTATAAATGGCAGGGCGTCCCCGTTTCACCAGCATGATGGTGATCACCAGCAGGGTTAGTCCGGCCAGCAACTGGTTGGTGGTGCCAAACAAAGGCCAGATCAGCAGGCCGCCGGAACCGTCAGCCCCTCCGGCTCCAAAGGCCAGCAGTAAACAGCTGGCCACTGCCAGCAGAGTGGCGGGGAGAGGGCGGGTCAGCCACTTCTGCTGATAGATTTCCCCCCACTCCTGGAAGATATAACGCTGCAGGCGCAGGCCGGTATCCATGGTGGTGCCAGCAAACAGGGCTGCCATGACGGTGAGGAGTGTGGCCGCCACGCCCACATCCATGCCGGTACCACCGGCGAGAATATTGGCGCCACCGTTGACGAAGGCGCTCAGACTGCCATTACCGAAAGCGGTATAGACAGCCTGCCAGTCCGCCAGAGTGGCGAAGCCGGCAGTGGCTGCGATGATGGCCGCCAGAGCCAGGGCGCCTTCACCCACGGCGCCGAAATACCCGACAAAACGGGCATCGGGTTCCTTGTCCAACTGTTTGGAGCTGGTTCCGGATGCCACCAGTCCGTGGAAGCCGGAAATGGCACCACAGGCGATGGTGACGAACAGCAGGGGTAACAGGGAAGGGGTCCCTGCAGGCACATCGTTATTGATCATGGGGGCGACGACCTGTGGATTGCCAATCAGCACAGCGCCATAGAGCAGAATCAGCCCCACGAAAAGTTGTAGCCCATTGATGTAATCGCGGGGTTGCAACAATACCCAGACCGGCAGCAGGGAGGCGATGGCCGCGTAGGCGAATAACAGCAGAATCCAGCTGGCGTTGGCGGACAGGCCCATGACCTGTTCCGGTAATGTCACAGGGACCTGGGGACCCACATAAATCAGGCTGTACAGGGCGATCACCCCCAGCACGGAGACCAGTCCCAGGCCAATGATGCGGCGGTAAATGAGCTGGCCGATGATCAGTGCTACCGCGATGGCACCCCATACCGGGACCACGGACCCCGGGTTGTTGATTAGCAGCTTGGCAATGACCACCCCGAAAACGGCATTCACCATCAACAGCACCAGGAAAATAACGATCATGAACACGGTGCGGGCTCGATAACCCACCACCTCGCCGGTGAGGGCGCCTACGGATTTGGCCCGGTTGCGGACACTGGCCCAGAGCGCACCGCTGTCATGAACCCCGGCAAAAAAAACCGTGCCCAGCACTACCCACACAAAGGCCGGCAACCATCCCCAGATCACCGCGATGGCCGGCCCGACAATGGGGGCGGCGCCGGCAACGGAGGTGAAGTGGTGGCCCCACAGGACAAAACGGTTGGTCGGCACAAAATCCACCCCATCCTCAAATTCGTGGGCGGGTGTCCGAAAAGCAGGGTCCAGCTTGTAGATGCGGGATGCAATAAAGCGGGAGTAGAATAGATATCCGGCGGCCATGCCACCCAGACCGAGCAAAAGTAAAACGATTGCGCTCATGGGGTGCCCTTTGTCATTGTCGCTATGATGGGCCCGTTCGGGCATGCAGCCTATGGTTAGCGGTTTTGCTGCCAGCGTCAACGCGACCAATGGCTAACCCGTTTTATGCAGGCTGGCCCGCGGGCGGTAAATATTCGGGGCACGTGCGCTATGTCATCGTTTGTTCATCTTGCCCTATGCATGCGGGTGCACAGACGCTACTCTTCGGAACATACTGAAAAAGAAGTGGGTAAAGGATTACCCGGGGGAAAGCAGCAATGATCAAAGTATTGGTAGTGGACGACCATGATCTGGTCAGAACCGGTATCTCCAGGATGCTGGACGAGGTTGAAGGTTTGCGGGTTGTTGGTGAGGCCAGCTCCGGCGAACAGGCCGTGCAACTGGCCAAGGAAACGGTGCCGGATGTGGTGTTGATGGATATCAAGATGCCAGGCATCGGCGGCCTTGAGGCAACTCGCAAATTGCTGCGTGTGGACGAGGGCATCCGCGTGATCGCGGTAACCATGTGCGAGGAGGAACCCTTTCCCTCGCGGCTGATGAAAGCCGGCGCCGCCGGCTACATGACCAAAGGGGCTGGCCTGGAAGAAATGGTCAGGGCCATCAAGGTTGTGACCACCGGGCAGCGGTACATCAGCCCGGAAATTGCCCAGACCATGGCGCTGAAGCCCTACACCGGTGAGGATGCCACGCTGCTGGATATGCTCTCCGAGCGCGAGCTGCAGATCATGATGATGATCGTCAACTGCCACAAGGTGCAGGATGTGGCTGACAAACTGTGCCTGTCACCGAAAACCGTCAATACCTACCGCTATCGCATTTTCGATAAGCTGGGCGTGACCAGTGATGTGGAAATGGCACTGCTTGCGGTACGCCATGGCATGCTGGATGCGGTTGAGAATACCGTTCCCTGATGGCAACAGGGCGGTCACGGGAAACAGACAACTGGCTGGGCGAAACTGTTACACTTTGTGGGCAGTAACCGGCCGAGATTGTTCCCTTGTCAGAGTTTGACCCGCAACATTTTCTTGATCATTGCGCTCGCAAGCCGGGCGTCTATCGCATGCTCAATGATGAGGGTGATGTCCTCTATGTGGGTAAAGCCCGTAATCTTCAGGCCCGTCTGAGCAGTTACTTCCAGAAGAATATTACCAGCCCGAAAACCCGGGCCCTGGTGGGGCGTATCGCCAGTGTCCAGACCACAGTGACGGGCAGTGAGGCGGAGGCCTTGCTGCTAGAGCAGTCGCTGATCAAGGAACTACGGCCGCCCTACAACATTCTCCTGCGGGACGATAAATCCTACCCCTACATCCGTATTACCAGCGCTGACCGCTTCCCGCGCATCACCTTTCACCGCGGCAGTCGCCGCAGTGGCAGCCATTACTTTGGTCCTTATCCAAGTGGTGGCGCAGTTCGTGAAGCCCTGTCCCTGGTGGAAAAGGTCTTCCAGGTACGTAACTGTAGCGACAGTTATTTTCGCAACCGCACCCGACCCTGTCTGCAGCACCAGATCAATCGCTGTACGGCACCCTGTGTGGGGCTGGTGAGCGAACAGGACTATGCCCGACAGGTGAAGCTGGCCATGGATTTTCTGGATGGCCGCAGCCGGGAAGTGGTGGAACAGCTCAGCCGGGAAATGAACAGTGCGGCCCAGTCACTGGATTTTGAGCGGGCCGCCATTATTCGCGATCAGCTGGCAGCCATACAGGCTGTTCAGCAAAAGCAGTATGCGGAAACCGGGCAGGGGAATCTGGATGTGGTGGCCATCGATAGCCGCCATGGCCTGGCTGTACTGGAAGTATTGATGATTCGCGGGGGCAGGATTCTCGGCCACCGGACGTTTCGCCCGGATACCCGCGGCGAGGAAGATCAGAACGATATTCTCGAGGCCTTCCTGGCGCAATACTATCTGGGGGACCGGGAGGACCCGGTGCAACCCCAGGAAATCCTGTTGGGCCTGGAGCCTGCCAGCGCTGAGGCATTACAGCAGGCATTAAGCCAGCACTGGGGCAAGAAGGTGCGTCTGGCCTGGCGGGTTCGCGGAGAGCGTGCTGCCTGGATTGCCATGGCCCAGACCAATGCCCAGCAATCTCTGGCGGCCGAGCTGGCCGCCCGCGAGCACATGGAGCAGCGCTTTCTGGCCCTCGAGGCCTTGCTCGGGGCGGATGAGCCGGTTCGCCGGATCGAGTGCTTTGATATCAGCCATACCCAGGGCGAAAAAGCCGTGGCGTCCTGCGTGGTGTTCGACCAGCAGGGCGCCAGGAAAACCGATTATCGCCATTTCAATGTGTCCCCGGCCCATGGCGGTGATGATTATGAAGCGCTGGAAGAGGCGGTGCGCCGGCGCTATCAGCGGGTGCTCAAGGAGCAGGGCAGGTTGCCGGATCTGCTGCTGATTGATGGCGGCAAGGGCCAGATGCAGCGCGCCTGGAGTGTGATGCAGGCGCTTGCCTTGCACGATCGCGTTCGGGTCATGGGTATTGGCAAGGGGCCCAGCAGGCGTCCCGGCTTTGAAGTGCTGTACCTGCCCGATGGTAAGGAACTGGTGCCCGGGCCGTCCCACTCCGCGTTGCACTTGTTGCAGCAGGTTCGCGATGAGGCCCACCGCTTTGCGCTCACCGGCCATCGCGCCCGGCGTGGCAAGGCGCGCAAGCAATCCTCCCTGGACGAAATTCCCGGCATCGGTCCAAAGCGTCGCAAGGCGCTGTTGACGCACTTTGGTGGCCTGAAACAGCTACGCAATGCCTCGGCCGGGGAGTTGGCCCGTGTTCCGGGGATCAATGCCCAGATGGCACAAACCCTGTATGACTGGTTTCATGATTAGGGGCACTAACAGGCAGAATCGCCACGTGCGCTGAGTCAGGGTGGCCTGGGCTGATGATAAATCGGCAATGAGTCACCGTGGCCTTTCCGTTATACTGACTCTTTCGGCCTGTTATTGCCTGCGTTGATCGACAGCGGCAGACATTATGGCTGGCCATGCCCTGCGTTCGTGTCTTTTTATGCTCTTTGCAACGATTTCGACGGAGCAGCGGGGTATCAACAGGCCCTTATTTTGGCGGTAGTACCTATGCAGAAAACGAGCCCGATCCTGAATTTGCCCAATATCCTCACCATGATTCGTGTATTGGCAATTCCCGTTCTGGTTCTGGTGTTCTACTTGCCCTTCAAGTGGAGCGATATGTGTGCGGCGGCCCTGTTTCTGGCTGCGGGCATTACCGACTGGCTGGACGGCTACCTGGCCCGTCGCCTTAACCAGACCAGCCCTCTGGGTGCCTTCCTCGATCCGGTGGCAGACAAGCTGATTGTCGGGGTGGCCCTGGTCATGCTGGTGCAGGTGCATGCCACGGCCTGGCTGGCGGTGCCCGCCATGGTGATTGTGTCCCGGGAGATCGCGGTATCCGCCCTGCGTGAATGGATGGCGGAGCTGGGTCAGCGGGGCAGGGTGGCAGTCAGTCAGCTGGGCAAGATCAAGACGGTGACCCAGATGACAGCCATCACCCTGTTACTGGCCCAGAAGCCCGAGTTCGATGCCCTGGGCGATATCATGATGACTCCCTGGTTGTGGCTCAGCTACGGTCTCCTGTACCTGGCCACGGCATTGACCCTGTGGTCCATGGGCGCATATTTGCGCGCTGCCGCCCCGGAATTGCTGAAAAGTGGTGACTGAGCGGAGTTAAGCCGGCCCGCGCGAGTCTGGCCCTGGCAGAATCGAGGGTTTTTTAGTCAAAGTGCTGAAAAATCAGAAAAAACCAGCCGGGCCGGGTTGACAGTGAGGGGGCGATGGGTAGAATTCTCCCCGCAACGAAGCATGCTTCGCGGCGACTTTTCAAAGCAAGACAAGCGGGAATAGCTCAGCTGGTAGAGCACAACCTTGCCAAGGTTGGGGTCGCGAGTTCGAATCTCGTTTCCCGCTCCAAGTTTTCAAAAGCCTCGGTTCCGCCGAGGTTTTTTCTTGGTAAATCAGTTTAAAGGCGCGGTGGCAGAGTGGTTATGCAGCGGACTGCAACTCCGTGTACGCCGGTTCGATTCCGACCCGCGCCTCCAATTTTCGACCTGCACGGTCACCGCCCGGGTGGCGAAATTGGTAGACGCAACGGACTTAAAATCCGTTGACCTTTGGTCGTGCGGGTTCAAGTCCCGCCCCGGGCACCAGCTTCCTGTTATTGCTTTCCCCCTCCTGGTTATACCCATTCTGACTCGGCCCGAGTCTGCACCTGCCGCTAGTCAGAAAAAATCCCAGTCAAATCAACTATCTGGTTACGCAACTTCAGGCACTTTATTGCCGTATCAGCCCGCTTTCTGGTAGCCTCACACTTTAGTCTTAGCCTGGTCCGCCATCCCATCACGGATACAGGCATGGCCCTTTCGGGGGGCAATGAGAACAAAAAGCCGGAAAGGCGAGAGGGCTATCTGAATGAACTGGTTCCAGAACCTGTCAGTGCGGCTGAAGATCCTGTCTGTGGCCGGGCTGGGGATTGTGTTGTTCGTCGTTTATGCGGCCTACAGCTTTTATATCGCCGAAACCAATATTGATCATCTGAAACGTATTGAAAGCCAGGACTTTCCCGTTCTGGAGTTGGTTAATGCCAACAATGTGGATTTCATTGCCATCAGTGAATCCTTTATTGCTGCCATCACCCAGGCTGACCCGGATCTGTTGCAGGAAGCGCAAAGTCGTGCCGCCGAGTTCGAGCAGCGGCTGGCGGATATTCGTCGCACCGACCCGAGCCTGTCGGGCAGTGTGGAGGATTTGCGTCGCAGCTTCAGCGCCTATATCGGCGAAGCCACCACCCTGGCGCGCAGCTTGATTAACAGCGATGCCGCCGCCGATGATCTGTATCAACGCATCAGCCACGTTCGTGGCCTCCAGGACGCCTACGAGACGCACCAGAAAGCCTTCGAAAAGCAGCGCTACGAGGCGTTTCGAGACACACTGAATGCCAGCCGCTCGGACAATCTCAGCACCCAGAAAATCGGCCTCTTTCTCGGCCTGGTGGCCTTTACGCTGCTGGCTCTCATTGCCCTGCGGGTTACCCGTGCCATTACCTTGCCGCTGGAAGGCGCGGTAAACGCTGCCGACAATATTGCCAACGGCAAGTGGGATACCAAGATCGAGAAGGGCGGTCGTGATGAGACCGGACACTTGCTGCACGCCATTCGCAAGATGCGAGATTCGCTGATAAAACGCCATACCGAGGATCGTCGACAGGAAACCATCAAGAACCATCTGGCCGAGCTTAACAACCGCATGCGCGGGGAGATGAGCTTCGAGCAGCTGGGCAACAATATGCTCAGTTTCCTGGTGCCGGTGCTGGAAGCCCAGGTGGGGGCCTTTTACAGCTTCGATCCTGCCACCGAGCAGCTCACGTTAAGTAGCTCCTATGCCATGCAGCGCCGCAAACATCTGGCGAATACGTTCCGTCTGGGCGAGTCCCTGGTTGGCCAGTGCGCCCTGGAGCGCAAGAGCATTCTGCTCGAGCAGGTGCCGGAGGATTACATCAGTATCGCGTCGGGAACCGGTACCGGGCAGGCCCGCAATGTGATGGTAATGCCGGTTGTTCATGATGACGAAATCAAGGGGGTTCTCGAGATCGGTGCTTTCCGGGAATTCAGTGATGAAGACCTGACATTCCTGGAACAGTGCGTTTCGGTGATTGCGGTATCCGTGCACAGCGTACAAAGCCGTATGCGGCTGGCACAGATGCTGGAACAAACCCAGGAGCAGGCTGAGGCCCTGGAGCGGCAGAAAGAGGAAATGGCACAGGTCAATGAAGATCTGGAAGAACAGGCCATGGAGTTGTCTGCCTCCGAATCCCGACTGCAGCAGCAACAGGAAGAGCTCAAGGCAATCAACGAGGAACTGGAATCCCAGACGCAGGCCTTGCGAGCCTCAGAGGAGAGTCTGCAGGCCCAGCAGGAAGAGCTCCGGGTCACCAACGAGGAGCTGGAAGCCCAGGCACGCCTGCTGACCGAACAGAAAACGGAAATGGCGCAGAAGAACGACGAACTTGAGTTGCTTCGCCATGAGCTGGAGGACAAGATCCGCGAACTGGAGATGTCGTCCAAGTACAAGTCCGAGTTCCTCTCAACCATGAGCCACGAACTGCGGACACCGCTCAACTCGATCCTGATTCTCTCCAATGCGCTGGGCCAGAACAAGAAGGGTAATCTGGATGACAAGCAGGTCGAGCATGCCCAGGTCATTCATTCCGCGGGCTCGGATCTTCTCAGTCTGATCAACGATATTCTCGATATTTCCAAGATTGAAGAAGGCAAGATGGATGTCATCATTGATGACCTGTCTGCCCAGGAAATTGGTGAACATTTCCGGCGTAACTTTGCCCACGTGGCGGAAAGCCGCAATCTGGATTTCCATGTCAATCTGGGCGATAACCTTCCTGATTATTTCTACACGGATCGTCAGCGCCTTGAGCAGATCATCAAGAACCTGCTTTCCAATGCCCTGAAATTTACCGAGCAGGGCTCAGTGACACTGACCATTGCCCGCCCGGAAGAGGGGGAGACCCTGCCGTCCCGCCATCTTCTGCCCGAGAAGACCATCAAATTTGCGGTTACCGACACCGGCGCCGGCATACCGGCCGAAAAACAGAAACTGATCTTCGAGGCGTTCCAGCAAGCGGATGGCACCACCAGCCGCAAATACGGCGGTACGGGTCTGGGGCTGACGATTTCCCGCGAACTTGCCCGCCTGCTGGGCGGGGAGATCAGCCTTTACAGTGACGGGGAAGGCACCGGCTCCACGTTTATGCTGTATCTGCCTGAAGGTTCTGCGGAATCCATGGATGCCACTCCTGGTGATGTGTCCGGTGAGGCAGATATTGGCAGCAACGCGGAGGCCCACACCGCCGCATTGACCCCGAATGAGTCGGGTCGAGACGATTTTGTGGTGCGGGAAAAAACCGTATTGATCGTTGAGGATGACATTGAATTTGCCAATGTCCTCCTGGAGTTGGCCGCGGACTACGGGCTCGAAGGGCATATTTGTTCTGATGGTGAGGCCGGTCTGGAATACGCCAGTCACTACCGTCCCAGTGCCATCATTCTGGATATCGGTCTTCCCGGTATTGATGGATGGGAGGTCATGGAGAAGCTCAAGGCGGATCCCCGCACCAAGGATATCCCCGTTCATTTCCTGTCCGGTCGGGATGAGCGCAAGAAGGCGCTGGAGCTGGGAGCCATCGACTTTCTCACCAAACCTGCCAAGCAGGATGACATCCTTTCTGCTTTCGCCAAGATTGAAGGGGCCATTGAGACCAATGTTCGGCGCCTGCTGGTAGTGGAAGACAGTGAGATACAGCACGAGAGTATCCGCGAGCTGTTTGACCAGAAAGGGGTGGAAATTACCGCCGCCACCAGTGGTGAGGAAGCGTTGACAGCACTTCGGGAAACCGTTTTCGATTGCATGATCCTGGATCTGACCCTGCCGGACATGAGTGGTTTTGAATTACTGGAAACCCTGCACGCCAGCGAGAGTTATGACAGCGTTCCGGTGGTGATCTATACCGGCAAGGACATGACCCGTGAGGAAGAGGCGAAGCTGCGCAAATACGCGGATCGAATCATTCTCAAGACAGAACGCTCCCATGAACGCCTGCTGAATGAGGCCTCCCTGTTCCTGCACTGGCTGGAGTCCACATTGCCGGCCAACCGTCGTCCCGGCAATGATGCGATCGAGCATCGCGATGACATTTTCGAGGGCAAACAGCTGCTACTGGTAGATGATGACATGCGCAATATTTATGCGCTGTCGGCCCAGCTTGAAGAGCTGGGTTTCGACATCACCATTGCCAATAATGGCCGTGAAGCCCTGGATGTGCTGGAAGCGAATGCGCAAATGGATATCGTGCTGATGGATATCATGATGCCGGAAATGGATGGCTATGAGGCCATGAGTCTTATCCGTGAGCAAAGCCGTTTCCAGAAGCTGCCGATCCTGGCCCTCACTGCCAAGGCCATGAAAGACGATCGGGCCAAATGTATCCAGGCCGGGGCGAATGACTACTGCTCGAAACCGATTGATATGGCAAAACTTACCTCGCTGTTGCGGGTCTGGCTCCACAAGTAGGTCTTGGAGGATCAATGAATGGCTGAGCCTTATCCCATCGATGATGATGAGGTCAATGTGGAGGATATTGAAATCCGCCTGCTGATGGAGGCTATCTACCAGATGTACGGCTACGATTTCCGTTCCTACAGCAAGGCCTCCATTCGTCGTCGTGTGATGCACAGAATGACCATGTCCGGCTTCGCCTCGATCATGGAGATGACGGATAAAGTGCTCAGGGACCGGCCGTTCTTCGTGACCCTGCTCAATGATCTGACGGTCAATGTGACAGAGATGTACCGTGACCCGGAGTTCTATCGCGCCTTCCGTGAAGAGGTGGTGCCGGTACTGAAAACCTTCCCCTTCATCAAGATCTGGCATGCCGGCTGTTCCACCGGCGAAGAAATCTATTCCATGGCCATATTGCTGGAGGAAGAGGGGCTCTACGATCGCGCCATGATTTATGCCACCGATATCGACAAGAATGTGCTGGCGTCCGCCAAAAAGGGCATTTATTCCATTGAGGCGGTGAAGCAGTATGGCGACAACTATCGCCGGGCTGGAGGCCGTCATTCCCTGTCCGACTATTTCACCGCACGCTACGACAGCGTGATCATGGAGCAGCGCCTCAAGCGCAATATCGTTTTTGCCGACCACGACCTGGCAACGGACCAGGTTTTTGGTGAAATGCATGTGATCCTGTGCCGCAATGTGCTGATCTATTTCGATCGTGCCCTGCAGGCCCGGGTGATACGGCTGTTCAGCGACAGCCTGGACATGGGGGGTTACCTTTGTCTGGGTACCAAGGAAAGCCTGCGTTTCAGTGGTCAGGAAGAGACCTTTGATGTGATCAATACACCGCTGCGGATATTTCGCAAACGGCAATTCCCTCACAACGCATGATTAGAGACAACCAATGATAGAGCAGAAGCTGCTACTCGTGGATGACCAACCCGCCAACCTGGTGTCGCTGGAGGCAGTGCTGGAAGGCGAGGGGCGCACCCTTATCAAGGCGCATTCCGGCCAGGAAGCATTGAAGATTCTGCTCAAGGAAGATATATCCCTGGTGCTGCTGGATGTGCAGATGCCCGGTATGGACGGCTTTGAAGTCGCCGAGCTGATGCGTCAGAGAAAAGATACCCAGACGATCCCGATTATCTTCGTGACGGCGATCAGTAAAGAGAAGAAGTATGTCTTCAAGGGATACCAGGCAGGCGCCGTGGACTATCTGTTCAAGCCCCTGGACCCGTTGATCCTGAAGAGCAAGGTGGATTTCTTTCTCAGCCTGGATAAGCAGAGGCGGGAACTTCAGCAAAAACTGCGTGAGGCCCAGGCACACCGCGCCGCCTATGAAGCGGGCAAGAGCCAGCGCGGGGAGGGCAGTGGTAACCCATCGTGATAAACAGGATCGGACCGGTAAAGGCGATCGTCATGGGGGCCTCCTGGGGAGGGTTGAATGCCTACACGACCATCTTGTCGGCATTGCCTGTGGGGTTTCCGGCCGCCATTCTGCTGGTTCAGCACCAGCACGCCAGTGCTGAAAACCGGCTGCCCTGGCTATTGGCCCGTTATTGCCAGTTGCCCGTGATCGCGCCGGAAGACAAGGAAGAGATTCAGCCGGGTTGTGTCTATGTGGCACCACCGGGTTACCACATGCTGGTGGAAGAGGACGAGACGCTGGCATTGTCTGCGGGAAGGCCCGTACACTTTTCCCGGCCGTCGGTAGACGAGCTGTTCCTTTCCGCCGGGGCGGTCTACGGAAAACAGCTTGCAGGGGTTATCCTTACCGGCGCCAATGAAGATGGAGCAAAAGGAATTGACTACATTCACCGTCGTGGCGGGTTCACCATTGCCCAGTCACCGGTAAGCGCAGAAGCACCGGCCATGCCCGAAGCGGCAATAAAAACAGGTGCAGTTTCCAGAGTGCTCGACCTTGAAGCAATCGGGACCTTTCTGGCAGAACAGGTTGCAGGGTAGTAGACCTATGAAGCAAAACATTTTGGTTGTGGATGATCACAGGGAAAATCTTATCGCCCTCGAGGCTATTCTTGACGGGGAAGGGCGAAATCTTGTCATGGCACAATCAGGCAATGAAGCCTTGTCATTGGCGCTGAAGTACGACTTCGCGCTGGTGTTACTTGATGTGCAAATGCCGGAGATGGACGGTTTTGAAGTCGCGGAGTTGATGCGCAAAAACAAGAAAACCCGCCATATCCCCATTATCTTCGTGACGGCCATTTCCAAAGAGCAGAAGTATGTCTTCAAGGGCTACGAATGTGGCGCTGTGGACTATCTGTTCAAGCCCATCGACCAGAAAATTCTCGAAGCCAAGGTCAATGTGTTTCTGGAGCTGGATCGCCAGCGAAAGAAACTGCAGCAGGCAGTGGTGCAGATGAAACGCCTGAAAGACGAGAATGAGCGGCTGCTTCATGCCCTGGGTGAGGCACTGATCGGTGCCGATGCCGGCGGCAAGGTATCGTTCTGCAATGAAGCCGCCTGTGCGCTGCTGCGTCGCCCCCGTGATGAGTTGATAGGCCGGGATATTGCCGCGCTGATTTTCAATGATGATACCGGCAAGCGCCGCTGGGAGTGGCAGGAATCCCCCCTGCGGCAGGCCTGCCAGCAGGGTGAAGGCTGGAAAAACGAACACAGCCTGTACACACAGGACGAGGACGGACTGGTAGCCTTGTCAGTACGGGGTAATGCCATCAATGACGATGCCGGCAATTTCACGGGTGTGGTTATTGTGCTGCGCAAGGCGGATGACGAGAATGATGTCCGCGACAGCCGCAAGGACCACCGACGCCACCCCCGCAAGAAACTGTTTAGGGAAATGGTGGTGTTTGATCGAAGCACCGGTGGTAACGTGGGCCGCCTGATGAATATCAGCCTGGACGGGTTCAAGCTGTTTACCCGCCGGGAAATCTCTCAGGGTGAGGTGTTGCAGATGGGAATGGTGCTGCCGGATCAAATTTCCGGGGTCAACACCATCAGCTTTGACGCCAGAGTAGTGTGGTCGGAAGTCCTGGACGCTCCCGGAGAGTATCAGGTGGGTTTCCAGTTTCTGGCACTGACAGAGATCACCGCCAATGTGATCGAGAATTTGATGGACAAATACTGAAATGAACGAGCACATCGAGACGCCGGAAAATCAGGACCTTCCCCCGTCATTGCTGCCCTATGGGTTCGCCCGGCGCTACGGTGTGTTGTTGCGTGAAAAGGATGGGCGCCGCGAATTATGCTATCGCAAGGACGTCCCCCTTTCCGCCCTGAGTGAAGTGCAGCGTCACATCGGCCGGTTGCCCACCCTGGTTCCCATGGATGACGCCGCATTTACCGCAGCCATGGCGATAGCCTATGAGCAGCAGCGGGGGGCTGCCGCGGAGGCCGCTGACGACCTGGAAGGTCTGGACCTTGCCAGTCTGGCGGATTCCCTGCCGGAAACCTCCGACCTGCTGGAACAGGAAGACGATGCGCCGATTATCCGGCTGATCAATGCCCTGCTGCAGGAGGCCATCCGTGAGGATGCTTCCGATATCCATATCGAAACCTTCGAGCGGCGCCTGGTAGTGCGCCTGCGGGTAGATGGGGTACTGCGTGAAATCCTGACTCCCAAGCGCGAACTGGCGCCCCTGCTGGTTTCCCGGATCAAGGTAATGGCCCGGCTGGATATCGCCGAGAAGCGGATTCCGCAGGATGGCCGTATCTCCCTGCGTATTGGTGGGCGAGATGTGGATGTGCGGGTATCCACCATGCCTTCCAGCAATGGCGAGCGGGTGGTGCTGCGTCTTCTGGACAAGCAGGCAGGGCGTTTGCAGTTATCGCACCTGGGCATGGGAGATGTCTGTGACCAGCATATGCGCGAGCTGATTCACAAGCCCCACGGGATTATCCTGGTGACGGGGCCCACCGGTTCCGGTAAAACCACCACCCTGTATGCCTCACTGGCGGACCTGAACGACAGCACCCGCAATATCCTGACGGTAGAAGACCCGATCGAATACCAGCTTGAAGGCATCGGTCAGACCCAGGTCAACAGTAAAGTGGACATGACCTTTGCCCGCGGATTGCGCGCCATCCTGCGCCAGGATCCGGATGTGGTCATGGTGGGGGAGATCCGCGATCTGGAAACCGCAGAAATCGCCGTCCAGGCATCCCTGACCGGTCACCTGGTGCTGTCTACCTTGCACACCAATACCGCCGTGGGCGCGGTAACCCGCCTTCAGGATATGGGGATTGAGCCCTTTCTGCTCTCCAGTTCCCTGCTGGGGGTTCTGGCGCAACGACTGGTGCGGGTTCTCTGCGATGACTGCAAGACCCCCTATCAGCCCAGTGCCAGCGAATTGAAAATGATGGGATTGCCGGAGGATGAATCCTGTACCCTCTATCACCCCAAGGGCTGCAATGCCTGTAATCAGCAGGGCTACCGTGGGCGAACCGGTATCTATGAGCTGGTAATGATTGATGAAACAATGCGCCAGCTGATCCATGACCGGGCCGGCGAGCTGGAACTGAACCGACATGCCCGTACCCTCACCAGTGGCATCCGTGAGGATGGCTGGCGTAAAGTACTGGCTGGACACACCAGCGTGGAAGAAGTGCTGCGTGTGACCCGCGAGGACTGACCGGACCCCTGATCCATGCCTGCATTCGAATATCGATCCCTGGATCACAGGGGCAAAATCAAGAAAGGCACTCTGGAAGCGGACAGTGCCCGCCAGGTGCGTCAGCAGCTCCGTGACAAGGGCTGGGTGCCCATTGAAGTGCATGAAGCCCATGACTCCGGCCGTTCCGGCGGTCTCGGGCAATTTTCCGCGTCTGGCAAGCTGAAAGGGGCAGAGCAGGCCCTGCTGACACGCCAGCTTGCGACTCTTCTCAAGTCCGGCCTGCCTGTGGAGCAGGCATTGTCCGCGGTGGCCAAGCAGGCCGCCAATGACAGAATCGAACGCATTGTTCTGGCGGTTCGCGCCAAGGTGCGCGAGGGCTTCAGCCTGGCCAGCAGCTTTGAATCCTTTCCCCGTGCCTTCCCGGAGATGTACCGGGCCACCGTGGCTGCGGGTGAGCAGAGCGGACACCTGGAGCAGGTTCTCGAGCAACTGGCAGATTACCTGGAAACCCGTCACGACACTGGTCGCTCGGTGGCGCAGGCGATGATCTATCCGGCCTTTATCATGGTGTTCGCCACCATTGTCATCATGCTGATGATGACCTTTGTGGTCCCCAAGCTGGTGGCGGTGTTTGAAGGCCGTGACCAGACTCTGCCCCTGTTGACGCGTATCGTCATGGCGCTCAGTGATTTCGCCCGCGATTGGGGTTGGTTGCTGCTACTGGTTGTCGTTGTGGCTGTTGTGGCCTTCATGCGCGCCATGCGCGATCCCGGTTTCCGCCTGCGGGTGCACCGGAAAATGGTCACCATGCCCATGGTCGGCACCATGTTGCGGGCTGCCGACAGCGCCCGTCTCGCCAGCACACTGGGTATCCTCGGTCGTTCCGGGGTGCCGCTGGTGGATGCCCTTTTTATTGCCGCCCAGGTGGTGGGCAATCTTGAAGTCAGAAACGCGGTGAAGAATGCCGCGGCCAAGGTCCGCGAGGGCGGCAGCCTGAGCCGGGCCCTGGACGCCAGTGGCTATTTCCCGCCAATGCTGGTGCAGATGATCGCCAGTGGCGAGGCCAGCGGGGAGCTGGACCACATGCTGACCCGCGCAGCCGACTACCAGGAACGGGAATTGAGCAGCACGGTCAATACCATGGTGGGGCTGTTGGGGCCCATCATGCTTCTATTCATGGCGGGTGTGGTGGTATTGATCGTACTGTCTGTGATGCTGCCCATCATGCAGATGAACAACTTACTAGCTGGATAGGTGAAGGAATGAAAACGAAAGGCACCATGTCAGGGTTCACCCTGCTGGAAATTATGGTGGTTGTTGCCATTATCGGTCTGCTGGCCGCCGTGATTGTTCCCAATGTGATCGGGCAGGGTGAAGGCGCCAAAGTGGACCTGACCAAGGCCAACATGGGGAAAATCGTCCAGCAGCTGGACCTCTACAAATTCAACAATGGCAGCTACCCCACCAGTGAAGAAGGCCTCAATGCGCTGGTTGAGCGCCCCGCATCCGCCCGTAAATGGCCTGATGGCGGGTACCTCTCCAGTGTGCCCGAGGACGCCTGGAATAATGATTATGTCTATATCAGCCCCGGTGTAGACGGGCCCTTCGACCTGCTTTCCCTGGGCGCTGACGGTGCCGAAGGTGGCGAAGGGACCGATGCCGACATCAACTGGCGCGACATTCATTAAGATGCGCTTGCGCCCCGTCATTCAGGCCGGATTCACCCTGCTGGAAATCATGGTTGTGGTGATGCTGATGGGGTTGCTCACCGTAGTGCTGGTGTCCCAGGGCAACTGGACCAGTGATGGTCGCCAACTGGAGCAGGAAACCGCCCGTTTGCAGGACACGCTGGCGCTCTTGAACGAGCGCAGTCTTTTCTCGGGCCAGTTGATGGCGCTGCGACTGGAAACCACCGGCTGGACACCGCTGGCCTACGACAGGGTTGAGGGGGAATTCCTGCCCGTGGATGACACCGCGCTCAAGGCACACAGGTTACCGCCATCCCTGGAATTGGTCTGGCAACTGGATGAGCTCGGTGAAGATCAGGCCAGCCTCAGTGATGTGGCCGAGAACCTGGTCAAAGACGACGTCATGGCCGGCGCAGGCAACGACCTGGTCGACCAGGAAGAGGGCGATGAAAGCGACCAGGAGGAAGCGGATTTCCCCCAGGTATTTTTCTTTCCCAGCGGCGAGGTATCCCCGGTGACCCTGACCCTGCGCGCCTACGATGATGTGGATGCTGAACAACGTTTGCGCGTGTCGGCACTGGGGCAATTCAGTGACCCGGATGCCGGCAATGACGAGGAGGCCGCACCGTGAGTGGTGAGCAGAAGGGGTTTACCCTGGTGGAGGTGCTGGTTGCCGTCTCCATCCTGGCGCTGGTCATGGTTACCCTGGGGCAGAGCATGGGAGCCACGGCCCGGGCCTACACCAACATCAACGAGACCCATCTGGGGTTCCTGGTTGCGTCCGACAAACTGGTGGAGATGCAGGTGTATCAGCAATGGCCTTCTACCGGCACCTCGGACAGTGAACTGTCCCGCAATGGCCGTGACTGGTGGATCGAAACCACCGTTTCTGAAGGGCCTTATCCGGATACCCGCCGAGTGGACATTGAAGTCGGACCGCTGCGGGGCAAGGACAAAGGCGGCATGGCCTATCGCCTGGCCAGTCTGATTGGAAAGCCTGCGTCCTGATGTCACAGCGCGGCAGGATACGCGGTTTCACGCTACTGGAGATGGTTGTCACCATCGCCATTTTTGCCTTTATCTACGTCTGGGTGGCCAGTTTTCTTGGCACGGCCCTGCAGGGCCGTGAGCAACTCAATGCCGATGCCGGCATCATGGAACGCAACCAGCGCGCCATCACCTACCTGACCCTGGATTTCGAGCAACTGATCAGCCGCCCGGTCCGCGATCCCTATGGCGACCCGCAACCCGCCATCGTTGGCCGCGACAATTACGTGGAATTTACCCGGCTGGGTTGGTCCAACCCCTTCGGGTTGCGCCAGCGCAGTGAGATGCAGCGGGTTATCTATACGCTGGAAGACGGCAAACTCTATCGTCGTTATTGGCCAGTGCTGGATACCAATGTGGCCACCGAGTATCAACAAGATGTGCTGATCGACGATGTGGCCCGCTTTACGGTGCGTTATCTGGACAAGACTCCACAGGGAGAGTGGCAATGGCTGGAGCTGTGGCCGGATGTGGCCCTGGCTGCCGTTCCTGTCTGGCAGCAGCGATTACCGAAAAGCATCGAAGTGGAAATTGAGCTGGAAGATGGCGACACCATTCACCGATTCTACCGTACGGTGGTGAACCCATGGTCCTGACCCGCAACGCAAAACAGCGGGGTGTAGCCCTTATTATCGTGCTGATGCTGTTCGCGATCCTTGCCACCATCACGCTGGAAATTGTCTTCCGGCAGGATCGGTTCCTGACCCGGGCAGACAACCTGCTGCAATGGGATAAACGCTATCAATACGCCATGGCCGCGGAAGTGGTGGCCCAGCAGGGGCTGATCGACGATCTGGAGGATGACCGCAACAACAATGCCATGGTGGACGATTGCGTGGAAGAACAGTGGGCGGTCCAGCTGCCGCCCACTCCCTACGAAGATGCCATGCTCAGCGCCAGCGTTCAGGATCTGCAGGGTCGCTTTAACCTGAACTGGCTGATCACCGCTTCCGGCGACGAGTTTATCCGTAATCCCAGAGCTATCGCACAACTGACCCGCCTGATCGAGCAGACATTCCCCGGCGAAGCCAATGCCAGCCGGCTGGCCAATGAAATGGCTGACTGGCTGGACAGCAACAATATTGTCGACAGCGTGGAAGGGGCAGAAGACCCGGAATACCGTAATCGCCGCACCCCCAATTTGCCGGCCGCCCATGAATCCGAAATGCGGGCATTGCTCAGCTTTCGGGTTGCGGATCAACCTGCGGAGCCGCAAGCGTGGGGATTGTTGACGGCCCTGCCACTAGGGACCACCTTGAATGTGAATACCGCGCCTCCCCAGGTGCTTGATGCGGTGATAGGCGACATGGCAGGGACAGCCGCGGTGCAGGCGGTACTCGACGCGCGTCAGGAGAAGCCGGTCACTGAAATCAGTGAACTGATGAAACTGCCCCCCCTTGATGACCTTTCCGCCGACGAAAAGAACGATCTTGCCAGTTTATTGGGTGTCAGCAGCGAGTATTTTCAGGTAATGGTAGATGTGGAAGTGGATGGTCAGCTCAGCCGGCTGGTCAGCCGGCTTCGCAGGGCCACGGGCCAAGGGGAAACAACCGCCGTGTTCAGCCGTCAGGTCAGTCCGCTGCTGACACCCCTCGAACCGGCGTGCAATCCCTTCTACAATGCCGACGGCAGCTAACAGAAAGCCAGATGCAACCCGGTGTGGCGGGTCGCATGCTCAAGAATAATGATGGAAGGACAGATAGCGTGGCAGATGCTCCCTTGATTTATCTCGCCGGTGCCGGGGAAACCCAATGGCAACCGGACAGCCCCGTGCTGTTCCAGCCCCACCGCGGTGAGGCGGTGCAATGGCTCGGCCTGGGCGAGGCGCTGGCGGCCTGCCAGGGGCGCAACGTGGCGGTGGTCATCAGTGTCTCCTGCGCCCGATTGACCCACGTTTCCCTGAGTCGCAAGCAGGCCCGTCATCTTCAGCGCGTCCTGCCATACCTGCTGGAAGAGCAGCTGCTCGACAACCCGGATGACCTTTGGTTCGTGTCCCGCAAGGGCAGTGGGGACGATTATCAGGTATCAGCGGTACGCAGGGAGCTGATTACCCGGCTCCAGCAATGGGCCAGGGAGGCAGGCGCGCAGATGGCATCCTTGCAGGTGGATGGCGACTGTCTGCAGGCGGTGCTGCCGCTGACGGCGGACCTGGGCAATCGTCAGCAGCTGCTGTTGATAGATCGCGAGCAGGGTCTGGTCATTGATGCGGACCAGCAGGAAGCGTTTGCCCCCCTGCTGGGAGACAGCCTGGATCAGGCTCGACAGGTTGATTTGCCAACCCTCTTTGACGAACTGCGTCAGTATCACGGCCAGGAGCTGTTGACCGGCCCCTATACCCCCAAACAGGACCGTCAGAAAAACGCATTGTTGGGACCCTGGCGTCCTGTTGCCTACCTGGCTGCCGCGGTGTTTCTGGTTGCGGTGGTTGCACTCTGGATACAGCAGTGGCGCTATCAGCAGGCAGCGGACCAGGCGTTGGCGCAGGCGAAACAGCGTTATGAACAGCTGTTCCCCGGCGACAAGGCGACCTCGGCCCTGAACCGTCAGTTCCAGGGCCGTCTGGCGCGCCTTGGCGGTGGCGTTGATGGCGGTGGTGCAGCGTTTTTCCCGTTGCTCGCGCCGGTTGCCCAGGTGCTCAAAGACATGAAGGTGGAGCCCAAACGGCTGCAGTATGACCAGCGTCAGAATGTGTTGCTGCTGGATGTGGGGGCCAAGGATTACGCCCAGCTTGAAGCCCTGCAGAACGCCATAAGAAAGCAGGGGGGCAATGCCTCCATCGCCAATTACCGCAACGGCGCCCAGGGCGTCAGTGCCCGCATCAAGGTGGAGCAACCGGGATGACATCTGCCGAATTGAAGAAACTGGCCGGCCAGCGCTGGTCGCAACTGCAACAGTGGTATGCCAGTCGTGAAGCCCGCGAACAGCAGGTGCTCAAGGTGCTCGCGGTGGTGGCGCTGTTTGTGGTGCTCTACTGGGTTATCTGGGCACCGTCATGGGCGGCCCGTAATCAGGCTCGCCAACAGTATGTGGCCAACATGCAGACACTGGAATGGATAGACGCCAACAGCGGTGCCGTAATGGCCGCTCGCGCTGGCACCAGCAGTGGTAGCCGGTTGCCAGACAACTGGGTCAGTGACGTGAGCCGCAGTGCGGATGATTTCGGTCTCACCTTGCGTAACTTCACGCCGGATGGGAATCGCTCCGTCCGTATCCAGCTGGAAGATCAGTCCGCTGCGCAGGCCGTGCTATGGCTGCAGTCCCTGCAGCAAAAAGGCGTGCAATTGGGCAATCTGGAAATGACGCCGGGTGGCAAGTCCGGCACTGCCACCGTTCGGGCAACCCTGCAGCAATAATATGACCCTTCGCCTTCTTCTGGCTTTTTGCACTCTGGGTTTCACCGTCACGGCGGAGGCGCAATGTCGCTTCGATCCGCTGGATCAAGGCCGCGTGGTGAAAATTTCCGGCGCGCAGCTGCCCGCCGCATCCGGCATGTCGCTATCCAGTCTTTCGGTCATGCGGGTGGAGAAAGGGCGCTTTATCCCGGTGGCCTACCAGTTCGATGAAATGGACCAGAAGGGCATGGTCTGGTTTGCGGATTCAGGCTTCGAGCTGGCAGGTTCTCCAGGCCAACTGGATGGGCAAGACCAGCTGCTCATGATGCTGACAGATGCAGGCCCGCGGGCGCCGGCAGACCTCAAGCCGGAACAGGGTGAGCTCATTGCCAGGCTGACCGTCGCAGAGGATTGCCATTTCTATCTGGTCCAGGGGAATCCTGAACGAAGTGACAATTACTATGTAGCCCACGATATCGACAGTGGCGAAACCCGCACGGCGCTTTATCAGCTGGATGTGGATCCGGATAATGAATTGAACTGGCGCTATCTGGGTTATCGGGGCTATCTGGGCGAGGGGTCAATCATCGATACCCTGAAAATGCGCATGAGTGCCGGTGTACTGTCCCGGTTTACCCGCATGACCCTGGATAATCACAACCTCAGACCCAAACGGGTGGGGTTTTCTGTGGGGCCGATTCGTTCGGTGATGCATTTGCGTACCAAGGTGGTACTGGCCGGTATTCCCGTGATGACCATCCAGGTACAGGCCATGCGCTACGCGGCGCATTATGAAGCGCATACCTACGCCAAAATTCCCGACCTTTATCGAGCGACCCTGAAAGAGCCGGAAGTGTCGGTGACTGTGGATGGCAACAATCAGTCAGGCGCCGCTGTGTACACAGCAAATTTTGTCGACTCTCCGGTGATTGTCGACGGCAAACCGGATGATCAGGCGTTTGCTGACCAGGCGCTCACCATGGATGCCAACTGGATCCTGTTTGACAGCCAGCGGGATTTTGCGCTGCTCACCCATCTCACCGTGCCTGATGAGCTCATGGAAACGCCGCTGGCGCTCATTTATCAGGATGATGCCTCGTTGACGGTGGAGCCGGAACAATTTCCCGGCCAGCTTCCCAACCTGGGTTACTCCCTGCATGGCTGGCCGCAGCCGGAGGAGCTGCGGTTTACCGTGAGCCTGTATTTCGAAGAGGGTTTGAAAGGTTTTGCCGCAGACCAGTTCGCCACGAGGCGGTCCGCCGAGGTCCCGGTGCAGGTAAGGGACCGTTAACAGGCGGTAAGGCCTGCCTATTCAGTGTCTGCCGGCGTGATACAAGACAAAGACGGTTTCGCTGCCCGTTGCAGGTCGCCGTCTTTGTCGGCACGGAAATCGTGCTGTGTTGTTCAGAATGGCCGTTCCGGCGTCAGTGAAATGGCTTCTTCCCGGGTCAGCGGCAACCAGACATCCCCCTTCACTGTGGCATTTCTCGCCAGGAAAGCGGAATTGAGCGGGAACTGGGTGGTAAATCCGTAAATCACCAGCCCGACACGATCGCCTCCTTTCAGGGGTTGGCTCACCGCCGGCAACTCCATATTGTGGATGCCTTTTTCCGGCAGGGGCGTCAATTGCTCACTGGCCACGTGTACCCGGCGGCGGTTGGCGTGTTGAATGCCGACCCCGACAAAGACCGGCATGCTTTTGCCGCCTGAGGTGCCGGCCAGGCTCAGCGCAATGCGGGGCTTGCCCAACAGCACCTCATCGTCACCCCGGGCCACATACAGCGGCACGAATTTCGGACGCCCGAAACCGCCATTGGGTTCCAGCTCGCGAAGGTCTGCACCGGGCCACATGGCCCGGAACATATCGCCACCAATATCGAACCCGGCCATCAGCCATTCAAAGGCTCCGGCAAGGGGGATAGTGACGCGGGTGGGGGAGAGGGCATAACGGCTACCCCCGTCGAGGATGCCGTTTTCTTCCATGGCTATCCCGCGGTCGCGGGTCACGTTGATGCAGTATTGGGGAACAGTGGCGTCTTCTCCACGCAGCTTTTCGTCCCACCAGTTGATAATGGTATCAACGGTTGTTTCGCTGTAGTCGCCACAGTGCACCATGTCATCGGTTTGGTAGAAGGGCACCCAGCCGCGCCATTTCTGAATTGGCCAGGGCATGACATGGCCGCTTTCCATACCGATAATGCGCGCGTCACGTCCTTGTGCCTGCCAGCAGTCATAATTTTTTTCTGCCTGCTGGAAAGGGAACAGGCTGTCGCTGAAACCCTGGATAAAGAGGGCGTCCGCATGGGGAGTTTTGCCCTGATCGCAGTACCTGGCGGCGCTGCGCTCATACATCAGTGCCTGCATGTCACGGCTTACCGTGCCATCAAAGGCGCTGCGCCAGGGATCCGCAAACATCTCTCCAATATCAAAACCACTATTGATCCCTCCGAATCCGAGCAATACTGCCCCCCAGGCTGTGCGGAATTCGCCATTGGGAGCGATGCTGTTCATGTCATACCAGCCGGTAAGCGGCACCAGGGCTTTTAAACGGGGTTCGGTGAAAGCCGCCAGGGTTTGCAGGCCGGCTCCGTAGGATTCGCCTATCATGCCGATGGCGGGGCTGCCGTCTTCCAGCCGCTTGACTCCGGGCAGATGGGCCAGGGACCAGTCAATGACCTGGCTCAGGTCAGCCACTTCGTAGTCCGGGTCCATCATGTGAACCCGGCCCTGGGACTGGCCCCAGCCTCGCTGGTCATAGAAGACCACCCAATAACCGGCTTTCCAGGCGGCAATGGCGGCCTCCCCGGTGAGGATTGCCTTGCCGTAGACGGACAGCGGGCGCTTCGCACGGAAACCGCCAAAACCGTGGGTGGCAATGACCAGCGGCGCACTTTGGCCGCTCTGCAACGCCGGTTGATAGACCGTGGCGGCCAGTTTCTTGCCATCCCGTGTGGGGATGCGAACCTGGTAGTAATCCGCTTCGAGGGCCTGGGTGGTAAGGCGATCATTGGTTTTGGGAAGGCTGGTGGTGGCACAGCCGGTAATGGCGAAGGCGCCCAGAAAAAGGGCTATCGACATGAAGAGCGGTCGCATGGCGCTACGTCCTCTGTTTATTATTCTGGTTTATGCTTGGGGATATTATGAAAAAAACAGTACAAAAAAGCCGGGTCGCTGCCACTTTAGTGTGGTTCTTCTACGCTGTCACGGTTGTATTGCTTTCCGTTCTTATCAGTTGGGCATTATACAGCCAGGCCAATTACGGGTACGGGTTCTGGTACCAGCAATTAGACATTGATACGCATATACAGGAATACGGCCCCAAGAATCGCTTTCGATACGGTTTTGAGCAATTGCCGAGCGAACAGCATATCCAGGCGTTTGAGCAAATACGGGATGCCGTGCATCAGCAGGGCGAAGGCCTGGCGGATATTCATTACACCTTGCCTGGCCGGAAACCGGTGCCGTTACTGCATGAGGCAGAGATTCGTCATCTGCAGGACGTGGCCGATCTGATCGATGTCGGCCGCTGGCTGATGGTTGCCCTGGCACCACTCTGGGTGTTGCTGTCCCTGTTGTGTATCCGCCTGGCCATACCGCCCATGCGCCAGCGAATTCTGATAACTGTTTTCGCACTGGGGGCTATGATAGCGTGGTTGGCCATTGTCGGGCCGACGCAGATTTTTTATCAGTTTCACGTCTGGCTGTTTCCTGCGGAGAACCAATGGTTTTTCTACTGGCAGGATTCGCTGATGAGCACTCTGATGAAAGCGCCGGTACTGTTCGGGGGAATTGCCGCGGCAATCGCTCTGGGGGCACTGCTGCTGACGCCGGTGTTGTACGGGTTGGGGCTGCGGCTGTCGAAAAACATCGTCAAACAAGAATCAGGTCATGGGCATTGAAGTACTGACTGCTGACGCGCAGGGCAGCGAAAACCTGCAGCGCTGGGCGGCCATGGGGCTGCCTGTGCCGCCGAGCTGGCGAGTGGGCCGGGAAGTGGTACAAGACAATTCGCCGGAATCCCTGGCACAACAACTGCGTGCGTTGCCACGCATGTTTAGCGAAGACCGTTACTGGGTCCTGCAACAGGGGCCAATGAACCCGGACTCCCGCCGGGAAAGCTTGCTCAACCTGGATTCTGATGAGTCCCTGGCGGCAGCGTTGCGGAGTATTTTTCAGCGTGAGCAGGGGCCGGATCATGTGGTGATTCAGGCATTACCGCGCCAGCAGGCTGCTGGTGTTCTGTTTACCCGTCATCCGCTCCGACAAGACCTGCCTCACATGGTGGTGGAAGGGGTCCTGGACGGCAGTAATGACCGCCAGCGGCTGATCTTCGATGAGGATGGGCGCCTGGTGCATGCTTCTCATGGAGACAATGCCCTGGGTGATCAGGTGGGCGAACCGTTGTTGCGCGGGCTCCATGAGCAGCTGAAGCAGAATTTCAAACGGCCCCAGGCCGGGGAATGGGTGTTTGATGGGCAGCAGCTGTGGCTGTTGCAGACCCTGCCGGTCGGCTCTCTTCCCATGCCCCGGGAGGCATGGACGCGTCGGGCCGGCAGTGGGTTATTTATCCAGGTGGAGACGCCGCTCTGGTACACCTTGCAGGGGCGGTGGCTGAAGACGGCCTTCTGGGAGCCCCTTGTGGGGCAACATGGCTGGCAATCCCTGGCCAAGGTGGAGCCCTATCGGCGGCAGCACAGCCATCTTTACACCAACTGTGCGTTTTTCCGTGAATTACAGGGCCAGCATGCCGGCGTCAGCCGTTTTCTGCCACCGGCATGGCAGCAGCTGGAGGCCGAACCGGGGCCGGTTTCACCGGGTCGCCTGGCTGACCGGGTGGCGGTTTACCGGCACCAGTTGACACTGGCCCGTGTCAGCCGGGACCTGAAACGCTGGCAACAGCCTGCCGCGACCCAGGAAGGGCTATGGCGTGGCTTCATGCAGCTTGATGGCATGGGGGAGCGACTCAGTGGCGTTGAAGGCGAGGTGGGATATCTGGCCTTGCCGGACCGCAGCCAACATTACACGGCGCCGTTCCCTTTATCGTGGTTGGTCAGCGGTGCAGAAAAGGATGCCATCGACGCGCTGGTGGCGGGGCGTAGCGACGTCCTGGCAGAGACCGGCCTGCGTCCGGGGGCCGATCCGGTTCATGCGCCCCTGAGCGAGAATCCGGCCCAGGCCGGCAACCTGCATACGCTTTACGCGATCACCAGCGGGGAGCCTTCGGTGACGTGTGCCGAGCCCTCCACGGAGGATGCGCGCTGGCTGGCATTGGCCCGTCAGGCTCGTGGGTTGCGTTTTGCCATCGGTAACCGGTTGCGCAGCCTGTTGCGCGCCATGGGGGCGGTGGCGGTCAATCAGGGGCGACTGCAACACCCCGATGACATCTATTTCCTCTATTTCGATGAGTTGTGGCAGTTATGGATGGGCCAGCAACTGCCTGCCAGTGCCAGTCGCGAGGTGATCGGGGAGCGGAAACTCCGCTACCTCGATGATGGCTTACAGGGAGCGCCTGACTGGAAAATGGATCAAATCGGTTACGGCTTTGGCGGCGGCCAACGCCTGAGTCCTTTGCTGCGCGGGGTATCGCTGGTGCCGGGCAGGGCAGAGGGGCCGATACGGCGGGTGTGCAGTGCCTGGAGCCTGAACCGGATATGCCCGGGGGATATTGTGGTGGTTGATCAGGTAGAACCCGCCTGGCTGCCCTGGCTGGTCCAGGCCGGGGGCCTGGTCATTGCCGAAAAGGATCCCTGTAATGGCGCCGCCAGCCTGGCCGTCACTTACGGGATTCCTGCGATTTGGTCAGCCAATGACGTCATGCACAGCGTCCAGGATGAGTTGCCCGGGCACCTGGATGCCACCCACGGCAGGCTTGATGTGTCCGCGGAGATTGCAGAAGATTGACCGGGTCACATCTCACCCCATGGCCCAGTGATGAATAACGATAATAACCCGCAGGAAGAGGATACCCGCCCCTTTGTGGCACCCTGTCGTACCATCGCCCCGTCTGCGCCTTTGCGCTGGTTACGCAAGGGCTGGCAGGATTTTCGTGCGGCTCCGGGGCCGAGCCTGATCTACGGATTGATGATGGTGGGCCTCAGCTACTTGATTACTGGCGCCACCTGGTGGTTTGGCAACATGGGGCTGTATCTGGGGCTGATCTCCGGCTTTGTCTTCCTGGGACCCATTCTTGCCCTGAACCTCTATAACATCAGCATTCAGCTGCAGCAGGGCCGGGTGCCCACGCTGAGGGAGAGTCTGCGCCAGGCCAGGCAGTGCATGGGCGATGCGCTGACCTACACGGTGATCATGATTGTGGTCTTCCTGATCTGGGCTCGTGCCGCCAACCTGATTTACATTTTCTATCCGGTCAACGAATGGCACTGGAAAGATATCGTGTTGTTCTTCGGAGTGGGCAGCAGTGTCGGTGCCGTGTTCTGTGCCATTATCTTCACTGCCAGCGTGTTTTCCTTGCCGATGATCATGGATCGCCGCACGGACATGGTGACCGGCGTGATCACGAGCATCAATGCGGTGTTGCGCAACAAGCTGGCGCTGTTTGTCTGGGCCAGCCTTATTGGCGTCTGCTTGCTGTCAGGATTGCTGACGGCCTATCTGGGGCTTGCTGTGCTGCTCCCGGTGCTCGGCTATGCCACCTGGCACGGCTACCGGGAATCGATTGATGCCAGTGCATGGGAGGCCCGCTTCGAACTTCCGCAGGAGCATCACTGAAGAGACGGGTGGGGGCGTGGCACTCAAAATTCTCCCGACTCGCAGGCGCGGCCGGCAGCGTGGGGCGTCCGGTCCCGAAACACTGCCGTTGCCATGGGGCTTCTTGCGCCTTTGCAGTCCTGGTTCAGCTTTGCTCTTCGTCCATGTAGCCCAATAGATGCGGCACCATGCGCTCGATTTCCTTGCGAGTCATTCCCTTGCGGGCGGCATAGTCATCCATCTGATCCTTGGCCAGCTTGCCGGTGCCGAAGTACTTGGCTTCCGGGTGAGAGAAATACCAACCGGACACCGCCGCAGCAGGCAGCATGGCGTAGCTTTCCGTCAGGGTCATGCCAGCATTCTTCTCCGGCTCCAGCAGCTCCCAGAGCAAGGCTTTTTCAGTGTGGTCCGGGCACGCCGGGTAGCCAGGGGCAGGGCGAATACCCCGGTATTTTTCACTGATCATGTCCTGGTTGCTGAGGGCTTCATCGCTGGCGTAGCCCCAGTAATCCTTACGCACCTTTTCGTGCATGCGCTCGGCCAGTGCTTCTGCCAGCCGGTCAGCCAGCGCCTTGAGCATAATGGAAGAGTAGTCATCGTGGTCCGCTTCAAAACGTGCCACGTGTTCGTCGATGCCGATGCCGGCGGTGACGGCAAAGCCGCCCAGCCAGTCGGTGAGGCCGGTTTCCCTGGGCGCGATAAAGTCGCTGAGACAGAAGTCAGGCTTGCGCTCTTTACTTCCTTGCTGATGGCTCTTGGTCCGGTCGAGCTGCTGGCGCAAGTGATGGAGGGTCATGAAGGCCTCCTTGTCACCGGGGTTACGGTACAGCTCGATATCGTCCATGACCGAGTTTGCAGGCCAAAAACCTATTACTGCACGGGCAGTTAGCCACTTTTCTTCAACGATTTTCTCAAGCATTGCCTGGGCATCACGGTAAAGCTTGGTGGCTTCAGTACCGACCACCTCGTCTTCCAGAATGCGCGGAAATTTACCGGCAAGCTCCCAGGAGCGGAAGAAGGGGGTCCAGTCGATACGCTGCACCAGATCCTCCAGCGGGTAATCGTCGAACACCTTCAGACCTTTCACCTTTGGCTCGGGCGGGGTATAGCTGGACCAGTCTGGCTGGAAGCGATGCTGCCGGGCCTGCTCAATGGAAATCAGGCTGCGGTCAACCTGCTGCTGTTTCCGGCGCACGCGCAGGCCTTCGTAGGTTTCCTTCAATTCGGCCACATAATCAGCCTTGGCCGTCTTGGAGAGCAATTTGGAGGCGACACCCACCGCCCGGGAGGCATCGGCGACATGCACCACTGCCTGCTCGTAGGCCGGGTCGATCTTCACGGCGGTGTGGATGCGGCTGGTGGTGGCGCCGCCGATCATCAACGGCAGATCCATGCCCAGGCGCTGCATTTCACTGGCCACGTGAACCATTTCATCCAGAGACGGCGTGATCAGACCGGACAGGCCAATGATATCCACCTTCTCTGCCTGGGCCGTTTCCAGAATCTTCTCGCAGGGTACCATCACGCCCATATCGACCACGTCGTAGCCGTTACACTGCAGTACCACGCCGACGATATTCTTGCCGATATCGTGTACATCGCCTTTTACCGTGGCCATCAGGATCTTGCCGTTGGCCTCGTCCTGGGTGCCAAGCTCCTCCTTTTCCTTTTCCATGAAGGGGAGCAGGTAGGCCACGGCCTTTTTCATCACCCGGGCGGATTTCACCACCTGGGGCAGGAACATCTTGCCTTCACCAAACAGGTCGCCGACCACGTTCATGCCATCCATGAGCGGCCCCTCGATCACGTGCAGGGGCCGGGCGGCATTCTGGCGTGCCAGTTCGGTATCCTCGTCCACGTAATCGGCGATGCCTTTCACCAGGGCATGTTCGAGACGCTTTTCCACGTCCCATTCACGCCAGGCCAGATCCTCTTTCTTGGCTTTTTCGGCGCCGCTTCCCCGGTATTTTTCGGCCAGATCGAGCAGAATTTCGGTGCCATCCTCACGGCGATTAAGCACCACGTCTTCTACGGCGTTGCGAAGTTCTTCAGGAATATCCGCATAAATCGCCAGCATGGCCGGGTTAACGATGCCCATGTCCATGCCATTGCGAATCGCGTAGTAGAGGAACACGGCATGAATCGCTTCACGGACAGTGTCATTGCCGCGGAAGGAAAAGCTCACGTTGGAAACGCCGCCGGAAATCATGGCGTGGGGCAGGGTACGCTTGATGTCCGCCACGGCTTCGATGAAGTCCACGGCGTAGTTGTTGTGCTCTTCAATGCCGGTGGCGATGGCAAAGATATTGGGGTCGAAGATAATGTCTTCCGGCGGGAAATCCACTTCTTCAGTGAGCAGCTTGTAGGCTCGGGTACAGATTTCCACTTTGCGCTCACGGGTTTCCGCCTGGCCTTCCTCATCAAAGGCCATGACGATCACTGCCGCACCGTAACGACGCAGCAGTCGCGCCTGGTGCAGGAAGGCGTCTTCACCTTCCTTCATGGAAATGGAGTTCACCACCCCCTTGCCCTGGATGCATTTCAAACCGGCCTCGATCACTTCCCACTTGGAGGAATCGATCATGATCGGCACCTTGGAGATCTCCGGTTCAGATGCCACCAGGTTAAGGAACTTCACCATGCACTCGGCGGATTCCAGCATCCCCTCATCCATGTTGATGTCGATGATCTGGGCGCCGTTCTCCACCTGGTCACGGGCCACGTCCAGGGCAGCGTCGTAATCCTCTTCCTTGATCAGGCGCAGAAAGCGTTTGGAGCCGGTCACATTGGTCCGCTCGCCCACGTTAACGAACAGGGAGTCCTTGCTGATGGTGCAGGGCTCCAGGCCCGACAACCGGCAGGCGATCTCGATATCGGGAATCTGTCGTGGCGGCAATCCCTCCACGGCCTCCGCCATGGCGGCAATGTGCTCGGGGGTGGTGCCGCAGCAGCCACCGATGATGTTGAGGAACCCCTTTTCGGCCCAACCGCGGATTTCCCTGGCCATGGTGGCCGGATCAAGATCGTATTCCCCCATTTCGTTGGGCAGGCCAGCGTTGGGGTGAGCGGACACGTAGGTCTCGGAAATCCGTGACAGCTCTTCGATATAGGGGCGCAGCTCCATGGGGCCCAGCGCACAGTTGAGCCCGACGCTGATCGGACGGGCATGGCGCAGGGAGTTGTAGAACGCCTCGGTGGTCTGGCCGGTGAGTGTCCGGCCGGAGGCGTCCGTGATCGTCCCGGAGAGCATGACCGGCAGATCCAGGCCGTTTTCGTAGCAGTACTGATCCACGGCAAAGACAGCCGCTTTGGCGTTAAGGGTGTCGAAGATGGTTTCGATGAGGATCAGATCAATGCCGCCTTCCACCAGGCCATCCAGCGCTTCCAGGTAGGCTTCAACCAGCTTGTCGAAATTGGTGTTGCGGTAACCCGGGTCGTTCACGTCCGGGCTGATGCTGGCCGTACGGTTGGTGGGACCCAATACCCCTGCGACATAGCGGGGCTTGTCAGGCGTCGACGCCTCGTCAGCGGCTTCACGGGCCACCCGGGCGGCGGCCACATTGATTTCCCGCGCCAGGTCCTGCATGTCGTAATCGGCCATGGCGATGGAGGTGGCATTGAAGGAGTTGGTCTCGATAATGTCAGCGCCGGCGTCCAGATAGCCCTTGTGAAGGGCCTTGATCCGTTCCGGTTGCGTCATGCAGAGCAGATCATTGTTACCCTTGAGGTCGCTTGGCCAGTCGGCAAAACGGCTCCCCCGGAAGTCCTCCTCGGTGAACTTGCAGCCCTGAATCATGGTGCCCATGCCGCCATCCAGAATCAGGATGCGTTCTTGCAATTGGGCGGTCAGGGAGGCACGCACGCGCTTGGACATTGAAGACTCCGACAGGCAGAAATGTGACCGGGCATTATACCGGCCAGCCCGGCAGATACCCAGACATGTGCATGAATTGATGAGGAAATCCGCCTTATGGGGACCTTGAGACTGGTCATGGACGCGTGAAGGTTTCATTATGTGCAGCAAGCCGGCAGCGGGCAGGGGTCTGTGCTTCGTTTGCCTCAGGTGAAACCTTTGTAAAATTCTGCTTCGGGGCAACCCGCCATCTTGGGCTGGAAGCAGGAATGGGCATAATTCGCGCTCACTGGATGAGGAGTACGTTTAATGGATCAATATCTGTCTCAACTGGAAACCTTTGCCAACGAAAACCTGATGCCCTACGCATGGAATATCATTGCCGCGCTGGTCATCTTTATTGTCGGTAAATGGATCGTCGGGAAAATTGCTGGATGGCTTGGCCGGGTGATGGACAAGAAGCTGGACACGGAAGTGGCCAAGTTTCTGAGTAATATCATCCATGTACTGCTGTTTGTCTTCGTGATCATCGCCTCGCTGGACCAGCTCGGGGTAGAAACCACGTCATTGGTTGCCATTCTCGGTGCGGCGGGTCTGGCCGTAGGTCTGGCGCTGAAGGACTCCCTGGGCAATTTCGCTGCCGGCGTGATGCTGATCATGTTCAAGCCCTTCCGGGTGGGGCATTACGTGGAAGCCGGTGGCACCTCGGGTACCGTCAAGGAAATCCGCATCTTTGCCACCATCATGAACAGCCCGGACAACAAGGTGATTACCGTGCCTAACGGGTCAATCATGTCCGGCAATATCACCAATTATTCTGAATTGCCCACTCGCAGGGTAGATATGGTGTTCGGTGTTGCTTACGATGCGGACCTTTCCGTGGTGAAGAAAGTGCTGGAAGAGGTTCTGGCCGCTGACGAACGCGTTCTCAAGGATCCCGCCCCGACCATTGTTGTGGGTGAGCTGGCTGACAGCTCTGTGAACTTCCTTTGTCGCCCCTGGGTGAAAAGCGCGGATTACTGGCCGGTGCTTTGGGACACCACGGAAACCGTGAAGCGCCGCTTCGATGAAGCAGGGATTGGCATTCCGTTTCCGCAGATGGATGTGCATCTGGACAAGAGTGAGTAGAGGAGAGATTCATGCGCAGTAAGTATCTCGCTGCCATGCTGATTGCCGCCGGCTTGCCGGCGGTATCAGTGGCGGCCGAGGAAGGCACCAGTGAAGCAAGCAAGTGGTCCGGGGATATTTCTGTTGGCCTGCTTTTCAAACGCGGCAATACCGATTCCGATTCGGTGAACGCCCACGCCAACGCCAGCCGTGACAGTGCCTTCTGGCGCCACCACTTCAAGGCAGACGCCAACAACGAGAAAGAGCGCGATCCGGAGACGGAAGAATACAACCGTACCGATGAAAATTACTTTGCTTCCTACAAGCTTGATCGCAAGCTCGGCGAGGAATCCCGTAATTATCTGTTCAACGTGGCCACTTACGAGAAAGACAATTTCTCCGGGTTCCACTATCAGGCCAGTTACGCCATCGGTCTGGGTCGTCGTTTTATTGAAAACGATGCCCATACCCTGGATCTGGAAGCGGGTCCCGGTTACCGCGTACAGTGCCTGGAGCCGGAAGACTCCTACAGCGATTGTGCGGACACGGAAGAAAGTGCCATTGCTCGTCTGGCGCTGAAATACCACTGGAAGATCAGTGACAGCGCTGAATTCCAGGAAGAAATCAGCAGTGAAGTGGGCGAAGACTCCACCAGTACCCGGATGGAAACCTCGCTGACCAGCAAGATCAACAGCCATTTTGCACTGCGGTTGCGCCACTTGCTGGAGCATGAATCCAAGGTGCCGGCAGGGACCAAGGAGACGGATCACCAGGTAACGGTTGGCGTGGTGTATACCTTCAACTAGTCCTGTTGTTTCATCGCAACGAATGCAGAAAAGCCCGCGTAATGCGGGCTTTTTTGTGGAAGATCGCCCCCGCAGCCGCCGTAGCAGGGCACTTGCATTTATCGCGTCAATACCAGGTTGGCGGTGGCCGGTGGAGGCAAGGGAAGGCGGTTTACGTGCTTGAGGGGGGAAAGTGCCCGGACCTGTTGTCTGCAATGACGGAAGCAGAGGGAAAACAGGCATAAAAAAGGGGAGCCGAGGCTCCCCTTTTTGCTGACCCGCAGAGGATCAGCCTTCTTTCAGGGCGGTGGTGATATCCAGCACCGCACCCTTGCCGTCGCCGAACAACATCAGGGTATTGTCCTTGGCGAACAGGGGGTTGGGCAGGCCGGCGAAACCGGCGCTCAGGGAGCGTTTTACCACAACCACGGTCTTGGCCTTGTCCACGTTGAGGATAGGCATGCCGTAAATCGGGCTGCCTTTGTCCTCACGGGCCATGGGGTTGGTCACGTCGTTGGCGCCCAGCACGATGGCCACATCGGTCTGCTCGAAGGTCGGATTGATGGCATCCATATCCTTGAGCTGATCGTAGGGCACTTCCGCTTCTGCAAGCAGTACGTTCATGTGACCGGGCATACGGCCCGCAACCGGGTGAATGGCGTAGGCCACTTCGATGCCGGCAGCTTCCAGGGTATCTGCCAGATCACGCACTGCGTGCTGCGCCTGGGCCATTGCCAGACCAAAGCCCGGGACGATAACAACGCGCTGGGCGGTTTCCAGCAGCATGGCCACTTCTTCGGCGGAGGTGGATTTCACCTTGCCGGCGTAAACCTCGTCTTCGTCCATGGCTTCGCCAGCTTCGGCCATCACACCAAACAGAACGTTGGTGAGTGAGCGGTTCATGGCTTTACACATGATGCTGGTCAGAATCAGACCGGAAGCCCCCACCAGGGACCCGGTGATGATCAGGGCGCTGTTGCCCATGACAAAACCGGCCGCAGAGGCAGCCACACCGGAATAGGAGTTCAGCAGGGCGATCACAACCGGCATATCGGCGCCGCCAATCGGCAGAACCAGCAACAGGCCGAGTACCATGGCCGCCGCCACAAGACCCCAGAACACCATTTCATTGCCCGGGTTCAGCACCAGGTAGCCAATGCCAACGATGGAACCGATAAACAGGACCGCATTAACCAGCTTCATGCCCGGGAAGCCCATGGGCTTGCCGTCGATGAGCTCCTGCAGCTTGGCGAATGCGACCAGGGAACCGGTCAGGGTCACAGCACCGATGAGTACGGCCGCACCGGTGGCAATGATGGATACCGTATCGGTGGCAGAACCACGGAAAAATTCCGCAGAAGCCACCGAGAAGGATGCACCACCACCGAAACCGTTCAGCAGGGCAATCATCTGCGGCATGGCGGTCATCTGGACCTTCTTGGCCATGACGGCACCAATCAGGCCACCAACGACTACGCCGGCAATAATGATTTCATAGGTGACAATATGCTCATTGAGCAGGGTGACCACGGCGGCAATACCCATGCCGGCAGCAGCCAGCAAATTCCCGCGCACGGCAGTTTTCGGCTTGGTCAGCCCCTTGATGCCCAGCACAAACAGGCAGGCGGCGATCAAGTAGGCGATATCAATCCAGTTCTGCATGAATTACTTCCTCTTGAACATCGCCAGCATTCGATTGGTGACCATAAAGCCGCCAATCACGTTGATGGTGGCCAGCACCACAGCGATAAAGCCCAGCACATTGATCAGCATGCTGGAGTCAGACCCGGCGGCAATCAGGGCGCCCACGATAGTAATACCGGAGATCGCGTTGGAACCGGACATCAGCGGGGTGTGCAGGGTGGGCC